>Ga0213835_100795_pt1 | contig 24969 bp, 21 predicted proteins | sample SWPATP01_FD_160576 | JGI IMG/M metagenome (GOLD analysis project Ga0213835, IMG submission 160576) | Coastal seawater microbial communities from Marineland, Florida, United States - SWPA TP0 #1 | ecosystem: Environmental > Aquatic > Marine > Coastal | place: USA: Florida | collected 2016-08-05 | reverse complement strand
TGGTCGCGATGGTCTTTCCAGCGCAATGCCAGTTCATGCTCCTCCTCGCGTTCGAGGTAGGGCGCCTTCATTGCGGTTCGGATCATCATCCGTCTGCCTGAGTCGTCCATCTGTCGTACTCCCGCTTCAACGCTTTCCCTGTAAGCCTTACGCGCAGGCAGTTCGGTCGGATCAGCGTGCCGGCGCGGCAAAGTGGGCGGACGCTAAAATCCTGTAGGGGCAACGCCACAAAGGCGTGAACGTTCCTCTCGTTGTCCCAAGGAAGACAGGCAACAAAAAAGCCCGGCCGCGAGGGCCGGGCTCAATATGCAAAGCAGAGTTGGCGTCAGATCACGCCGCTTCTTCCTGCTCGGTGTCGGCGTCCTCGTTGTCGGCTTTGGCGCCGCGGCGAGGGCCCTTCGACAGGTTAAGCTCAATCAGGCGCACAGCCTCGGTCTCGGAAACCTTGTTGACTGCTGCGATTTCGCGAGCCATCCGGTCCAGAGCAGCTTCGTAAAGCTGCCGCTCCGAATAGGACTGCTCGGGCTGGTTATCGGCGCGGTAAAGATCGCGCACCACCTCGGAAATGGAAATCAGATCACCGGAGTTGATTTTCGCATCGTATTCCTGAGCACGACGCGACCACATGGTGCGCTTCACGCGTGCACGTCCCTGAACGACCTTGAGCGCGCGATCGACGAAATCCGTTTCGGAGAGCTTGCGCATGCCCGTAGAAGCGGCCTTGGCCACCGGCACCTTGAGGCGCATCTTGTCCTTGAGAAAGTCGACCACGAAGAGTTCCAGCTTGTGTCCGGCGACTTCCTGCTCCTCGATGGCGACGATCTGTCCGACGCCGTGCGCCGGATAGACGATGTGTTCGCCGGTCTTGAAGCCCTGACGGGTCGCCGATTTCTTCTGCTGGTTTGCCATACGCCCGATACTCCCTGTTATAGCACCGGCCTGAGGGCCGGCGATTGGGTCTGACCAATTGGTCAAGACTTGGCCGAGACAAGCGGATTTGCCCGGAGAGGCAGAGCCGAGGTCAAAAAGACACGGCTCAGGCCCGAGTTACCTCGGTCCGGGTTTGCAATTCGCCTTTCGATGATTGGAGCGCACGCGCCAAATTCGACATTATCCACGGCAAGTAAAAGCTGTGTAACACAAAAAGCCGAAAGAATCAACAATTTGGGGCGGCGCACAATGGATGTGCGCCGCACGTTGCGAAAGTGCTTCGCAACTGCGGCATGTTGTCGCCAATAGGATTGGAAGACCGGACTAGTCGCCCTGGCCCGGTTCCGAGGAGAAGTATTTTTCGAACTTGCCTTCCATCCCGTCGAAATCGGCGGCGTCAGCCGGCGGCTCCTTCTTTGCGGTGATGTTGGGCCATTTCTGTGCGTATTCGGTGTTGATCTGCAGCCATTGCTCGAGCCCCGGTTCGGTATCCGGCTTGATGGCTTCGGCAGGGCATTCCGGCTCGCAGACCCCGCAATCGATGCATTCGTCGGGGTGGATGACGAGCATGTTCTCGCCTTCATAGAAGCAGTCGACCGGACACACCTCGATGCAATCCATGTATTTACATTTGATGCAGTTGTCGGTGACGATATAGGTCATGCGGCTTCGCCCGAGCGGGAGGATTTCAGGGTCGGCGGGTGAGGTAGCGCCTTTGGAGGCGGCTTGCAAGACCGCTGCTTGCCGTGCCGGGCAGTTACGGGAAATCCTGTTCCAACCGATTTTGCCGGACACTCATTCACGATCCCGGAAGCGATCGATTTCGCGGCGTTCCTTCTTGGTCGGGCGACCGGCTCCCGGCTCTCGGCTGGCGACTTCTGCCTCGGTCGAGGGCTTTGACTCTGCCGGCGGCGAGAGATCCTCGTACAGCAGGCGGGCCTCCGGTGCCGGACCGCGACGAGACCCTGCCGCGAGCACCCGATAGACAAGGACCTGACGCTCGAGTGTGACTGTCAGCACGTCCCCCGGCCCGACCAACCCGGAGGGCTGATCGAGTTTTTCACGATTGCGGCGGACTTTGCCGGCGGCGACCAGCTTGGCCGCCAGGGAGCGGGATTTCACGATGCGCGCGAAAAACAGCCAGCGGTCGATGCGCTGTCTGCTTTCTGCTGCCATCTACTGCTTCAGCTTTTCCTTGAGGGCCGCAAGTTTTGCGAAGGGCGAATTCGGATCCATTTCGACCTTGCGCGGCTCGCGCTGTTCGCGGGGTGGCCGGCTGTCGTCGAAACGCCTCGGCTTGCCTTTGTCCTGTCCCTTGCCCTTTTCACGGTTTCCGCGATCCGGCCGATCCTGCTTGCCCTTGAACCGACGTGGACCACGCTCGCCCGCTTCGGCGCCACCCTCGTGTTTTTCGTCGGGCTTGCCTTGCCTGCGCGCGCCTGGCCGCTGGCCATGACGACCGCGGGCGCCATCGGCACGGCCTGGACGCCACACCATGATGGTGCGCGGGGCTTCGTCTTCGGCCGGCTCGGTCGTTGCCGGACCAGATTCGACGGCGGCGACAGGTTCGACTTCCCCGCCCTCCTGCCGTACCGGCTCCCGGACATCCTCGGCAGTGGCTGCCGCGGGTTCGCTGGCGTCGGCAGCGGCCGTCACTTCTTCAGCAGGGGTCGGCGCCTCGGAGGCGGGCTGAGGCTCGTCGGCGGCAGGCTTGGCCTGTGCCTCGGTTGCTTCCAGTGCCGTCAGCTTCGCCTCGACCTCGCCAGCGGGCATTTCCTGTCCGCGATAGCCCAGGGCTTTCAGAATTTCTTCCATGTCCTGGGGCGTGGCACCCAGGATCGACATCATCGCCGGGGTCACGACAAAGGCGTTTCCGTCATAGGCCCCGTCGGGGCGCTTGCCCTGTCCCGGCTTCCAGGCCAGTGCCGGACGGATGAGATCGGCCAGCCGCTCAAGGATGTCGACGCGCACCGCGCGGCGACCGACAATGCGGAAGCCGGCCAGGCGGTAGAAGTCCTTTTCGAAACTGTCGTCCAGCGGGATCGACGTGCGGCCGGCGGCAAGTGCTGCAACCACGTCGCCGAAGCCAGGCTGGTCCTTGGCGTCCTTCTGCAGCGCCCACAGCAATGTCAGCAGACCGGCAGGTGCCGGCTTGATCAGCGCCGGGACGAAGATGTGGAATGCGCCGAAGCGCACGCCCAACCGCCGCAGCGCGCCGCGCGCGTCCTGGTCCAGGGAGCGAATGTCTTCGGCCACGTCGCGCCGGTTCAGGATCCCGAAATTTTCCACCAGCTGGAATGCGACGCCGCGCGCGATGCCGGTCAGCTGTTCGGCTGATTTGAGATCGAGGAGCGGCTTGAGCGCCGTCTCGATCTGGTAAGCCACGAATCTCTCAAGCCGGGCAACCACCTTGTCGCGCGCCGGATCCGTCAGATGATCGTCGGCCAGGATGACCACACGCGGCCGCAGGGGATCGTCGCCCGATGTCAGGGCGGCAACAGGCGCGCCGAGCCATCGAACCAGCCCCTCGGACGACAATGCCAGATCGCCGTTGGCGCAGACCGAGAAACGCTGCGCGCGCGTCTCGAACTCCGTGGCAAGCGCCTTTTGGGCAGCCGCGCGCACGGCCTTGGCGTCCTCGCCCTCTGCCGTTTGGTCCGCCGTGAAACGGAACCCTTGCAGTTCACCGACATGATGGCCTTCGACCAGCACTTCTCCCGTCGGGTTTATTTCAGCTTCCAGCATTTCGTTCTCTCGGAGCCGCCTCATGAGCACGGATGTCCTGCGGTCTACAAAGCGTTTCGTCAATCGCTCATGCAGGGCATCCGACAATCTGTCCTCGATATCGCGTGTTTTTTCCTGCCAATGCGTCGGATCGGCCAGCCAGCCGGGCCTGTGCGAAACGAAGGTCCAGGTTCGGATTTCGGCAATGCGCGCCGAAAGCGTGTCGATGTCTCCCTCGGTGGTATCGGCCCGACGCACCTGCTGGGCCAGGAAATCCTCGTCCACATGGCCCTTGTCGGCCAAGTTCATGAACAAGGTCGCCACCAGATCGGAATGCTGTGCCGGCGCGATGCGCCGATAATCGGGCAGGGCGCAGACGTCCCACAGAAGCCGAACATTGGCACGATTGCTGGCCGTCCTGCGGATCGCCTCATCCTGTGACAGTCGTTCGAGTGCCTGCGCATCCGTTGCGGGAAGGGCGCGGGTCAGACCCTCAACGGGCGGCACGATGTCGATGGAGGCACGCAGCGCGTCGAGGCTGGCGAAATCGAATTCCGCGGTCCGCCACTGCAGTACCTTCACGGGGTCAAAATTGTGGCTCTCGATGCGATCCACGATTTCTTCCGGAAAAGGATCGACCTGCCCCGTCTCGCCAAATGTCCCGTCGCGCAGATGGCGACCTGCACGGCCGGCGATCTGGCCGAGTTCGGCCGCCGTCAACTGCCGGAACTGATGGCCGTCGAACTTGCGGTTCTGGGCGAAGGCGACGTGATCGACGTCCAGGTTGAGTCCCATGCCGATGGCGTCGGTGGCAACGAGAAAGTCGACATCGCCGGACTGGTAGAGCTCGACCTGAGCGTTGCGGGTGCGGGGCGACAGCGCGCCGAGCACCACCGCAACGCCGCCGCGTTGTCTGCGAATCAGTTCGCCGATCGCGTAGACCTCATCGGCCGAGAACGCGACGATCGCGGTGCGGCGGGGCAGCCGTGTTATCTTCTTTTGACCGGCATGGGCCAGATGAGACATGCGCGGCCGCGTGACGATGGAGAGGCCGCGAAGCAGCTTTTCGAGGATACCCCGCATCGTGCCGGCGCCCAGTAACAGCGTTTCCTGGCGTCCGCGCAGATGCAGGATACGATCGGTGAAGATGTGCCCGCGTTCCATGTCGGCGGCAAGCTGCACCTCGTCGATGGCGACGAAGGCGGCGTCCGTTTCCCGGGGCATCGCCTCGACCGTACAGACCGAAAAGCGCGCGCCGGGCGGCATGATCTTTTCTTCGCCGGTGATCAGCGCCACGTTGGCGGCGCCTACTTTCTGGGCCACGCGGCCATAGACCTCGCGGGCCAACAGGCGCAGCGGCAGACCGATCAGGCCCGATTCATGCGCGACCATCCGCTCGATGGCGAGATGCGTCTTGCCGGTGTTGGTGGGCCCGAGCACGGCGGTAACGTCGCGTCCGGATAGCACTAGTGGAGAAGGGGTCATTGGCGGGAAGTCGGGACCTTTTTCCGAGGCGTCGGGCAGTCTTAGCACCGGGCGGAGATTTGGCGAAGGGCGAAGCGCATTGTTCTTTGGAACGTGTCGCGAGATGACGGACTGCATTGTCGACCGTCGTTGCCATCACCAGATAGGGTCAATCCCTTCGGAGTGCCACAGATGATTGAAGTTCAAGAACATGATCGCACCGCGCATTGGCAACGTGTCTACCAGACAAAGGCCGAAGACGAGGTCAGTTGGTTCCAGGCCCGCCCAGAAATCTCGCTCGAACTGATCCTCGCGGCCGGGTTCCCGCGCGAAGCGTCGATCATCGATATCGGCGGCGGCGAATCGCGCCTTGTCGATGCCCTGCTTGAGCAAGGCCATTCCGATGTCACCGTCCTCGATCTCTCGTCAGCCGCGCTCGAGGTCACGCGCAAGCGGCTCGGCAAACGTGCCGACGAGGTTAAATGGATCGTCGGCGACGCAACCTCATGGAGCCCGTCGGCCAGCTACGATATCTGGCACGATCGCGCCGCGTTTCATTTCCTGACCGAAGCGGGAGAACGAAGGGCCTATATGGACCGGCTGCGTGGCGCCTTGCGGCCAGGCGGCCAGGTCATCATCGGCACATTCGCGCCGGACGGTCCCGAGAAATGCAGCGGTCTGCCCGTCATGCGCCATGACGCGGATACGCTGGCTGCCGAACTCGGTCCGCAATTCGTGCTGGAGGAAACTCGCCGGCACGGTCATGAGACGCCTGGCGGAAATATACAGCACTTCCAATTCAGCCGCTTCCGTCGAGCCTGAAGCAGCAAGGCCTGGAGAACGAGTCTCGAACGAAAGGGCTACGAATCGCTGACTCAGGTCCCTTCCCTATTTGTTCCGTACAAGATTTAGGGATGCGAGGTCGCGCCGCTGGCTTAGCCGCAAGCCCTTGTGGCAAACCGCGCCTCCGACGCGGTCCGTCCACAGGCTCTCCACAGGCTGTCCACCACGATGCACAGGTTTTCCCAGCACGGTGGTGGAAAGCCGTTCGCCTTAATCAGGAGAAGAATTGTCCGCCATTGGCCGAAATGGTCGAGCCGGTGATGAAGCCCGCCTCGTCGGAAGCCAGGAACACCACGCAGCGCGCGATCTCCTCCGGCTCGCCGAGCCGCCCGACCGGGATCTGGCCGATGATCGCCTCGCGCACCTTTTCCGGCACCGCCATCACCATGTCGGTGGCGATGTAGCCGGGGCAGATGGCGTTGACGGTGATGCCTGCGCGGGCGCCTTCCTGTGCCAGCGCCCGGGTGAAGCCGATGTCGCCCGCCTTGGCTGCAGAGTAGTTTGCCTGACCGGCCTGGCCCTTCTGACCGTTGATCGAGGAAATGGTGATGACGCGGCCGAACTTGCGCTCGCGCATGCCCGACCAGAGCGGATGCGTCATGTTGAAAACACCCGAAAGGTTGGTGTCGATAACCTCGCGCCATTGCTCCGGCGTCATGCGGTGGAACATGGAGTCGCGGGTGATCCCGGCATTGTTGACCAGGACATCGACCGGGCCGAGTTCCGCCTCGACCTTGGCAATGCCGGCCGCGCAGGAATCGTAATCGGCTACCGACCATTTGAAGACAGGAATGCCCGTCTCGTCGCGAAACTTCGATGCCGCCTCGTCATTGCCGGCATAGTTTGCGGCAACCTTGTAGCCGGCTTCCTTGAGCGCGATCGAGATCGACGCGCCGATGCCGCGCGTTCCGCCCGTGACCAATGCAACTCGTGACATTCGCAACCTCCTCCCATTTGTTTCGAGAAGGAGGCGGGCGGCTTCGGCTGGCGGCGACCCGATTTGGCCGCTCGATGCCGTTTTTGTAAGCTTGCCCGCTTCCTTTCAGTTGGCTTAGTTCATCGATTCCACACACATGGCGACGCCCATGCCGCCGCCGATGCACAGGGTCGCCAGACCCTTTTTCGCGCCGCGCCGCTTCATCTCGAAGAGCAGCGTGTTGAACACTCGCGCGCCGGACGCTCCGATCGGATGGCCGATGGCAATCGCGCCGCCATTCACATTCACGATGTCCGGGTTCCAGCCCATGTCCTTGTTGACCGCGCAGGCCTGGGCGGCAAAAGCCTCGTTGGCCTCGACAAGATCGAGATCGTCGACTTTCCAGCCGGCCTTTTCGAGCGCCTTGCGTGAGGCCGGGATCGGTCCGGTGCCCATGATCTGCGGGTCGACGCCGGCAGTCGCCCAGGAAACGATGCGGGCGAGCGGTACGATGCCGCGCTTGCCGGCTTCCTCCTCGCTCATCAGAACCACGGCGGCGGCGCCGTCATTGATGCCGGAGGCATTGGCAGCCGTCACCGTGCCTTCCTTGTCGAAGGCCGGGCGCAGCTTCTGCATGGCGTCGATGGTGGCGCCGTGGCGGATATACTCGTCGTCTTCGACGATGGTGTCGCCCTTGCGGCCCTTGACCGTGAACGGAACGATCTCGTCCTTGAAACGGCCTGCCTTCTGGGCGGCCTCGGCCTTGTTTTGCGAGGCGACGGCAAAGGCGTCCTGCTCTTCGCGAGTCAACTGCCATTTCTTCGCGACGTTCTCGGCCGTGTTGCCCATGTGGTAGCCGAAGAAGGCGTCGGTCAGGCCGTCCTTGATCATGGTGTCGATGAACTTCATGTCGCCCATCTTCTGGCCAGCGCGCAGGTGCGCGCAATGCGGCGCCATCGACATCGATTCCTGGCCGCCTGCCACGATGATGCGCGCGTCGCCGGTCTGGATCTGCTGCATGCCGATGGCCACGGCGCGCAATCCGGACCCGCAGAGCTGGTTGAGACCCCAGGCCGTGGTTTCGTCAGGGCAACCGGCAAGACGCGCGGCTTGGCGGGCCGGGTTCTGACCTTCGCCGGCAGACAGGATCTGGCCCATCACGACCTCGTCGACTTCTCCGGCGTCCACACCGGCGCGCAGCAACGCTTCCTTGATGGCAGCAGCGCCTAGTTCGTGGGCAGCGATGTTGGCGAATGATCCGTTGAAGGAACCGACTGGCGTGCGCGCGGCGCCCGCAATCACGATCGACGATGACATGATGCTCTCCCGATGACCTCTGTGTTGGGCGAAATGTGCCCATGTTTCTTGCCGTTTCGATGACACAAGTCAAATGCCTGCCCCCGCACGTCACCAGCTGGGGTTGGGCTGCGCAGGGAGCCGCAGTCTCGCATTGCACAATTCACTTCCATTTGCCCGCCCTTTGCGCATATGCTGCCGGCCGCCGAAGGATTTCAGGCGCTTATCGCGGATCGCCAACCATTGGAGCGTGCCAATGCCCGCCAGGAACGGCCCGGTCGTTATCAAGAAATACGCCAACCGGCGCCTCTACAACACGGGCACCAGCAGCTATGTGACGCTGGAAGACCTGGCGGAAATGATCCGCCGGGACGAGGAGTTCACTGTCCAGGACGCCAAGTCAGGCGAGGACATTACCCACCCGGTGCTCACCCAGATCATTTTCGAACTGGAGAACAAGGGCGGTCAGAACATGCTGCCCGTCTCCTTCCTGCGCCAGCTTATCTCATTCTACGGCGACCAGATGCAGATGGTCGTGCCGAGCTTCCTCGAGCAATCGATGATCGCGTTTGCCAAGGAGCAGGAACGCTTTCGCGAGCAGATGCAGAAGACGATGGGCCAGACGCCCATGGACATGATGAACATGTCGACGCCGATGAAGGCGATGGAGGAGCAGGCTCGACGCAATGTCGAGATGTTCCAGAATGCCATGCGCATGTTTACGCCCTTCCCCATCCCGGGCGCCGAGGCTGACGACAAGGTGGCTACGTCCGCGCAATCGGAAGAATCCGCAGGACCGACTGAAAAATCGGATGACCTTCGCGATCTCAAGGATCAGATCGCGGCGATGCAGCGCAAGCTGGACAGCATGGACCGCTAGCAGGCCGGGCTCTGCCGGCAAGCACGATTTCCAGGAAAATTTTCGGAACAGTTTCGTTCGAAAGGGATTGGTTGGGCAGGACCGGTCACCTCCACAGGTTGTGCCGGTCAGCGGTTCCGCATCCGCGGAGATCGCAAACCCGTAATATCCAGGGAGAACGACAACAATGATACGCAAGCTACTTGCTACTACCGCCATGACCGCATTCGTTGCCGGCGGCGCGTTCGCACAGGTCCAGGCAGAACACGAGATCACCGTTTCGGCGGGTGACACTGTCATCATCGAAGCCGAGCGCGAGGAAGCCGAGATCAATCTGCGACTCCATTCCGGCGCGGCAGGCGCCCAGCAGCAGACCCCCGAGGGCACCCAGCACACTGGCACGGCTGATCCCGAACAGGCACAGCAGCAGCAGCAGGCTGGTGCCGTGGATCGCGGCCAGTTCCAGGCTACCGACCTGCAGCAGGTCAGCGCCGACGAACTGATCGGCACGGACGTCTATTCCGCGCAGGACGAGAATATCGGCAGCATTGGCGATGTCCTGCTGACGCAGGATGGTGCCGTTGACGCGATTGTCGTCGACGTGGGCGGCTTCCTCGGCATGGGTGCACATGAAGTTGCGCTTGGCATGGACGACATCGACCTGATGACTGACGATCAGGGCAATCTCTATGCCTACACGCCTTACACCCAGGAGCAGCTCGAGGGCTCGCCCGAGTACGATCAGGCGACCTGGACCGAGCAGCGCGACGACCAGCGCATGACCGGCGACATGGCTGCGCAGATGCAGCCGGCAGAGCAGCAGGCTCAGCAGGACCAGGACCAGCAGATGGCCCAGGGACAGCAGGGCATGGCAGGTGAGCATGTCGTGGCCGATGGTGGCACTGTGTTCGTCCAGTCCGATCAGCAGAATTTCCAGCTCAGCTTCGAGATCCGCCTTGCCGGCCAGGATCAGGCACAGGTTGGTACTGCCGCTGACGGCCAGATGGACGAGCAGGCCCAGGCCGAGCCGGGTGTCGACCAGGAGACCACCGCCGCGATCGATCGCGATCAGATGCAGGCCGTGGACATGCAGCAGTTGCGCGCCGATGATCTGATCGGCTCGGATGTCTATGGTGCCAATGAGGACAATATCGGCAATGTCGGCGACATTCTGCTGACCGAAGACGGTTCGTTCGATGCGATCATCGTTGATGTCGGCGGCTTCCTCGGCATCGGCGCCCGCGAAGTTGCGCTTGGTCTGGACGAGGTTCAGTTCATGCGTGACGGGCAGGACAGCTGGCACGTCTACACGTCCTATACGCAGGAGCAGCTTGAGGCCGCGCCGGAGTATGACGAGGCGACCTATGCCGAGCAGCGCGACCAGCAGCGCATCGGCATTCAATAATCGAGCGCATATCTGACCTCTTCGCCGAGGTTCAGAAACGAACGCCCGGCATCCTCGATGCCGGGCGTTTGCTTGTGCGGCTGCTACCAGCCGGCAGCACAACCGTCCTTTCGCGGGTCCGATCCGCCGATCAGAAAGCCGTTGTGGTCATCGATCAGAATGGCTTGCCCGCCTCCATGCGGCAGATCCGCGGCCTCGACCACGTGGCCGCGCGATACCAGGCCGTTCCTTATGTCGTCACTGATGCCCGTTTCGGCCTTCAGCGCGCCCGTGTCGTTCCAGAACAGTCTTGGGTGGTCGATCGCCTCCTGAACGTCCATGCCATGGTCCATGATATTGGTGAACAGCTGCGCGTGGCCCATCGGTTGATAGTCACCGCCCATGACGCCGAACGAGAGGACGGCGCGACCGCCCTTCATCGCCATTGCGGGAATGATCGTGTGCATCGGCCGCTTGCGCGGTCCGAGTTCGTTTGGATGTCCCTCGTCCAGCGTGAAGCAGCCACCCCGGTTCTGCAGGGCGATACCGGATCTGGGCGTCACCAGCTTGGCGCCGAAACTGCCATATACGGAGTTGATGAAAGAGACCGCCCGCCGGTCGCGATCGACGACGGTCAGGTAAACCGTATCTGATTTCGGGATCTCTGGAAGTCGTATGTCGGGGTTGCGCTTTTGCGGGTCAAAGTGACCGGCGAGATCGTCGATGAACCTGTCCGACAGGAGATCTGCGGGCGTGACCCGCATTGTGGCGGCATCGGCCACCATATGGTCGCGCACGGAATAGGCGAGCCTCCCGGCCTCGATCTGCATATGCCGCCGCTCGACAGAGTCGGCATCGAGCGATCCGCAGCCAAGCCGCTCAAGCAACCGAAGCAGGATGAGGGCGGTTATGCCCTGACCATTCGGCGGTATCTGCAGAACGTCGTGGCCCGCATAGGATGCGGAGATCGGTTCGACCCAGTCGGCCTGGACCGCTGCCAGATCCTCTTCAGAAAGGAATCCGCCACCCGCCTGGACCGTCGCGGCCATCTCTGCAGCTATCTCGCCCAGATAGAACGCATCGGCGCCACCATTTGCTATTCGCCGCAGGGTCCCCGCGAGCGCCGGCCAATGGTGTCGCTCTCCGACATGCGGCACGCGGCCGTCGACAAGGCAGTGGAGACGAGACCCTTCGTCGGCTTCAAGCTCCTTGGCACATAGCTGCCAGTGCGTGCCGACACGGGCAAGGACAGGGTAGCCGTCTTCGCCATAGCGAATGGCATCGGCAAAGAGCCGGTCGAAGCCCATCGTGCCAAAGCGTGCGGCAAGAGTATCCCACGCCCTGATGGCACCCGGTGCAGTCACTGAATGCGCCCCGGTTTGCGGCATGGAATCAAAGCCGTTCGCCCGGTACCAGGCGGCATTTGCGCCCGCAGGTGCGCGCCCGGAACCGTTCAACCCATGGGTGGTGCCATCCGGCTCTGCCAGGATGACAAAACAGTCCCCACCAATGCCAGTCATATGCGGCTCGACCACACACAACGTGGCGGATGCCGCAATGGCGGCATCAACCGCATTGCCGCCCTCGCGCAGGACGCGGATAGCCGTCTCGGTCGCCAAAGGATGCGAGGTAGCGGCCATGCCGTTCTCGGCGATGACCGGAGAACGTCCAGGCAGGTCGAAATTGCGCATGCAGGGCCTCAAGATGGTTTGACTGTCAGACGGTCATCCATATCGGCTTGCTGCGACCTGAACCAGAGCCGGCCCTGCAAAAGCAAAAAGGACCGGCCAATGGCCGGTCCTTTCCGTATCTTTTGCAACGAGAGGGAAGCTTCAGCTTTCCTTCGGCTCCAGCACCTGGCGACCGCGATACATGCCGGTCTTCAGGTCAACGTGATGAGGGCGGCGCATCTCGCCGGAATTCTTGTCCTCGACATAGGTCGGCGCCTTCAGCGCGTCGGCGGAACGGCGCATGCCGCGCTTGGACGGTGAGGTCTTTCTTTTGGGTACGGCCATCTTTCAGCTCCAATGGTCAAATGCCACCGCCGCCCCTGTTTCGAAGGGCCACGCGGAACGGCCAGAATTCATGAAATTCGGCGTGGCTATACACGCCTCAAGGCCGTTTGGCCAGAGCCTGCACGCCGATATTTCACTGCAGACAGCGAACATAGGCGCCGGCCCCACGCGCGCGCCTTTCGATTGTGTTGGCAACGCGGTTCAGGTTCGCCGTCGGGTTGGCCGGGTTGCGCGCCGCGGGATTCGGCAGCGTTACCGCCATCAGGGCGGCTTGTCTGGGGGTCAACTGTCTGGCGGAAACGCCAAAATGGTGGCGTGCGCCGGCTTCCGCGCCATAAACGCCGGGAGCCCATTCGGCGACGTTGAGATAGATCTCCATGATGCGCTTCTTCGACAAAACGGCATCGAAATAGACGGCCAGCGGCAGTTCGATCGCTTTGCGGACATATGAGCGGCCGTGCCAGAGGTAGAGGTTCTTGACCGTCTGCATGGTGATGGTCGAGCCACCGCGGGTTGCCTGGCCCGCCAGAGCCTCCTCGACAAGCGCGCGGAACTCTCCAACATCGATTCCACGATGGAAACAGAATTGCCCGTCTTCCGACATCGTCACGGCGTTGACGATGTTCGGACCCATCTCGTCGAGCGGTACCCATTGCCGGTCAAACCCCCTCAGGGTCAGCGTATCCACCATCATCAGGGTCGATACCGGCCTGACGCCGGGGACAGCGTAGAGAAGCGTCAGCGCCAGAGGCAACACGCCGATGGCAACCAGCGCAATGAAGCCACGCAGCAGCCATCGCCGCAGCCGACGTTGCGGTGCGCGCCTCTTCTTCTGTCGCGGTTCGACCACGATCTCCGGTTCCTCGACCACCTTTACCCCGGACCGGTTGCTCCCTCTGACCGCATACAGGGAAAGGGCGAGGCGACGCAACGCACGATCCGCGCAAGCAGGCTTGACCGCGACGACGTTTGCCGCCATCGCTGCCCCATGAACGCATTGACTGAGAACGATTTCGAGGCGGTTCTGGCGCTGCGGGCCCGCCAGGTGGAAAAGGCGCTCGACACGATCCTTGACCAGCGCCCGCGCGACGGAGAGATCGCGCGGCCAGAACGGTTGCTGGCCGCGATGCGGCACGGAGTGCTCAATGGCGGGAAGCGGCTGCGGCCGTTTCTGGTCATGGAGTCTGCTGCCCTGTTCGATGCCGATCCGGCCGCAGCGACGCGGGTCGCGGCCGCCGTCGAGTGTGTGCACTGTTATTCGCTGATCCATGACGACCTGCCCGCGATGGACGATGACGATCTTCGTCGTGGCAAACCCACCGTTCATCGAGCTTTCGACGAGGCGACCGCAATCCTCGCGGGTGACAGTCTCCTCACGCTAGCCTTCGATATCCTGGCGGGCGGGGAGGACGGATTGCCGCCTGCAATCCGCTCGGATCTGGTCCTGGCCTTGGCGCGAGCCGCAGGTGCTGGCGGCATGGCCGGCGGTCAGGCTCTGGACCTCCAGGCTGAAACGACCCAGCCGGACGAGGCTGGGATCATCATGCTCCAGGCGATGAAGACCGGTGCGCTGATCAGATTCTCGTGTGAGGCCGGGGCTATTGTTGGTCGTGCGGCCCCTGACCGGCGAGCGGCGCTACGCGAGTACGGAAACGCCATCGGACTTGCCTTCCAACTGGCTGACGATCTTCTCGATCTGGCTGGAGACAGCGCCGCCCTTGGCAAGGCGACCGGCAAGGATGCGGCGGCAGGCAAAGCCACGCTTGCCGCGCTTCACGGCGAAGACTGGGCGCGCCGGCAGCTGGGAGGTCTCGTCGACCAGGCCGAGGCCTCGCTGGCCGTTTTCGGATCTCGTGCCGCGACCTTGCGTGCCGCTGCCCGGTTCGTGGCCGAACGCCGCCGCTGACCCGCAGCGATTAGCGATCCGTTAAGCATAACAGACCTCAGCAACCCCCTCGGGCAAAGTCTCCGACAGGATTAAGCTCAACTTAATTCCGGTTGTTCAACCCTAGATGGCCATGCGTCGCAATCCGGGGGAAGTTCGACGATGACGGTTGCCGTGACCCGCGCCTATATGCGCAGCCGCCTGTTTGTCATGCTGGCGGGCTTTCTGCTCGCCATTACCGGTGGCGTGGTCGCGATGCATTATCTGGCCGAACAGGCCAAGACGCGCGTGAAGTTCAGCGCTGTCATCAGCCACATGAGCGATGCCACCAGCGATGTCATTCATCACGCTCTGCGGCTCGACAACACACGTATCCTCACCACGGGCAACAGCATCGAATGGCAGGAACGTGTTCGCGGCGCAGATGGCCAGATGGAGATGGGGCCCACCCGTCGTGCCCTCGATTACGCAACGATGGCAAGGATCGACGGGATCCGCGACGACCTGCGCGCTGCCATCGTTCATCTGGAAGGTATCTACTACGCCGTTCAGCGGGCCGCCGGCGATGAAGTGGGCCATAATCAAAGCAGGCTCAGCGCCAGTTGGTCCGACGGAGAAACGGTCGGCGGCACCGAACGTTCGGATCCCATCATCGATGCCGTAGCCGGGCTCGAACTGCCCGCCTCCGTTCACAGCATCTGGGCCGGCGACAATGGGAGCCGGGCGCTTCGCCGGGACATCTATGAAGTGCTGTCCTATGCGGTCTGGCTGGCCTCGACGCGTGATTTCTCCTCGACCTATTCGCAGCAGATATTCCAGCAACTTCAGAACCTCGCCAGCGACAGGGTTCGTCCACATCTTGCCGCGACCACGGAACGGCTTGGCGGCGAGATGATCAAGGACTACTCCGCCCTTCAGTACTCGCTGATTGTTATTGCAGCCCTCATGGTGCTGGCCGGCGCGTTCGTGGCGCTCAGGGTGTTCGAGCCGATGATGCGCGACATCGAGGCCGCGCAGGAGGTTCTTCAAAACGCAAACGATTCGATCCAGGCCGAGAAGGTCAAGGCCGAACTGGCCGATCGTGCGAAGTCGGAGTTTCTTGCCAATATGAGCCATGAGATCCGAACGCCGATGAACGGCGTGCTGGGAATGGCCGAGCTCTTGAGCAAGACGGAACTGGACAACCGGCAAAGAACGTTTGCTGACGTGATCCTCAAATCCGGCAATGCGCTTCTGACGATCATCAACGACATCCTTGATTTCTCCAAGATCGACGCCGGCCAACTAACGCTCGATCCGGCTCCGTTCCGCCTGGCAGAATCCATCGAGGATGTCGCCACGTTGTTTGCAACGCGCATCGCTGAAAAGGACCTGGAACTGATCGTGCGCGTCGACCCAGCCCTGCCGGAATGGCTGGTGGGAGATGTCGCGCGCTTGCGCCAGATCGTTACCAATCTGATCGGCAACGCGGTGAAGTTCACCGAAACCGGCCACATCCTCGTGGATGTGTCTGGCAATGTCGAAGACGGGACGGCCCATATCCGGATCAGTGTAGAAGACACCGGCATCGGCATTCCCGAGGACAAGACTAAACACATCTTCGAAAAGTTCAGCCAGGTCGATGCCAGCTCGACGCGTCGCCACGAGGGAACCGGGCTCGGTCTCGCCATCGCCTCGCGGCTCGTGGAAATGATGGGCGGAAAAATTGGCCTCAAAAGCGAGGTTGGCAAGGGATCTACCTTCACGGTCGAACTGCCCATGCCGATCCACGCCGAAGGCGAGCCGGCGACCCCGGTACCGGTCGACGTGTTCGGGTCTCGTGTCCTGGTGATCGACGACAACGAGGTCAACCGATCGATCCTGCTCGAGCAATTGCGCAGCTGGAACTTCGACTGCGCCGCTGCCGAAAGCGGCGAGATCGGGTTGGCCTTCCTCGACCGCGTGGTCGAAATCGGTGCCTGCGTCGACGCGATCATTCTCGACTATCAGATGCCTGGCATGAACGGCGCCGAAGTGGCGCTCAGAATTGCCCAGAACCCCGCTACATCGCACATCCCCGTGCTGCTGCTCACTTCCGTCGATCATGTTGCCGGCGGTCGTCTCGAACTGAATTCCGGAATTTCGGCCCATCTCAGCAAACCGGCTCGCTCTCAGGTGCTTCTGCGAACGCTTGTCGAGCTCATGCAGACGGCCCGCGCGCGGCGGACCGGTACATGGAAACGGCCGGCCGCCCCGCTGCACGAGGCAGCGCCCGCGCCTGTGGCCGAAGTCCACAAGCTGCCGGTTGCCGCGCGCAAGCCGGTTCCCGAACATGCTGGCCTCGATGTGCTGGTGGCGGAAGACAATGAGGTCAACCAGCTCGTCTTTTCGCAGATACTGGACGGACTCCGCCTCAAGCATCGCCTTGCCGACAATGGCCGCACCGCCGTCGAGTTGTTCCGGACCCTCAACCCCAGGATCGTGCTGATGGACGTGTCGATGCCGGAGATGTCAGGCCTGGATGCCACGCGGGCCATCCGTGAGCTCGAGGCGGGGACTGGCCGCCACACGCCGATCATCGGCGTTACCGCGCACGCGCTGAAAGGCGACCGCGAGCAGTGCCTGGCGGCAGGGATGGACGATTACATGTCGAAGCCCATTTCCCCCAACAAGCTGGCGCAGAAGCTGGAGGAATGGCTGGCGGAAGAGGCCAGGGCGATGAGGGCGTGATGCCTGCCCACCGACTTCATTCGGCCGCGCGGCGGCCGTCCCCGAAGCGTGTCTCGATGTAGTCGGCTACCATCTTCTGGAAATCTTCGGCAATTGCCGGTCCGCGCAGGGTTGCGACCTTCTGGCCGTTAACGAAAACCGGTGCGGCTGGTGTCTCGCCGGTGCCCGGCAAGGAGATGCCGATATTGGCGTGTTTGCTCTCGCCCGGGCCGTTGACGATGCATCCCATCACCGCGACCTGAAGGCTTTCGACGCCGGGGTATTTCTCACGCCAGACAGGCATGTTGCGCCTCAGATCCCCTTCGATCTTCTGTGCCAGTTCCTGGAACACGGTCGAGGTCGTGCGGCCGCACCCGGGACAAGCTGCCACCACCGGCACGAATTGCCGGAACCCCATGGTCTGCAAGAGCTCCTGCGCCACCTGCACCTCGCGGGTCCGATCGCCATTGGGTTCGGGTGTCAGCGAGATCCGGATCGTGTCGCCGATGCCCTGCTGCAGAAGAATGCCCATGGCGGCGGAGGAGGCGACGATGCCCTTCGATCCCATGCCGGCCTCGGTCAACCCGAGATGCAGCGAATGATTGGAGCGTTTTGCGAGCTCGGTATAGACGGCGATGAGGTCCTGGACCTGGCTGACCTTGGCCGACAGGATGATCTTCTCGCGGGCCAGACCGATCTCTTCTGCGAGTTGTGCCGAGAGAAGCGCCGACTGCACGATCGCCTCGCGGGTGACCTCCTGCGCCGTCATGGGAAAACCCTTGGCCTGGTTCTCGTCCATCAGCCGCGTCAGCAACTCCTGGTCGAGCGATCCCCAATTCACGCCGATGCGTACCGGTTTGTCATGGCGGATCGCCATTTCGACGATCTCGGTGAACTGCCGGTCACGTTTCTCACGGAAACCGACATTGCCCGGGTTGATACGGTACTTCGCCAGCGCCTCGGCGCAGGCCGGATGGTCGGCGAGCAGCTTGTGGCCGATATAGTGGAAGTCGCCGACCAGCGGCACGAAGTGGCCGAGCCGTTCGAGCCGCTCGCGGATCCGTGGCACGGCGGCCGCCGATTCATCGCGATCAACGGTAATGCGCACGATTTCGGAGCCGGACCGATGGAGCGCGGCGACCTGTGCCACCGTTGCGTCGATATCGGCCGTGTCGGTATTGGTCATCGACTGGACGACCACAGGGGCCACACCGCCCACGATCACGCCGCCGACATCGACGCCGACGGATTGGCGGCGCGGGAAGGGCGAAGAGAAATAGCCGGCCATCGCGGCAGCTCCATTTGGACGTTCTGCCGTTCAGGTGGCGTAGCGCGGGGCACCTGTCAAGGCGCACCGCTGATCGCTAGCCATCAGGCCATCGTCTGGAGTTCCCTTTCCCGTTCTGCCGGCCGGTTGGCCACTTTTAGGTGTCGGAATACCCCGAAGATGATCAGAGGCAACAGAACCATCGAAGCGAAAACCGCAAGCGTGTCGTCGGGATGGAAAATGACCACGAACGACAACAGCGCCAACCCTATCTTCAGCAAGGCATCCAGTCCACGCCCCGATACGAAGCGGCCGAATGTAGCGAAGGTCACTCCACAGGTGCCGATGGCTACCAATATCGTGTCATGGACCTGCGCCCAGCCGGGGTTAACCACCATGTCCTCGCGCACGAAGATGGCAAAGGACATGAAGGTGATCGGCAGGCAGATCTTCAGCGCTTCCCACATCGTCTTCATGAACGAGGCGTTGGCGATGCGCGAGGCGACCGCGGCAGTCAGCGAGGTGGGAGGAGACAGCTCTCCCCAGATCGCAAGCAGGAAGGCGAAGAAATGGGCTACCCAGGGATCGACGCCGAGCTGGCGCAGCGGCGGCACGATGATGATCGCGACGATGATGTAGGTCGCGGTTGGCGGCAGACCGGCGCCGGCCAGCCACCCGAAGACCCAGGCCGCGAGGATGGTTGCGATAATGTGCCATTCGCCAAGCTGCAGCAGCATCGAACCCATCCGCAGGATGAACCCGGTGACCGTGAAGAGGCCGATCATGATGCCGAGCGTGGCCATCAAGAGCACGATGTAGGAGGTCATCTCCGCGTGCGTCTCGACCATGCGACGCAGATTGCCGAGAAGGGTCTCCTTTGCCAGCTCCTCTGCCTTCAGCACGTGCTTGAAATAGAGGAAGGCCACCAGCAGCAGGCAGAACATGAACATTGTGGTCCAGAGCGCAGCCCGTAGCGCGCCGAAACCGAACTGGCCCATCAGCAGGACAAGGAAGAGGATAGCCGAGAAGAAGATGGTCGTCTTAACATAGTGATAGAGCGGCACCGTTGGCGAGACGATCGGATCGTTGGGCAGAAGCCGTACGCTCAACAGGTAGACCGCCAGCACCAGCGAACAGAAATAGACGAAGGCGACGGCGAAGCCGCGCACTACGACATCCCAATAGGGCACGCCCAGGAATTCGGCCATCAGGAAGCCAGCAACGCCCATCAGGGGTGGCATGATGAGACCACCCATCGAGGCCGAGGTTTCGACTGCGCCCGCGAATACCGGCGGCACGCCATAGCGCTTCATGAGCGGGATGGTGAAGGAGCCGGTGACCGCGGTGTTGGCCGCGCCCGAGCCCGACACCATGCCGACCGAAACCGATGCGAGTACCGCCGTCTGCGGCACGGTATGGCGCGACTTGCCTGCCAGTCTGCGCATTACGTTTACGAGCGCGTTCTGCGCATCGAAGCCGGCGGCGGCGGCGGCCAGCAGCAGGAAGGCCGCGATCAGCGTCAACGCGAGTTGGGCATACAGCCCGTAGACACCCGTCGCCAGTTCCATCGTCGAGGAGGTGACTACGCGGTAGAAGGAGGTTCCGGGATGCCAGAAGAAGTCGATCGGGCTGAGATAGCCCCAGATCGTGTAGAAGATCAGCACCACATTGACCCAGAACAGGATGCGGTGGGCCAGCCGTGAAAGCTCCATGACGAGGAAGAAGACCAACAGCCCCACGATGAAGTCGTGGCGCGTGTAGGAGCCCTGCCGCCAGATCGCGATCTGCTCGTAGTTCTGGTAGAAATAGTAGAAGGCGTAGGCACAGATGCCGAGATAGACGACCACCGCCAGATGGTTCACGATCGTCGGCAGACGCTCGTATAGCGGGCCTTCCTGGTAGCGGAACAGGATGTGGATGGCGAGCGCGATCGGTACGATGTGGGTAGCCAGATAACGTGGACCACCGGCGCCCGTATAGAAATAATAGATCAGCCACGAGAACATGACGAGCGAAACCGCAAGCGTCAGGTTGCGCAAATTCGCGTAGGCCAAAAGCTGCCCGTTCATGGCGGTGTCCCGTTCCCCTTGTTGTGGCTTGGTGACGCGCTCTTGCGGCGCGTTTTCTGACTAGGGGAGGCGCGGTAAACGCGCCTCCCTGGCACAATGCTTATTCCGCGATTGTCCAGTCGTCGTTCCAGGCGTCATGTTCCTCGAGGAACCGCGCCAGACCCGCATGTACCGGGATATCGGGATTTGCGGAGATGCCGGCCACCTGCATGCCGACAAAATCGTTGGCCATCGGTACGAAGCCCGGATCGGACTCGGCCAGTTCGTCGCGGGCCTCGTAGAAGGCCACCAGCATGCGGTAGGCTAGATCTGCATCCATGTCGGGGCGCAGATTGTAGGCAAACAAGATCGGCACGCCATAGACGGTTTCCACGCCTACATCCTTGGAGAAGGCATTGGAGGGATCGACCTCCATCGGCGCCAGTCCGGCTGCGCGCAGCGCCTCGATCTCATCGTCGCAAGGATTGATGATCTTGACGTCAGTGCGCAGTTCGGTTTCCCGCCAATAGGCTGCCAGCGAACGACCGGCCGTTGTGTAGGCCACCGCGCCGGTGATGCTGCCGCCCTCAAGCGCGTCGGCCTGTGTCGACGGGTCGATCTCGACATGGTTGAACTCATAACCCAGCGCGTTGTAGATGCGGCGGAAGTTGAGCCAGTTCATGAAGCCGGCCGGGGTGAAGAACACCGGCTCACCCGAGAAATCGCCCCAGCAGGAATAGTTGTCGGCTGTGGCGATCGGCGCGGCCATGAAGCTTTCCATCGGATAAGCGTACCAGGTGTGAACCAGCCTGCCGAGCGGGGCCTCGTAGCCCTGGAAGGCGCCATCTGCGTCGTAGATCTGGCGCATGCCGACATCGGCGGTGTAACCAACTTCCGCATCACCCTCCATCGTTGCCTTCATGGCGGCGGTGGTCGACGGATAGGGCTGAACTGTCACGACGACGTCATCGCCGAGTGCGCGCTCCAGCACCTGCGCCATCGCGCTGCCGACCATGTAGCCATAGGAGCCTGTGTTGGACGTCGCCCAGCGGATCGATTCCCGCTGCGCATCGGCCGGCGTGACGGTGGCAAGCGTGAAGCCACCGAGAACCGCAGTTGCGGCAAGCAGATGCAGAGTCTTGTTGTATAACCTCATCAAAGTTCCTCCCTTTGGGTTGGTTGGGTCAGTTCCGCGGAGCGTTGACCTCTGCGGTCTTGGCTGCCCGCGCCGCCGCCGGAAGCGGCATTGCGAGCAGGACGGTCACGGGCTTGTTTGTCCTGTTTTCGAGAGCCCGTTTCTCGTTCGGCGCGATACGGCAGGAGTCCCATTTCTCCAGCGTCACCTCGCCATCCTCCATTCGGATCGTCAGCGTGCCCTCCAGCACGACATAGAATTTCTCGTCTGGCGATCCATCAAGTGTTGTCCCTCCGCCGGGCAGGATATGTGACATACCCAGCCAGATCAAATCGGTTTGACCGGCTTCCTGACCTTGCAGGCGCAGGCAGCGCATCGCCTCATGATTGGGCGGGAAATAGGCCGGGGCATCCGCTAGGCGCGTTACCTTCATGCCGCGCTCCCGTTGGGCGCAAAGACCAGCCGGTCGCGTGTCGCGCCCAGCACTGCTGCATAAGCTTTTTCGGCATCCTCCAGCGGGACAGGCGGCGCGATGTTGTATGGCCTCAGGGCGCCGCTCTCGAATCCTTCGCGCATGGCGTCGAGGCGGTCGCAGGTCTCCACTGTCGACAATGCCAGCGTGTCGATGCCGAAATAGGTGTGGCGACCGCGATAGAAGGCGAAAATGTCGAACGGCACGGCGCGGTCGATCGTGGCGATCAGGATCATACGCCCGAGCTTGGCGAGCGCTGCCGCGCCCGCCGTGTAATAGGGAGAGCCGACCGTGTTGAAGACGATGTCGGCGCCGCGTCCGTTGGTTAGTTCGCGTACCCGTTCAGCTACGTCCACACTTGATGCGTCGACCACCTCTACTGGCCCGCTTGCGTGACCTTCATGGGGCTCGTCGCGACGCACCGCGCCGATCACCTTTGCGCCCCGCATGGTCGCGATCTGGGTCGCCGCCTGGCCCACCTTGCCGTTGAGGCCGAGTACCAGCACTGTCTCGCCGGCTTCTGGTAAACCCGAGCGCAAGAAACCCTCCCAGGCGGTAACGAAGGGTACGCCAATCGAGCCGGCCTGCAACATGGACAGGTTCTTCGGCTTGGCCCGCACTGCTGCTGCTTCCATCACCATATGCGTGGCGTGGGAGCCGTCGCGGCGGATGCCGAGATCACCGCTCGAGCCCCAGACTTCGGTGCCGACCAGTTCCGACGGCCCATCGATTACCACCCCGGCGAAGTCTCGTCCCGGCGTGCGCGGCCATACGGCGCTCGGCATCATGCCCAGTGTGGCCTTTACATCGGAAGGATTGATGGCTGCCGCCCGTATTTCGATCAGCACGTCGCCGGAGCCGGGTTTTGGCATTGCGCGCTCGATCGGCGCCAGCCGAAGTTCCGAAACATCCTTGACCGCGGCTTCGACGCGTAGCGCGCGCGAGGCTCCTTGACCGGATCCGGATGTGGGCTGTGCCTGCTGCATGTCTCGCTCCAACTTATGCGTCTTTCTACGTTGCCTGTCCAAGGTCTCTCGCGCGTTCGGGCAGACCGATCAGTTGGCGCGCCTCTTCGGTCGTGGCAACGGAAGCTCCAAGATCTTCGATCATCCGGCGCGCTTTCTCGACCAGGGCTGCGTTGGACGGTGCCAGAACGCCCCGGTCGATGTAGACGGCGTCCTCAAGCCCGACGCGGACATGGCCACCTGCCAGCACACTTTGAGCGGCCATCGGGAAGGAATGGCGCCCCACACCGAACCCGGTGAACAGGGAACCCTTTGGCAGCAGGTTGCGGGCATAGATCACCGTTTCGGGAGATGGCTGGAAACCGTACTTCACGCCCATCACAAGCGAGCACATGATCGGAGAGGCGATGCTGCCCTCTTTGATGAGATCATGGCAGAAAGCGATGTCGCCGGTGTCGAACAGCTCGATCTCCGGCTTGATGCCAGCCTCGTTGATGACCTTGATCATGCGACGCACATTGGGCGGCGTGTTGATCACCACCTCCTTGCCAGAATTCATGGTGTTGAGATCGAGCGTGCAGATGTCGGGCTTCAGCGGGGTCAGATGTGCGACGCGGTCCTCGGGTGGCAACAAAGTCGTACCTGGGGCCGCGATCCGGGGGTTCTCGGGGGACGGCACGAAACGGCCACCCGGACCGGTCGTCAGGTTGAGAATGAGGTTTTCGTCCTTCTCGCGGATACGCTCCATCACCTCCCGGTAATGATCGAGCGCCATGGACGGCTTGCCGGTCTCCGGATCGCGCACATGGATATGGGCGATGGACGCTCCGGCCTTTGCCGCCTCCAAGGCGGATTCGGCGATTTCCTTCGGGCTGCAAGGCAGTCCGGGATGCTGCTCACGGGTGGTCAGGTTCCCGGTGACGGCGCAGGTGATGATGATCTTTGTGTGCATCGCCATCGATCAGAGTGCCCGCCCGCCATCGATGATCAATGTCGATCCGGTGGAATAGTCGAGATGCGTGGCGCAGGCGAGGATGGCGCGCGCCACGTCATCGGCTTGTGCCACACGCTTGAGCGGGATCGCTGCGGCAAGCTTTTCTCGCGCGGCGGCATCGCGGCCCGGTACGAAATCCGTTTCCACCACGCCCGGCGCCACGCCCATCACCCGAATATCGGGCGCCAGCGCTCGGGCCAGCGACTTGGTCATGCTGTCCATGGCAGCCTTCACCGCACAGTAGGCGATATTGGAACCGGCACCGTTCATGCCGGCGATCGAGGACACGTTGACGATCAGTCCATTGCCGCCAGCCGAAAGCAGCGGGCGGAAGGCCCGGACCATGGCGAAATGACCGCGCCAGTTGGCCTGGAACATCGCGTCGATGAAGGCATCGTCGAGTGCCTCGAGATCCGTATGCGGAATGGCGCGGGTGAAGCCGGCATTGTTGACAAGGATGTCGCAACGACCCGCACTGCGCGCAACATCTGCGGCGAGTGCGCCGATCGCAGCCGTGTCCTCGATTTTCAGAGGGCGGGCAGAATGCCCTTCGCCCGGCAAAGCCGCCATGACAGCCTCGGCGTCCTCGCGGCCGCTGTTATAGGTGCCGATAATGCGGGCACCAGCTTGCGCCAGAGCGCGCGCGCAAGCTGCGCCGATGCCTCGGGAGGCGCCGCTGATCAGCGCGACCTTCCCGTCAAGGGGTTGCTGGGCGTCTGTCATCCGGATCTCACTTGATTGGAGGGACGGGCAATTTGGCTTCGCCCTCCATCATGACGAAACGGTGTTCCAGAGCATACCAAGGCGTTCCCGCATCAGGTTCGGGTGGTTGGTCGTCACGCATGCGGAAGTCGCCCACCAGCGCCTCGGTCACACCGAAGACGACGTCGGTTTCCAGATTTTCGTCATCGTCGACGAAGACCTGGGTGACGAGCGTCTTGAAACCTTTCTTGAAGAGCAGGGCGTGGATGTGGGCGGGTCGGTAGGGATGGCGACGCTGCTCCTTCAACAGATCGCCTGCCGGGCCATCGGTGGGGACCGGATAGCCGGCCGGCTTGACGGATCTCAGCCAGAAACGTCCTTC
>Ga0213835_100794_pt1 | contig 24971 bp, 25 predicted proteins | sample SWPATP01_FD_160576 | JGI IMG/M metagenome (GOLD analysis project Ga0213835, IMG submission 160576) | Coastal seawater microbial communities from Marineland, Florida, United States - SWPA TP0 #1 | ecosystem: Environmental > Aquatic > Marine > Coastal | place: USA: Florida | collected 2016-08-05 | reverse complement strand
GCCGAGCGTTGCACCGGAAAACGCACCGGAGAGAACGCCGACAAGAGTGATGCCGATCTGAACGGAGGAAAGGAAGCGGCCTGGATCTTCAGCCAGCTTGATGGCGGCAGCTGCGCCACGATTTCCCTGCTCTGCCATGACCCGGAGGCGCACGGGACGCGAGGACACGACGGCAAGTTCCGACATTGCGAGGACACCATTGAGAATGGTGAGTGCAACGACGATGAATATTTCGGTTAACAAAAGGGGCTCTTAATCTGGAACAATATCCTGCCTGCAAAACTGACGCCACGGCCCACTTCAACGAGAACCGTTATCGAACGCACCCTATGGGCGCGTCGGCGCTGCTTCGCGCACAGTTCGGAAAACCGCCCGCAATCCTTGGGGGTTCTCGGAGCTATGCACCTTCGCTCGCGGTGGAAATCATAGGGTCAGCATGCGTCCAATGCAATGGCCGTCACTGTGGAACTTGCGAGCGTCCGGTCGGAAAGGGAGAAATCACGCCGTCAGGTCGATCAGCAGTTCGGCGCGGGTGCCGCTTTCGCGCGGCACATATTGGATGGAAGCACCAAGCGTTGCCGCCATCGACTTGACGATTCGACTGCCAAGACCCGTGCCCTTCGGCATGTCGCCTTCCTTCCAGCCGACGCCGTCGTCCTCAACCGCAAGCAGCGCCTTGTCATCATCCTGCCGCTTGAGAAGCACACGCACCTCGCCCTCAGCGCCCGGCGGATAGGCATATTTCAGCGCATTGGTGAGAAGTTCGGTCACGATCATCCCGACGGAGACGGCCCGGTCGGACTTCAGCGAGAGTTCGTCGGCCTGCAAAAGGATCGTCGCGCTCTGGTGATCGTTGACCGTACCCTGGACTTCCTTGACCAGAGTGCCGAGATACTTGTCCATCTCCACCTGGCGCACATCGTCGGACGTATAAAGGCTTCGGTGCATGCCCGCGATCGCGGAGATGCGCGCCTGCGTCTCCGACAGGGCCGCCTTGACGTCGTCGTTCTTGCTGCTCGACACCTGGAGACGGATCAGCGCGGCGACCAGCGCCAGGCTGTTGGCGACGCGGTGGTTGACTTCCGTCAACAGCACCTCGGCGCGTTCCTTGCCAAGCCGGATCTCCTGATCGGCGCGCTCCTTTGCGCGGCGAAGCTCGGCGGTCGCAATCCCCTGGCCGATCGCGCTCTGCATCAGCGGCCAGAACTCGTCGCCCACCGTCTTGATGACGTAGTCGGACGCACCGTTCTTCAGCGCATCGATCGCAATCGTCGCATCGCTTGAACCGGTGACATAGATGACCGGGAGCCCCGCCCCCATCTCGTTCAGCCTGTGAAGGATTTCGAGGCCGGTACCGGTGCTGAGATAGTGGTCGAGAACCACTGCGTGTACGCCACCCTTCTCAACGGTCTCCATTGCCGCGGACAGATCCACGGCATGGACGACCTGATAGCCGAAGCGACCCAGATTGCGCACGGCAAGCCGCGCAAGGGCAAGGTCGTCATCGACGTAGAGAATGGTGTGCTGCATCACGTCTCGTCATTGTCCGGGAATCTGCATCACGGCAAAGAACAGACCGAGCTGTCTGATGGCGTGCGCGAAACTCTCATAATCCACTGGCTTCGTTATATAAACGTTGGCACCGAGATCGTAGCACCGCTGGATCTCTCGCTCGTCGTCGGTCGTGGTCAGGATGACCACAGGCAGTCGCTTCGAGTGAGGGTTGGACTTCACCTTCTCAAGTATGTCAATACCCGACATATCGGGGAGGTTGAGGTCGAGAAGGATCAGCAAATACCGATCCGCATTGGCCGCTCCCAGGCGGTCAGCGCCGAGAATATAATCGAGCGCCGCGTTTCCGTTCGTGAACGGTACGATCTCGTTGTTGACGCCTGCTCGACGGACATTCTTTTCGATGAGGCGCGCATGCCCCTCGTCGTCCTCGACCATAACGATGGTAACTTCTTTGCCGGCAGCATTCATGACCCATGACTCCTGACATATTGGGACAGATCGGTGGGCAGACGGATGATGAATGTCGCACCGCCGCCCAAGGTTGACGTGATCGTAATCTCGCCACCTAAATTTCTGACTAATGATCGCACATGCGCAAGGCCGATGCCCTCGCCGGGCTGGTTCTGCACGCCGGAACGGCGGAACAGCTCGAACACCCGTTCGTGGTCTTCCGGCGCAATGCCGCGGCCGTTATCGGCAACCTCGATCCGGACGAAGCTTCGCCCGAGCGGCGTTGACGTGATCGACAGCGCCAGCGGCCGGTCGGGATGTTGGTATTTGACCGCATTGTCGAACAGGTTACCGAAAACCTGCTCCAGCGAGAACCGGTCGGTGACGAGGGTCTTTGCGGCCGACGTGGAAATCGCCACTTCGCCGCCGCCCTCGTTGACCTGATGGTAGACACTCGCGGCAGTTGCTTCCAGGAGTTCGCTCAGGTCGATCCTCTCCGGCTTCAGCTCACGCCGACCGTCGCGGGAGATCTTTAGGATGGCGTTGATCAGGCCATCCATCTTCTTGGTCGACGAACGGATAAAACCGATTGCCTCTGGAAGATCTTCCTCGACTGCAAGCCGGGCGTCCCTCACCTGAAGTTCGCTCGGCTTGACGTCATCGGCCAGCACGTAGGCGGAGATCGATTTGAGCGAACTATCCAGCTCGCTGGTAAAGCCCATGATGTTGACAAGCGGCGCTCTCAGATCGTGCGAGACGATATAGGCGTAGCGCTGGATCTCGCGGTTTGCCTGGATGAGGTCTTCGGTACGCTCGTTGACCCGCTCCTCCAACCCGGCATTCAAGGTTTCCACCTCGGCACGGGCCTTCTGAAGCTGGCGGACATGCTGGAAGACGATGGCAATCGCGCCGCCGAGAACGAGAATGATCAGGATACCGCCGCCGACGGTAAACCACTGCAGCTTTTCGGAACTTCCGCGAATCTCGCCAATGCCGGAAATCAGGTGTCCATCCAGTTCGCCGATCACGCCGCCAAGCAGGGCGCGCAATTTCTGCATGGCCTCAAGGCCCGACTGGTTGCGAACGATGGCGACTGCCTGCTCGACCTGACCCGAACTTGCGAGCGACAGCGTCGCCTGCATCTCATTGGTCTTTAGCGCGATCAGGCTGCGGATCTCGTCCAGCGGAACGCTGACGATGTCCTGATTGGCCGCCGTCCGCTCCACCTTCTGCAGCTGGAGCGGCAGCGCACCGATGGATGTCCGGTAGGGTTCGAGGAACAGCGGATCCTGCACCAGCAGGTAGCCGCGCTGTCCGGTCTCGGCGGTTTGCACAAGCAAAAGCAGATCGGCAGTGGTCGCGCGCAATGCTCTCAGCTTCGTGACGTCATCGAAATAGGTCCTGGTCATCTGCGCCAGGAAGAAAGAAGACATCACGATGCCGAGCAGGATGGCCGCGCCGATGACGAGCATCAGGAGCGACGAGCGGGCGAACGTGGCTTTTGCGTTGGGCATGAAGAAGTCCGCCGATTGAAAACACGCAGACTTACTCGGAAACGGCGCGGCCATTGTCAAGCGTCAGACAGGGGCGCCTGATGCCACATCAGGGGAAAACCGGACTGGCAATCTGACGAACTCGTGTACTGGAAAAAGAAATTAGAAAAAGCGCGGACACATTCGGAACATAAACGTAAGACAACAGTTCATTCATCAGACGTTCATGTTGGGAGTTTCGACAATGTTCTTGAGCAGCCTTCAGCCTACCGCTTCATTCGCCTTTGCCCATGACCACGGCATGATGATGGAAAAGACCGCTATCGAAACGGAACTGAGTTACCTCCCCAACTTCGACAGCAGCAACCTCACTGTCGACGTGACCGGCGACTTCATTGTTCTTGAAGGCGTCGTCAGCTCCAGTGGCGACCATGCCCGCGTTATGCGGATCGCCCGCGAAATCGTGGGCTATGAGCGCGTTCTCTCCCGTGTTCTGGTCTGCTCGATCGAAAAGCGTTCGTAAGCATCCCATCGACTAGACGTGCAAAACCCCGCCTTGAGCGGGGTTTTTCGTTTTTTGGCCCGACCATTATGAATGATCGAGCCCGTAAATCTGGAAGGTGCGTTCCGCGGCGACCGATGGATTTTTACGATCCTGGGTGCCTACAAACGTAGGTGGGCGCCATATGTCCAAGCCCACGGGCCTGGCCAGGGACAGCTCCCTTTGGATCGAGTATGGCCCCAGGGATTGTGGTTCCTGTCGAGAAGCGCAGAACGCATTTTCAATATAAGGCTGAAGTCGATGGCGCGCCAGTGGCATCGCGAGGCATTTTTTTCTGCAGGCTTTCAGCGACGCTGAACACCGGCGTGAGACGGTCTTAGTTCGCCGGCACACGGCCGTTGAGCTTCGCGGTCAGGCCTTCCAGCCTGGATGAAAGCTCGCTCAGGGCGGAGACGACAAGCTCGTCGCTGCGGCTCTGGTTTTCAGCGGCACCGGCGCGGTTGGATTTCAGCGACTGCACCTCGCCTTCGAGCGCACCGACCTTGCGGGTCAGCTCGGAAAGCTCATCCATGATCATGATCCCGGCCATGACCGTGATGCGAAGATCACCGATCTCGCCGAACTGACCCTTCAGATGTCCGACATAGCGGTCGAATTGGTCGGCGAGATCCGTCAGGTGCTGTTCCTGACCTTCTTCGCAAGCCATCCGATAGGCTTTGCCGTCGATCGTTACCGTTACCTGGGCCATCTCTTTTTCCTTACCGGTCCAGAACCGCGCGGATCGTCTCCATCGCCGTCACCAGACGGCGGGAAACCTCGCGGTTGACCTCTTCGAGACGATTGGCCCGAAACTGCGACTGGTCCAGCTCCTGCGCCAGGCGCGATCGATCGGCATGCACGCGCTTGACCTCGCCTTCCATCTCGCCCTGGTCTCTTTGCTGCTCGATGCGCACATCGACGGCATTCTCCAGCCCGCTTATCGCAGCCCGAAGTTCCGAAAGCGCCAGATCCACCGTCTTTTCTGCCGGCATGCGTATATCCCGTGAGGTCGCGATCGGCGCCGAATCGTACGGCAGCGCCTCGCCAACAAGCGCCGTAGACTATTCACCGCTTGAAAGCCGGTCAATAAAACACGCAGACGATACCGCATCGAACTGTGGATCGTCGCTGATCAAGGGCACTCGGCGGCGGTGCCGAAATAGCAGGCAGACTGTGCTAAACCCGATCATTATGTGCCGCCGGTGGCCCGCCTTTTGTTGACTTGCGCGCCCCACCTGATATGGATCGGACGCTTCCTGACGAGGCCCGATCATAGGGCCTGACCGACACTCGGACGATAGTGGATTAGCCATGATTTCTCGCGAACAACACGACCGGATGGCCAATGCGATCCGTTTCCTTGCCATGGATGCCGTCGAAAAGGCGAATTCCGGACACCCGGGCATGCCCATGGGCATGGCTGACGTCGCAACGGTCCTGTTTACCAAATACCTGAAATTTGACCCGACCAAGCCGCATTGGCCCGACCGCGACCGCTTTGTGCTGTCGGCCGGCCACGGCTCGATGCTGCTGTACTCGGTCCTGTATCTGACCGGCTACCCTGACATGTCCATCGACGACCTGAAGGGCTTCCGCCAGCTCGGTTCCAAGACTGCCGGACACCCGGAATATGGCCATGCGACCGGCATCGAGACCACCACTGGTCCGCTTGGCCAGGGCATCGGCAACGCCGTCGGCATGGCAATCGCCGAACGCAAGCTGCGCGAAGAATTCGGCGCCGACCTGCAGGATCACTATACATACGTGATCAACGGCGACGGCTGCCTGATGGAAGGCATCTCCCACGAGTCGATCGCACTTGCCGGCCACCTGAAGCTGAACAAGCTGGTCCTGTTCTGGGACAACAACTCGATCACCATCGACGGCGCCGTGTCGCTGTCGGACTCGACAGACCAGATCGCCCGCTTCAAGGCCGTGCACTGGAACACGATCGAGATCGACGGTCACGATCAGGCCGCCATCGCAGACGCGATCGAGCAGGCCCACAAGTCCGACCGCCCGACCTTCATCGCCTGCAAGACCACGATCGGCTTCGGTTCGCCGAACAAGGCCGGCAGCCACAAGGTTCACGGTTCGCCGCTCGGCGCCGAGGAAATTGCTGCAACCCGCAAGGCCCTGAACTGGGAATACGAACCCTTCGTCATCCCGAACGACGTTCTGTCCGACTGGCGCGCAGCCGGCGTCCGCTCCCTCGAAGCCGTCAAAGCCTGGGAAGGCCGCCTTGCAGCGTCTGCCCACAAGGCCGAATTCGACCGCCGCTTTGCCGGTGACCTGCCTGCAGGTTTCGACGCCGCCATCAACGACTTCAAGAAGAAGCTTGCTGAAACCAAGCCGACCGTTGCGACCCGCAAGGCGTCGGAAGACGTTCTGGAAGTCATCAACGGTTTCGTGCCGGAAACGCTCGGCGGCTCCGCCGACCTGACACCGTCGAACAACACCAAGACCAGCCAGATGGTCTCGATCACACCGACCGACTTCTCCGGCCGCTACATGCACTGGGGTATCCGCGAACACGGCATGGCATCCGCCATGAACGGCGTTACCCTGCATGGCGGTCTGATCCCCTACGGCGGCGGCTTCATGATCTTCTCGGACTATTGCCGTCCGCCGATCCGTCTCGCCTCCCTTATGGGTATCCGAGTCATCCACGTCCTGACGCATGACTCGATCGGCGTGGGCGAAGATGGCCCGACCCACCAGCCGGTCGAACAGGTGGCAAGCCTTCGCGCCATCCCGAACCTGATGGTGTTCCGCCCGGCCGATGCGACTGAGACGGCCGAATGCTGGCAGATCGCGCTCGAAACCAAGGACCGTCCGTCAGCGCTTGCGCTGACGCGTCAGAACCTTGCACCGGCCCGCACCGAATATTCGGAAAAGAACCTCTGCACGCTCGGCGCCTACACGCTGTCGGGCAACGCGGATGCCAAGGTCACCATCTTCGCATCCGGTTCGGAAGTCGAACTGGCGATTGCGGCGGCAAAGACGCTTGAGGAAAAGGGCGTCAGCGCACGCGTTGTTTCCGTGCCCTGCACCGAACTGTTCTTCGAACAGCCGGACGACTATCGCCGCGAAATCCTCGGCAACTCGCCGGTCAAGATTGCTGTTGAAGCAGCTGTCCGCGAAGGCTGGGATGCCTTTATCGGTCCGGAAGGCACGTTCGTCGGCATGAAGGGCTTCGGCGCTTCGGGTCCTGCCAAGGATGTCTTCAAGCACTTCCGCATCACGGCTGACGCTATCGTCGCCGCAGCCGATGCAAAGCTCGCCTGATCATTCAAACGACGGGGCGACGGTAAAACCGCCCGCCCCGTCCAGCTGCCAAACTAATTTCTCGGGAGAACTCTATGACTGTAAAGGTTGCCATCAACGGCTTTGGCCGTATCGGCCGCAACGTCCTGCGCGCGATCGTCGAATCCGGCCGCACGGACATCGAAGTGGTCGCGATCAACGATCTCGGCCCGGTCGAGACCAATGCCCATCTTCTGCGCTACGACTCGATCCACGGCAAGTTCCCGGCGGACGTCAAGGTCGAAGGCGACACCATCATCGTTGCCGGCGGCAAGCCGATCAAGGTGACCGCGGTGCGTGACCCGGCCCAGCTGCCGCACGCCGAAATGGGCGTCGATATCGCGCTCGAATGCACCGGCATCTTCACCGCCCGTGACAAGGCCGCTGCCCACCTGACGGCCGGCGCCAAGCGCGTCATCATCTCGGCTCCCGGCGACAATGCTGACCTCACGGTCGTGTTCGGCGTCAACGACGACCAGCTGACCAAGGACCACCTGGTCATCTCCAACGCATCCTGCACCACGAACTGCCTGGTTCCGGTCGTGAAGGTGCTGAACGACGCCGTCGGCATCGACCACGGCTTCATGACGACGATCCATTCCTACACCGGCGACCAGCCGACCCTCGACACGATGCACAAGGACCTCTACCGCGCCCGTGCAGCGGCTCTGTCGATGATCCCGACCTCGACCGGCGCAGCCAAGGCCGTCGGCCTCGTTCTGCCGGAACTCAAGGGCAAGCTCGACGGCACGTCGATCCGCGTTCCGACCCCGAACGTCTCGGTCGTCGACTTCAACTTCGTTGCGAAGCGCGCCACGACGGTTGCCGAAATCAACGACGCCATCAAGTCTGCCGCCGACGGCAAGCTGAAGGGCATCCTCGGCTACACCGACGAGCCGCTGGTTTCCCGCGACTTCAACCACGACAGCCACTCCTCGATCTTCGCCTTCGACCAGACGAAGGTTCTGGAAGGCACGTTCGTGCGCATCCTGACCTGGTACGACAACGAGTGGGGCTTCTCCAACCGCATGTCGGACACCGCAGTTGCGATGGGCAAGCTGATCTAATCACTGAAACGTGCATGCCGGTCCTTGAGGATCGGTCCTGACGCTCAGGCTTTTGACCCCCTCCCCTTAAAAGGAGGGGGTTTTGCGTTATAGGACATGGTCGGGAGAGAGGTCGCCCGCGCGAAAATCCTCAGGACGCTGTGAACTTCACCGTCACGCCGCGCTGGCGAAAATAGGCCTGCATCAGCTTGCGGCCCTGACGATTGTTCTGCACGATCCGCGCCGGGTCGAACTCGGCTTCCTTCTGGCCAGCCTGGGTCAGCGCTGCCTTGAGGGTGGCGATATGCGTGTCGAGATCGGCATTGTTGTCCTGAAGCGATTCATAAATGCGGTTTGTCGCTTCGGCTACGGTCTTTTCGCTCATGTCATACTCCAGTCATTGTTTCGCCGGCGCTTAGCACACTTTCCGGCACGACCCAATTGCGATCATGACCCGCCGGCGTCAGCAGATACCCTATGTGAGGGATGTTATTGTGCGTGAGGGTGAAACCACGCAATATCACCGCACGTATTGGCTTTGGACAGACAAACGCAGGCACCACCTGGAGATACGCCATGTTTCTGCGACGCCAGTTGCTGCTCGCCTCCGCTCTTGCCCTGACCAGCAAGGCAAGGGCGCAATCCGACCCGTGGGCAGAGCTTCGCACCGGCGCGGCTATGGCGCTTCTTCGCCACGCGATTGCGCCCGGAACCGGCGATCCGGCGAATTTTGCGGTCAATGATTGCAGCACGCAGCGCAATCTCTCCGCGCAGGGCATCGCGCAGGCGAGCCGGATCGGCACGCTCTTCCGGGAGAAGGGCGTGGCGCAGGCGCGGGTCTTTTCCAGCCAGTGGTGCCGCTGCCTCGATACCGCTAAAGGTCTTGGTCTTGGACCGGTCGAGCCGCAGCCGCTGCTCAACTCGTTTTTCGGCAGTCCCGAAGATGGCAGGCCGCAGACGCAGGCCCTGCGCGCCTGGATGACGGGCTTGCCGCCCGGCCGGCTGGTTGTGCTGGTCACCCACCAGGTCAACATAACCGGGCTTACCAACATCGTTCCTGCCAGCGGCGAACTCCTGTTCGTCACGGCACGTGCGGCCGATCCACTGACGGTGATCGGCAGGGTCGCCGCTGAGTAATAGCAGCGAAGGGAAATGCTTTTCGCTCCTTAGACCTGCGCTGCGAGCAGCTCTTCGGCGTGTCCGCGACCAAACCAACCTTCACGACGTGCTGACCGACAATGACGCCATCGTGGCCGAGGTCGCTGCCGGACCGGCCTGCGCCAACCATTCACTTCGCACCGGCGTGATTTTTCTTAGCCCCGGCCCTTCTCTTGCCGGATTTGTTCCCGTCTATTTGAATATGCACATCGAATCGCCCGGCCACTGACCGGGATCTGCTCCATGGCTATCTTGCCGCATCGCGGCAGCGGCACAGGATTCGGCAATCGCCGGGCCTGATGGATGGATTTCCGTAAACGGCGGCGAGAGGAAGGACGGGGACTTTGGAGGCTTTCTACATCATCCTGCTGGTCGGCACGGTTCTGGTGTTGGCTGCGGCCTTTTCCAGCCTGCTTGCCTTCCGGTTCGGCGCTCCCCTGCTTCTCGTCTTCCTATCGATCGGCCTGCTCGCCGGTGTCGATGGTCTTGGCATCCGCTTCGAGAACTACTCCTTCACCTTCATGCTGGGGTCGTTGGCGCTCGCCATCATCCTGTTCGACAGCGGCTTCGGCACCTCGCTCCACTCCTTTCGAATAGCCGCGGTTCCGGCGCTGACGCTCGCGTCCGTCGGCGTGCTGTTGACCGCCGGCGTCTTCGGCGTCGCGGCGAAGTATTTCCTAGGCTTCAGCCGGCTCGAAGGCTTTCTGCTCGGGTCGATCGTCGCTTCGACTGATGCCGCCGCGGTGTTCTTCCTGCTGCGCATCGGCGGCATCAACATCCGCGACAAGGTGCGCTCGACGCTCGAAGTGGAATCCGGCACCAACGATCCGATGGCGATCTTCCTGACGATCGCGCTGTCCGAGCTTCTGGCCACCGGCCAGGGCTTCGGCGGCCTCGACCTGCATTTCGCCGTCATGTTCCTCGAGGAAATGGGGCTCGGCGTCATCTTCGGCCTGCTCGGCGGCTTGATGATCGTCTGGGTCCTGAACCGCTTCACCTCCGATCGGGGTCTGGCGCCAATCCTCGTCCTGACGCTTGCCCTGCTCGTGTTCGCCTTTACCGGCGCGATGGGCGGCAGCGGCTTCCTTGCGGTCTATGTGGCCGGCATCTACTCGGGCAATCGCAAGATGTTTGCCAAGCATCAGATCACGCGCTTCAACGAGGGGCTGACGTGGCTGGCGCAGATCATCATGTTCCTGGTGCTCGGCCTGCTCGCCACACCCTCCCAGTTCCCGATCCTGCTCGTGCCGGCGATCGGTCTGGCGCTGTTCCTGATTTTCGTCGCCCGCCCGATTGCCGTGTGGATCAGCCTGATGGCCTATGACTTCACGCAGCAGGAAATCGGTTTTCTGTCCTGGGTCGGTCTGCGCGGCGCGGTGTCCATCCTGCTCGCCATCACGCCGATCCTGTCGGGCGCTGAAAACGGGTCCGTCTTCTTCAACGTCACCTTCATCATCGTGCTCGTCTCGCTTCTTCTCCAGGGTTGGACGATCAAGCCGGTGGCGCGGTATCTCGGGTTGATTATCCCGCCGCGGATCGGCGCGGTCGACAAGCTGGAACTCGACCTTCCCGGTAAGGCGACCCATGAACTGATCTCCTACCGCGTCCTGAAAGACAGCCCGATCCTGTCCGGCGAACGCATTCCCCGCTGGGCCATGCCCTCGCTGGTGATCCGCGACGGCCGCAGCCTGCGCTACCAGTATGCCGGACGGCTGCGGGAGAACGATCAGGTCTACCTGTTCGTGACGCCGAACTACACGAAACTGCTCGATCGGCTGTTTGCGAGCCGCGTTCCTGTCGATGATGACGATGCCGAGTTCTTCGGCGCCTTCGCCATCTCGCCGACACGGCCCGCAACCGAACTGGACCTCGCCTATGGTCCGGGCCTGCTCTCGGCAACCGAGCAGGCAATGACGATCGGCGAACTGATGCATTCCCGGCTGGGCGGCAAGACGGAATATGCCGACCGCATGCGTTTCGGCTCGATCGTGCTGATCGTCCGGGAAACCGACGAGCTTGATCATGTCACCAAGATCGGCGTCTCGCTGGAACCGGTGGAGCCTGCCACCAAGCTGCCGATTTTCATCAACATGCGCGAAATTGCCCACCGCATCCGCGACCAGATCCGCAAGTATCGCGGCAAGCCGGTGCCCGGCCGCCCCTCCGCCTGAACCCTGGCCGCCATCCGGCAACCGGCGCAAAGGCTATTTCGTTGACCCGACAGCCTTGCGCCGTCGGACAAGAATAGTATGGTCCCGCCACCCTTTATCAAGCAACGGGATCAGTACCATGCCGGCCTTTAAGACCCTCGACGACCTCACCGATATCGCAGGTAAGCGCATTCTCGTCCGCGTCGACCTCAACGTTCCCGTGAGCGACGGCAAGGTGACGGACGCAACCCGTATCGAGCGCGTTGCCCCAACGATCACGGAACTGTCGAAGAAGGGCGCCAAGGTCATCCTGCTCGCCCATTTCGGCCGCCCCAAGGGCGAACCGGTCGCCGACATGTCGCTGTCCCAGATCGTCATGGCCGTCAATCAGGTGCTCGGTCAGAAGATCCTGTTCGCCTCCGACTGCATCGGCCCGGAAGCCGAGGATGCTGTCGCCTCGATGAAGAACGGCGATGTTCTCCTTCTCGAAAACACCCGCTTCCACACGGGCGAAGAAAAGAACGACAGCGGCTTTACCGAAGAACTGGCCAAGAACGGCGACATCTATGTCAACGACGCCTTCTCGGCCGCCCACCGCGCCCATGCCTCCACGGAAGGCCTTGCCCGCCGCCTGCCCGCCTATGCCGGCCGCACCATGCAGGCTGAACTCGAAGCACTGGAAAAGGGCCTCGGCGCCCCTGCCCGCCCGGTCGTCGCCATCGTCGGCGGCGCCAAAGTGTCGAGCAAGATCGATCTGCTGCAGAACCTGGTGAAGAAGGTGGATGCGCTGGTGATCGGCGGCGGCATGGCCAACACGTTCATTGCCGCACAAGGCATCGATGTCGGCAAGTCGCTTTGCGAGCATGACCTTGCAGACACTGCCCGCGCCATCATGGCGGAAGCCGAAGCGTCCGGCTGCACGATCGTGCTGCCGACCGACGGCGTCGTGGCACGCGAATTCAAGGCGAATGCCGCAAACGAAACCGTCGCGATCGATGCCATCCCGTCTGACGCGATGATGCTCGACGTCGGCCCGAAATCCGTCGAAGCCGTCAACGAATGGATCGGCAAGGCCTCGACGCTGGTCTGGAACGGCCCGCTCGGCGCCTTCGAGATCACCCCGTTCGACACCGCGACAGTCTCCGCTGCAAAATTCGCAGCGAGTGAGACCAAGGCCGGCAGGCTGGTTTCGGTCGCGGGTGGTGGCGATACGGTGGCAGCGCTCAACCACGCGGGCGTGGCCGACGATTTCTCCTACGTCTCGACCGCTGGCGGCGCCTTCCTGGAATGGATGGAAGGCAAGGAACTGCCCGGCGTTTCGGTTCTGACAAAGGCCTGATCGGCCAGCGTTCGGAGAATGCCTCTTGGTGGGTCAGAGGCGCGGGAGATAGGCTTCCGCGCCCGATCGGCAAGGCGGATTTAAAGAAATTCAATATTTTAAACGATTGAAACGATTTCAATCGTTTCAATGGCTTAGAGCATCATTTCCCTTTAAAAGAACTTCTGTTATCGGCGGGAGAGAACTTCGGATATGCTCTCCAATATCGGGCTCTCCGAAGATTGAATGGGCACACGCGCGCAACGCGCCATTGTGAGGGATAGGAGCGATTATGGTAGACGCGAAGATGTTGGACAAAGTCAGGTCGGCGCCCGGTTTTATTGCGGCGCTTGATCAGAGCGGTGGTTCGACACCCAAAGCGCTGCTGCTCTACGGCATTGCCGAAACCGAATACCAGGGCGACGAAGAGATGTTTCGCCTGATGCACGCCATGCGCGCCCGCATCATGAAGGCACCGGCCTTTACAGGCGACAAGGTCGTCGGCGCCATCCTCTTCGAGCGCACCATGGATGGCGATGTCGATGGCGAACCTGTTCCCTCCTACCTCTGGGAAAAGCGCGGTGTCGTGCCTTTCCTGAAGATCGACAAGGGCCTTGCTGCCGAAGAAAACGGCGTGCAGCTGATGAAGCCGATGCCCGATCTCGACGCTCTCCTGATCCGCGGCCGCGAAAAGGGAATTTTCGGTACAAAGATGCGCTCGGTGATTGCCTCTGCCGACAAGGCCGGCATCGCTGACGTCGTGCAGCAGCAGTTCGAAGTCGCGCGCCAGATCATCGCACAGGGCCTCGTTCCGATCATCGAACCGGAGATCCTCATTAACAGCCCGACCAAGGCTGAAGCTGAGACCATCCTGCGCGACGAGATCGCCCAGCAGCTCGATACGCTCGGTCCGGGCGAAGACGTGATGCTGAAGGTAACGATCCCAACGGTCGCCGACTTCTATGCGGATCTTGCCGCTCACAAGTCGGTCGTTCGCCTCGTCGCCCTGTCCGGCGGCTACAGCCGTGCCGACGCCTGCGAAAAGCTCAGCCACAACCGCGACATGATCGCGAGCTTCTCGCGCGCGCTCACCGAAAACCTGCGCGTATCGATGAGCGATGCAGATTTCGACGCGAGCCTGGCTGAAACCATCGACGGGATCTATTCCGCAAGCGTCAACAAGGCCTGATGCTCTAACCCTGATGCTGCGGCATCGGGAACACGAACCTGGAAAAGGCCGCCTCAGCTTTAATAGCTCTGGCCCTTTTCATGGGAGGAAGAGGCCGCACCGGGGGGTGCGGCCTTTCTCGTTTCCAGACCCTGCCCAGACAATCAGGATTGATGTCTTCCATCAAAACCATTGTCTGGTGATGGGAGATCGCAGGCTCTAGAAGTGGGGCCTCAACTGAGGAGCCTGTCCATGCCTGTTGCCGATTTCGTCACCGTCGATGTCTTTACCGACCAGCGCTTCTTCGGCAATCCGCTTGCGGTCATCACAGACGCCCGCGGCCTTTCGGGCGATGAGATGCAGGCGATCGCAACGGAGTTCGGCTATTCCGAAACCACGTTCGTGCTTCCACCGGACAATCCAGCCAACACGGCGCGCGTGCGCATCTTCACGCCGACGACAGAGGTTCCCTTTGCCGGCCATCCGAATGTCGGAACTGCCTTCGTCCTTGGAAACCTGCCCGACCTGTTCGGCAATGCTTCAGGCAACACGCTCCGCTTCGAGGAAATCGCCGGACTGGTCGAGATCGACCTGATCCGGGAGGGCGATGTGGTTGTCGGCGCAACCATCCGGGCACCGCGACCACTTGAACTGGGCGCCGAGATCGAACCTGAACGTATCGCCGACTGCGCATCCATCGGCGTCGAGCATGTCGTCATGCACAACCACGCACCCGTCTTCGCATCGGTCGGATTGCCATTCGCAATTGCTGAGTTGGACGGCCTGCAGGCGCTCGCCGCGGCCAGGCCGGATCTCACGTCATTCCATCGCGCGGCCGAGATCAGCCCGGGCGATCAGATGGAGTTTTCGCTGTTTCTCTATGTCCGTGATGCCAAGGATCCCCTGCATATCCGTGCCCGCATGTTCGCACCGCTCGACAATGTGCCGGAAGACCCGGCAACGGGTAGCGCGTCTGCAGCGCTCGGCGCGTTCCTTGCGATGCTTGACCCTGAAACCGACGCCGATATCCGCATGACCGTCGAACAGGGTGTGGAGATGGGCCGCCGCAGCGTGATCGACCTCGCCATGGTCAAAAGAGAGGGTCGCGTCACCGATGTGCGGATCAGCGGAAGCTGCGTGAAGGTGATGAGCGGCCGGATCGAGCTGTAATCAGCCGACGAACTCGCGCAGCAGCAGTGCCACGGACCAGAGCGCGAAGGCGACCAGCGCCAGCTTCCAGAAATCCATCCGGCGCCTGAGGCCCGGGAGGTTCAATGGCTTGATGATCTGCACGACCATGGCCAGCATCAACAGGACGGAGATTGTTTTTGTCATCTGTCTTTCGTCACTGTTTCAAAGGCTCGCCACAGGCTGGACATTTTTGCTCTCCACCACAGTTAGACCGGGAGGAGAATCGGGGTCTGTTGCGTCATGATCTCTGATCTGCCTTACCTTCGTTAACGTCCTGTGCCGGTCTGCGCAACATCGCTCCGGCACGGCAGGGCGGATCACCGACCACGAAGAGAGCTGACAGTATAGACGATGAGCCGTAATCTCCTTCCCGTTCTCGCCCTCCTCACTGGTACGCTCTTTCTGTTCCTCGGCAATGGCCTGCAGGGTCTTTTGTTGCCGGTACGCGGTTCGATCGAAGGCTACTCGAACGAGGTTCTCGGCCTGCTCGGCACAACCTGGGCCTCAGGCTTCGTCATCGGTTGCTTCGTGGCACCGAATGTCGTGCGCCGCATCGGGCACGTTCGGGCCTTCTCCGGCTTCCTGGCCCTGATCTGCCTCAACGTGCTTATGACCGGCCTGCTGGTCGATGACGTCGCGTGGCTCATCCTGCGGGCAATCACCGGCTTTTGCACTGCCGGTACGTCGATGATCATCGAAAGCTGGCTCAACGAACGTGCCACACCGGAAAACCGGGGCACGATCTTTTCCTTCTATATCTCCATCACCCTGTTCGGCGTTGTCGGTGGCCAGTTGATGGTGCCGTTTGCCGATGTGACGCTGCCGACGCTGTTCATGGTCTGCGGCATCCTCTACTCGATCGCCGCCCTGCCGACGACGCTGTCCAAGGCTGCGTCACCACAACCGCTGAAACGCGCGCGGCTGGATCTCAAGGGACTGTTTCGAAACTCGCCAATCTCCTGCGTAGGCATTCTCTTGGTCGGCATCGCCAACGGCGCCTATGGCACGCTTGGCGCCGTGTTCGCTACCAAGGTCGGCCTCGACAAGGGATCGGTCGCCGCAATGGTATCGATCACCATCTTTGCCGGCGCGATCATGCAGTTTCCGGCGGGTCGTTTGTCGGACAGGCTGGACCGCCGTCATGTCCTTGCAGTCCTCTCCGGCGTCAGTGCTCTGGCAGGCCTTGCCGTTGTGCTGGTTGCGCCGACCAACGTCTACACGATCGTTATCCTCGTCGCGACCTATGGCGCCGCCGCAAACGCGCTCTACCCGATCGCCGTTGCCCATGCCAACGACTTCGCCCAGCCCGAGGACTTCGTAAAGGTCTCCGGCGGCCTGTTGCTTCTTTACGGCATCGGGACGATCATCGGCCCGACGCTCGGAGGTCCTGTCATGACCTGGGCCGGCCCGCACGCCCTGTTCGGCGTCACGGCTGTCGCCCATCTGATGATCACCGTCTATGCGATCGTCCGAAGCCGGCAGCGCGCACCCGTCCCTGCCGGCGAACGCGACGCCTACACGACGGTGACAGGAACCAACGGACCACTCGCGACACCCGAGGGCCTCTCGCTCGATCCGCGCGCAAGACCCAAGGATGCAGCCGCGTCTGAACAGCAGACGACGCCATAACGGCCAAGGAGCCTTGAAATGTCATTTCTCGACGACGACCGCCCGAAGAAACCCGCAGCCCACGAGATCGGAGCCGATCTCTCGCTGCTCTCTGCGGACGAACTGCAGACGCGCATCACCATCCTGCAGGAAGAGATCGCGAGACTGGAAGCAGAGAAGGCGAGGAAGGCTGAGGGTCGCAAGGCCGCTGACAGCTTTTTCCGGACCTGATGTGCCGGACTAAGAATAAACCGCGAAACCACGACCAATCTTAAGCAAACATTAATCATTAACAGAGAATATAGCGATGTTCGGTTCTGCCGGACTCAGACAGTTTCACCGCTCGGCGAATGGTCTGATTTCTCCCTGTTTTACCTTGAGAGCCGCTTTTGCGGCTCTTTTTTTTGGCTGTCGGTCTGTACAGGCTCACGCAGCCATCAAAAACCCGTTCCAAAGGCCATTTTCAGGGGACTTGCGCTTTCGCAAGATCTGTTTCATTTCAAGAAGATCGAGGGCGTTTACCGGTTCCTGTGGGTATTAACCTTTCATTAAGAAACGCCTTGCGGATTTCCAGTATAAGGATCATGTTCACTTCATTCAGCGGGCCAGATGGAACTTTTTGAGCCACTTCGCCATTGCCTGAGTAAGAAAGCATTAGCAGGAATGAATTCGATGTCCGAGCAGGGATTGAACACAGTGAGTTTTGCGGGCCGCGCCGCAAGCTCTGCCCAGTTCAAGTCACTATACTCCGAAGGCATGGCTCTTGTTGAAGAGACAGCAAGCTATCTGGACGGTCAGGGTCGTGCTGCATCCAAGGTTCTGCCGCGCATGGCCTCGGTTTTGTATGCAGCTGAATCCATGCGTCTGACGACTCGCCTGATGCAGATGGCATCGTGGCTTCTGCTCCAGCGTGCCGTCAACAACGGCGAGATGAGCCGCGATCAGGTTCTTTCGGAAAAGAGCAAGGTGCGTCTCGACGGCTTCAATGTCGATCGCAATGCTCCGGGCTGGCTCGATCTGCCGGAAAGTTTCCGTGATCTTGTCGAACGCTCGCTTCGTTTGCAGAACCGCGTCGCTCTTCTGGACCGCGAAATCTATCGCGCCCCGGAAGCCGTTGTCATCTCCGACAACGAAAACAGTGTCCGCGCCCAGCAGAACCTGCTTCACACCGCATTTGGTGGCTGAGATCTGAACGTCGACAGTCCAAAGGCAGGCATTGGGCCTGCCTTTTTGCGTTTGGGACTATGCAGATAGCGACGCCAGATAGGCGTTGACACTGTCACGACAGTCCAGCCGGTGTTTCGGGCCCTCGAAGGCGCTGAACATCCGGTCATGCGCCTCGAATGAATTCCAGTTGTTGTGTCGGAAGCGATAGCCCGCCACCCAATGGAGTAGCTCTTCGAAGGACGCAACGCTTCCCCCACCCTGAAGACCGCGATGGCGAATGTTTTCGAGGCAGACGTCGTCGGCGATGTCGAGGAAAATCAGCGTCGTTGCCCGGGCGATGGCGAGACTGGCAAGCCGGCCATAGACGCCCTCGATCAGCCAGACATCCTGTGCTGCAATCCGGCGAACGTCGTCGTCAACGACCTGCCTATCACGGGCGATGCCGTAACGCCCCGGCTCCCAGTGGACGTCGTCCAGATGAATCGGGTGATGGCCGAGCGCCTCCCCCATCCTTGTCGCAAGCCACGTCTTACCCGATCCGCCATTGCCGAAGATGAGCACGCGGCAGAGCGGAAGCGGTAGCTTGGACAGACAGTTGGCCTTCTCCTCCATGCCTTTTAGAAAAACAAAAAAGCCCGGCTTTCGCCAGGCTTCTTTTGTCAAAATGCAAAAAGCGATTAGAGGCCGAGACCGCCGAAACGCTTGTTGAACTTGGAAACGCGGCCACCGCGGTCCAGCATCTGCTGGTTGCCGCCGGTCCAGGCCGGGTGCGACGTCGGGTCGATTTCGAGGTTCATCGTGGCGCCTTCGGTGCCCCATGTCGAGAACGTCTCGTATTCGGTACCGTCGGTCATGACGACCTTGATCTTGTGGTAGTCGGGATGGATGCCAGCCTTCATGTCGATATTCCTGCTCTGCGAGGTCCATTCGTCGCATTGCGCGAGCAAGAACCGTCTTTAATGAATGAAGCCGCAAACCGGCGCGGTCACGGCTTCCCAATTGGATGCGGAGCCTATACAGGAAGGGCGCCGCAAGTACAAGTCCCCGAAAGGCTGAGATTCCGCTGCCCGGGGGCCATGGAGACGACATGGCCGAAAGCCGAGAAAATCAGAAGAAAAACCGCAGTCTCAAGCCGCTTTCCCGACTGCTCCCCTATCTTTCCCGCTATCGAGCCATGGTCGCCGGCGCGACTTTTTTTCTCGTCCTTGCCGCCTGCACCACACTTGCGCTGCCGCTGGCCGTCCGCCGCATGGTGGATCATGGGTTCGCGTCATCTGACGGGCATTTCATCAACAACTATTTCGTGATGCTGTTCGTTCTGGCGGTGCTTCTCGCGATCGCAAGCGGCATGCGCTACTATTATGTGATCACCATCGGCGAGCGCGTGGTGGCGGATCTTCGCCGTGAGGTCTTTTCGCATGTGACGCGTTTGTCTGCTTCCTTCTTCGACGTCAACCAGTCCGGCGAGATCGTCTCGCGACTGACCGCCGATACGACCCAGATCAAGTCCGCCTTTGGTTCTGCCGCATCGCAGGCCCTGCGCAACACCATCCTCTGTCTCGGAGCGATGGGCATGATGGTCTATACGAGCCCTAAACTCTCGGCTCTGGCGCTTGGCGCCATCCCGCTGATCGTGTTCCCCCTCGTTGGCTTCGGCCGCTCGGTGCGCCGCCGGTCGCGCGCCGCACAGGACATGCTGGCCGCGACCTCCGCCTATGCAGCCGAGACGATCGGCGCCACACGCACCGTTCAGGCCTTCACCGGCGAGGCTGTCGCCACCTCGCGCTACAGCGACACGGTCGAGAATGCATTTGAAGCCGCCCGCAAGTCGATCCGCGCCCGCGCGCTTCTGACCGGCTTCGGCATCGTGCTGATCTTCGGCTCGATCGTCGGCGTCCTCTGGTACGGCGCCCAGAGCGTGCTTGCCGGCACGATGACACCGGGCACGCTCGGCCAGTTCGTGCTCTATTCGGTGATTGCGGCAAGCTCGCTCGGCACACTGTCGGAAGTCTGGGGCGAACTGTCGTCTGCAGGCGGCGCCGCCGAACGGCTGTCCGAACTGCTGGATGAAGTTTCTGCCGTCCGTGATCCGGAGAACCCGAAAGCCCTACCCTCGCCGCCACGCGGCGATGTCGCGTTCGACAGCGTCTCGTTCGCCTACCCCGCCCGCGTCAGCGCCATCACGCTCAATGCGCTTTCCCTGCATGTGGCGCCCGGAGAAACCGTTGCCATTGTCGGTCCCTCCGGTGCCGGCAAGAGCACGATCTTCTCGCTGCTGCTGCGCTTCTACGATCCCACAGCCGGATCGATCCGGCTCGACGGCGTCGATCTGCGCCATGCGACGCTTCAGGATATCCGCTCACGGCTTGCGATCGTGCCACAGGACGTGACGATCTTTGCAACCTCCATCCACGACAACATCGCCTTCGGAGTACCGAACGCGACTCGCGAGGCCGTTCGGGCCGCCGCAATCGCCGCCCAGGCAGACGAGTTCATCGCGAAGCTCGACAACGGCTATGACACACTTGCCGGCGAACGCGGCATCACCCTGTCCGGCGGCCAGCGCCAGCGGATTGCTATCGCCCGCGCCATCCTGAAGGATGCTCCAGTCCTGCTGCTCGACGAAGCCACCTCGGCGCTCGATGCGGAAAGCGAAACACTGGTGCAGAAGGCGCTCGACGGACTGATGCGCAACCGCACCACGCTCGTCATCGCCCATCGCCTTGCGACCGTCTTGAAGGCAGACCGGATCCTCGTCCTGGAAAACGGTCGCGTCGTCGAGGAAGGCACGCACCAGAGCCTGGTGGCGGCTGGCGGTCTCTATGCGAAGCTGGCGCGGCTGCAATTCCATGATCTCGAGCAAACTTCCGTCAGCGCGATCTGATGGACGCGACCCCCATCATCTCCGCAGATCTGGATAGTCTGCTCGATGACGTTCAGCAGCGCACCTTCCGGTATTTCTGGGATGGTGCCCATGCGCAGAGCGGCCTCCCTTATGACAAATGCCTTCTCGACGGCACGCCCGGTATCGACGCGATCTCGATCAGCGGCACCGGCTTCGGCCTGATGGCGATCCTGGTTGGCTGCGAACGCGGCTGGATCACCAGCGACGAGGCGTTGGTTCGCATTACCACGATTGTCGAGAGCCTCGAACTGGCACCGCGCTACCACGGCGCGTTCTCTCACTTCATCAATCCCGCTACCAGCGCAATGATTCCGTTTTCGGCGCTGGATGATGGGGGCGACATCGTCGAAACGACCCTTCTCCTTCAGGGCCTCATCTGCGCCCGTGAATATTTCGCGGCAGAGACGATTTCCGAAAAATCGCTGCGCACCGCGATCACCCGGCTGTTCGACGAGGTCGAGTGGACCTGGTACACCCGCGGCAAGACCGACGGCCCGATCTACTGGCACTGGAGCCCAATCAACGAATGGGCGATGAACCTGCCGATCACCGGCTGGAACGAGGCGCTTTCAACCTATGTCTTTGCCGCCGGCTCGGACACGTTTCCGATCGATCCGCAGAACTATCACTGCGGCTGGGCACGCAACGGCGCCATGAAGAACGGCGAGGAATATTTCGGCATACAGCTGCCGCTGGGCGAACCCATGGGCGGGCCGCTGTTCCTGTCGCAATATTCCTTCTGTGCGCTCAATCCACGCGGCCTGTCCGATCGCTACGCCGATTACTGGCGCCAGGCGGTCGCGCATTCACGGATCAACCGCGCCTATTGCCTGACCGTGCCGGAATATGCCGCAGCCGGCGTCTGGGGTCTAACGGCATCGGAAGCCCAGGCCGGCTACGCCGCCAATTCGCCGCTGGTCGATTTCGGCGCGATTGCACCGTCTGCAGCACTGTCGAGCTTTCCCTTCGTGCCCGGCCATGCGGAAGAAGCCTTGCGCGCCCTCCTTGCCTATGAGAACGGACGGCTGGTCAACCGCTTCGGCTTCGCCGACGCCTTCGCGCCGAAGACCGGCTGGGTCGCATCGACCTACATCGCTATCGACCAGGGTCCGATCGTCGCGATGATCGAGAACCACCGCTCGGGTCTGTTGTGGAAACTGTTCATGGCCGCTCCGGAAGTTCGCCGCGGCCTCGACCGGCTGGGATTCCGCTATCCGGCCACTCCGCTCGAGCACAAAAACGCCGGCACCTGATCACTTCGCGCGTTTGAACGTCCATTTGACGACATGATCGCCATTGCGCTTGATCTTGGTCTTCATCTTCAGCTGGACCGATTGCTCGCCGAACGCAGCCTGCGCCTCCTCGAAAGCACGGCGCGCCTGCGCCATCGCCTCGTGATAGGCGGTATTGTCGCGGCGAGGCGTATCTGCCACCGCCTTGGCGATCGCGTCGATGTCGGGTTTGCTGTAGGTCATGTCAGCGTTCGGTAAGCTTCAGTTCGATGCGGCGGTTCTGGTTTCTGGCATCCGGCGTATCGCCAGCCGCGATCGGCTGGAACTCGCCAAAGCCCGCGGCCACCAGCCGGTTGGCCGGCACGCCCTTCGAGATCAGATACTTGACCACGGACGTCGCGCGCGCAGACGAAAGCTCCCAGTTGTCGCGGTAGCGTCCGGTGCCGGAAAGCGGCGCATTGTCCGTATGCCCATCGACCCGCAGCACCCAGTTGATCTCGGCCGGAATTTCCTTGGCGAGATCGAGAAGTGCGGCGGCAAGCTTGTCCATCTCCACGAGACCGGCCGCATCGAGTTCGTTGCCGCCGATCGGGAAGAGAACTTCCGACTGGAACACGAACCGATCGCCGACGATGCGGATGTTTTCGCGATCGGAGAGAATCTCACGCAGACGGCCGAAGAAGTCGGAGCGGTAGCGATTGAGCTCCTGTACGCGGGCAGCAAGCGCCACGTTGAGGCGACGACCAAGATCCGAAATCTGCGCCTGCGAGTTGGCGTCCTTCGTTTCCGACGCCTGCAGCGCCTGTTCGACGGCGGCGATCTGGGCCCGCAGCGCCGCGATCTGCTGGTTGAGAAGCTCGATCTGGCTCATCGCCCGGGCGCTGACCTGCCGCTCGTTGGAGAGTTCACCCGTCAGAGTGGTCACCCGGGAATTGGCCGCGTCGCTTGCACCACTGCCCTGGTTAAGAAGCTGCTGCAGCCGCGACCGGTCGCTTTCAGCAACCGCCAGCGACGATTGCAGGTTGGCGAGCTGATCTTCGATATCCTGATTGTTGCCCTTTTCCAGCGCCAGAAGCTCTGTCAGTTCCGCGATCTGGCTGTTCAGCCGGTTCAGAACCTCGTCGCGACCGGAAATCTCGCGGGTGAGCAGAAACTGCGCCAGCACGAACACCGTCAGCAGGAACATGATCGCCATCAAAAGCGTGGTCAGCGCGTCGACGAAGCCCGGCCAGTAGTCCACGCCGTGCTGGCGGCGACGGTTCTTGCCCAGCGCCATGGTCTACTTGCTCCCGATCTTGTCGGACTGACCGATCTTGTCGGAGAGCCGGTCCAGTGTACGCCGCAGGGCCTTGGACTCCTCCTGCTGCGCCTCGATCCAGTCGCGCAGCATCTGCTGCTCGTTGCGCATGTTCTTGACCAGCCCCTGAATGCCTTCAGCAAGGTTTGCCATGGCAGCAAGCGACTTCTCGTTCTGCTGGACATCACCGCTGCCGGTTCTGCCCTGAGCTGCCGCAATCTTGCGCAGCTCGTCGGCGAGCGTCTTGAATTCGCCGGAGGAACCAGCTGAAAGCCCTGCCGCTGCAACCGGCGCGTCCGATCCCGTATCGGTCACCGATGAAAGCCAGTTTTCGAGTTCCGTATAGAAGCGGTTCTGCGCACGTCCTGCCTGGAGATCGAGGAAGCCGAGGATCAGCGAGCCTGACAGACCAAGCAACGACGACGAAAACGCCGTGCCCATGCCGGCAAGCGGCTGCGCAAGACCGGTCTTGATTGCCGACAGAATGTCGTTGGAGCCGCCGGCGCCCGGATCGAGCGCACCGATGACGTCGCTGATTGATCCGATCGTGCCGATCAGGCCCCAGAACGTGCCAAGCAGGCCGAGAAACACCAGGAGCCCGATCAGGTAACGGGACGTATCCCGCGATTCGTCGAGGCGGGTGCCGATCGAATCGAGAATGGAGCGCAAGGTTGCGGTCGAAAGCGCCGTTTTGCGGCGACCACCGATCAGCGAGCGCATCGGCGCCAGAAGTTTCGGCTCGCGGCCCACCTTGTCGACGGTGCCGGCAGCGCGGAACGAGTTGAACCAGCGCACTTCCGGAATAAGGCCGATGACCTGCAGGAAAACCAGGACGATACCAATCAACAGGACGCCGAGGATCAGACCGTTCAGACCCGGATTGGTCTGGAACGCTTGTGCGGCCTGACGGTACAGGATCGAGCAGACAAAACCGACGATGATCAGGAAGATCAGCATCGTCCAGAGGAAGGAAGCCGGGTTGGAAAGCTTTTCGGTAAAACGGCGGCGGTTAGCTTCAGTTTCGTCCAGATCGTCCACTGTCGCATTCGCCATAATAAGCCTCGCCTCTGGGTCGCGTCGCGCGGAGGCTAGAGCAAAATTGCGACGAATTGAAGTGTCGCCACGGTGCAAAGACCGGGACAAGCCGAAGTTTTTTCCTCGCCATTTCAAATGACAAGCAGCACTCCGGCCGTCACCGCATCAGCAATCAGCGCGACGGAACCGGACGATTGGAAACTTCCAGCAGCGCCTTCTGGATCAGCTCGTTGCCGGCAACAATGCTCTTGGTGCCGAACATGTCGGTCGAGCCCTTGATGTCGCTGACAAAGCCGCCCGCTTCGCGGATGAGGACGAGGCCGGCAGCAATGTCCCACGGCGAAAGACCAATTTCCCAGTGACCGTCGAAGCGACCGGCAGCGACATAGGC
>Ga0213835_100789_pt1 | contig 25190 bp, 18 predicted proteins | sample SWPATP01_FD_160576 | JGI IMG/M metagenome (GOLD analysis project Ga0213835, IMG submission 160576) | Coastal seawater microbial communities from Marineland, Florida, United States - SWPA TP0 #1 | ecosystem: Environmental > Aquatic > Marine > Coastal | place: USA: Florida | collected 2016-08-05 | reverse complement strand
GCCGCCGCCGACCGCGAGGCCGCCGCCGCGGCCGAGGCGCGGGCCGCCGGTGATGCGCGGGCCGGACGCGCCGCGCAGGCGCTCTCGGGGCTGCTCGGGCCGGGCGAAACCGTCCCCGACGCCGCGCTGGCCGCCGCCGACCGCGCCGCGGCCGCGGCCGGTGAGGCCCGCGACACGGCCGAGGCCGCACGCGCCGCCTTGGCCGCCACCGCGCCCGACCTCGACGCCCTGCGCGCCGCCCGCGACCGCGCCGCCTCGGCCGCCAGGGCCGCCGACGAGGATGCGCAGCGCCTTGACCGGGCGCTGGCCGCGCTCGAGGCCGAGATCGACCTGCTGGCGAGCGCCGCCGTCGAGGAAGAGCGCGCCGACACCGCCGCGCGGCTGGCCGGCGCGCGCGAGGGGCGCGACGCGCTGGCCCGCGAGGTAGCGGTGCTGACCCGCCTGCGCGAGGCGCTCGACACCGCCGCCGAGGCCGCGCAGGAGCGTTTTCTCGCCCCGGTTCAGGCCGAGCTGGCGCCGCTGCTGCGGCTGATCTGGCCGGACGCCCGCATCGGCTTCGACGCAGACACGGTGCTGCCGGTGCGCCTCGAACGGGCCGGGCGGGACGAGGCGCTGGAGGTGCTGTCGGGCGGCACGCAGGAGCAGGTGGCGCTGCTGGTGCGGATGGCCTTCGCCCGGCTGATGGGCAGCGCCGGAACGCCGGCCCCGGTGATCCTGGACGACGCCATCGTGCATTCCGACGACGACCGGATCGAGGCGCTGTTCGACGCCCTCACCCGTCAGGCGCAGGACATGCAGGTGATCGTGCTGACCTGCCGGCAGCGCGCCTTTCGCGACCTGGGCGGCACGCGGCTGGCACTGGAGGCGGCGCGATGACGGGCCGGCACGACCGCGCCGTGGCGGTTCATTTCCGCAAATACACATTCAGACCTTGCAATATGTGCAGGACAGGTTATATCAGCGCCAACGCAACGCAACGGAGGACACCATGAAAGCCGATGTCACCGCCTTCTTCGATCCCGATACCTTCACCGTCACCTATGTGGTCAAGGACCCCAACTCGGACGCCTGCGCCATCGTCGATTCGGTGCTGGACTTCGACTATGCCTCCGGGCGCACCGACACCCGCTCGGCCGACGCCGTGATTGCCCATGTCCAGGAGCGCGGTCTGCGCGTCGACTGGATCCTCGAAACCCATGTCCACGCCGACCACCTGAGCGCCGCGCCCTACATCCAGCAGCGCCTCGGCGGCAAGATCGGCATCGGCGAGAACATCCGCATCGTGCAGGACACCTTCGGCAAGGTCTTCAACGAGGGAACCGAGTTCCAGCGCGACGGCAGCCAGTTCGATGCGCTGTTCAAGGAAGGCGACAGCTTCCATATCGGCCAGATGCGCGGCGACGTGTTGCACACCCCCGGCCACACCCCGGCCTGCCTGACCTATGTCGTGGGCGACGCCGCCTTTGTCGGCGACACGCTGTTCATGCCCGACTTCGGCACCGCGCGCTGCGACTTTCCCGGCGGGTCGGCCGACATGATGTGGGATTCCATCCAGAAGATCCTCGCGCTGCCGGACGAGACGCGCATCTTCGTCGGCCACGACTACAAGGCCGAGGGGCGCGACCAGTACGCCTGGGAAACCACGGTGGGCGAACAGAAGCGCATGAACAAGCACGTCGGCGAGGGCAAGTCGAAGGAAGACTTCGTGCGCGCCCGCACCGAGCGCGACGCGCAACTGGCGATGCCGCGGCTGATCATCCCGTCGCTGCAGGTCAACATGCGCGCCGGCCAGATGCCCAAGGCCGAGGACAACGGCGTCTCGTACCTCAAGGTGCCGGTCAACGGCCTCTGACATCCCCCCGCACGGGCCCCGTGCAATGTAGGATGGGCAATACTGCCCATCCTACGCTCCCCCGAACAGCCACGTGCGATCACGCGAGCGGCGCGCCATCCGGGGCGCCGTCCCCGTTCCCGTCCCCTCCCCCCCCGTGAGTGCCCGCCATGCGTCGCCTGATCCCCGACTGGGTCCGCAGCTATTCGCCCTCGATGCTGCCCGACGACCTGATGGCCGCGGCGGTGGTCACCATCATGCTGATCCCGCAGGCGATGGCCTATGCCATGCTGGCCGGGCTGCCGCCGCAGGCGGGGCTTTACGGAGCGATCCTGCCGCTGGTGCTTTATGCCGCCTTCGGCACCTCGCGGACGCTGGCGGTGGGACCGGTCGCGGTGGTGGCGCTGATGACCGCCTCGGCCGCCGGGGCGGTCGCCCTACCGGGGACCGAGACCTTTCACCTCGCGGCGCTGGCCATCGCCGCGATCTCGGGGCTGATGCTGCTGGTCATGGGGCTATTGCGGCTGGGGTGGCTGGCGAATTTCCTGTCGCACCCGGTGATTACCGGCTTCATCACCGCGGCCGGCATCCTCATCGCGGGAAGCCAGGTGAAGCACCTGCTGGGGATCGAGGCGGGCGGCAAGACGCTGCCCGACCTCGTGCCGTCGGTGCTGCGCGGCCTGCCGGGGGTGAACCCCTGGACGCTGGCGCTGGCCGCGACGGTCCTGGCGTTCCTGTTCTGGGCGCGTGGCGGGCTGGCGCCACTGCTGCGGCGCCTGGGCGTCGGGGCGCGGACCGCCGGGCTGATCGCCAAGTCGGCGCTGCTGGTGGCGGTGGCGGGCTCGTCGCTGGCCGCCTGGGGGCTGGGTCTGGAGGCGCGCGGCGTCTCCGTGGTCGGCGCCATCCCCGCCGGCCTGCCGCCGCTGGCACTGCCCGCCTTCGACGCGACGCTGTGGCAGGCGCTGCTGGTTCCCGCGGCGATGATCGCGGTGATCGGCTATGTCGAGTCGGTCTCGATCGCGCAGACGCTGGCCGCCCGGCGGCGCGAGCGGATCGACCCCGACCGCGAGCTTGTGGCGCTGGGTGCGGCGAACCTCGGCGCCGCGGTCTCGGCGGCGATGCCGGTGACGGGGGGGCTGTCGCGCTCGATCGTCAACTTCGATTCGGGCGCGCGCAGCCCCGCCGCGGGCCTGATCACTGCCGCCGCCATCGCCGTGGCGCTGCTGGTGCTGACCCCGGCGCTCTATTTCCTGCCCAACGCCACGCTGGCCGCGATCATCGTCGTGGCCGTCGCCGGGCTGCTGGACTTTCGCGCCCTGCCCCGCACCTGGGCCTATTCCCGGCCCGACGGCGCCGCGATGGGCGCCACCGTTGCGGTAACGCTGCTGTTCGGGGTGGAACAGGGGCTGCTGGCCGGCGTCGCGCTGTCGCTGGGGCTGCATCTGTGGCGCACCTCGCGGCCGCATGTGGCGGTGCTGGGGCAGGTGCCGGGGACCGAGCATTTCCGCAACATCGACCGCCACGCGGTGGCCACCGTGCCCTCGGTCCTGTCGATCCGGGTGGACGAGAGCCTGTATTTCCCCAACGCCCGCTACCTCGAGGACCGCATCGCGGCCGAGGTCACCGCCCGGCCCGAGGTGCGCGACGTGGTGCTCGTGTGCACCGCGGTCAACACCATCGACGCCTCGGCGCTGGAAAGCCTGGAGGCGATCAACGCCCGGCTGCGTGGCGGCGGCATCAGCCTGCACCTGTCCGAGGTCAAGGGCCCGGTCATGGACCGGCTGACCCGCAGCCACCTGCCCGAGGCACTGAGCGGGCGAATCTTCCTGACGCATTACGAGGCGATGGCCGCGCTCGCGCCCGAGGCCACCCGCGCCACCCTGACCGCGCCGCGTCGCGAGACCGACCTGCGGCTGGTCGACACCGCCGAGCCCGTCGCCGCGCGGGGCTGAGGCACCGCCCCCTGCGGCGCATCGGCAACGCGGCGCGCATGCCGTGTCGCGGCGCTGGACTTCGCCGGCCGGTCGGGCCACCTCCCGCGCATGACGACAGGCGCGACCGACAGCTTCGACGTGGTGGTGACCGGCTCTGGCCCGGCCGGCAGCGCCGCGGCCGTCACCGCGCGACGGCTGGGGCTGTCGGTGGCGCTGGTCGACCGTGCCGCCTTTCCGCGAGACAAGCTGTGCGGCGGCGGCGTCACCGGCCGGGCGGCGCGCGAGATGCTGGCGACCTTCGGCCAGCCGGTCACGCCCGACCTGTTCCGCTCCACCGGCCGGGTGCGGTTTGCCGCGCGCGGGCACGAGCTGGGCCGGATCGAGGATGCGCCGCCGCTGCACATGACCATGCGCCGCGACTTTGACGCGATGCTGCACCGGCATGCGCTGGCAGCGGGGGCGGTGCCGGTCCTGCCGGCACGGCCCGCCGCGATCGACGAGACGGGCGCCGCCCTGCAACTGACGGACGGGCGCTGCCTGCGCTATGGCGTCCTGATCGGCGCCGACGGGGTCAACAGCGCGGTCGCGCGGCATCTGTTCGGCCGCGCCTTCGACCCGGCAACGGTCGGCTTCGCGCTGGAGATCGAAGCCCCCGCCCCTGCCGACGACCTGATCGAGATCGACCTCGACGTGCCGCGCAGCGGCTATGCCTGGGCCTTTCCCAAGCACGGCTCGCTGACCCTGGGCGTGGGCGGGCTGCAGCGCGACAATGCCGACATGAAGGCGCTGCTGGCGGGCTATGTCGCCCGCCACGGCCTGGCCGAGGGGGCGGCGGGCTGCAAGGGCGCCTTTCTGCCGGCGGGCGACTTCCGCAAGGTGCCGGGACGCGGCGCGGTGCTGCTGGCGGGGGATGCGGCGGGGCTGGTCGATCCCCTGACCGGCGAGGGGATCGGCCATGCCATCGCCTCGGGTCGGATGGCGGCGCAGGCGGCGGCGCGGGCGCTGGCATCCGGCAGCCCCGCCGCGGCGCTGGGGCACTACAGCGCCGCGCTGGCCTCGCTGCACGACGAGTTGCGCTTTGCCGTCCGGCTGCAACGGCTGTTCATCAGCGGCTGGACGCATCGCGCGATGCTGCGGATCATCGAGGCACAGCCGGCCATGCAGCGTCGGATGATGGCGCTGCTGGCCGGCGAGATCGACTATGCCGACGTGCGCCGCAACCTGCCCGTCAGGCTGGCGCGGCGGGCCTTGGCGACCGTGGCCGCCGCCCTGCGCCCCGCCGCCGGGCGCCGCCGCTGAGGTGCCCGCGTGACGGGCAGTGATGCCGCGCCTGCGGGTCGAGGGATAGCTGGGCCTTGAATCCGGCGGCCGCATACATTAGGACTCACGCATATTTACCCGGCCCTGTCGGAACCTTGCACTCCTTTCGCGCTTGCCCGGCAACGCCCAAGAACAGGAGCAGACCCATGGCGACCGAGCAGACCGCCCATGTGCTGGCGGATCCGAAAAAGGTGGTGCCTCCCGACGAGATGCAGGCGAACGCAGCGGCGGCGGCGGCTTATCTCAAGGCGCTGTCGCACGAGGGTCGGCTGATGATCCTGTGCCACCTTGCCAGCGGCGAAAAGTCGGTGAGCGAGCTGGAAGAGCTGCTCGGCGCCCGGCAGGCGGCAGTCAGCCAGCAACTGGCCCGGCTGCGACTGGAAGGGCTGGTCAGCGCGCGGCGCGACGGCAAGGCGATCTACTACGACATCGCGGACCCGCGCGCGCGGCGCGTGGTCGGCCTCATGTACGAGATGTTCTGCCACGAAAGCTGCTGACCGGCGGCGGCGCCCCGCCGCCGCCCCGGACCGGCGTCGCTCAGTCGCCTGACGTCATCGCCTCGAGCCGGCGACGCACCTCCTCGCCCAGCGCATCAAGGTCGGGCTCGGATCCGAGCATCGCGTCGGCGGCCGCGCCCGACACGGCGGCCGACACCCCCAGCACCTCGTCCGCGACCGCCAGGGCGGTGGCGGCGGCCTCGGCTGCGCGGGCTGCCTCCGCGTCCGCCTCGTCGTCGCCCAGTGCCGCGGCCGCCGCGGCGGCCTCGGCGGCGGCGGCGTCGGCCTCGGCGGCGGCGCGGTTGGCATCGGCGGCCAGGCGCACGACGTCATCGGCGGCCGTTCGCGCGGCTTCGGCATCGCCGTCGAGGGCCGCGCGCACGGCCTCCGCGGCCCGTTGCAGCGCGGTGTCGCGCACGGCGCCCGCCTCGTCGGCGGCAAGAAGCGCGCGGGTGCCCGCGGCCTCGAGCGTGCCGGTGGCCGCTTCGGCCTCGGCGGCCGGGCCGACCTGGCCGGGCGCCATCCCGCCGAAGGCGTTGTCGATGGCCTCGCGCACGGTCGCCTCGGCTTCGGCCGCGGCGGCCTCGCCGGCCTCGAGCGCGTCCCGAACCGCCGCCTCGGCCGCAGCCTCGGCTTCGGCGCCGGCCCCGTCGAGCGCATCCAGCGCCCGTTCGACGGCGGCCTCGGCGGCGTCGGCGGGGGCTTGTTCGGCCGCGGCCTCGGACTCAGGGTCCGGCATCGGTTCCGGTTCCGGAGCGGGCTCGGGCTCGGGTTCCGGCGCGGGCTCGGCAGGCGGTTCCGGCTCCTGCGCGGGTTCCGGCACGGCGACCGGTTCGGGCGCGGGCGGCGCCGGCGGATCACGCAGCCAGAAATAGCCACCGGCGATCACGGCGGCGGCAATGGCGGCAATTGCGATGATGCGGGTCATGGCGTCTCCTTGCGCAGGGCGGCCCTTGAACCTGTCCCAGCCTAGACCAAACGGTCACAAAGGCCAAGTCCGCCCCTCGCGGCGGGCGCTTTTCCGCCCGCGCAGGCCCTGCAATCCCCGCTTGAACCGCCGCCGCGCGACGTCTATTTTCGCGTCCATTCGCCATCATGGAAGGAAACCGGCCATAGCCCGCAGACCCCACAACGCCCCGCCCCAACGCGACACCGGACCGCGCGTTAACGAACGCATCCGCGCGCCGGAGATTCGCCTCATCGGCGCGGACGGCGACAACCTCGGCGTGGTGACGCCCGACAAGGCCCGCATGCTGGCCGAGGAGGCCGGGCTGGACCTGGTGGAAATCTCGCCCAACGCCACGCCCCCGGTCTGCAAGATCATGGACTTCGGCAAGTTCAAGTACGAGACCCAGAAGCGCGAGGCCGAGGCCCGGAAAAAGCAGAAGATCATCGAGATCAAGGAGGTCAAGTTCCGCCCGGGGACCGACACCCACGATTATGATGTGAAGATGCGCAACGTGATGCGCTTCCTCGAGGGGGGCGACAAGGTGAAGGTCACGCTGCGGTTCCGCGGCCGCGAGATGGCCCACCAGGAGCTTGGCCGCGAGTTGCTGGAACGGATCGTCGCCGATGTGGGCGATGCCGGCAAGGTCGAGAACATGCCGAAGCTGGAAGGCCGGCAGATGGTGATGATGATCGGGCCGCGCTAGCGGCCCGCAACGGGCGCAACGCGCCCGCGTCCACCCCGGGATCGGTGCCGGGTGCGGCCGAAGGGGGGGGACGGATGCTGACAGTGATCGCCGCCACCGACCTGACCGACCGCTCGGGCAGCGTGGCCGGGCGCGCGCAGACGATCATCCGCAGTGTCGGCGGCGGGCGCGTCGTGCTGGTCCACGTCGCCCCCGCCAACGCCTCCGAGGACCGTGTCGCGGCGTTGCGCGCGCAGGTGCAGCAGGTGGCCGACGCCGCGCCGGGCCCGGTCGTCCCCGAGGTCGTGGTGCTGTGCGGCCGGCCGGAAGACATGCTGCCCGAGCTTGTCGCCGGCGAGGGGGCGGACGTGCTGATCCTGGGTCTGCACCGGGTGCGGCGGGTGCTGGACCTGCTGCGGCTGACGACCATGGAACGCATCGTGCTGGCCACCGACGTGCCGGTCCTGGTGGCGCACCTGCCGCCCGAGCGGGAGTATGCGCGGGTGCTCGGCTCGGTCGATTTCGCCCCGGCCTGCGCAGCGGCGCTGGCGATGGCGGCACGGCTGGCCCCGCAAGCCGAGTTTCACGCGATCCATGCCCTGCAGATGCCGCTGCGCGACCGCTTCAGCCCGCTCGAGACGCAGGACACCGCCGCGGTGACGCAGGCCGCGCTGTTGCGGCGGGCGTTCCTGAACATGCCGGGGCTGCCCGCGTCGCTGCACCTGCCCGAGATCGTGCCGGGCGGCGTGCACGAGGTGCTGGCCTTCCGCATCGACGAGCTGCAGCCGGACCTGATCGCCATCGGCACCCATTCGGGTCGCGACCCGACGATGCTGGGCAACTATGCCCGCGACCTGATGCGCGACCCGCCGGTCGACGTGCTGGTGACCAAGCCGCCGGTGGCGCGCGCCGCCGGCTGAGGGTGCCGGTCAGTCCGGCACGAAGGCCGGCAGACGCGACAGGGCCGCGGCCATCAGGCGCTGCAGGCGGGCGTCGGCGTCGGCCTCGGTCTCGCCGGACGTGACGGGGGTGACGAAGCGCACCAGGGCGCCGTCGGTGCGCCCGCGCGTCAGCCCGTCCTGCACCACCGTCAGCTTGGCGAGATAGTCGCTGGTCATGCGCCGGCCGCGCTGCTCGAACCAGTAGTAGACGATCTGCCGATCGAGGCCGCGCTCGATCACCGCGCGGTTGACCCGGAACGCGCCGTAGGGGGTCGCGGACATGTCCACCGGGTGGCGGGCCAGGCTGAACACCTCCCAGCCGCCGACCGGCAGGCAGACCTCGGGCGAATGGATGCCCGAGCCGTCGGTCTGGCGCGCATACCAGGCCACGAACAGGTGCACCGGCGCGGCCTCGCCCGCCGCGACAAAGGCCGCGTTGAGATAGTCGTCGGCCCCCAGCACCTGCGCGACCTCGTCCTCCAGCGGCTCGGACACGCCGTGCCAGGCGCCCGGGTCGCGCGGAAACAGCGCGAAGGGCTCGCGGTCGACCGCAACGGCCTCGATGCGCGGGGCGGCTAGCCAGCCCCCCGCCACCGCCACCGCCAGCAGCGCCCCCGCCGCCAGCCCGCGCGACGGCCCCACCGCCAGCAGGCGCCGCGCCTGCGCGCCCAGCCCGCGGGTGTCGATGTCGATCGCCTCGGACAGCGGCAGCGGCGCCGGCGTCAGCCGCTGCAACCCCACCGCCATCGCGAACAGGATCGCGACGCAGGCCAGGAAGATCACCCAACCCTCGAAGAAATGCATGAAGCCTTCGGCGTGGCCGATACCGTGGCGGTCGACCAGAACCCCGATCACGCCGATGCGCACCGCGTTCATCAGCACCGTCAGCGGCGCCGCGGCCAGCAGCATCACCGCCTTGTGCCAGACCGGACCGCGGTAGAGGATCGCGAAGAGATAGGAGAACGAAAGGATCGGAAACAGGTAGCGCAGCCCCGAACAGGCGTCGGCCACCTGCAGCTTGTAGACCCCGAGGTCGATCACGTTCCCCTCGAGGTAGACCGGCACGCCCGCCAGCGCGACGAACCACACGCCCAGTTCGGACGACACCATCTGCAACCAGATCGTCAGCTTCCAGTAGATGAACACCGGCAGCGGCAGCATGAAGACCAGGTGCAGCACCGGCGCCCAGTGGTGGCGGCCGGCCCGCCAGCCCATGCAGGTCAGCATCACCCCGCCCGCCCAGATGATGAAGCCGTAGGCGACGATGTCGGGAATGCGCACGAGGTTGCCCAGTACCGCGACCGCCATGCCCAGCGCCAGCACCGCCAGCCCCGGCAGCCGACTGCCGGCGCCCTCGTCGGGCAGGGGCGGGGCGGCGCGCAATTCGCGCAGGAACAGATAAAGCGAAATGAGCGGGATCAGCGGGCCGTGGCTGTATTCCGGCGTCGCCCATGCCGTGCCAAGCGCGGCAAGGCCCAGCGCGAACAGCGGCAGCGACGCAACAACCAGCAGCGCCAGCCATGCCAGCCCGAGGGGCTGCACCCCGGCACCCGCGACAGCGGGCCGGCTGTCGGGCGCGACGCTCATGCCGGGGTGTCCGCCGGGCCGGGCCAGTCGCGCCAGGCGATCAGCGACTTGGGCAGCAGCGCGACGCGCTCGGTCGCGTGGCGGGCGTCGGGGAACAGCCGGCGCAGCATGGCACGGCTGATCATCCGGGTATGGTCCACCCGCGCCAGCGCATCCTCCCAGCCGGCGCGGCGGGCGAAGCCGACGTTCAGCCGCTGGTGCATGCCGACGCGCAGCGGCTCGGGCAGCCAGTGGAAGAAGGGCACGCCATAGTGCGGCTCGACCGGGAACCAGAAGTTGGGGGTCTGCAGGTAATAGGCCCGGCCGACGCGACGATGCTCGGCGGCAAAGCGGCGCATCGCGGAATAGAGGCCGACATGCTCGATCACGCTGTTGGAATGCGCGAGATCGAAGCTGCCGTCGGCATGTTCGGGCATGGCCGTGGCATCGCCTGCCAGCATCCTGATTGCCAGCCCCGGCGGGCCGGGCGGGTGGTCGAGTTCCAGTTCCTCGGGCAGGTTCAGCAGCGTCACCTGCACCCGCTCGCGCAGGGCGGGATCGAGCAGTCGCCAATAGCCGGGCCGCCCGCCGATGTCGATCACCCGCGCCACCGGCCGGTCGCGCAGGATACGGTGCAGGATCGCCTCGACACGCGCAAAGCGGGCGCGGCGCAGCCGGTAGCGCAGGGAACGCGGGTCGCTGTCGTCAAGGCGGCGCATTGGCCTGACGTCCCCCCGACGCTACTGGCCCGGCCGGGCGGCATCCGCCGCAGCCAGCCGGTCGATGAGGGCGGCGGCCCGCGCGGCGACGGGGCCGCCGGCATCGAGCGATGCCGCCCGTTCCAGTGCCGCGCGCGCCGCCCCGCCCTGCCCCGCACCGACCAGCGCCTCGCCCAAGTAGAGGTGCACGGCGGCGGTGTCGGGCAGCCCGGCGGCCGCGTGGCGCAGGTACGGCAGAGCCCCCGCGGGATCGCCGCCCAGCGCGAGGATGCGGCCATAGGTGGCGCGGAACTCGGGCCGGTCGGCGTTGCGCAAGCGGCGCGCGATGTGGCGGGCGCGCGCCAGCACCTCGGGCGACAGCGCGGCGGCGTCGCGCACCAGAAGGCTTGCCAGATTGTTCGCGAAGATGTCGTTGCCCGGATCGGCGGCATGCAGCGCCTCGTAGATGGCGATGGCACCGGCGAGGTCGCCGGCCACCTCGCGCTCGCTCGCGTCGAGCCACGCAAGCTCGGGCGCTTCGGGCCGCAGCGCGCGCGCCTCGGCCAGCAGGGCGGCGGCCTCGTCGGTGCGGCCCTGTTCGACCAGCAGCCCGTGCAGCGCGCGCACCGGCCCTTCGGCGCCCGGCGCGATCGCCAGTATGCGCCGATGGATCGCCTCGGCGGCCTCGACCTCGCCCGCCAACCTGTGCAGGCCGGCGCGCAGGAACTCCAGCGCGGGGTCGATGCCGCCGGCCCGGGCGCGCAAACTGTCGATCCAGGCCGCCGCCTCGTCCAGCCGGCCTTCGGCCAGCCTGGCCTGCACCGACAGCGCCACGGCCGCCATGTCGCGGCTGCCGGCCGCGACGGCGGCGTCGAAATGCGCGACCAGATCGTCCGGTCGCCCCCCGGCCAGCAGCGCCAGCGCCTGCAGCCGCTCCAGCGCGTCGGCGACGCCGGGGCGGTCGATCAGCGGCTCCAGCGCGGCGATGTGGCGGCGGGCGCGGTCGGCCTCGCCGCCGCGGATCAGCAGTTCGGCCAGCCCGACGACCAGCCGCAGATCGCCCGGATGGGCGCGCAGCGCGTCGTTCAGCACCCCCTCGGCGGCGGCCAGGCGTCCGGTCTCGGCCAGAAAGCCCGCGTAGCGCAGCGATTCCGCCACGCCCCGCCCCGAGACCTCGACCGCCAGCGACAGCCGCTCGCCGGCCAGCTCGCGGCTGCCGTCGCGCAGATGCGCCTCGGCCAACAGCATCATCGCCGCGGCATCGCGCGGGGCCTGCGCCAGCGCGCGGCGCAGCAGCAGGATGGCTGCGTCGGTGCGATCCTCGGCAATGGCCCAGCCGGCCTCGGTGCGCAGCGCGGCGACATGCCCCGCATCGGCCTGCAGGATCGCCGCAACCAGCGGTCGGGCGGCGTCGCGGCGGCCCTGCGCATCCAGCATCTGCGCCAGCGTCAGCCGGGCGTCGAGCACCTCGGGCAGCGCGACATCGGCGGCGGGAAGCGCCGCCAGCGCCGCCTCCAGCGCCGCGACGGCGGCGTCCGGCGCGCCGGCCTCGTAGTGCTGCACGGCCGCCGCAGCCCGCAGCCGGATCGCCAGCCCGGAGGCGGCGGTCGCTTCGGCCTCGGCGGCCGCGCGCTCCAGTTCGGTCAGGGCGGCCTCGGGGCCGGCGGCCTGCGCCAGATAACCGGCCAGCGCCAGCCGCGGCCATGGATCGTCCGGCGCGGCCTCGGCGCGGGCGCGCAGGAAGGCCTCGGCCTCGGCACCGCGGCCGCGATCGAGGTGCCAGGCGACCAGCGCCTCGCGCAGCCCGGCATCGTCGGGGAACAACGTGGCCATGTGAAGGAACTGCGCGGCGACGGCCGCATCGTCACCGGCGGCGGCCAGCAACCTCAGCCGCAGCGCCTGCAAGTCACGCTCGGCCGGGCGCTCGGCCAGCGCGACGTCAAGTGCGGCCAGCGCGCCGGCGTCATCGCCCGCGATCACCCGCGCGTCGATGACGACCGCGCGGGCGGCAAAGACCGGCCCGCCAGCCGCCACGAGGGCCTCGGCACGGGCCACGGCATCGGCGCGGGCGGCGACGTCGCGCGCGGCCACCGCATCGCGGTAGTCCGCCGCCGCAAGGACCGCCGCCAGCGCGGGATCGGGGGCCCCGGGCGCGAGGCCCGCCACGGCATGGCGCCGCGCCGTGGCCCAGTCGCGCGCATCGGCGGCCAGCAGCGCAAGCGCGCGATGCGCGGCGGCGTCGTCGGGGAATTGCTCGACCAGGCGCAGATAATTGCCCCATGCATCCGCGATCTCGCCCCGCGACAGCTGGGTTTCGGCGTAGAGCCGGCGCGCCTCGCGGTGATGGCCCTGCAGCTTGAAGACGTTGCGCAGCTCGACCAGCGCCCGGTCGGCATCGCCCGCTGCCAGGAGCGCGCGCGCGGAGTCGTAATGCCGCGCGGCACGATCCTCGGCGCTGTCGCAGCCGGCCAGGGCAAGCGCGCCCGCCAGCAGCAGCGCGCAGATCCGCAGATGTCGGCGGCTGGTCATGGTCGACAATCCCTCGGCGCACGGCAACGACACGGGGCAAGGAACGCGGGCCGCCCGCCCCCCGACTTCGCTAGCGCCGGCCGAGGTTAGCGAAATGGCGCAACGGTGTCATTGCCAAGGCGGCCTGTCCTGCGGGCGGCACGGTAAAGAAACGGTAACAGGAGGGGCGAAGGACCGGCCCCCAAAAGGCCGGGACACATGCAGGATCAGTGGCCGGTCGGCCGCATCAGCACCCCGGCGGTGGCGAAGATCAGCGCCAGATCGCCGGTCAGCGTCACCGCGCGGTCGTACTGCGCGTCGCACGACACGCGACGGGCAAAGCCGTCATCGTTGCGGAAATAGACCTGCCACAGGCCGGTCACGCCGGGGCGCAGGCGGTAATAGGCGTCGCCGTCGTACAGGGCGCGCTGGTCGGGCATCATCGGGCGCGGGCCCACGAGGCTCATGTCGCCACGCAGCACGTTCCACAGCTGCGGCAACTCGTCCAGCGAGGTGCGGCGCAGGAACCGGCCGAACGGGGTGATGCGCGGGTCGTTGCGCAGCTTCTGGTGGTGGCGCCATTCGTCGGCGCGGACCGGATCGTTGGTCAGGATGTCCTCGAGCACGCGCTCGGCGTTCACGACCATCGTGCGCAGTTTCCAGATGCGGAAGATCCGGCCGTCCTTGCCGACGCGCGGCTGGGAATAGAACGGCGGGTGCCCGAGGGCGAAGTTGACCAGCGCGAGGATCGCGATCAGCGGCACCGCCACGGGCGCGGACAGGACGACAAGGACCACGTCAAGCACACGCTTTCCGTGTGTGCGGTAAAGGCCGGCAGCGGCCGCGGGGGTCCGTGTCCCGGCGCCGCTTTCGCGGGCGATCGAGCCGTAGTGCATCGTCATCTGCGTACCCATCGGCATGTGGGGCAGCATTTCACACTGCCCTCATACGCCCCCCGGAACAGGATCGCCGGCCCTTCGACCGCCCGGTTTCCACCGGGCCGTCGCGTGCAGCCATCATCAGTTCCCCCCAACCTTGATACCTCCTGGCATGATCGGCAGGCACGCGTGGCGTGCGCCGCCGAGGGCCCGGAAACAATCCGTTTCCCGTTTGACCCCCCCTTTAACCACCTTGATTTGCAAACGAAGAGAAGCGGCGTTGCATTTTGCAACGGCCCTTTTCCAGCTTGCAATCGAGCCGGGAAACCGGGCCGACCGGGCCGTCGAGCGGCCGAATCAGCGGCCGTTCCTGGCCCGGACGCGCCCCGCCGCGCGCGGCGCAAAACCCCGGCGCGCCCCAAGTCTCGCCCCAAATCCGCCCGAAAACCCGACCATTGCCTCGATCACGGCAAGGCCGATAGCGCGTGAACGGGGGATCACCTATATCTTTCGGGCCAGTCGCGCACGGCAGCGCCACGGGGGCGACCCCCAAGCAGAACACGAACCGGCAGGCCCGCCTGCCAGAGCAGCCCATGACGATGATCCGGACGCCAGATCTCTATACCGAGCACTTCGGCCTTTCGCGCAGGCCGTTCGCGCTGGTGCCCGATCCCGAATTCCTGTTCTGGTCGCGCGCCCATCGCGGGGCGCTGGCGATGCTGGAATACGGGTTGATGACGCACGCCCCGATCATCCTGCTCACGGGCGAGATCGGCGCCGGCAAGACCACGCTTCTGCATCACTTCCTGTCGCGGCTCGATGACGACGTGACCGTGGGGCTGGTGCCGGGCGCGCGCCCCGGCGGCAGCGGCGGCGTGCTGCGCTGGGTGCTGCCGGCCCTCGGCGTCGCCGCCGCCAAGGGCCTCGACGATGCCGAGCGTCACGAGCTGTTCCAGCAGTTCCTGATCGACGAATACGCGGCCGGGCGGCGCGTGCTTCTGATCATCGACGAGGCGCAGAACCTCGACGGCGCAGCGCTCGAGGAACTGCGGATGCTGACCAACATCAACACCGGCAGGGACGAGCTGTTCCAGCTGATCCTCGCCGGCCAGCCCGAGCTGCGCGCCCGCGTGCGGGCGCCGGACATGGTGCAGCTCGCCCAGCGGGTCGCGGCCAACTACCACATCCCCGCGATGTCGCGCGAGACGGTGCTGCACTACATCGCGCACCGGCTGCGGATTGCGGGCGGGACGCCGGCGCTGTTCACGCGGCAGGCGGCCGAGGCGATCCACGCCGCGACCGGGGGCATCCCGCGACTGGTCAACCAGCTGGCCGATCTGGCGATGACCTATGCCTTTGCCGCCGGTGAGACGCAGGTGCGCCGCGCCACCGTGCAGGAGGCGCTGGCCGACGGCGCCTTCTTTGCCGCCGCCGAACCGGGCGCGGACCGCGACGATCCCGCCCCCGACGACGGAGGGCGCGCGCGATGATGAACGCCGAGTTGCGCTTTTACCTTGCGCTGCTGCGCCGTCGGCTGCCGCTCGTGGCGGCGGTCACGGGCCTGTTCGCGGCGCTCGGACTGACCCTCGCGCTGATGCTGCCGGCGGTCTATCGGGCCGAGGCGCTGATGGTGATGGAGTCGCCCCAGATCTCGGGCGAACTGGCCGCCAGCACGGTCAATGCGGCTGCGACCGAGCATCTGCAGATCATCCAGCAGCGCATGCTGTCGCGCGCGAACCTGCTTGAGCTGGCCAACCGCCACCGCCTGTATCCCGACCGCAGCATAGACCCGACCCTCATCGTCGAGGACATGCGCCGGCGGACCGGGGTGAACCTGTCCTTCGGCGGCGGGCAGGCAACGCTGGTGCGCCTGCATTTCGACGCCGGCGACGCCGCCACCGCGTCCGAGATCGCCAACGCCTTCGTCACCTTCATGCTGGAAGAGAACGTCGCCCTGCGCACCGGCATTTCCGGGCAGACGGTGGATTTCTTCCGGATCGAGATGGCCCGCCTGTCCGAGGAACTGGAGCGCCGCAGCGCCCGGATCACCGAATTCATGCTGGCCAATCGTGATGCCCTGCCCGACGCCCAGCCGCTGCTGCGCGAACGCCAGGCCGCGCTCGAGGCCGAGGTGACCGCCCGCCTGCGCGCCCGCGCGGCGCTTGAGGCCGAGCGCGCGGAATATGTCGCCCGATACGAGCGCACCGGGCGGGTCGAGCCGGTCGTCGACGATCGCTATGCGCCGTTCCTGCGTCGTCTCAATGCCTTGCAGGATGAACTTGATACCGTGATCGCTGCCGAGGGGCCGGAGTCGCCCCGCGCGGCGGGGCTGCGCGGCCGCATCGCCGCGGTCGAGCGCAGCATCAACGCCCAGCTCGCCGCCGAAGGCTTTGCCGGCAGCGGGGGGGCGGCGGCGGTGCACGAACGGCAACTGGCCTCGATCGACGACCGACTTGACGAGATCGACGCCGACATCGCCCTGACCCGCGAGACGCTGGCCGAGATCAACGGCCGCCTGCAGGAATCGTTGCGTAACGCCATCGCGCTCGACACGCTCGAACGCGACCACCAGACCGCACGCGAACAGTATGCCCAGGCCATGGCCCGCGCCGCGACCGCCCAGACCGGCGACCTGATCGAGGCGATGTCGCGCGGCCAGCGCATGACGGTGATCGAGCAGGCGGTACCGCCCGCGCGCCCCCACCGGCCGCGGCGCCAGCTGATCGCCGCCGGAGGCGCGGCCTTGGGGCTGTTGCTGTCGCTGGCGCTGGTGGCGCTGCTGGAGCGGCTGAACCAGACCATCCGGCGCCCGCAGGACCTCAACGCCCGCCTGGGGATCACGCCTTTCGCGACCATTCCCTACCTGCCCACGCCCGCCGAGGCCGGTTTGGGCCGGCTGCGCAGCGCCGCGACGTGGATCGCGATCCTCGGCGGCATCCCTGCCGCGCTGTATGCGGTGCACGCGTTCTACCTGCCGCTCGACCTGCTTGCGGCGCGGCTGTCGCAAGGCACGGGGCTGGCCGCGCTGCTGCCCCGTTCCGGCCCCTGACGCCCCTTGCCCGAGGCATCGCCCATGGACCGCATCCAGTCCGCCATCGCCAAGGCCCGCGCCCGCCGCGACGCCGGCGGCCTGACCGATCCGTCCCGTCCCGGCGCCCCCGGCGGGCCTGCGGCGGCGGCCTGGGCGGCGCTTCCGGCCGCCCGACTGGATGCGCGGCAGTTGCGCCGCAACCGCATCCACGCCGACCGCGCCAGCGCCGAGGCGGGGCCCTTCGACATGCTGCGCACCCGGCTTCTGCGCAGCCTCAAGACGGGCAAGTGGCGGCGGGTTGCCATCACCTCGCCCGATGCCGGCTGCGGGAAAAGCACGCTGGCGGCGAACCTCGCGCTCAGCCTGGCGCGCCAGGCCGACCTGCGGATCGTGCTGTGCGAGATGGACCTGCGCCGCCCTTCGCTGGGCCGGCTGCTGGGCCTGCCGGAGCCGCCGCACTGGCCCGACGCGCTGTCCGGCGCCGCACCGGTCGAGGACCGGCTGCAGCGCATCGGCGGCAACCTGGGGCTGGCGCTGTGCGCCCGGCCGGTCGACGGGGCGGCGGAACTGCTGCAGGGTGCCGGCACGCTTGCCGCGCTCGAACGGCTGGAGAGGCGCTTCGCCCCGGATGTCGTGCTGTTCGACCTGCCGCCGATGCTGCGCGCCGATGATGCGCTGGCGGCGCTGGACAAGGTCGACTGCGCCCTGCTGGTGGCCGAGGCCGAGGTCACCCCGGTCGCCGAGATCGACCGCTGCGAACACGACCTGGCCGAGATCACCAATGTGCTGGGCGTGGTGCTGAACAAGCTGCGCCACGGTGGCGGCGACGGCTATGGCTATGGCCCGGCCGCGGAATAGCCGGCAGGGCCGAACTCAGTCCCCGACCATCCGCACCACCGGCAGCGCCACCCCTTCCGCGTCCAAGCGATGGACCGGGCGGCTGCCGTCGGGCAGCCGGCCTTCGGCATCGAAGGACAGCACCGTTCCGTCCGCCATCACCCGCTCCCACCCGGCCGGTCGGCCGGCGGCGTCATGGATGAAACGGTCGCGCCAGGGCGCGGAATAGTCCAGCACCGGATCCAGCCAGGCCCCGCGCCCGGCCGCATCGTGGTCGATCTCGACCACACGCGGGGCGCCGTCCGGACCGGGGGCATAGCGGCGCACCTGGTGCGCCGGCAGCGCCACGGTGAGGAAGGCGGGCGCGCCGTGAAGGGTGCCGTTCCACGCAAACACGCCGATCTCGATCCGGGCGGCGGGCGGCTGGCCGGGCATCGGGCGCGCGGCGGGATCGTGCCAGTCGATGACGATCTCGGCAGCCCGACCCCGCGGGTCGAGCGGACGGATGCGCACCGCCTCGGGATCGCCCCGCAGGACGGCCCAGTCGAAGCGCTCCACCCGCGCCGGGCTTGCGGCGGCCTGCACCACCATCCGCCGCCGCCCGTCGGGCTCCCGCCACAGCCGGGCGACCGCGCCGGGGGTGTCGTACAGCCGTTCGCTGCGGCCCAGAAGGCCCGCTTCGGGCAGGAAATCCTCGTCCACGACGCGCAGAAAAACCTGCGGCGGAAGGGTCCGGGGCGTCAGGCTGCGTGCCAGCGCCATCATCCGCTCGGGCCGCAACCGGTCGCGGTCAAAGGCGGAGGGGTGGGCACGGCCGGTCAGATAGGCCTCGTCGGTGACGATGTCGGCCATCGACCGGCGCAGCAGCATCTGCAGCGTCGGCACCAGCAGCCCGGCCCCCTCGACCGCCGCGCGGGTCTCGGGCGTCATCGCCGCCAGCGCCAGCGCCGCAGCCTCGACAAAGGGCATGTCGGAATAGGACGAGCCGCGGCTGTGGATCGCCAGCGCCCAGTTGGCCGGCAGCCGGTCGTGGGCGTCGGTCACGTCGCGGTGTGCGGGATAGACATACAGGTGCCCCGCCAGCGCCGTCTGCGCCGCCCGCGCGGGCCCGTCGGTCGCCGTCATCGCCAGCCGCGGAAGGCTGCGCGCCTGCACCCCCGCGGTGATGGCGGTGGACGAGTTGCCGATGACCGGCGCATCGAACAGAAGCGGGCCCGCCAGCCCGACATCGGCCTGTCGCGCAGCCAGCTCGGCGCCGTAGTCGAGGTGCACGATCTGCGGAAACCGCCCCGGTGCCAGCCGCGAATGCCCCCGGTCGCGGTTGTCATAAAGCACCCCTGCCAGCCCCGCGACGCCCCCGTCGGCAGCCCAGCCGCGCAAAAGCCGTGCCGCCGGACCGGTGGCCTCGGGGTCGATCACCGGGCGGCGCGCGGCATCCGGGTCGGGGACGACGGCGACGCGATGACGTTGCGCGGTCTCGTCCCAGACCATCACCTCGGGCGTGATGCCGAGCCGCCCGTCCTCGGCCCGGGCGACCGGCTGGGCCATGGCGGCGGCGGGCAGGACGGCCAGCGCCGCGACCGCGAGCCAAAACCCGGCGGCGGCAAGGAAAGGCACCGCCATGTTCAGGCCGCCGGACCTGCGCCGGCGCGCCGCGGAGGATCGCGGGAGAGGCGGAGAAAAGGCGTCACGCCAGCGGCTTCCTTTCGTGGCCGGGCCGATCCGACGGGCCGGAATCGGATGTTCCGACCATGCAGCCTAGTGCATTGCGCCCGCAGGTAAACCGGCGCGCGTTGTCAGGGCGCTGCAGTGCGGTACAGGCGAATCAGCAGGGCCGGGGTCAGGAACATCGGCACCTGATAGGCGCCGACGAAGACCATCAGCGCCGCCGCAAGTTCAGGCGGCAGCGCCGGCAGGAACAGCGCGAGGTTGCGGTTGCCGGCGCCGATCGCAAGCGGGGCGGCCAGCCCGCCTGCCCCGCCCCGCCGCAGCAGGGCAAAGGTGACAAGCTGGCTACCGAACACCAGCACGCACAGCCCCGACAGCAGCACCACCACCCCGACAGGATCGGCCCGCAGCCCCGGCCCGAGGCCCGCGATCAGGCCCATGATCAGCCCGGTCATCGCCAGCGCCGTCAACCCGTCGAGCGCTGCGGCCGGCCGCGACCCTTCCAGCCCCGGCAGGGCCGCGCGCAACGCCAGCCCGGCCCCTCCCGCGAAGCCGATCAGCACCAACAGGCGCGCCGCCCCCTCGAGCACTTGCGCCGCGCCGCCGAACACCGGCAAAACCCAGAACACCGGCAGCGCCGTCAGCGGCAACAACGCGGTGCCGACGACCATCGAACGCAGCGCCGGCAGCGGGTCGGCGCGCGCCAGCAGCGCAACCGCCGGCGCGCCCAGGATCGGGGCCGCGGCCAGCGCCAGCACCACGCCGATCCCCGGCACCGTCGACTGCCAGCCAAAGGGCCACATCACCGCCAGCGCCCCGAGCGGCGCGCCGGTCTGCAGCGCCACCGTCAACCCCAGCATCGGCGCGGCCCCGCCCCGCATCGCCCGCAGCGCCGCCGCCGGCCCGATCCGCAACGCGGTCAGGAACAGCATCAGCGCCACCAGCCCCTCCAGCACCGAGGCGAAGGGGCGGGTCAGCGCCGGCACCAGCACCCCGGCCAGCATCGCCACGGGCAGCAGGTAACGGCCGTGGCGGGCACACCAGATCAGCGGCGAAAGGGGGTCAAGGGCGCGGGGGTCCAACGGTCAGCCTGAAGGCGGGGCCGGCGCCGCGGCCGGGCAGTCCCGCCCCGACCCGCCCGTCCCTTGCGGATTTCATGGTTGATGCCAGGGCGCGAAGTTGTCAACACGGGCCCCCGAGGGGTGTGCGGGGCAAGGGCATGGCGGATCGTTGGGATTTCTGGATCGACCGGGGCGGCACATTCACCGACATCATCGCCCGCGCCCCGGACGGCAGCCTGCATCCGTCCAAGCTGCTGTCCGAGAACCCCGAGGCCTATGACGACGCCGCGATCGAGGGGATCCGCCGCGCGCTTGGCGGCACGCTCGATGCCGACCGGATCGGCACGGTGCGCATGGGCACCACGGTCGCCACCAACGCGCTGCTGGAGCGCAAGGGCGACCGGACGCTGCTGCTGATCACCCGCGGGTTTCGCGACGCGCTGCGGCTGGCGTATCAGGCCAGGCCGGACATCTTCGCCAAGCGCATCCTGCTGCCCGACCAGCTTTACGATCGGGTGGTCGAGGTGCCCGAGCGCCTGTACGCCGACGGCACGGTGGAAACGCCGCTTGACCCGGGCGCGCTCGATGCGCCGCTCGCGCAGGCCCGTGCCGACGGGATCGACGCGGTGGCCGTCGTGCTGATGCACGCCTGGAAGAACCCCGCGCACGAGATTGAACTTGCGGCGAAAGTTCGTGCCGCAGGATTCGGCCAGGTGTCGGTCAGTCACGAGGTCTCGCCCCTGATCAAGCTGGTCGGACGCGGCGACACCACCGTGGTGGATGCCTATCTGTCGCCGATCCTGCGCCGCTACGTGGCGCGGGTGGCCGATGCGCTGGGCGCCACCCCACCGGGGCGGCCGGGGCCGACGCTGCAGTTCATGATGTCCTCGGGCGGGCTGACCGCGGCCGACCGCTTCTTCGGGCGCGACGCGATCCTGTCGGGACCGGCGGGCGGGGTCGTCGGCATGGTGCGCACCGCGGCCGAGGCCGGGTTCGACCGGGTGATCGGCTTCGACATGGGCGGCACATCGACCGATGTCGCGCATTGCGCGGGCACGTTCGAGCGCGCCTTCGAGACCGAGGTGGCGGGCGTGCGGATGCGCGCGCCGATGCTGCGGATCCACACCGTCGCCGCCGGCGGCGGCTCGATCCTGCATGCCGAGCCGGGGCGCTTTCGCGTCGGCCCCGACAGCGCCGGCGCCGACCCCGGGCCGGCCTGCTATCGCCGCGGTGGCCCGCTGACCGTGACCGATGCCAACGTGATGCTGGGCCGCCTGGTGCCCGACCTGTTCCCCGCCATCTTCGGCCCCGGGCAGGATCAGCCCCCCGACCGCACGATTGTCCTGAAGAAGTTCTCCGAAATAGCTGACCGTGAGGGAAAATCCGCCGAAGAGGTGGCCGAGGGCTTCCTAGATATCGCGGTGCAGAACATGGCAAACGCGATCAAGAAGATCAGCGTTCAACGCGGCCACGACGTGACGCGCTACCTGCTCAACGCCTTCGGCGGGGCGGCCGGGCAACTCGCGTGCCGGGTGGCCGATGCCCTGGGCATCGGGGCGGTGCTGGTCCACCCGCTGTCGGGCCTGCTGTCGGCCTATGGGATCGGGCTGGCGGCCGTGGCAACCAGCCGGCAACAGGCCTTGCTGCTGCCGCTTGAGGACGCCGCCCGCCCGGCGCTGGACGCCGCGCTTGCCGATCTCGACACCGCCGTGACCGAGGAAATGGCCGCGCAGGGCGTGCCGCCGGACCGCATCCGCCGCAATCCCGTGCTGCTGTTGCGCTATGTCGGCACCGACACGTCGCTGCCCGTCGCCTTCGATCACGGCGCGATCGACCGCGCCCGCACCGCCTTCGAAGCGGCCCACCGCGCGCGCTTCGGCTTTCTCCAGGACGGCCGCGCGATCGAGATCGAGGCGGTCGACCTGCAGGCCGATGACGGCGCGGACACCGCGCCCGAGGCGGCGCCGACCGTCCCCGACGCCTTCGTGGCCGCGCCCTCCGGTCATGGCCGCCTTTACGAGGCGGGGGGGTGGCACGATGCCGCCATCCATCCCCGCGCCACGCTGTCGCCCGGCGCCACTGTCCCCGGCCCGGCGCTGATCGTCGAGGACAACCAGACCATCGTCGTCGATCCGGGCTGGCAAGCGCAGATCACCCCGCGCGACCACGTGCTGATCCGCCGGACCGAGGCGGCGGTGCGCACGCAGGTCACCGGCGCGGCGGCGGCCGATCCGGTGCTGTTGGAGGTGTTCAACAACCTGTTCATGAATATCGCCGAACAGATGGGGGTCGCGCTGCAGAACACCGCACGCTCGGTCAACATCAAGGAGCGGCTCGATTTTTCCTGCGCCGTCTTCGATGCGGAGGGCGCGCTGGTCGCCAACGCCCCGCACATGCCGGTGCACCTGGGCAGCATGGACCGCAGCGTCGAGACCGTCATCCGCCAGAACGCCGGCCGCATCCGTCCCGGCGACGTGTTCGCGCTGAACGCCCCCTACAACGGCGGCACGCATCTGCCGGACATCACCGTCTGCATGCCGGTCTTCGACGACGCCGGCGGCGCGATCCTGTTCTGGGTCGCCGCCCGTGGCCATCATGCCGATGTCGGCGGCACCGCGCCGGGGTCGATGACCCCGCTGGCGACGACGGTGGACGAGGAAGGCGTGCTGATCGACAACCTCCGGCTGGTGGACGGCGGCGCGTTCCAGGAAGAAAAGCTCCGCACACTACTGACTGAACATCCCTTTCCCTGCCGCAACCCGGACCAGAACGTCGCCGACCTCAAGGCGCAGGTCGCCGCCTGCGCCCGTGGTGCTGCCGAGTTGCGGCGCATGGTGGCGGACTTCGGGCTCGAGGTCGTGCAGGCCTACATGGGCCATGTCCAGGACAACGCCGCCGAAGAGGTACGCCGCCTGCTCGACCGGCTGGATGACTGCGCGGCGGAGTATCCGACCGACACAGGACAGGTCATCCGCGTTCGCATCACCGTGGACCGCGCCGCACGCGAGGCGACGGTGGATTTCACCGGAACATCAGAGGCGTGGGAGAACAACTTCAACGCGCCCGAACCGGTGACGCGGGCCGCGGTGCTGTATGTGTTCCGGGTCATGGTCGAGGCGCCGATCCCGATGAACGCGGGCTGCCTGCGCCCCGTCCGCATCGTCATCCCCGAGGGCTGCATGCTGAAGCCCGCCTGGCCCCGCGCCGTGGTCGCGGGAAATGTCGAGACAAGCCAGCATGTTACCAATGCGCTTTTCCGGGCCCTCGGCGCGCTGGCCGACAGCCAGGGAACGATGAACAACCTCACCTTCGGCAACGACCGGCACCAGTATTATGAAACGATCTGCTCGGGATCGCCCGCCGGTCGCCTGAACGACGGCACGGGCTTTGCCGGGACCGGCGGCGTGCACGTCCACATGACCAACTCGCGGCTGACCGATCCAGAGGTACTCGAGGCGCGCTTTCCCGTTCTTCTGGAGACATTTGCACTGGAAACCTCAAGCGGTGGATCAGGTGCGTTTCCCGGTGGCGACGGCACCCTGCGGCGACTGCGGTTCCTGGAACGTATGGATTGCGCGATCCTGTCGAGCCACCGCGACCGGCCGCCGCGCGGGCTGTCGGGCGGCGGTGACGGCCGGACGGGACGCACGCTGGTGACGCGGATCGGCGGCCAGGTGGAAGATCTGCCGGCCTGCGCCCAGACGCTGCTGGAGGCCGGCGAGACGGTGACGGTGATCACCCCCACCCCGGGCGGGTACGGCAGGCCGCAGGATGTGGTGTCGCGCGGCGGGATTGACACAAAAACGGAACAGGGATAGAACACAAGGCGAAAGGGCGCACCGCGCCCGCCATCTTGTCAACGGGGGCCAACATGCTGACCCGCAAGCAGAGCGACCTTCTCGTGTTCATTCACCAGCGCATGGAGCGCGACGGTGTCCCGCCCTCGTTCGAGGAAATGAAGGACGCGCTCGACCTGCGCTCCAAATCCGGCATCCACCGGCTGATCACGGCGCTGGAAGAGCGCGGCTTCATCCGCCGCCTTGCCCACCGCGCCCGCGCGATCGAGATCGTGAAGCTGCCCGAAGCGCTCGTCGCCCGCGCCGCCGCCCCGGCCGCCGCCCCCGGCTTTGCCGCGCGGGTGATCGAGGGCGACCGCCCGCGCGGCACCGCCCCGCGCCCCCGCGGCGCCGCCCCGGTCGAGGCCGCGAGCGCGCTGGAGGTGCCGGTGATGGGCCGCATCGCAGCCGGCACCCCCATCGAGGCGATCAGCGAGGTGTCGCACCACGTCGGCGTGCCGGGCAGCATGCTGTCGGCCAGCGGGCATCACTATGCCCTCGAGGTGCGCGGGGATTCGATGATCGAGGCCGGCATCAACGACGGCGACATCGTGGTGATCCGCGAGCAGTCCACCGCCGAGAACGGCGATATCGTCGTGGCATTGGTGGAAGATTCGGAGGCGACGCTGAAGCGGTTCCGCCGCAGGGGCGGGATGATCGCGCTCGAGGCCGCCAACCCGGCCTACGAAACGCGCCTTCTGCGCGACGACCAGGTGCGCGTGCAGGGACGGCTGGTGGGGCTGATCCGCAGCTACTGAGGTCGCGCCGGGGCCGGGTGCCGCAGGATCCTTCGAAGGATTTTGCCAGTTTTCCTGAAACGAGATTGGCTGTGTCCGGTATCAGCCGGGCGCGTCCGACAGGGCGCGGGCCAGGGCGCAGAAGGCCTCCAGCCCGACGTCCTCGGCCCGGTCGGTGGGGCGGATGCCGGCAGCGTTCAGATGGCCCTCGATATC
>Ga0213835_100788_pt1 | contig 25218 bp, 25 predicted proteins | sample SWPATP01_FD_160576 | JGI IMG/M metagenome (GOLD analysis project Ga0213835, IMG submission 160576) | Coastal seawater microbial communities from Marineland, Florida, United States - SWPA TP0 #1 | ecosystem: Environmental > Aquatic > Marine > Coastal | place: USA: Florida | collected 2016-08-05 | reverse complement strand
ACTGGCGCCAGCACGTGTATCCGCTGGACAGCGCCTGCCTCGATGCGGTGCTGGACTGCTGGCGCGACGTCGGCGTCATGAAGACGGCGGTGCGCGACCTGGTTCAGCGCAGCGCCACGCTGGGCGCGCCGGAGCCCGAGCCGCTGGCAGGGCTGGTGGCACGCGTGCAGGCCAGCCAGCAGGCCGAACTCGCGCGCCTGAAAGCAGGCTGGTTCGAGCGCGCGGGCGAAATGGAAGGCTGGATCGCGGCGCAGCGCGAACGCAATCCCAAGGCCTTCAACGGCACCAGGATGCGTGCCGATTCGGTGCCCAAATGGTTCGAGGCCTTGCGCGCCTGGGCCCGCGACCCGGCCCTGGTCGAACCCGGCATCAACGAGACCGCCTGGAAGCGCCTGGCCCCGCAAGGACTGGAAGACGCCTTCGGCAGCGGCTTCCACGCCGTCGTGCCGGACTGCTTCGCCCATACCGACAGCCTGCGTGAAGCGCTGGCGGCGATCGAGCCGCTGGCCCACGCGCTGCTGCGCCACGCGGCCGGCCACATCGCCCGGCGCATGATGGAGCTGAAGGCGCGCAAGCGCCAGTTCGGTTTCGCCGACATGCTGGTGCGCCTGAGGGATGCGCTGGAAGGGGCGAACGGCGAGACGCTGCGCGCGCGCATCGTCGAGCAGTTCCCGGTGGCGCTGATCGACGAATTCCAGGATACCTCGCCCGACCAGTACCGCATCTTCAACCTCCTGTACCGGGTCGAGGACAACGATCCGGCCCGCGGCCTGTTCCTGATCGGCGACCCGAAGCAGTCGATCTACGGCTTCCGCGGCGCCGACATCCACAGCTACCTGGACGCGCGCAGCGCCACCGAAGGACGGCACTACCAGCTCGGCACCAACTACCGTTCCACCACCGCGCTGGTCGAGGCGGTGAACCAGCTGTTCCGCCACGCCGAGGGCCATGACGGGCATCCGGGCCACGCTGCCGGCGCCTTCCGCTTCCGGCGCGGCCAGGTCAATCCGCTGCCGTTCGACGCGGTGCGCGCCGCCGGCCGCGGCGCCCACCTGGTCGGCGTCGACGGCCCCTATCAGGCGCTGGCGATGTGCACCAGCGTCCAGGAGGACATGAAGGCCGACGAGTACCGGGCCTTCTTCGCCGGCCACTGCGCCGAGCACATCGTCGGCTTGCTGAACGATCCGCAGGTCGGTTTCGCCGAGCCCGACCCCGAGGACCTGGGCGGGCGCTTCGTGCGCCTGCAGCCGGCCGACATCGCCGTGCTGGTGCGCGACCGCAAGGAGGCGGCCGCCGTGCGTCAGGCGCTCGCGCGGCGCAAGGTGGCCAGCGTCTACCTGTCCGACAAGGATTCCGTCGTCGAGAGCGACGAGGCGGCCGACGTGCTGCGCTGGCTGTACGCGGTCGCCAGTCCGCTCGACGGCGCCCTCGCGCGCGCCGCGCTGGCCACGCGCACGGCCGGTTTGCCGCTGGCGGAACTGGCCCGGCTCTCGGGCGACGAAACCGTCTGGGAAGAGCGGGTCGAGCAACTCAAGGCCTTGCATACGACCTGGCAGCGCCAGGGCGTGCTGGCCATGCTGCGCCGCTTCATCCACGAACTCGGCCTGCCGGCGCGCCTGTTGAACGAGGCCGGCGGCGAACGCAGGCTGACCAACCTGCTGCACCTGGCCGAACTGCTGCAGGAAGCGAGCAGCCAGCTCGATGGCGAGCAGGCGCTGATCCGCTGGTTCGCCGAACAGATCGAGGGACTGGGCGAAGGCGCGGGGGGCGACGAACGCGTGCTGCGCCTGGAAAGCGATGCGCGGCTGGTGAAAGTCGTCACCGTGCACAAGTCGAAGGGCCTGGAATACCCGCTGGTCTACCTGCCGTTCGCCGCCACCGCGCGCAAGACGGACCGGCGCCGGCGCAGCTTCTTCGAGTACGTGCACGAAGACGGCGGGCGCCGCATCGACCTGTCGCTGTCGGACGCGGCCCTGGAGGCGGTCGACCAGGCGCGCCTGGAAGAGGATTTACGCCTGCTCTACGTGGCGCTGACCCGCGCGCGCCACTTCCTGTGGCTGGGCGTGGCGGCCGTCGGCAGCCGCAAGAAGGGCGAGAACCAGCTGCACGAATCGGCCCTCGGCTACCTGATGAGCGGCGGCGCACCGGTGCCCACCAGCGCCCTCGGCGAGCACCTGGGGCGCCTGCGCGGCAGCTGCGGCGGCATCGAACTGCACACGCTCGACCCGGCGGGCGGCTGCACCATGCTGAACCGGGTCGAAGAACGCCCCGCCCTCAGGGAGGCGGCGCCGTTCGAGGCCGCGTTCGAACGCAACTGGTCGGTCGGTTCCTTCACCTCGATCACGCGCCACACGATGGCCCCGCCGATGCGCGCGGCCGAGGAAACCCTGCTCGAGGACGAGGAACCTGCAACGGCCCTGCGTCTCGAGGACGCGCCCTGGCACAGGTTCCCGCGCGGCTCGGTGCCGGGCAACTTCCTGCACGAGCAGCTCGAATGGATCGGCCAGGAAGGCTTCGACAAGGTCGACGAACCGAATTTCGACGCGCGCCTGGCGCAGCACATCGAGCGCGCCGGCTGGGGCAACCGGTTGGACGATTCGATCGCCTGGCTGCGCGCGGTGGTGACGACGCGATTGCCGCCGATCGGCGCCAGCCTTTCGGAGATCACGGACACGGTGCCGGAGATGGAATTCTGGTTCCCCAACGAGCACCTGGACCTCGGCGAACTCGATCGCCTGTGCCGGCGCCGCCTGCTCGGCAAGACGCAACGCCCGCTGCTGCCCGCCCGCGCGCTGCACGGCATGCTCAAGGGTTTTGCGGACCTGGTGTTCGAACACGAGGGCAAATACTGGGTGCTCGACTATAAATCGAACGCACTCGGCCCGAACGACGCCGCCTACACGAAGCGCGCGATGGAAGAGGGCATGGCCGGGCACCGCTACGATATCCAGGGCGCGATCTACATGCTGGCCCTGCACCGCCTCCTGAAGAGCCGCCTGGGCGAAGACTACGATCCGGCGCACCAGCTGGGGGGCGCCGTCTTCCTGTTCCTGCGCGGGATCGCGAATCCGGCCACCCACGGCTGCTGCCTGCTCGAACCGGACGTCGAACTGCTCGACGGCCTCGACCAACTTCTCGGGACCGACGCATGAAGCACGACACCCACGCCACCGCCACGCCCAACGCCCTGTGGGAGGAAGCCGCGCGCCTGACCGAAGCGGGCGAACTGCGCCGCTTATCGAGCGCCTTTGCCCGCTTCGTCGCTTCGCTCGGGCCGGTGGCGCCGCCGGTGCTGCTGGCCGCGCTGGTGCTGTCCGAACTCGAAGGCCGCGGCCACAGCTGCCTGCAAATGGCCGACCTGGCGCACGACCCGGCCGGCCTGCTCGGCTGGACCAGGGAGCAGTGGCAGGCGCTGGCCGTCACGGTGGCGCCGCTGCCGAAGAACGCCAAAGCCTGGGCCGCGCAGCTGGCGGCCTGCGAAGAAGTATGGCAGGTCGGGGAATTCGACTTCGGCGCGCCGCTGGTGTTCGACGGCGAACGGCTTTACCTGCGCCGCTACTGGCGCGACGAGACCGTTGTCGCCAACAGCATCCGCGCGCGCGCCGCCGCGGCCCGTCCGGTCGATTCGCACCAGGTGCGCACCTGGCTCGACCTGCTGTTCACGGCGCAGCGCGCCGAGCACAAGCCGGACTGGCAAAAGCTCGCCTGCGCGGTGGCCCTGCGCGGCTCGGTCGCCATCATCACGGGCGGCCCCGGCACTGGCAAGACCTATACCGTGGCGCGCTTGCTGGCGCTGCTGTTCGCCGTGGCGCCCGATGCGGCCCGCCAGCGCATCGCGCTCGCCGCCCCGACCGGCAAGGCGGCCGCACGCCTGAAGCAGTCGATCGACAAGGCCTTGACCGAGCTGGCCGACCGCGTCGGCGATGCGCTGCCGCTGCGCGAGCTGACCGCCCGCATGGGCGCGGCCCGCACCTTGCACAGCCTGCTCGGCGCCCGCCCCGACACCCGCGCGTTTGCCCACCATGCCGGCAATCCGCTCGATGTCGACGTACTCATCGTCGACGAAGCCTCGATGGTGCACCTGGAAATGATGGCGTCGCTGCTGGACGCGCTGCCGCCCGGCGCGACCCTGATCCTGCTGGGGGACAAGGACCAACTGGCCTCGGTGGAGGCGGGCGCCGTGCTGGGCGACCTGTGCCACGACGCCCAGGCCGGCGGCTACAGTCCCGCTACCGCCGCCTACGTGCTGGAGGCCAGCGGCGAGGAACTGCCGCCTGGCTTCCTTGGCAACGCGGGGCCGCTGGCCCAGCAAACCGTGATGCTGCGCCACAGCCGCCGCTTCGGCGGCCCGATCGGCCAGCTGGCGCTGGCGGTGAACGCTGGCGATGCGGCGAGCGCCGAAGCCGTGCTGCGCGGCGGTGGCGAAGCTGCACTACGCTGGATCGAAGGCGCGCACCAGCACCAGGTCGTAAGCCTGGCGCTGGCGGGCTACCAGCCCTACCTGGCATTGCTCGGCGAGGGGCCGTCTGGCGTCCACGAAGACTGGGTGCGCGCCGTCCTGCAGCGCTTCGAAGCCTTCCGCATCCTGTGCGCGGTGCGCGAAGGGGAGTGGGGCGTGGCGGGCCTGAACATGGCGATCGAGGCCAGCCTGCAGGCGGCGGGCCTGCTGCGCCGCAGCGGCGAATGGTATGTCGGGCGCCCGGTGATGGTGACCCGCAACGACTACGGCACCCGCGTCTTCAACGGCGACATTGGCCTGACGCTGGGCGACCCGGCCCGTCCCGGCTCGCTGCGCGTGTATTTCCTGGAAGGGGACGAGGTAAGGAGCGTGCTGGCCACGCGCCTGCGCAGCGTCGAGACGGCGTACGCGATGACGGTGCACAAATCGCAGGGTTCCGAATTCCGCCACACGGTGCTGGTGCTGCCCGAAGACCGCCACGGCATCCTGACGCGCGAGCTGGTCTACACGGGGATCACCCGGGCGAGTAGCGAATTCACGCTGGTGACGCCGAATGCGTCGGTGCTGGCCGACGCCGTGGCGAGAAGGACGCACCGCGCGAGCGGATTGCGCAACCTGATCGAGCGGTAACGCGCAGGGTGGGCTCGCGAGCCCACCCTGCGCAAACCGGTACTACGCTGCGAGGCCCTTGCGCATCACTTCATCGACCAGCTGGTTCATGTCGACGCCACGTTCCTTGGCCAGCGCCTGCAGCTGCGCCACCAGTTCGCCATTGAGCTTGACGGCGAACGGCACCAGTCCCAGCGCGCGCTCGCGTTCGCGCTGCTCGCGGCGGTCGACCGGGGCGGCGTCGGCGGCGCCGAACGATGCGGTGCGCGTGCCCATCTGGTTCATGATCTTCTTCGCATCGCTCTTGGCAAGGTCGGCTTTTTTCATTGGTTGCTTTCACAGTTTGTTCGAGCCGCATTCTAACCCCGATGGGCGGTCGCGCGCGCGGCAGTTGCCGGCGCCGATACGGACAGTCCCGCAGCGCACGTAAAAAAGCCGCCATCGCGGCGGCTTTCTTCACGTCCGGCGCCGCGCCGGGCGAATCAATGGCGGCGCTTGCGCTCGACGACGACCTTCTTCTTGGTCGGCACGACGGTGAGCTTGGCGCGCGGGCCGCTCTTGACCTTCACCACGCGGCCGCTGCTGGCCTTGATGATGGCCGGGGCGCTGGCGCTGAAGCGCGGGGTGCGGCTGGCGGCGCGGCTGGCGACGCGGATCGGGCTCGAGCGGGCGACGCGGCCGTTCGAGGCTTCTTCGCCGCTGATGTAGCGGCGGATGTTGAGGGCGTCGAGCACGCGCGCCGAGGACGCGCCGGCGTTGAGCAGCACCATGGTCGCGTTCTTGCCGGCGGCCTTGATGCTCATGATCAGGCAGCGGCCCGCTTCCTGGGTGTAGCCGGTCTTCGACAGGCCGACATCCCAGCCCTTGGCGCCCACCAGGCGGTTCGTGTTGTGGTATTCCACGCCGCGGCCGTTGATGTTGATGATGTTCTTGGCGTCGGTGGTACGGTCGGTGATTTCGCGGTAGCGCGAGGCGGCGTTCGCCATCTTGACCAGGTCGGCGGCGGTCGAACGGTTGTTCGGCGACAGGCCGGTCGGCTCTTCGATCACGGTATTGGTCATGCCGAGGGCCACGATCTTGCGGCGCACGGCGGCCTTGAATGCCGGCACGCCGCCCGGATAGGTGCGTCCCAGCGAGGCTGCGGCGCGGTTATCCGAGGACATCAGGGCCAGTTGCAGCACGTCGCCGCGCGGGATGCTGGCGCCGACCGGCACGCGCGAGGTGCTGTGTTTCAGCATGTCGACGTCGCTGCGCTCGATCTCGATCAGCTCGTTCATGTCCTGCTTGGCGTCGAGGATGACCATGGCGGTCATCAGCTTGGTCAGCGAGGCGATCGGCATGATGGCGCCGGCGTTCTTTTCCAGCAAAACCTTGCCGGTGTCGTCCTCGACCACCAGTACCGATTGCGATCCGAACGGCACCGCGATAGCGGCAGCAGAGGAGAGCGTCAATAGAACGGCGGCCAACATTTTTTTGATCATGGTGTCCAGGGATGGGATGTCGGGTTGGAACTTCAGGCGCCGGGGCGGCGCGTCGGGGTCTGGCTCAAAATCGGTTCTGGCTACAAAGCAACTACAATTTGATGAACGATAGCATCAACATTTCTGTGTGTCCATGGCGCACAGGAAAAATCAAGTGGCGGAGTTGAATTTTACAGACAAAAAAAGCCCTGCGTTGCAGCAGGGCCTTTTTACTCTGGCAATATCGCCGCCAAAACCTTATTTCGACTGGTAGATCTTGTCGAATTCGCCGCCGTCGTCGAAGTGGACTTTCTGGGCATTGCGCCAGCCGCCGAACAGCTCGTCGACCGAGAACAGGGTGATCGGCTTGTAGTTGGCCGCGTTCTTCTTCATCACCGCTTCGTTACGCACGCGCATGAAATGCTTGGCGCCGATTTCCTGGCCTGCCGGGGTATACAGGAAGTTCAGGTAGGCCGTGGCCTGCTTGCGCACGCCGCGGCGGTCGACCACCTTGTCGACCACGGCCACCGGCGACTCGGCCAGGATCGAGACGGTCGGGTAGACGACTTCGAAGTTGTCGCCGAACTCGGCGCGCACCATGCTCACTTCGTTCTCGAAGGTCACCAGGGCGTCGCCGATCTGGCGCTGGGTGAAGGTGGTGGTCGCGGCACGGCCGCCGGCGTCGAGGATCGGCACGTTCTTGAAGATGCGGGTCACCAGGTCGCGCGCCTGCGCTTCGGTGCCGCCCTTCTTTTTCAGCACCGAGCCCCAGGCCGCCAGGTAGGTGTAGCGGCCGTTGCCGGCGGTCTTCGGGTTCGGGATGATGACTTGCACGCCCGGCTTGGCGAGGTCGTCCCAGTTCTTGATGGCTTTTGGATTACCCTTGCGCACCAGGAACACCATGGTCGAGTAATACGGCGCCGCGTTGTTCGGGAATTTCTTGGCCCAGTCCTTCGCGACCAGGCCGCGGTCGGCCAGCATGTCGATGTCGTTGGCCTGGTTCATCGTCACCACCGACGCTTCCAGGCCATCGGCCACGGCGCGCGCCTGCTTGCTCGAGCCGCCATGCGATTGCTTGATGACCACGGTCTCGCCGCTGCTTTTCTTCCAGCTCTCGATGAAGGCCGGGTTGATGTCCTTGTACAGTTCGCGCGCGACGTCGTAGGAGACGTTCAGCAGCTCGGGCTCGGCGGCGCTTGCCGCGAGCGGCAGGGCGGCGCCGACGGCCACGGCGAGGATCCAGCGGAGGAATGGTCGAGTGCGGGGCAAAAACGGGGTCTGTGGCATATTTTTCTCGCTTTTTCATTAGAATGGGACAGCGTGCATGTTCCCTATATTCGGTGCAAAACGGAAGAATACTTTCGTCATATGCTTAGAAGTAGTCCGAGTATGCATGGCTGTCGGCAAGCTCTGCGGCTTTCAGTGTATAGTCCGGGCATTCGCCGGCCATGTCAAAAGCATGCTGTCGGGCAAGAGAAACAGTCGTCACGAATTACTGGGTAAGATGTTCATGGGTATCGAAATTCGCAAAGCAGTACCGCTTGATGCCGCAGCCGCCTGCGCGCTGCTGCGCCGCTCCATCGAGCAGGGCTGCGAGCCCGACCACCGCGGCCGTCCCGAGATCCTCGACACCTGGCTTGCCAACAAAAGCCCGGACAATGTCGCAGCCTGGTTCGCGGCGCCGACCAACTACGCCATCGTCGCCGAGCGCGACGGGGAATTGCTGGGCCTGGCCCTGCTGACCCAGGCCGGTAAACTGGCCCTCTGCTATGTGGCGCCGGACGCCTTGCGCATCGGCGTCGGACGCGCCTTGCTGGCCGCCATCGAGGACCAGGCGCGCGCCTGGAACATCGGCAAGCTGCACCTGCAAAGCCCCACCAGCACCGCCACCTTCTTCGAGCGCCACGGCTACGCCAACGCCGGCCTGGAGAAATCCTGCTTCGGCCTCGAATGCAGCCTGATGTGGAAGCAGCTCGATGCCGATCCGCTCGCCGGCGACGCGAACGGCGGCGAGGCCAAGCCTAGCGACGCCCGACGCAAGCGCTTCTGTAATTGCAGCCAATAAGCGGCAATAATCCAACAGAACACGTCTTTTGTCGGCTAACTCCTTGCGCTATAGTACGGCCTTCGCAAAGATGAGTACCTTATGGCTTCCCGCAGAGATTTTCTTCAGCACGGCATGCGCCTGTCCGCGCTCGGCGTGCTCGCCCCGACCCTGGTCGGCGAGGTTCAGGCCGCACCGCAAGCCGCACCCGCCGAGCTCACGCCGCCGCCCGACCTGTTCGACGCCCAGCTGCTCGATCTCGATTTCTGGGTCAAGCCGCGCACGCTGACCGTGACCCGTCCGGCCAGCGGCGAACGCGCCAAGCTGCTGTACTGGAAAGATGGCGAAGTCATCGATGCGGCCTACCAGGAACTGTGCCACTTGCTGCGCGACGTCAACGGCCGCGAAACCGCGCCGATCGATCCCAAGCTGCTCGAAATGCTGTGGGGCACGCAGGCCTTCATCGCCCGCTACGGCCTCGAACAGCCGCTCGAAATCCTGTCCGGCTACCGCACCCCCGCCTCGAACGCACGCCTGATCGAGGCGGGCGTCCCGGCCGCGCGCAAGTCGCTGCACATGACGGGCAAGGCGGCCGACATCCGCATTTCCAGCCTGAACGAGGAAGTGCTCGGCGGGCTGGTGCGCAGCTTCCGCCAGGGCGGCGTCGGCTATTACTACCGTTCGGGGCCGAAGGGCGGCTGGATCCATGCCGATACCGGACTGGCGCGCACCTGGAAGGGTTAAGAACGCCCCGGTGCGCGCGTTTTTGCTATCTTGGCGTACGCGCATCCGATGATCTTTTGAAGGAGAACATCATGGCAACAATCAACGCACCGACGATGGATCGCCGCACCGGCCCCGAACGCCGCACAGTCGTGCGCGAAGGCGGCCGTCCGGCCATGTCGGCGCTCGACTACGTGGCGATGGCGCTGCTGATCGTCGGCGGCCTGAACTGGGCAATGGTCGGCCTGTTCGAAGTCGACCTGGTCGCCACCCTGTTTGGTCCCGCCAGCCCGGCCGCGCGCCTGATCTACGTGCTGGTCGGCCTGGCCGCGCTGTACTCGATCTATACGACGGCGAAGATGGCCGGGGCGAAGCGCCATCGCTGAGCGCGAGGCCGGCAGGCCGCTGCGGGTCGGACTCATCTCCGACACGCACGGCCTGCTGCGTCCCGAGGCGCTCGATTTCCTGGCCGGCTGCGATCACATCGTCCACGGCGGCGACATCGGCGACGCGGCCATCCTCGAACGCCTGGCGGCCATCGCGCCCCTGGTCACCGTGCGCGGGAATAACGACCGCGAGGACTGGGCGCGCGCGATTCCCGTCAGCGCCCGCTTGACGATCGGCGCTGTGGTGCTGCATGCGATCCACGACCTCAAGGAGCTCGACATCGACCCCGCCGCATGCGGCGTGCGGGTCGTGGTCTCGGGCCATTCGCACAAGCCGTCCTGCAGCGAGCGCGATGGCGTGCTGTACGTGAATCCGGGCAGTGCGGGGCGCCGCCGCTTCAGCTTGCCGATCTCCGCGGCCGAATTGATCATCGACGGGAACCAGGTGCTGCCGCGCATCGTCACGCTGGCCTGATCCCGCACCCGCGCGCCATGTACGCGCCCCCCGAAATGCCGTAGCATGTATCCCTTCGCCGCAATTGTTTTTCGCATCCATGACCGCACCCCTCGATACACCGCCACGCTTTCGTCCCCGCCCCTGGATCCACCTCGAAACGCCGCAAGACGTCGAACTCTGGATCGCCGAACACGACCAGGCGCTGCAGGAACTGATCAAGCCGCAGGAGACCGGCTACGGCATCTGCTTCACCCTGGCCGAGGGCGGCAACATCTACATGCAGACGATGGAAGATGCGATCGTGCTCGACGTCGAGGACGACGCGGCCTGGATCGCACCCCTGATCGTCGCCGCCACCGGCGCCGAGATGCCGCGCGGCGCGTATTGGCTGCTGCCGGCGGACAAGCTGATCCAGCTGGTCATTGGCCTGTCGAGCCTGGTCGCCAGCACCACCCTGGTGGTGGGGCACCGCTTCGGCTCGCGCGGCCGCATGCATCTCGGTTAAGCGCAATTCTCTCGCCCGGCAGCGGGCTTTTCGGTTATAAAAGCACTATTCGTGTTTTTACTGGAGAGCAACTCCAATGCCATCGCTTCGATTCCCTGCGCGCCGCCGCGCCGTCCATGTCGGCGCCCTCGTGCTCGCCCTCGGCTGCGCCTGGCCGGCCCTGGCCGCCGACCTGCTCGACACGGTCAAGGCGCGCGGCACGCTGCGCATCGCGATGGAAGGCACTTATCCGCCGTTCAATTTCAAGGATGCGAAGAGCGGCCAGCTGGCCGGCTACGACGTCGACGTGGCGAAAGCCGTTGCGGCGAAACTGGGCCTGAAACCCGAATTCGTGACCACCGAGTGGTCGGCGATCCTGGCGGGACTGGGCGCCGGCAAGTACGACGTCATCGTCAGCCAGGTCGGCATCACCGCCAAACGGGCCCAGGCCTTCGACTTCTCCCGCCCCTACACCTATTCCTCGCCGCAGCTGATCGTGCGCCGCAACGAAAGCCTGGGCTACAAGACGCTGCTCGACCTGAAGGGCAAGACGCTGGGGGTCGGGCAGGGCAGCGTGTTCGAACAGCAGGCCAAGGCCGTGCCGGGGATTACCGTGAAAAGTTATCCGGCCGCGCCCGAGAACCTGCAGGACCTGGCCTTCGGACGCATCGACGCGGCCCTGAACGACAGCCTGATGGTGGCCTACCTGCTGAAAAATTCGCCGCTGCCGATCAAGGCCGGCGCGCGCGTGGGCGAGGTCGAGCGCATGGGCATCCCTTTCCGCAAGGGCAATCCGAAGTTCGCCGCGGCCCTCGACCAGGCGCTGGCCGGCCTGCAGGCCGACGGCAGCCTGAAGGCGATGTCGCTCAAGTGGTTCGGCAGCGACGCCTCGCGTCCGGCGCGCTGAAGCGATGGCCTTGGTCGACCTGCTGTCCGAGGCGGCGCCCGTGCTGCTGCGCGGCGCCGGCTACACGCTGTTGTTCGCGCTGGCCTCGATGGTTGGCGGCCTGGCGATCGGGGTGCCGCTGGCGCTGATGCGCATCGCCCCGTTCCGGCTGGTGCGCTGGCCGGCCACGCTGTACGTCAGCCTGTTGCGCGGCACGCCGCTGCTGGTGCAGATCTTCGTCATCTACTACGGCTTGCCGGGCATCGGCATCGAATTCACGCCGGTCACGGCCGGGGTGCTGGCCTTGTCGCTGAACAGCGGCGCTTATCTGTCGGAGAGCCTGCGCGGGGCGATCTCCAGCGTCAGGCAGGACCAATGGCGCGCCGGCCTGAGCCTCGGCCTCGGCTACGGCCAGACGCTGGCCCACGTGGTGCTGCCGCAGGCGCTGCGCATCGCCGTGCCGTCGATGAGCAACACCTTGATCAGCTTAATTAAAGACACCTCGCTGGTCTCGGTGATCACGGTGACGGAGCTGATGCTGGCGACCAAAGAGGTGATCGCAACCACCTTCGAGCCGCTGCCCCTGTACCTGGCGGCGGCCGCCGTCTACTGGCTGCTCAGCCTCGGCTTCGAGCAGGTGCAGCGCCTGGCCGAGCGGCGCCTGAACAAGGCGCACGCCGGCGACTGACCGGTCTCTTTCTTACTTCGCCTTGCGCGACGACCAGTGGACGTGCACGATGGCCCAGCCGTCGCCCTTTTTTTCCAGGACGGCGGTGCCGGTTCCGAACACGTGCACCGGTTTGCCGCGCACGGTGCCGGTCGTTTCGCTTTCGTCCCAGACCACGGCCATGTTGCCGTCGATCCGCTCGGTTTGTTTGAGCACCTTGCGCGTCGAATTTTTCGCGAATTCGATGTCGCCGCCCAGATGGTGACTGGCGTACTCGTCGCGCGAGCGCTCGACAAAACCTGACTCGTAGATGGCAATGCCGGGCGCGAGCAGACTGGCCGCATGGGTCTTGTCGCCGCTCGCCAGGGCCTCATGGAAGGCCGCAAGCGTCGCTTTCGGCGAGGCGGCGGAGGCGCTCGCCGTCAGCGCGAGCAGGGCGCCGGCCAGCAGCAGGCCGGCAATGTTCTTGTTTTTCATTCTCGATCCTTGTCAACAGGTTGATCAAGCCGCCGGGGGCGGCGTCGAACTCAAAAAAGCCGCCGCAACGAGGACGGCCAGCAGGACGAGCGCTTCGACCTTGAGGACGGCCGCAAAACGCCGGCGGGACCCCAGGCTTGCCGTGTGCGGCGTGCGCAGCCCTGCGAGCAGGCCAGGCATGACGACGAAGCGATTCACACCGCCCAGGGCCGCCGCGCTCAGTACCAGCGCGACCTTGACGAGCAGGGTCGTCCCGTAGGGGTTGCCGGCGACATTCCCGAGGGCGCCAAGGCCACGCCACGCGCCGATGGCGCCTGTGATGACGATGCCGGTCAGCGCGATCGTGGCCGAGTGCGACAGCTGCGCGGTATAGCGGGCGCAATCGGCGCGGTTCGCGGACGCGCCCCCCGGCTCCCGGCCCAGCACCAGCAGTCCCGCCACGATCACTTCGCCGACCCAGACACTGACGAGCACCAGGTGCACCCAGTCGGCGCCGACGGCCCAGGTGAAGTCGCCCGCGGCGCCCGCATGGCTGACCATGCTGCGGCTGAACAGGAACACCCCGAGGGCGAGGATGCGGATGGCGTTCGCCGGCCGGGCGATACTGGCCAGGCCAAGCACCGCCAACGCCGCTGCGCCGATCAGCCATGCGATGCCATAGTGGGTCGCGCCGAGCACCGACACCACGGCGGGCCAGGCGCCGGCGAGCGGCGCCTCCGCCATCGAGGCCGCCTCCAGCCAGAGCACGGCGACGTAGGCGGCGAATGCCACCGGCACGCAAGCGCGCATCCACGTGCGCAGGCGCGCCAGCACGGCGGCCGCCCATGCCGAGGAAGCGGAGCGCAGCCACAGGTTGGCCGCGCTGGCGCCGACCAGGACGGCGATCGCCAGGTTGAGGACAACGACCGCCGCCCGCTGGGCATACAGGAGGTCCGGCTCCACCTCACTTTACCCGGAAACCGAATTCGCCCTTGACCTTGTGCCCGTCGCGGGTGACGGTCGTCCATTGGACGCGCCAGGCGCCGGCGTGCAGCGCGGGCACGGCGGCCACGAGCACCTTGCTGTTCGCGTTATCGAGCACAAGCGTCGACGATGCGGTGACCACGCCTTTGTCGTCGACGAGCCTGACCTTACTGAAGGGAAGCTCCAGCGGCTCGTTGAACTGCAGGCGAAGCTGGGCGGGGGCAGGGCTGACGACGGCGTTCGCCGCCGGCGTGGAGGCTTCGAGTTTCGCATGCGCCAGCGCCGGGGAGGCAAACGCCAAAGAAGCGGCGGCCACGCCCGCGGCGAGGATGTGTTTGAGTTTCATGGACTGCTCCGGTCAGGATGAAAGGTTTACAGCGCCGCCTTGAGTTCGACGATCGTCACGGCGCCATTGACGCGGTCGGCCGCGAACCTGACCTTGTCGCCGGCCTTGACCTGGTCCAGCATGGCGGCATCCTTGACCCGGAAGACCATCGACATGGCCGGCATGTTGAGGTGTTTGAGTTCGCCGTGACGCAGCGTCATCTTGCCGGCCTCCTTGTCGATCTTCTTGACTTCGCCATCGACCAGTTCGGCCGTCGCCGCCTGGGCAGCCGATTGGGTGTCTTGGCCTGCATGTGCATGGTCCTGGGCCGACGCAAGCGCGGCTGCGGCGAAGAGGATGGCGGCGAAGGCGATTGTCGAGAGTGCGTTCATCGGATAGTTCCTTATTTGATCAGTTGTAGTGCTTGAATACGCTGGAGCGGCCGTTGGCGTCGACCAGCAGGACGTCGAACGGGTCCTCGCGCGGGCCTTCCATGCCGGGAGCGCCGAGCGGCATTCCGGGCACGGCAAGTCCCCTGGCCTTGGGCCTGGCGGCCAGCAGCCGCTTGATGTCGCTGGCAGGAACGTGACCCTCGATCGCATAGCCCTGCACCATGCCGGTATGGCAGGAACCGAGTTCGTTCGGAATTCCGCCCTTTTCGCGGTAGTCCGAGGGATTGTCGACATTGACGACCCGCGTGACAAAACCGTTCGCTTTCAAATGTTCGACCCACGCGCCGCAGCAGCCGCAGGATTCGGTTTTATAGATGTCGATGACGGGAGCGGCGGCCTTTGCCAGCGAGGGCATGGCCACCGAAGCGCCGATTGCCGCCTGGATGAATACACGTCGTTTCATGCGTCGGTCCTTTCGCAACGTATTGCGTAATATAGTCAGTGATGGCCCTGGTGGCCAGTTGGTTTGCGTACGGTGACTTCGATGTCCGGCTCGGCCTGGCCGCCGGGCGCCTGGCTGCGCACCGCGGCCGGCGTCTCGCCCTTCCACTCGTAGGCAACCGTGCCCGCCGGGTGCTTGTACCAGCCCGGGTCCGTGTAGTCGCCGCGCTGCTGCTCCTTGCGCACCTTCAGCAGGGTGAACATGCCGCCCATCTCGATGCCGCCGAACGGTCCCTGGCCGGTCATCATCGGCAGGGTGTTTTCGGGCAGCGGCATCTCCATCGCGCCCATCGACCCGCCTTTCTCGCCCATCACCATGTAGTCGGGAACGAGCTTGCTGATCTTCTCTGCCACACCGCGGTGGTCCACGCCGATCATGGTGGGAACGTCGTGGCCCATCGCATTCATCGTGTGGTGCGACTTGTGGCAATGGAAGGCCCAGTCGCCCGGCGCGTCGGCGACGAACTCGATCGCGCGCATCTGGCCCACCGCGATGTCGGTCGTCACTTCCGGCCAGCGCGACTCCGGGCGCGTCCAGCCGCCATCGGTGCCGGTGACTTCGAACTCGTGGCCATGCAGGTGGATCGGGTGGTTCGTCATGGTCAGGTTGCCGGTGCGGATGCGTACCCGGTCTCCCTGGCGCACGTTCATCGTGTCGATGCCCGGGAAGACCCGGCTGTTGAAGGTCCAGATATTAAAGTCGAGCATCTCGTTGACCTTCGGCGTATAGCTGCCCGGCGCGATGTCGTAGGCATTGAGCAGGAAGACGAAATCGCGGTCGACCGCGTGCTGCGCGGGGTCCTTCGGGTGCGTGACCCAGAAACCCATCATCCCCATCGCCATCTGCACCATCTCGTCGGCATGCGGGTGGTACATGAAGGTGCCGGGACGGCGCGCGAAGAATTCGTAGACGAAGGTCTTGCCCGGCTGGATGGCCGGCTGGGTCAGGCCGGAGATGCCGTCCATGCCGTTCGGCAGGCGCTGGCCGTGCCAGTGGATGCTGGTGTGCTCGGGCAGGCGGTTGGTCACGAAAATGCGGACGCGGTCACCTTCGACCACCTCGATCGTCGGCCCCGGGCTTTGCCCGTTATAGCCCCACAGGTTGGCCTTCATGCCCGGCGCGATCTCGCGCACGACCGGCTCGGCGATCAGGTGGAACTCCTTGACGCCATTGTTCATGCGCCAGGGCAGCGACCAGCCGTTCAGGGTGACGACCGGATGGAAGGGGCGGCCGTTCGGCGGCGCTGGCGGCGGCTGGGTGGCCGCGCTGTTCATGATTGGCGCTTCCGGCAGGGTGGCCGCGCCGGCGCGGGTCACCAGTCCCGCGCCTACCAGGGCGGCGGCGCCGCTGAAAAAATCCCGACGTGAACTCATTGGTCTTCCTCGTTGAATGTTCTGGCGCCGCTGCCGCTGATGGCGGCCTGCAGGTCGCTCTCCGCCAGCCAGTAGTCGCGCTGGGCGTCGATGGCGGCGTTCACGCCCATGATCTGGGCGCGGGCATCGGCCAGCAGCTCGAACACGCTCATGAGCATGCCGTTGTAGCGCAGCAGGGACTCGTCGCCGATCTTCTTGCGCAGCGGTAGGATGTCGTCGCGGTAGCTGCGCGCCACGTCGTAGCTGGTGCGGTAGGCGGAATAGGCCTCGCGCACCTGCGACCTGGCGACCGTGGCGGTATCGGCGGTCCGATGCACCGCCTGCATGTAGGTCGCTTGCGCTCTTGCCACGCGGGCGCCGCCCCAGTCGAAGATCGGCAGCGACAGCTCGATCGCGTAGCCGTTCTCGCGCGGCGACCCGGACTTGCTGGTGTTGACGTAGCCGGCGTCGAGCACGTTGACGACGCCGGTCGCTTGGGTCAGGCCCAGCGCGCGTGCGGTGGACTCGGCGTCGAGTCTGGCCAGGCGGACGTCGAGGCGCTGCTGCATCGCCAGCGACTCGATGTTTCCCGCCTCGCGCGCTGCGGCCGGCAGGTCCGGCAGCCGGTCCGGCAGCTGGAATGCGGTGTGCGCACCCCAGACGCCCATCAGCCTGGCGAGCCGCTCGCGCGCCGCCGTGGCGTTGTGGCGCGCGTGCGCCAGCTGGGTCGCCGCTTCGGCCGAGAAAGCCTGTTCGCGCGCCTGGTCCAGGGCGCTGAGGTTGCCGACCCGCGTCATGCGCTGGGCCAGTTCGGAACTGGCCGCGGCCGCCTCGCGCACCTGCTCCGCATAGCGCGCGGACTGGGCCGCCGCCACCGCGTTGAACCAGGCCTTGCGGGTGTCGGCCGCCAGGCGCACGGCCCGGGTCGCGGCGACCAGCTTGGCGCTGTCGAAACGGCGCCCTTCGATGTCGCGGCGCAGCGGAATCGTCAGCAGGCCGACCAGGTCGACCATGACGCTGCGCTCGATCTCGGTGCCGCCGCCGCCGGACTTGCGGCTGAAGCTGAAGCCGGGATTGGCCATGCGTCCGGCCTGCACCAGGTCGGCCTCGGCCACACCCAGGCCGGCCAGCGCGGCGCGCAGGGCGCGGTTGTTGAGCAGGGCGAGGCGCACGGCGCCATCGGCCGAGATCGGCTGCTCGAGCAGCTGGTCGAGCGCGGCCTGGGCCGCCTCGGTGCCGGCAGCGCCGTCGAGAAGCCGGACGTCCTGGCCCGTGCGTTCGGCGGTCAAGGCCGATACCGCGTCCAGGCCGCCGTCCCTGGAAAAGCTGGCGCAGCCGCCGAGCGCGAGGACCGCGGCGGCCGCCGCCAGGGTGCGCAGGGCGGCGACAGGGAATGTGTTTTTCATTGTTCCGCCTGGTTTCAATGGTGATGGTGGGCGTGCGCGGCGGCCGGCTGGGGCGCAGGTTTCTGCACGGGCGGCGGGGCGCCGTGGCCGCCGTGCTCCGGCGCAGCCGCGAGGGCATCGTTGGCCGCGCGCCAGCGCTTGTCGGGCGTCTGGCCGGCGTCCGCAGGGGGCTGGGCGTCCTGGAAGGCGGACACATAGACGAGCGCCGGCGCCGGCGCGGCCGGGTCGGCCGGATTGGCGGCGGGGCTGGTTCGCTGGGCGTGCGCAGCGACTGGCGCGCCGAAGGCCGCCAGCAGGAGGCCACAGACGGCGGCCGGGAGCTTGGTGTTCATGGTCGATCCTCGAAATCGGAAACAGAGATGCGCATGCATGCGCGCAGGTACAGGACGCATGAAGGCGGCCGCAAAGACCCGCCGCTTCAGCGCTAGTTTCGATCAGGCGGATTTATCGCCGGGGAGGCCGCTGGGGGCCGTCCTGGATGAAGGCGACGGCGAACGCGGAAGGCGAGACGATGACGGCCTCGGAGCCGTCGAAGGTGGGGGTGGGCAGAAGGGACGAAGGCGGCGCGACCGCGCCGAGGCAGAAGGCCGAGCATGCGCTGCAGGTGGAATGCGACAGCTTGCCGGCGTGATGATCGGACGCTTGCCCGGCAGAGGTCGCCTCACTGGCATGATCGCCGTGGTGGCCGTCATGGGCGCCAGCCATCATGTCGTGGTCGACGCCAGCATGGCGCGGGACATCATGGCTCGTCTGCTGATGAACCGGCGCGCAGGTCATGCCGAAGCTGCCGGCGACCGCTTGAAGCGGAAGCAGGGCCACGAGCAGCCAAATGAGCAGTTTCTTGAAAGTGCGGTTCATCGTGGCGGCGAGTATAGCATGACCAATTTGGCATGGCGCCACCTGCTGCGGGGGCTTGACCTTACAATGATGGGAAGGGGTATTGTATGGATCTACCGACCATTTAGTGAGGAACCATGCTTATGTCGCACAAGGATATGACCGGCAACGGCCCCGCGATGATCAGCCTGCCCATCGAAGGCATGAGCTGCGCTTCCTGCGTCGGGCGCGTGGAAGCGGCGCTGCGGAAAGTCGCGGGCGTCGGCAGCGTTGCGGTCAACCTGGCGACCGAGCGCGCCGAGGTGCGGCCGAGCGGCGACGGCGCGGTCGATCGGGCTGCGCTGGTTCAGGCAGTCGAGGCGGCGGGCTACGAAGTCCCTGCGCAGACGTTCGAATTGTCGATCGAAGGGATGAGCTGTGCGTCCTGCGTCGGCAGGGTCGAACGCGCGCTGCAAGCCGTACCGGGCGTCGTTGGGGCCACGGTGAACCTGGCCACCGAACGCGCGACCGTCCGCGGGGTGGCGGCGGCCGACGCGCTGGCCGCAGCGATCGACAAGGCTGGCTACGGAGCCCGGATCGTCGCCGCCCTCGCACAACCCGGGGACGACGACGCGGCGGCCAGGAAGGATGCCGAACGGCTGGCGATCAGGCGCGACCTGGTGCGCGCGGCCGTTCTTGCGCTGCCGGTGTTCGTTCTCGAGATGGGCGCGCACCTGGTGCCGGCAATGCACCGCTGGGTCATGGACACGATCGGCCAGGCGCCGAGCTGGTACCTGCAATGCGTGCTGACGACGCTCATCCTGCTGCTGCCTGGCCGCCGCTTCTACGCCAAGGGTATTCCCGCACTGGCGCGCCTCGCGCCCGACATGAATTCGCTGGTCGCGGTGGGCACGCTGGCCGCCTATGCGTATTCGATCGTCGCCACCTTCCTGCCGCACGTGCTGCCGGCGGGTACGGTCAATGTTTACTACGAAGCGGCCGCCATGATCGTGGCGCTGATCCTGCTGGGGCGCTACCTGGAGGCGCGGGCGAAGGGGAGGACGTCGCAGGCCATCGGGCGGCTGGTCGGTCTCCAGCCGACCTTGGCGCACGTGGTGCGTAGCGGACGCGCGAGCGATATCCCGATCGGGGACGTCGCGGCAAACGATGTCGTCGAGGTACGTCCCGGCGAGCGGGTGCCGGTCGACGGTGAGCTGATCGACGGCGACAGCTATGTCGACGAATCGATGATCACGGGCGAGCCGGTTCCGGTCAGGAAGAGCGCAGGCAGTGCGGTGGTCGGCGGCACCGTCAACCAGACGGGCGCCTTCACCTTGCGGGCCACCGCTGTCGGTGGCGACACGGTGCTCGCCCAGATCATCCGCCTGGTCGAACAGGCGCAGGGCGCCAAGCTGCCCATCCAGGCCGTCGTCGACAAGGTGACGATGTGGTTCGTCCCCGCGGTGATGGCCGCCGCCGCGCTCACCTTCCTGGCCTGGCTGGCCTACGGCCCGTGGCCGGCCCTGGGCTTCGCCCTGGTCAACGCCGTGGCTGTGCTGATCATCGCCTGCCCGTGCGCCATGGGCCTGGCGACACCGACCTCGATCATGGTCGGCACCGGGCGCGGTGCGGAGCTCGGCATCCTGTTCCGCAAGGGCGAGGCGCTGCAGCTGCTGAGGGACGCGCGTGTCGTCGCCCTGGATAAAACCGGCACCCTGACCGAGGGACGGCCCGTCCTGACCGACCTGGAAGTGCGCGACTGCTTCGTGCGCGCGGACGTTCTGGTCAAGATCGCATCCGTCGAGTCGCGCTCCGAGCACCCGATCGGCCGCGCGATCGTCCAGGCTGCGGAAGGGGAAGGCCTGGTCATCCCCGCGCCCGGCGAGTTCGAATCGGTCACCGGCATGGGCGTGCGCGCCAGGGTCGGCGACGTCCGCGTGGACATCGGCGCCGACCGCTACATGCGCTCGCTGGGGCTGGACGTCGCGCCGTTCGCGCCATCGTCGGAGAGACTGGGGCGGGAAGGGAAATCGCCGCTGTATGCGGCGATCGACGGGCGTCTGGCTGCGATGATCGCCGTGGCCGACCCGATCAAGGAGAGCACGCCGGCCGCGATCGCCGCCTTGCACGCGCTCGGGTTGAAGGTCGCGATGATCACGGGGGATGACGAGCGCACCGCCAGGGCAATCGCCGCGCGCCTCGGCATCGACGAGGTGATCGCGGAAGTGCTACCCGCCGGCAAAGTGCAGGCGATCGGGCGCCTGCGCGCCATGCACGGGCATGTCGCCTACGTCGGCGACGGGATCAACGATGCGCCGGCGCTGGCCGAGGCCGACGTGGGGCTGGCGATCGGCACCGGCACCGACGTCGCGATGGAGGCGGCCGACGTCGTGCTGATGTCCGGCAGTTTGCAGGGTGTGCCGAACGCGATCGCGCTGTCGAAGGCCACCATCGGCAACATCCGACAGAACCTGTTCTGGGCGTTTGCCTACAACGTGGCGCTCATCCCAGTGGCGGCCGGGCTGCTGTATCCATTGAACGGCGTCTTGCTGTCGCCTGTCTTCGCCGCTGGCGCCATGGCCTTGTCCAGCGTGTTCGTGCTCGGCAACGCACTCCGGCTGCGCCGCTTCGCGCCGCCATCGATCGTCACGGGGAACGGAGAGAAACAATGAACATCGGTGAAGCATCCAGGGCGTCGGGCGTCTCGGCGAAAATGATCCGCTACTACGAGGAAACCGGCCTGATCCCGGCCGCCGCCCGCACGGAATCGGGCTACCGGGCTTACGCGCGCAAGGACGTGCACCGCCTGGGTTTTATCCGTCGCGCCCGCGACCTGGGGTTTTCAGTGGCGGAAATCGGCGAATTACTCGGCTTGTGGAGCGACCGCGCGCGCCAGAGCGCCGACGTCAAGCGGGTGGCGCAAGCCCACATTGCGCAGCTGGAGGATCGGATTGCAAGTCTGCGCGACATGGCCGACAGCCTGCAGGCGCTGGTTGACTGCTGCGCGGGCGACGAGCGGCCCGATTGCCCGATTCTGGCGAACCTCGAGCATGACGTCGATGGCGCCGCGAAAGCGCCGCGGCGCCCGGAAACGACGGCTGGCCTTCGCGGCAAGGCGCCTGCCCGCAAATAGTGCGCCCCGCGCCCTCGGAAGCCTCGCCTGCCCCGGCGAAGGGGCAGGGATGTCAGCCGGCGCTCGGTGGAAAACCTGCCTCGGTCAACGCCTGTTCGATCCTGGAGCGCGTCGCAGAGGCGACGACGGTGACGGTGCGCTTGGGCGGATCGGCAGTGACCTGTGCGCCGGCGTCCACCGATTGAATCGCCTTCGTCACGCCCCTGGCGCAGCCGCCGCAGGTCATGTTCTCGATATGAAATTCCATACAAACCTCCTCGTGAGTGTGGGAACCAGCATAGCGCTTACAACGGTGGGAAGGTCAAGGGAACAATCAGAAGTGATGCAGCAGGCCGAGCGAGACGGTACGCGTCTCGATACCGGTTTGCGGCGCCGTCGAGCCGGCGACGAAGGGCAGCGCCACGCTGTTGAGGATGATGGTCGAGGCGCCGAAGTTGCGCACCGCGCCGGCGCGCGCATACAAGGCGGTGCGCAGCGACAGGTTGTAGTCGGCGCCCAGCATCAGGCCCAGGGCCGACGAGTCGACCGTGCTGCCGGCGACATTGCGCGCCCCGTCGGTGTCGCGGTGCACCAGCGAAGCGCGCCACGAGAAGCGGTGCTGCAGCAGGATCGCGCCCAGCGTCGCGATGCGCGCTTCGCCGCTGTGCGCCAGGTGCGGCGCGATGCGCGCGTACGACGTCGACAGCACGAACTTGCCGTTGTCGTAGATGGCGCCGATGGCGGGAATGTCGGTGCGCACCGACTGCGCCGGCGTGCCCGTGCCGGCCACGACCGGGCTGCTGAAGGCCTGGGTCATGCTCGCCGCCAGGTAGACGCGGCCATTCGTGAACGAGACCACGCCGCCGCGCGTGCCGACCTTCGGCTCCGTCGTGCCGTAGGGGTTGGCGGCATAAATCGCCTGGGCGCCGAAGCCCATCACGCGCGGGGTGGCATAGGTGACCGATTTCGGCACGCGCACGGGAATCGTGCCGGCGCCCGGTCCGAGGTCGGTATTCGCGGCGACGCCGCGCGGGCCCTGCATGGCGCCGCCGGCGACCCAGTTGTAGACCGAGTTGGTCGGCACCAGCAGGAAGGGGTCGATGAACAACGGCAGCATCGCATTGATCTGGTTACCGAAGCGCAGCGTGCCGTAGGTGGACGACTTCAGCCCGACCCAGGATTCGCGGTTGAACAGGGCGGTCGCTTGCTGGGCGCCGGTGTCGGCGTTGATGCCGGCTTCCAGCTTGGCTTCGGCCTTCAGGCCGCCGCCCAGGTCTTCGGAGGCGTAGAAACCGAGTTTCGAGGTATAGCCGCCGCCGCTTTGCTGCTGCCAGCGGCCGGGCGCCTTGTCGGTTTTCGTGTGCATCATGCCCAGGTCGAGCGTGCCGTAGATGCGCACGCCATCGCCGCTGGCGCTGTATTCGGGCAGCTGGGAGATCACGGTCATCAGGTAGGACGGGGCTGGCGTTTGGGTCTGGGCGGAAGCGGAGGCAGCGGCGAGGAAGGTGGACAGCAGGACGGGGCGGAGCAGGGCGGAACGTGGCATTCGGTGCTTTGGTGAGATATCAATACGGAATTATTGCATGCCGTAAATCTCGGTCGGAATGGCGAAGAGGCAATAGTTGCCTTAAAACAACAACGGGCGCCACTGGCGCCCGTCTTCCCGATTACATATTCGGATAATTCGGCCCGCCGCCGCCCTCCGGCGTCACCCACACGATGTTCTGCGTCGGATCCTTGATGTCGCAGGTCTTGCAGTGCACGCAGTTCTGCGCGTTGATCTGCAAGCGGTCCTGGCCGGCGTCCGTCTTCACGAACTCGTACACGCCCGCCGGACAGTAGCGCTGCTCGGGGCCGGCGTACTTGGCCAGGTTGACGTCGACCGGGATGCTGGCGTTTTTCAGCGTCAGGTGCACCGGCTGGTCTTCGGCGTGGTTGGTGTTCGAGATGAACACCGACGACAAGCGGTCGAAGGTCAGTTTGCCGTCCGGCTTCGGATACACGATCGGCTTGAAGTTCGCCGCCGGCTGCAGCATCTCGTGGTCCGCATGCTTGTGGCGCAGGGTCCAGGGCGCCTTGCCCTTGAAGACCATCTGGTCGATGCCGGTCATGACGGTGCCCAGGTACAGGCCCTTGCTCATCCACGGCTTGAAGTTGCGCGCCGCGTGCAGTTCCGTGTACAGCCAGGATTTTTCGAAGGCGGCCGGGTAGCTCGTGAGTTCGTCGTGCTGGCGGTTCGCGCCCAGCGCCTCGAAGGCCGCTTCCGCGGCCAGCATGCCGGTTTTAATGGCGCTGTGGCTGCCCTTGATGCGGCTGGTGTTGAGGAAGCCGGCGTCGCAGCCGATCAGGGCGCCGCCCGGGAACACGGTCTTCGGCAAGGATTGCAGGCCGCCGGCCGTGATGGCGCGCGCGCCGTAGGAGATGCGCTTGCCGCCTTCGAAGAACTTGCGGATTTCCGGGTGCGTTTTATAGCGCTGGAATTCCTCGTACGGCGACAGGTAGGGGTTCTGGTAAGCCAGGCCGACCACGAAGCCGACCGCGACCTGGTTGTTCTCCAGGTGGTAGAGGAAGGAGCCGCCGTAGGTGCTGTTATCGAGCGGCCAGCCGGCCGTGTGGATCACCAGACCCGGCTTGTGCAGGGCCGGGTCGATCTCCCACAGCTCCTTGATGCCGATGCCGTAGGTCTGCGGGTCCTTGCCCTTGTTCAGGTCGTACTTCGCCATCAGCTGCTTGCCGAGGTGGCCGCGCGAGCCTTCGGCGAAGAAGGTGTATTTCGCGTGCAGTTCCATCCCCAGCTGGAAGGCGTCAGTCGGCTTGCCTTCGCGGTCCACGCCCATGTTGCCGGTCGCGACACCCTTGACCGAACCATCGTCGTTGTACAGGATTTCGGCGGCCGGGAAACCAGGGAAGACTTCGACGCCGAGGGCTTCGGCTTGCTGGCCCAGCCAGCGCACCACGTTCGCCAGCGAGATGATGTAGTTGCCGTGATTCGTCAGCATCTTCGGAATCATGAACTGGGGCGTGGCGCGCGCCTTCGTCTCGGTCAGGAACAGGACGCGGTCTTCGGTCACTTCGGTGTTCAGCGGCGCGCCCAGTTCCTTCCAGTTCGGGAAGAGTTCGTTCAGGGCGATCGGATCCATGACCGCGCCCGACAGGATGTGGGCGCCCAGCTCGCCGCCTTTTTCCAGCACGCAGACCGAGACTTCCTGGCCTTTCTCAAGCGCCAGCTGCTTCAGCCGGATCGCCGCCGACAATCCAGCCGGGCCGCCGCCGACGACGACGACGTCGTACTCCATTGCTTCGCGCGGTCCGTATTGTTCGAGGATGTTGATGGTCTCTGTCATGGTCTTGTATGGTTAAAAAATTTAAGCACGAGTGTGCGGCTTTTTCGGCCCGAATGCAACTTTGCCCGCCATTTTAGGATGAATATTAGATGGGGCCATCTAATCCCTGAATCTGTGACATGATTATGCCTTCGACAAGAGCACGACCGGACAGGAGTCAACGTGGGCATCGAAGTAAATTTTGAAGGAAAGATTGCAATGGTGACCGGCGCCTCGAGCGGCCTTGGCGCGCGTTTCGCGAAAGCCCTGGCCGGCGCCGGCGCCCAGGTGGTGCTGGCCTCGCGCCGCACCGAGCGCCTGAAGGAATTGCGCGCCGAGATCGAGGCCGACGGCGGCGCGGCCCACGTGGTCAAC
>Ga0213835_100786_pt1 | contig 25306 bp, 31 predicted proteins | sample SWPATP01_FD_160576 | JGI IMG/M metagenome (GOLD analysis project Ga0213835, IMG submission 160576) | Coastal seawater microbial communities from Marineland, Florida, United States - SWPA TP0 #1 | ecosystem: Environmental > Aquatic > Marine > Coastal | place: USA: Florida | collected 2016-08-05 | reverse complement strand
GAGGCAAATCAGGCGCGACGACAGGGGGCATTGGGCACAAAAAATTCTAGAATCCCAAGGAGGCGATCGCCGCAGGAGATCCTAGAGTATCTCAACGAACAATAAAAGACATGGTTAAGGGAACTTGTGGCGAAACTCCCAAAAAAATGTGGATAGGGGCATTAGTGGGCAGAACCATTGCCATGGTAATCATCGGAATCATAAAAACCATTTTGGGTACCGAAAAAGAGACAAGCCACGGTAAAGACACCAGTCAAAGCCAATAAAAGTAATTTGATATCCATAGGATTAGGGTAACTGTACATTCAATTTCATCATAGCGATTTTTCCAGAGAGCGGAAATTAACTTTTGTGGCGGCAAAATCTGCTATTTTATAGGAAATTTTTGGATTTTACGGAATTTTGACCCATGGCACCAGGCTGTATCCTTCGGGAAATTTACGGGTGAGTTTCGAGGCGATCGCCACAGGCAGAATTTTCGCGGGTACCGTTGGCCCAAACTTGGTAGTCACGCACTAACTGGTCAAGGAGTTGCCCCTTGATGCGTTGGAGAATTTCCCGCAAAAGGCGATCGCCCGTTTTTTTCACCAGTGCTTTGGGGGTAAACCAGAGGGGCGGCGGCAATTCGAGTTTAACCTGGAGATCCGCTTCACCTTCGAGTAACCATTGCTCCTGTTCATCGGCGATGGGTTGTAACCGACCAGTCACATCGAGTTTAAAGCCCTTCATAAAGGGTTCTAGACCCCGCAACTGGTAGTCCAAACTTTTGATATGGACTTGGTAGTGGCGATCGCACCAAATTTTCAAGGTCACAATGGGCTGAAATTTGTACAGATCTAAAAAGCCAATGGGCCGCATTTTGAGTTGGTATTGATCCGGGGCAATTTTTTCGGTGCGTTCTGGATCGGCGATCGCCCCCACCAGACAATCAATGTCTTGGAGATACTCTTGAATCGGACGGGGTGCCTCTGGTACGGAGAGGGCAACAACTTCGAGAGCTTGGAAGCGGATGGCCATAGTAAAGTTTTGTTCCTAAAATTTTGTAGTCAACATCGAATCAATAGAAACCCTGGTTTTGCCCCCAAAAAGCACCCCAGAAAATTTCAAAAAACGCTCAAAATTGCCTAGAGACGCCGGTTTTTTAGGGATATGTAACGCAACGTAAACTTATATCACCTTTTCGCCAAGGGACTTCTAGCCCTGCGGTAAACTAACCCATAATCCAGAATGCTGACATAATCAAACCACATTCTTGTAGGAGTTAACACTCAATGTCTCATAGCGTTAAAATTTACGACACTTGCATTGGCTGCACCCAGTGCGTCCGTGCCTGTCCCCTTGATGTCCTAGAGATGGTTCCTTGGGATGGCTGCAAAGCGGGTCAGATCGCATCTTCTCCTAGAACAGAAGATTGCGTTGGTTGTAAGCGGTGTGAAACTGCTTGCCCCACCGACTTTCTCAGTATCCGGGTTTACCTCGGTGCCGAGACAACTCGTAGTATGGGTCTGGCCTACTAAATTCGCCCATTTAACACAAGCCTTTTTGTATTGGGTTATATTAAAACACTATCCCATTAACGTTTTCAACCATTCTGGTCATTTCCGGAGAGGCATTTTAGTCCTCTCTTTTTTTTATTGTCCGCTACATTATATTTGTTTCGCCATTAGAATGCGGCGATCCGCGTGGGTGGCGATCGCCATGGGTCAGACTTGTTCAGGATTAAGTCCTATTTTTCAAAACAATCAAGAGTAAATTAACCAATCCAGTTAATTTCTGTGGGATCAGTCTCCTTGGCCGTGTTTAGGGTCTCTTTAGAGAGTGGGGGTTGAGTCGCTTTCGCGTTGGGCTGCTGGGCGAGAGATGTTTTGGGATGATGGGTGGTCTGCCAAAATCGGCGATCGCCAACATGTTGATTTAGGATACGACGCAGGAAAAAATTCAAGGTTTTCTGGGGAATATAACCTTTCAACACCGCTAAACTGCCGAATAACATATGGTTTAGCCGTTGCTCATCAAGAATTAGAGCGAGCTGCTCAGTGGTCAGTAAATCCGCTTCAAGTAAATAATCACCAAGCCGTTTGCTATCAATTAAGATCAACTCTTGTTTAGCATACTTTGCAAAAAAATCAGCCGTGGGTTGACGAATCCAGCCCCGCAAAGTCAAAATTTCACCAAATTTTAAATCACTATAAATTTGCTGATCAAAAAGAGCCGTTTGTAATTGGGCTTCAGAAATTAAGCCTGCATCTTCAAGGACTTCGCCGATCAACTGAATTTTCGGACCATTGTTGGTAGATGCTGCATTCATAAGCGCTATTTCAACCTACTGTGACGATGCAAGAACAATACTTTACAGACCCAGTGATACTCATTGCCGTTAAAGGATTGCTCTTTTATTTTTTATTTTCCCCATAGAAATATAACTAGACATCTATTGTTTTAATTGGGACGCTACAGTACCTATTTTGTTCAATCTTAATGCAATCATAAGTGATGAATGTTAATTTCGACTCCTACTTTCGCCATAGACAAGATGATCAATTTTTTATCTGCGAAAATTGTCGCAATTTTGATCTGTATTTAATCATTCTCTGCTCAGAGACAGAAGCACTGGAATAAATATAAATACTTAATGATTTTTTGAGTCTTGCTTCATTAAAAATCAAAATTCTGACATTGCCATGGGCGAAAAGGCTGAACAGCAAAAGGTGATCGCCTCCGCCCTGTAGAAAAAAAGAGCAGTGATCTCAAGCTGGATATTTAACTGGCAGAGCAAATCCCTAGGGGATAATCAAGACCGGACAAGGAGAAAGATTCGTAACTTTGCTCGTGACACTTTCGGCGACTCCTTCTTGGGTTAAGCCCATACCCCGACAGCCCATCACAATTAGATCAGCTTCAATTTCATCGGCCACATCACAAATAGTAAAAGATGGCATCCCTTCCCGTTCAATAATCTCCGCTTCGATCCCCGCTTGGGCAAAGAGATCATGGGCTCCCTGGAGGAGCTTGGCCACCGCTTCTTCGGAATTCATCACCCCCTGGCGTTCCTCTGGCTCTGTCGGTTCGACCACGGAGAGCAGGACTAAACGACTTTGGAAAGATTTCACAAGCTGAATCACTGTCTCCGCCGCTTCACGGGCTTCACGACTTTTATCAACGGGAAAAAGAATAGTTTTAAACATGGTAGCTCTACCTCCTAGACACAGGCTCCGGTAAAATCTGCATGGAGATATTTTTCTGGATTTGGAACTTCTAGTTCAATTTTCTCGGAAAAATGGTCTTCTTCTGATGACAAGATGACAGAACTTTATAAAAAGCAAGCATTTGGAGGATCCTAATTGTGGCTAAGAAATCAGTTGCAAATTTAACAGAGGCAGATTTAAGCGGTAAGCGCGTGTTTGTCCGGGTTGATTTTAATGTACCCCTCAATGAGAGTGGTGTAATCACTGACGATACCCGGATTCGGGCAGCACTCCCCACCATCAAATATTTGACTGAGAAAGGTGCCAAGGTAATTCTTGGGAGCCACATGGGTCGTCCGAAGGGTCAGGTGGTTGATTCGATGCGCTTAACGCCTGTGGCCGCTCGTTTGTCTGAATTGTTGGGCCAATCTGTCACCAAGTGTGATGATTGCGTTGGAGATGCTGTGAACCAGGCGATCGCCAACCTCGGCAATGGTCAAGTGGCGTTACTAGAAAACCTCCGCTTTAACCCCGGCGAGGAAAAGAATGATCCCGAATTTGCCAAGCAACTCGCGGCCAATGCAGACATCTATGTCAACGATGCGTTCGGGACGGCTCACCGTGCCCATGGTTCCACCGAAGGCGTAACCCACCACGTTGATACTTCCGTTGCGGGTCTTTTGATCGAAAAAGAACTCCAGTTCCTCAAGGGCGCCATCGAAGCCCCCAAACGTCCCCTCGTGGCGATTGTTGGCGGTTCTAAAGTATCCAGCAAAATTGGCGTCATCGAAACCCTCCTCGAAAAGTGCGACAAGCTCTTGATCGGCGGCGGGATGATCTTTACGTTCTATAAAGCTCAAGGGAAATCCGTCGGTGGTTCCCTCGTCGAAGACGACAAAATTGATTTGGCAAAGAGCTTAATGGAAAAGGCCCAGGGGAAAATTTTGCTGCCCACTGACGTGATTGTCGCAGACAAGTTTGCCCCCGATGCTGAAGCTAAAACTGTCAGCGTTGACGCAATTCCCGACGGCTGGATGGGTCTCGACATTGGTGCTGATTCTGTGAAGGTCTTCCAAGAAGCTCTTGATGGCTGTGGTACAGCGATCTGGAATGGCCCAATGGGGGTATTCGAGTTCGATAAATTTGCCGTGGGTACCGAGGCGATCGCCAAGACCCTTGCTGGTGCGACTGAAACTGGTACGGTCACGATTATTGGGGGTGGAGACTCCGTTGCGGCCGTCGAAAAAGTTGGTGTTGCAGACAAAATGAGTCACATTTCCACAGGTGGTGGTGCCAGCCTCGAACTGCTCGAAGGAAAAGAGCTTCCCGGTATTGTTGCCCTCGATGATGCCTAAACTTTTAACCGTTCTTTTGCTCTAACAAATACCCCCCTAGCTCAATTTAGGGGGGCTTTTTTACAAAGAATTTTCCGAGAATGTTAAGCCTGTGGGACATCCTCCAGGGCAAATTGCACCAGGCGATCCACCAATTGAGGGAAGGGAACGCCGCTCTGTTGCCACAATTGCGGGTACATACTCAGGGCTGTAAACCCAGGCAGGGTATTAATTTCGTTAATTAACACCGTCTGGGTCGCTTCCACATAGAAAAAATCCACCCGGGCAATGCCACGGCAGTCGAGGGCTTGGAACGCTTTAATGGCGAGTTCTTGAATTTGTTGGGCGATCGCCCCTGGGATCTCAGCAGGAATGTGCATACTAGATTTCCCGTCGGTGTACTTCGTTTCGTAGTCGTAGAAATCACTGTCAAAGCGAATTTCCCCCACCACCGAAGCTTTGGGCTGATCATTTCCTAGGACGGCACATTCTACTTCCCGGGCTGTTACCCCAGCTTCAACAATAAGCCGACGGTCATATTCCGCCGCGAGATCCAGCGCTTTTTCCAGTTCGTCACGGGTGCGCACTTTACTAATCCCCACGGAAGACCCCAGATTTGCGGGTTTGACGAACATCGGGTAATCAAGCTGGGCTTCAATTTTGTCGCAGACCTTTGGGAAAACACAGGGGCCAGACCACACTTCAGAACGCAACACGCCCACATAATCCACCTGGGCCAAACCCGCCTGGGCAAAAACCATTTTCATCGCCAGCTTATCCATGCCTGCCGCCGAACCGAGCACTTTACTCCCCACAAAGGGCTTTTCCATGAGGGTCAGCAGGCCTTGGAGGGTGCCATCTTCACCGTTGGGCCCGTGGACAATGGGAAACCACGCATCAATGCTGGGGGCCGCTGGGGGAAATTGCCAACGACTGGCCGGATCAACGGTTTCTACGGGGAGGGCTTTTCCGGCAGTGAGTACCTGTTGGGAAATCTCTGGGTCGTGCCAAATACCATTACGGTCAATGTAAAACGGGAGGAGTTCGTATTTGTCTGGGTTATCTTCCTGGGCAAAGGCTTTGGCGATCGCCGCCGCTGAAACGATGGAAACATCATGCTCCCCAGATTTCCCGCCAAACAATAAACCAACCCGTTGCCGTGCCATCACGTTCTCCACCATAGATATCGGGATCATTATAGGGGCAAGGGGACGCCGCGAATGGCAAAATCGAGCAGTTCCATCGGATGCCACAGGGGAATGGTTTGTCCTTGCTGCTGGAGCTGGTTTTGGATTTGTAGACTACAGCCTGGATTCGCCGAGGCGATCGCCTTCGCCCCAGTATTTAGTAAATTTCTGGCTTTCCGTTCCCCCAGTTCGGCGGCAATTTTCGGTTGAAGGAGGTTAAATACCCCAGCACTGCCGCAACAAAGATTATGTTCAGCGGGTTCCCGGAGCTGCATATTGGGAATTTGTCGGAGTAGATCGCGCGGTTGGGCGGCAATTTTTTGGCCATGGAGCAGGTGGCAAGCATCCTGATAAACCAGAGGAAAAGCTTCGGATGTTAAAGGATTTAAAGGGGTCGTTAAACCCACCGTTGCGAGAAATTCCTGAGCATCACGCACTTTAGCCGCAAAATCCTGGGCTTTTTGGGCATATCCTGGGTCATCTTGCAAAATTTGCCCATATTCCTTAAGGGTGTGGCCACAACCGGCGGCATTGATAATGATGTAATCGAGGTCTTGATCGGCAAAACTATCAATCATTTGACGGGCGAGTTCTTGGGCTTGCACCGTTTGTCCTTGGTGGGCCGGAAGCGCCGCACAACATCCCTGACCCTGGGGAATCACCACTTCACAGCCATTGGCCGTCAATACTCGCGCCGTTGCTTCATTCACCGGAGAAAAGAACAACCGTTGGACACAGCCCAGCACCATGCCAACACGGTACCGTTTTTCCCCCTGGGCTGGAATCAGGGTGGGTAATACTTTTTTGCTGGCCTGGAGATTAACTTTCGGCAGAATCAACTCCATCGCCGCCAGTCGAGGAATTAGTTTGAGAATCCCCAGTTTCCGAACGAGCCATTGCAGACCCGAATTTTGATAAACCCACAACAATGGCAGCAGCAGTTTTAGGCGCAAAGGATAGGGGAACAAATTAAAAATCAGCCACCGAAACAGGCGATCGCCGAGGCTTCTGGTGTAGTTGCGCTCAATTTGCGCCCGCATCGAGGCCAGCAGTTCGTCATAACGGACTCCCGACGGACAAGCCGAAGTACAGGCCAAACACCCTAGGCAACTATCGAAATGTTGCACCGTCGCGCTGTTAATTTCTGCCTCCCCTTTGGCGATCGCATCCATCAGGTAAATACGGCCCCGGGGAGAATCCATCTCCGAGCCGAGCACCCGATAGCTCGGACAGGTATCCAAACAAAAGCCACAATGCACGCAACTGTCGATCACTCCCTGTTCTGGGGGAAGCTGCGGGTCAAAACCACCTAATTTTGTGTCAGAAAGGGTCATTGCTCGTCCAAAAACTGCCTCAGATCACTATAAAAGTTTGCGGCTCCGAGAAAAAACCTCCCAGGATAGGGAGGCGGAAAATCAACATAATTCGTAACGTCTAAAGGCTTAATGGGTAATCCTTTAAGATGAAAACTTAACGGTTTCGGGGGAAAACGTAGCCAACCCCTAGGGTAAGGCCCACATCTGCATCATCGGAAAACCCAACATTAAGCCCCACATTTCCGACAAAATCCCGTGAGAAACGGTAGTCAAAGCCACCCGTGGCCAAAAAGTCCGTGTCGCCAGAATCTGTGACAATGCCGCCGCCAACATAAGGCTTGACGCGTCCCCGACCCCCAAAGTCATAGGTAATTGGGAGCGTGACAGAGGTATCGCCCCCGAAATTGACACCAGGGCGGAAGGATAAATTGTTCAGAATCGCGATTTTACTAATGACCGTGACCCCATCATCGGCAACACTACGATCGGGATCTGTTAAACCGATATTTCCAGCAACACCAATGTAACTGTATTGATTTGTGGGAGTGATTTGGGCCTGGGCTGCACCGGCAGTGAGCATAACGCTACCTAGGCTAAGTAAAGCAATTATTTTTTTCATGGTTGAGCACTCCTCAAAACGCTTGAAACTTGCCTAAAAAAGTCTCGCTTAGGAGACAGAAATCAAGGGTTTGCCAAGTTTCTTTACATCTCCATTGTAGGATTTCCATTCAGGAATTGGGTTTCTAGTGGAGAAGGACGGCTCTATTCGGGGGTAACGCTGTCCCGTTGCCAGGCACCATAGCGTCCGGCGTAGAAGGAAAGAATCGCTTCAATTTGTTGGCGATCGCCTTGGGGAAGATCCGCCGGATAACGTAGATGCATTTCCCCAATTTGACTATGGAAATAATTAAATTTTGGCGATCGCCGCAACTCTAATTCCACCTGTACTTGGGGCACCTGTTGCAGATGGGCTGCCACCTCCCGATAAATAGCCAGGGGTAAATCTTCCTGCCGCAAACATTCTGTGATCAGTTCTGTTACAGTGCCCGGAGTTGTCACAATCGCTATCCTTTTTCACGTCAAACTTTAGGAGCATTGTACCGTTTTGTCCGCTCCCCCTGGGGCAATATTTCAATGGTGGTTGGCTTGTGTTTTGAACGAGCTTAACTTTCTTCTAAGGTCGGCACAGTGCGTTCTCCAGGATTACTCGCCACCGAAGTTTCATTGAGTTTTTTCTGAATCGTCATGCCATACTGCTCCAGGGTAACCACGGGAACGCCCCGATTAAAGGCGATCGCCTTGACGAGTACCTGGCCATTGGCGACGTAGTCTCCCACCTTCACATAACGGCTAAAACGCTCATCGGGGGATTCCACCATCACATAATCAATACCATTGATCTGTACGACCCCTGTCACTTTGGTGTTATTTGCGGCAGTGGGTTCTGGTAGGGATGGAAGAATGGGGCTAAAGTCTAGAGGTGGTGGCGGTGGGGCGATCGCCACGCTCCCAGGAGCTGTACCAGGGGTGGTTTGTCCAGGAGTGCCAGCGTCATTGGCTGTGCCAGGGGCACCCGGTTGTGCACCAGAAGTAGTTGGTGTCGGAGCTGGGGGAGGTGCTAAAGTCACTTGGGGCGCAAGGGAAAGATCCGCAAAGGGATCGGGGCGGCCTTCTGTGGTAGCCCGACGGCGAGCATCAGGGTCAGTGGATGGGATCAGCACAGAAGACAATGTTTCTGTTGTCGGGGGGGCAAACAATTCAGCGTCTGGCTCCGGAGCGGGAGTCGGTGCTGTGGTTTGGGGGGTTTCCGGGGTCGGTTCATCACCGCCACCACCGGGCAATAAAGAGCAACTCCCGAGCGTTAAACCCACGGCAACAAGGGGCAACAACAGAAATACTTGACGCATGGCGGAAACCTCGACACAAAATGCTGGGGTAGGGTGTGGATGAAAATGAAGTTTTAAAAAGTTGCTTCCAGTGTAGAGGAAAGTGCCAGATTGATTCTCAATTAATTGGTGAAATTTAACGGTTACTTGTTAATTGTGCCAAAACTTTTCCCGTAAACCCCTCGAAATGCAGATGAGGAATTATATAAATGCTTGTTTTACACCACAGTCATCCTTGGGATGTTTCTCCTGGGGTGGCCCGGGAGATTCAAACGTCTCTAGGGCAATGGATCGTGCTTCAAGATGACTTACCAACAAACGTCAAAACCATTGCGGGGGTGGATGTGGGCTTTGAGGCGCGCTTCTCAATCACACGGGCGGCGGTGGTGGTTTTGTCCTTTCCCGATCTAGAGATCCTCGAAACGGCGATCGCCCGCTGTCCCACTTCTTTTCCCTATGTACCGGGATTGTTATCTTTTCGGGAAGTGCCCGCCATCTTGGAGGCATTAGAAAAAATTACGCATTTACCAGATTTATTGTTCTGTGACGGCCAAGGTTACGCCCATCCACGCCGTTTAGGGCTAGCCTCTCACTTGGGGGTCTTGTTAGATTTACCGACGATTGGGGTGGCAAAATCTCGCTACATCGGTACCCACCAAGAGGTGCCCCTCGAAAAAGGGCAGTGGGTGCCTTTACAGGATCACGATGAAACTATTGGTGCAGTGCTCCGGAGTCGGACGAAGGTGCGCCCCCTTTATATTTCTGTGGGTCATCGGATCAGTTTAGCCACGGCCCTTGATTTTGTTCTCGCCTGTACACCGAAATACCGTCTGCCAGAACCAACGCGCTTGGCGGATAAATTGGCTTCTCGAAAACCTAATTTCCCATAAAAATACCGCCTGGTGGCGGCATCGTTTTACTTAAAAAGTCAATTGATTGTTTAGGCGATCGCACAGGCACGACGGTAGCACCACCGCAGCAAAGTGATCCCCAACATGAATTTCGCGGCCTCTAAGACCCAATACAAACTGTGCCACACTGACATCTGTAAAGGCATCGTTGCCGTGCCATTGAATCCGGTCATTTCTAGGCCAAAGCCAGCCAACTGAGGCGTAATCAAATAGGTATAAAGCAAAGCAATATTTAACAGGATACTGGCAATGACGAGGGCATTTAAGGCTTGGCGATCGCCAAAAAGATGTTCAAATTTAAACCCAAAAAAGATCGTTAAGATCCCAGCGGCACAGACCACCTCCAAACGGTTAAACACCCCAAACAAAACATATCCGGTGCTGATAAAGCCGCTGTCAGCCATCATCCCGGTCATTGAAAACACAGGAATGATCACAAAATCGAGGAGGAAAGAGGCACTCAACCAAAACCCCAAGATTATCATGACAATAGCCGATAAGTTGAGGGAAAAAAGTTGCTTTTTGAGGGCGTAGTTGAACATGGTTTCTTCTCCCGAAACTGGGCCTTACTTTTTTAAGCTTAAAAGCTTAGGGAACTCCATCGGTAGCATTGCCCCAAAACGACATAATCTAGTAATACTCTTTCATAAATCGCAATACTCAAGGGCGCTCTTAGATCGATTTGCCAGCATGGTAGGAACTACGCACCAGAGGCCCTGAACGCACATGGGAAAAGCCCATTTCTTTGGCGATCGCCCCTAGGTGTTCAAATTCCGCTGGTGTCCAATATTTCTGGACGGGTAAATGGGCGAGGGAGGGGCGCATATATTGGCCTAGGGTGAGGCGATCGCAGCCCACGGCCAGCAAATCTTGTAACGCCTGGATAATTTCTGTTTTCGTTTCTCCATGGCCGAGCATTAAGCCTGATTTCGTCGGTATCTCAGGATTGTACGCTTTTACCAATTCCAAAACCCGGAGCGATCGCTCATACTTTGCCCCCCGACGCACAGGACCCTGGAGCCTTTCTACTGTTTCAATGTTGTGGTTATAACAAGCTGGTTGCGCTGCCACAACTGTTTTTACCCGTTCCTCCTGGGCCACCTCTGCCCCTTTCCCACTCCAAAAATCCGGAGTCAGGACTTCAATTTGTGTCCCTGGATTTTCCGCCCGGATCGCTTCCATCACAGCCACAAACCAGCCTGCTCCCCCATCGGCAAGATCGTCCCGCGCCACCGATGTCAACACCACATAACTCAGTCCCAACAGTCGCACTGACTCCGCCACTTTTTGGGGTTCCTCCGGGTCAAGAGGGAGGGGAATTTGGCCTTTATCAACCTGACAGAAGGCACAGGCCCTGGTGCAAACTTGCCCCATCAATAAAAAGGTTGCAGTTCTATTGGCGTAGCACTCACCTCGATTCGGACATTTCCCTTCCTCACAGATGGTATGAATGCCCCGTTGTTTAATGATGCGCTGGACTGTCGAGATCTCACTCGCTTTACCAAGGGGAGCTTTGACCCAACTAGGCATGGGCAAAATCGGGGCGCTGGAGGAGTGAGACGCAGAAGAAGCCATAATTTTTATAAAAACGCTGTTGAGGGAAGTTCTGGGATTTTTAGAATTAGTTTACTGAAAATCAAGTTAACCCAACATCCCTAGGCACGAGGCTAATCGAGTGATTAAAATCACGGTGGCTTCAGGCCGATGAGTATGTCAAACTGAGGAAAACTCAATCGCTTAACTTTTAGATGATCGTAAATCTTGGTCGAAGCTTTTAAAATTTTTACCAAGCTCACGCCATCATAGAGACGACCCAGCCAGCTATTTTATGTTGTGAAGGAGTATGTTGTGACCCACAAAATCCTAGTGATTGACGACAGCAAAGTGATCCGTATGCGGGTTAAGGATATGCTGCCAGAGGGGAATTTTGAAGTCATTGAGGCCAAGAATGGACTTGAGGGTTTCAATCTCATCAATACAGAACATCCCAATCTGATCATGTTGGATTTTCTGCTGCCGAAGATGAGTGGCTGGGAAGTATACCAAGAAATTCAAAAACGCCCGGAACTAAAGGCGATTCCTTTAGTGCTGATGTCTGGCCGCAAGGAGGAAGTGACCGAAAAGCTGCCGGAACCCTTTGAGTTGTTTTCCTTCATCGAAAAGCCCTTTGACCAGAAGCAACTGATCAATGCCATCAAAGATGCAATGGCGAAGGCGAGAAAGCAGGCTCAAACAATCCCAGAGGCTCCCCTTTCTTCCCTCAGTACGAGCACAACCGGGAATCCCATGGCGGCAGAAATCGTGGCGTTGCAAGCGAAGGTAAATGCCCTCCAAGGGGAAATCGATCTGCTCAGAAAACAAATGGGGCAGTTGGTTAGTTTTGTGAAACAAAAGCTGAAGTAGGATCGCTAAACTTAACCAATATCCTTGGCAAATAGCCATTGGCGATAACATCAAAGGACAATAATTTCGATGGGTGCACAGCTTTCTTCTTTAGTTAAGGTGTTGGTGATTTCGGCGGTGGGAGCGGCGTTAATCAAGTATGGTTTGCCCTATGGTTTTGGCTTGGGGGCGATCGCCCCATCTAATGGTGCTGCTTTGGCGGCAATCTTACTCCCGGCAATTGTGATGGCAGGGCTATTGTGGTGGCGGAGTATGTCCCAGACTTCCTAAAAGGGCAAGGGTTAGCCAAAACTAAGACATAATCAAAACAACAGCACTAACTTGAGGCGTGTGAGTAACGTGGATTTTCGGAAATGGAGCGGCTTCATTGTTCTTCTAAGTTCCCTTTACATTCTCTGGCAAATTAAAGCGTTTTTACTGTTGTTACTCACGGCGGTGATCCTAGCTAATGCTCTCAATGTGCTGGTAGTCAAGCTGCAAACCTGGGGCGATCGCCTCGCGGACCGTTTCAACCAACCACTCCTGCGAATGGGGCGTTCTTTTGCGGTATTTACCGCCCTGTTTATCGTGGCGTTGATCCTGTGGCTCGCTTTAACCATTGTCATTCCACCCTTTATTGGTCAGTTTCAGATTTTGTTTAGCAAGCTTAATACGGGCTTCTATGAAATTGATGAGTGGTTAGATTCACAAATTCTCAAAATTGAAGAAAACTTTGGCTTGCCGATTAGTGAACAGTTGCCAAATCTTGATGAGATAATTCCCCAAATCTCCACCCTGCTCAATGAACTGCTCAATCGCGGCTGGAGCCTCTTTTCTGACTCCCTCAAGGTGCTTTTAAATGTCTTACTACTCACGGTTTTAACCTTGATGTTTCTGGCAGATCCCCAACCCTATCGCCAGGGATTTATTCGGTTGTTTCCTTCTTTTTATCGCCGACGAGCAGACGAAATCCTCACCCTCTGCGACGCTGACCTCAAGGGCTGGGTATCGGGCATTATGTTCAATATGTTGTGTATTGGTGTGTTGAGTTATGTGGGCCTTTTGACTTTGGGATTGTCATTGGCCTTACCCCAGGCGATTTTGGCAGGTTTGCTCACTTTTATTCCTAACATTGGTCCAGCTTTGAGCGTAATTCCTCCGATCCTTATTGCTTTGTTAGAAGCCCCTTGGAAAATTTGGGCCGTCTTGATCTTGTATTTTTTGATTCAGCAAGTAGAGGGTAATGTTTTGACCCCCTGGGTGATGGCCCGGCAAGTATCCCTGCTCCCTGCCGTCACGCTTTTGGCCCAGGTTTTGTTTGCTGTGACATTGCAGTTGGGTTTTTTTGGGCTGTTTTTGGCGTTACCCCTGGCGGTTATCGGCCAAGTAATCGTTCGGGAAGTATTAGTTAAAGATATTTTGGATCCTTGGCAGGCGAGGGAAGAAGGCCAAGTGCTGGCGATGGTCTCCGGAATTGTGGGTATTGAAACTAGCCAATCCGTGGCGCCAGAACCGGAAGCAAAAACGCCTGAATTGCCGACGGATCATCCGCCGGAGTCCCCCAGTTAAGGGAAACTTTGTGTACCCTTGTTAGGAGTGATTTTATTCTGGTTGAGGAATTGATGTATGGGTGCGTCCCGGAGTGATTGGCGATCGCCAGTGGTCTTAGGTCTAGTTGTCAGCTGTGCCGTGAGCCTTAGTGGTTGTGGTGGGCCACCGCCCCAAGCCCAAACTCCCCAGGGAGTACCGGTAAAATTTGAAACCTTAGATTCAGATCTGCTCGCCACTACCACTGAATACGTGGGGGTTTTAGAAGCGGATAATCTCGTGACCCTCAAGCCAGAAGTAGACGGTATTATTCAAGCCATTCAAATCCAAGAGGGGGATACTGTCACGGCAGGAACGCCCATTTTGACCCTCAAGTCAGAACGCAGTCAGGCTTCTTTGCAACAGGCGATCGCTGGGGTAGAAGCAGCCCGGGCCGCCCAAGCAAATGCCGAAGCCCAACTCAGTGCTGTCAATGCGGAAAAACTAGAGACCCAAGCCGACTTAAAACTCCGGGAACAGGATCTCCAACGGATTAAAAGCCTAGTGGATACCGGGGCTTTACCCCAGCGGGATCTCGACCAGAGCCAACGGGATCTAGAGGTGGCCAAGGCGCGGCTAAATACCATCAATCAACGGATCAAGGCTGCCCAAGCAAGTGTAAATCAAGCCAAAGCCACCCTCCGCCAATCAAGCAATACGGTGGCGATCGCCAATGAAGATCTCCGGGAAACCCAAGTGACAGCCCCCGTTGCGGGCACCATCGGCGACTTAACCGTGCAACAAGGAGACTACCTCGAACAGGGAGCCACCATTGCCACCATTGCCCAAAATACACGCCTAAGTCTTAACTTTTTTGTGCCCATCGAGCAGGCCCCCGATCTGCGTCTCTCCCTCCCCGTCGAGCTGATCGACTACCGCACCCTCGAAACCGTGGGTCGGGGTCAAGTAAGTTTTATTTCCCCAGAAGTAGACTTTACCTCCCAAACCATCTTGGCGAAGGCCAGCTTCGATAATCCTGACAATCGCCTTTTCACAGGGCAACTGGTCAAGGCCAAACTGATTCTGAGTCAGCAAACCGGGGTTTCGGTGCCTGTCACGGCTGTATCCCGCATTGGCGCAGAAACTTTTGTCTTTGTCACTGCCCCCAATCCCGACGCCCAAGGGGAAAACGATCCCCCCCTGATTGCCGTCCAAAAATCCGTCACGTTAGGCGCCATTGAAGGCGATCGCTATCAAGTGTTAGAAGGATTAACCACCGGGGAACAGGTGATTACCACGGGCATTCTCAATTTGACTGACGGCACCCCTGTCTTCCCCCAAACCGAAGAAGTCTTCCAGTAAAGCGTGGGGATTTAGTTAATGCCGATCACATATTTGCGCCATTCGTGGTTGAGATCATCCCGGGTGTATTTCAAAAGCTCGAAATAAAGGCTACTGTGGGGTTTGCGCGGCTGGATCAGTAACTCCATTTCCGCTTCTTTGGGGGTGCGATTGCCCTTACGAACATTGCAACGCATACAGGCAGTGACGAGGTTTTCCCAACTGTCTACGCCGCCCCGCGATCGCGGAATAATGTGGTCGAGGGTCAGTTGCTCGCCACGCTTACGGCAATATTGGCAGGTGTGGCGATCGCGTTCCAGAATATTTTTGCGAGTGAGGGGAATCTCGCGGTAGGGCACTTTAATATAGTGACGCAGGCGAATGACAGTGGGGAGAGGAAAATTCTGGTAAATGACGCGGCCATTGTGTTCTAGGCTTTCGGCCTTGTCTTTGAGCAACAGCACCACTGCCCGACGCCAACTGGTAATGTTGAGCGGCTCATAAGAGGCATTTAGCACCAATACCTTGGCCATATTCTCCCCGTAATCTTTGTAAAAAAAGACGCTAGACTCAATATTTCCGCCTATGCTAGCACAGCTCTCAAAGACAGGGGGCGTTGTCGCCACTGGGGCCATTACGCCACAATTTGTGTATATCCTTGATGATTTAAACTTTTTTCAATGAAAATTGCGATTACCGGTGCAACAGGTCTTGTGGGGCAACGTTCGGTTGAGCGTTTGTACCCTGCCCATGAGCTTTTAGTCTTGACCCGCAGTGAGGCCAAAGCCCAAGGCATCTTTCCGGCTTCTGTCTATCCAAAGCTCAAGATTGTGGCCTATACCCCCACGGAGTCAGGCCCCTGGCAGGACTGTATCTCTGGCTGTGATGCGGTGGTGAATCTGGCTGGGGCTCCCATTGCGGAACAACGGTGGACACCAAGCTATAAGCAGGAAATTCACCATAGTCGCCAGGGGGGGACAGAAAAGATCGTCGAGGCGATCGCCAAAGCCAATCAAAAACCCCAGGTACTCATTAATCCCTCCGCCGTCGGCTATTACGGCACCAGTGAAACCGCCATCTACACTGAAACAAGCCCTCCCGGTAACGACTTTCTCGCAGACGTTTGTCAAGCATGGGAAACTGCGGCCCTAGAAGCCCAAAACCACGGCACTCGTACCGTCATTCTCCGGTTTGGGATTGTCCTCGCCAAAGAAGGAGGAGCCCTCGCCAAGATGATTCTCGCTTTTAATACCTTTGTCGGCGGCCCCCTCGGCACAGGTAAACAATGGGTTTCTTGGATTCACCGCGATGATCTCGTTAGCTTGATTGAAATGGCCCTTACCCAAGCCGATTGGCAAGGCACCTACAACGGCACTGCCCCCAATCCAGTCACCATGGAAACCCTCGCCCAGACCCTAGGATCTGTAATGAAACGTCCTGCTTGGCTCCCAGTACCGGGCTTTGTTTTAGAATTACTCCTCAGCGATGGTGCGAAAGTCGTATTAGAAGGGCAAAAAGTGCTACCCAAACGAACCGAAGAGGCTGGCTTCCAGTTTAAATTTCCGGATCTCAAAGCTGCCCTGGTTGATTTACTGGCTAGTTAATTCCCCGACAGCCGAATGGTTTAGCCAGACTTGTGAGAGTCAGCAGCCTATTATTTTGATAAAGATTTATCGTATTTTTTTACAAACCATGTCTGAAATTATTACCTCCGCCGTGAGCGATCGCATTTGTAACCACATGAACAAAGACCATGGCGACGCGGCTCTCCTGTACGCGAAACATTTTGGCCAGTGTCATCGCGCAGAAGCCGCAAAAATGTTGTCCCTGGATGAAACGGGGATGGCCCTTGAAGTGACCGACACCACCGGCACAGAAGCGGTACGCATCCCTTTTCCAAAAACTTTAGCCAATGCTAAGGAGGCCCACACTGTGTTAGTGGAAATGATGCAAGCAGCCCAAGGCAATCCCACCTAAACAAACTCCCAGCAACTTACACCATAATTTGTCTAAAGCCGTCTATCCTAGGCGTTCTGTGGGGATGGGCGGCTTTTTGGCGGCCTAGCATATCTCAAAATTTTATAAAAATTTAAGAATCATGTCCTTTATAGTATGCATTCCGTTTAATTGGCTACTCTAAAGTCAGCTCAACGCGCCATATCCTAAAGAAAACGAGTGCTTGTGCCTAAGGATCTCCTGACTTATGAAAGCGACCCCTAGATTTTTTCCTTCACTGTGTATCACCGTTACGATGAGCTTTTTGGCACCGATGGTGGTTTGCGGTTTACTTTTGACCCTCTGTGCGGCGGTGGGGATTTTCCCTGGGGTAACTGTTGAATTGTTAACGGATGCCTTTGGGAATGTGCTAAAAGTTTTTGGCAATGGGCGCATTTGGGAAGGGGTCTTAGTCATTGCGATTGCCTGTGGTTTTGTCGGCGGTATGTTTGAAACCTTTAACTTTTACTATTACCAAAACATGAATTAAGGAACTAAAGTCCTGGGGCCGACCGTCTGAGAACATAACGGAAAATTGCGATTGGTTACTATAGAAAAGAACAAGCCTTCGGTTTGTTAGCCAATCTACCTTCCCTACTCAAAACAGCCACAGGAACACAAGCATCATGTTGCATCGTCGAAAAAACCGCTGGATGTATGGCCTATTAGCCTGCATTGTCGCGATCAGCGTCAACCTTGCGACACCCACCGTTAGCCAGGCGGGTTTTTTTGAAAATCTTTTGCGGGGCGTTTTAATCTGGGGGGTGCAGAGTTATCAAATTTCCAATCTCTCGGATGCCCAGGAACAGGACTTTGGTCAACAAATTCACAATGAACTGACCCGTTCCGGCCAGGTTAAACTCTATCAAAACCAGCGGGTTGTGAGCTACATCAACGAAATTGGCCAACGTTTAGCGCGCCAAAGCACACGCCCAAATTTAAATTACAAATTCTTTGTCGTCGAAGATGACAGCGTGAATGCCTTTGCCACCATGGGAGGCTACAACTACATCAACACAGGGCTAATTAAAACCGCCGCTAATGAGGCAGAGCTTGCTAGTGTGATTGGCCATGAAATTGGTCACATTGCGGCGAAACATTCCCTAGAACAGATGAGAATGCAGGCCCGGAACCAGGGGATTTTGGCGGCGACGGGCTTGGATAGTAATCAGATTGTCCAATTGGGGGTGGCGATCGCCGTTGATTATCCCAACAGTCGCAGTGACGAAACGGAAGCGGATGATCTTGGGTTTAATATGTTGACCCGGGTCGGCTATGCCCCAGAGGCGATGGCTTCATTTATGAAAAAGTTGATGGCAGCCAACAGTGGTGGTGGTCGTCCCCCTGAATTTTTGAGTACCCACCCAGCCACCAATGATCGAATTGTGCGACTCCAAAATAAAGCCGCCCGTTATTCGGGGAATCCCCAAGGTTCGCTCTATGCGGAGGGGTTAAATCAGCAACGTTATCGGAGTCGTCTGTCGCCCCTGCTCTAAATGGTTGGTTTTAACTCAGTTTTTAGGCGATCGCTTTCCTTGGCGATCGCCTTTTGTGTGTTGTACCTATGGGCAAAAAAATCCCCCATGGTGCTGGGGGAAGGGAATTTTGTTCGATATATGCGGACGAGTTAGTTAACGGCCGCCTTGTTTTTGTTTGAGAATATCGAACATGGCGTCTTGAATTTGTTCCTGGAGAGTCGGATTATTGGGCAACTGATTACTAATGCGATTAAAGGTGCTGCGGGGCATAATGTCGTCAATGAGGTTGGGCAAAACATTGTTGCAGTAGTTACGCACTTTCCCAATGGCGGCACGGTTATTGAGACGGTTAATACTCTGGGGCTGATCGCAGCGAATTTCCCAGTCCGGTTTGCGGCCAATGAGATTTTCGACTTCCAACAAGAGATTATCCATGCTGTTATTGCCGTAGATCGCCAGATAGGCTTCGGCATAGCGATTAATGTCTGCGGTGCTCGGTTGTTGGGCGATCGCCTGATTTTGCCAGCCAAGAATTTCCGGTTTGAGGGTTAATTGGGGCGCTAGCCCCAAGCCCAGGGCGCTGAGGGTAAGGCAACTGCCCAGCAAATAATCTTGGAAGCGACGGGGTAAAAGCATAATGACCGATGGGGAATAAAAATCAGCGATGGCAAATTTTAAACGTATTTAATATTAAAGAATAGGTTTTAGGGAGGGAAGTTCCAGGGGGCAACTTTTTTCTGCCATGGTTGCAAGGGTTTAGCGGAAATGCTGACAGAGTTCGAGAATTTTAGTCGGGAGAATTTCCTCGGCGATCGCCCCTTGTTTCAGTCCGGCTTCGAGTTCTAACAAAATCGGTAGGGTTTTTAGCAGTTGCTGACCCCGCAACCGGGAAATTTCTTTTTTCAGAAAATATAATCGTTTGGGATTCTTGAGATCTGCTAGTTTGGCGATCGCCTGATCGTCCCGTTCCCCAGCTTCGATCATTACCTTAATAATTGTCCACATCCGGAATTGACCGATCAACGTCGCCACAATCCGCAGGGCAGGCTCATTTTGCGCCAACAGTTCCCCCACCAATTGAATCGCTAAACCACCATTGCCTTCCCGGATCGCCTCACAGAGTTGCAAACTATTTTGGTTCGTTGCTGCCACCAGTTGCTGAATTTCTACTTTTGTTAACGGTTGCGTCCGGCTCCCCTGATAAATTTTGAGCTTTTCTAACTCATTCCAGAGCCGTCGCGTATCATTGCCCACCGCTTCACCGAGCAATTCCGTTGCTGGTCGATCTAAATTCACCCCCAATTCCCGCGCTGTTGCTTTAACGCGATCTGCTAGGGCTTCCGTCTGCCACGGGGGAATCGGCGAAAACTCCCATACTTTCGCGTGTTCCTGGATAAATTTTGTCGATTTTAGCCGCTTATCTGGTTTTTTACGGCTCGTCATTAACAGGTGTGAACTTTCGGGAATCACGGGTAATGTCCGGTGCAATTCCTGCAAAAGACTATCCGAGCAAGATTGGCACAACGTCGCTTCATTCAGCCAAATTAACCGTCCTCCCATGCCAAAGGGCGGCGTCATCACCTCATCCAGCGCATCAATAATACTTTCCTCTTTACTGCCGTCGTAGGTCTGAAAATTAAACGATAGCCAAGCTGGATCTAAAACCGATTGCTTAATCTGATCCACCGCTTGGGCGATCGCAAAATCATCCTCTCCCCAGAAAAAATACACCGCCATCGCAATCCGCTAAAATCACAAACAAATCAAGGTAAAGTAAATAGAGCATCCCTCGCAACGTAACCATTATGCCCAGAACACAGCGCAACGATAATTTCATCGACAAAAGCTTTACGGTGATGGCCGATATCATCCTCAAAATTCTGCCCACCAATAACCGTTCCAAAGAAGCCTTTGCCTATTATCGCGATGGGATGTCGGCCCAAGCCGATGGGGAATATTCCGAAGCCCTCGAAAACTACGAAGAAGCCCTAAGACTCGAAGATGACCCCAATGATCGTAGCTATATCCTCTACAATATGGGCCTGATCTACGCCAGCAACGGCGATCACCACAAAGCTTTAGAACTCTACCACGAAGCCATTGATCTCAATCCCCGGATGCCCCAGGCTCTAAATAACATTGCTGTGGTCTATCACTACCAAGGCGAAAAAGCAAAGCAATCTGGCAATGAAGACGAATCAGAAGCGCTCTTTGATAAGGCCGCAGAATATTGGAAGCAGGCGATCCGCATCGCGCCGAACAACTACATCGAAGCGCAAAACTGGCTGAAAACCACCGGTCGCTCGGAAATGGACGTCTTTTTCTAAATTAGTTAGTGATCGAAACTTTAAAGTAAGCATTCACATTGAGAATTTAAACATGATTGATCTTGAACAGGTTCGCAAGGTTGCCCATTTAGCACGTTTGGAATTGACGCCGGAAGAGGAACAGCGTCTACCCTCCCAACTCAGCGCGATTTTAGACTATGTCGAACAACTCAGTGAACTGGACACGGACAATGTAGAACCGACTACTAGGGCGATTGATGTGAGTAATATCACCCGTACCGATGAGCAAAAAACCTTTGGCGATTGCCAACTTTTACTTGATAATGCCCCAGACCGCGAAGATGATTATTTCCGAGTCCCCAAGATCCTTGGCGAAAGCGAATAATTAAAATTTATGTTTTTGCTCAATTCCCCTGTCAGGTGATGGGGGAATTTTTATTGGGCATAATCAGTAGATTGCACCGCTTCCTGCAGAACTTCGGTAATCCACTTATTGATGCTGGTATTTTTGCTGGCCGTCAAAATTGCGATTTCACGGTGTAGCTCTGGTGAAACTCGTAGGTTAAAGCGTCCTGAATATTCTTTGATGGGGCTAATGCCTTTTTCTTTACAAACTTCGAGAAATACTGCGAGGGAATTTTTAAATTCCTGGCGGAGTTCTTCGGGATTGCTGCCATAGAAATCTGCGCCACCATTTAACCCCAAGATTTCACCGCGAAATAAGTCAAGTTCTGGGTCATATTCAATTTTTGCTCGATAACCATCAAGAATCATCATGTTCATGGCTTTACTCCGTGGGATTCTAACCATTTCCGAATACTGGCAACGGCTCCTTTATCAGTTGTAGGGGAAGGGTGAGGTCGATGAAAAACCCGCACTTCACCAAAGAGAATCACCGCAACTCGTGAGCCACTCCTCTCAGAAATGTCTGCTCCTAGTTCCAGAAAGAGTGCTTCGATGTCAGACCAGGCAATGTTGCCACTGATGGGCCTTTGGAAAATAAGCGCTAGGGTTTTACTGTTTTTACGCTTCATTGTTTAGTCAAACACCTTGATGGTACTACAAAAAAGTACCAAAATATGATGCCAGAACATAGCACAACAGTAATTTCATCGTAAGGAGTGTCGCAGTTAAAATATATGCCTGGTTATTTTGACTGGGGGTCTTGGCTAAGTGATTTCAAAGAAATTGCCTAGAGGCCCAAGACTTCAGCAAAGATTTGTACAATACAATACGGTTTCTTTAAAAAATATTAAGGTTTTATCCATGGGCCAGACCACAGAAGCACAGTCCCTAAAGTACGGGGAGCGCGAAATTGAAAACGGTGAGCTGATTACCTTCCCGAATCCCCGCCCCGGACGTCGCTATACCATTAACATCACCCTGCCGGAATACACTTGTAAATGTCCTTTTTCTGGCTATCCGGACTTCGCAACGATTTACATTACCTATGTACCGGATCAGAAAGTGGTGGAGTTAAAAGCGATCAAGCTTTACATCAACAGTTACCGCGATCGCTATATTTCCCACGAAGAAGCAGTTAATCAAATTCTCGATGACCTGGTCGCGGCCTGTGATCCCCTCGAAATGACGATCAAAGGAGACTACCAGCCCCGTGGTAATGTGCATACTGTCATTGAAGTTACCCACACCAAAGAACAAGCATGATGATCTTCGCTTGGCAGTTCCAATCCCCTGGCCCCATTTTGTTTGAGGTGGGTAATTTTGCAATCCGTTGGTATGGTCTTTTAATCGCGATCGCCGTGTTGATCGGGGTGAATCTCTCTCAATTTTTGGCAAAGCGACGGGGGGTTAAACCGGAGTTACTAGCCGATTACGTCATTTGGGGAATTATTGGGGCGATTCCCTGCGCGCGACTGTATTATGTGCTATTTCAATGGCGCAGCTACGCCGATCGTCCCCAGGATATTATTGCGATCTGGCAAGGGGGTATCGCGATCCACGGGGCGATCCTTGGCGGTGTAATTGCGGCCTTAATTTTTTGTCGCTTGAATCGCCTGTCTTTTTGGCAACTGGGGGATTTAATTGCGCCTGCTTTGATTTTGGGGCAAGCCATTGGTCGCTGGGGAAATTTTTTCAATTCGGAAGCCTTTGGGGCACCAACCGATTTACCTTGGAAGCTTTATATTCCCCTCCAAAATCGCCCTTTAAACCTTGTGGAATATGAATATTTTCACCCGACTTTCCTCTATGAATCTGTCTGGAATCTTGGGGTTTTTGCATTACTCCTCTATTTATTTTTCTGGGGTTTGCGCCATGGCGATCGCCTCAAAACAGGCACAATTTTTCTTGCCTACTGGATTGCCTACAGTGCTGGTCGCGTCTGGATCGAAGGCTTGCGCACTGACAGCTTGATGCTTGGTGGGATTCGCGTTGCCCAATTGGTCAGTTTGACAGGAATGGCCCTCGGTATTTTGGGATTAGTCTGGTTATATGTCCTGAAACGACGCTTACCCGATGTGCGATCGCCGCGGGAATTGCGAGGGGCAGAAGCTATCCCAGAAAATTCCGAGACTTAAACCGTTACCATTGCTCCTCTAGTGACAACATCATCCATGGGCCAAACCATCCTCGTTACGGGCGCTGTCCGCTCCGGCAAAAGTGAATGGGCCGAACACCTTGCACTCCAGTCCCAACGCCCCGTCACCTATATTGCGACGGCCACTGAAAATCCTGACGATCCCGAATGGATGGCCCGGATCCAACACCACCGCGATCGCCGCCCGAAAAATTGGGGATTTATGGGTGAGTCAGTCCATCTAACCGAAGCGATGCGACGTATCCCCGAAGACCACTGCATCCTTGTAGATTCCCTCGGTCTGTGGGTGGCCAATCATTTAGAAACAGAGCCTGCTCCTTGGTACCAGCTCACCACAGCATTTTTGGAGGCGATTAAAAGTTCCCCACGGATGCTAATTCTCGTCGCCGAAGAAACGGGTTGGGGCCTCGTCCCCACTTACCCATTAGGACGCTTATTTCGCGATCGCCTGGGCCGTTTAATCCGCGAAGTGGGCCTCGTTTCCGATCAAGTCTATTTATTGGTGGGTGGCCATGCCTTGGATATCAAAACCCTAGGACATCCCTTGCCTCCGGTAAAAATGCCCCTCAGCTGAAGTCAATTGTATCTTTTTGTAACAAAAACTCTGCTAGATATTAAGAAAAGTGTTTACACTCAGGTTATGAAATCCTTCAGAAGGCTATATGCCTATGGAGTATGTGTTATTTTAAGAAACGTTAACCATCTGAAATAGCCTATATTTCATAAGGTTGACCCGCTTACATGATTCTCGGAAACTCCCCTGACCATAGGATTTATACCTATTGGCTTTTGCTCATTTGACAGGGAGAATCCATAACAAGGAAACTAGCGTAAGCCATTTAATATCCAACCCTTGTTCATTCATATAGACAAGAGGAATTAAAAACTATGACTATTGCAGTCGGACGCGCGCCCCAGGAACGAGGCTGGTTTGATGTCCTCGATGACTGGTTGAAGCGAGATCGATTTGTCTTCGTCGGTTGGTCCGGTATCCTCCTGTTCCCCTGCGCCTTCATGGCTCTCGGTGGCTGGTTGACTGGTACCACCTTCGTTACTTCTTGGTACACCCACGGATTAGCATCCTCTTATCTCGAAGGGTGTAACTTCCTGACTGTTGCTGTATCCAGCCCTGCTGACAGCCTCGGTCACTCCCTCCTTTTCCTCTGGGGCCCCGAAGCCAACTGGAACTTTGCCCGTTGGTGCCAACTCGGTGGACTCTGGAGCTTTGTTGCCCTCCACGGTGCTTTTGGTCTGATCGGCTTCATGCTGCGTCAGTTTGAAATTGCCCGTCTGGTGGGTATCCGCCCCTACAATGCGATCGCCTTCTCTGGCCCCATCGCGGTATTCGTCAGTGTATTCCTGATGTACCCCTTGGGTCAGTCTAGCTGGTTCTTTGCCCCCAGCTTTGGTGTCGCTGGTATCTTCCGTTTCATTCTGTTCTTACAAGGTTTCCACAACTGGACGCTCAACCCCTTCCACATGATGGGGGTTGCAGGGATTCTCGGTGGTGCGCTGCTCTGTGCGATCCACGGTGCAACGGTAGAGAACACCCTATTTGAAGACAGTGACCAAGCAAATACCTTCCGCGCTTTTGAGCCGACCCAGGCAGAAGAAACCTACTCGATGGTGACCGCGAACCGTTTCTGGTCTCAGATTTTCGGGATTGCGTTTTCCAACAAGCGTTGGTTGCACTTCTTCATGCTGTTTGTGCCGGTGACTGGGTTGTGGATGAGTTCTGTGGGGATTGTGGGTTTGGCATTAAACCTGCGTGCCTATGACTTTGTATCCCAGGAAATCCGCGCGGCGGAAGACCCCGAATTTGAAACGTTCTACACGAAGAATATTCTGTTGAACGAAGGTATGCGTGCATGGATGGCACCGCAAGACCAAATTCACGAACAATTTGTATTCCCTGA
>Ga0213835_100784_pt1 | contig 25382 bp, 17 predicted proteins | sample SWPATP01_FD_160576 | JGI IMG/M metagenome (GOLD analysis project Ga0213835, IMG submission 160576) | Coastal seawater microbial communities from Marineland, Florida, United States - SWPA TP0 #1 | ecosystem: Environmental > Aquatic > Marine > Coastal | place: USA: Florida | collected 2016-08-05 | reverse complement strand
GCCGACGGCAATTGTTTCGGCGGTGTCGGGCGGCTGGCGACCAAGGTCTGGGAACGGCGCAGTCAGCTCGAGGACGAGGGCGACAACGTGATAACGCTGGATGCCGGCGACCAGTTCATGGGATCGCTCTTCTACACCACCTACAAGGGCAAGGCCGAAGTCGAGTTCATGAACACGATCGGCTTCGACGTCATGGCGCTCGGCAACCATGAATTCGACGACGGGCCGGATGTGCTCGCGGATTTCGTGGAGATGGCAGAGTTCCCGGTCATCTCGGGCAACACGGTCATCGGCGGCGAAGAGCGGCTGGCCGGCATGGTCGATGAATGGGCGGTGCTGGAGGTCAATGGCGAAAAGATCGGTATTCTCTCCGTGCTGACGCCCGATACGGCCGTCATCGCCTCGCCCGGGCCCAATATCAGCTTCGAGGACGAGATCGAATATCTTCAGGGCGCCGTCTCGCGCCTGCGTGAGGATGAAGGCGTCGACAAGGTGATCCTGCTGTCGCATGTCGGTTTCGTGCGCGACCAGCAGATTGCGGCCGAGGTTGAAGGCATCGCCGCGATCATCGGCGGCCACAGCCACACGCTCTTGTCCAACGACGTCGACGGCGCGCCCGCCTATGCCACCATCGTGGAAAACCCGGCCGGCAAGGCCGTGCCGATCGTCCAGGCCTATGCCTATTCCAAGTATCTGGGCGATCTGGCGCTCACCTTCGATGACGAGGGTTATGTGGCGGAGGCGATCGGCGACACGCTGCTGCTCGACGCTTCCGTCGAACCCGACCCGGGTATCGAGGAGCGCATCGCCGCCCTGTCCGGCCCGATCGAGGAGATGACCCGCACTCCGGTAGCCGAAATCGCTGCCAATATCGACGGCAGCCGCGAGAATTGCCGCGCGCGCGAATGCGAGATGGGCAATCTCGTGGCCGACGCCATGCTGGCGCGCACCGCCGAGATGGGCATGACCATCGCCATCCAGAATGGCGGCGGCCTGCGCGCCTCGATCGGGGCGGGCACCGCCACCGTCGGCGACGTCCTCACCGTGCTGCCGTTCCAGAACACCATCGCCACGATGCAGCTTTCCGGTGCCGACATCGTCGCCTCTCTGGAAGCGGCCGTCAGCGGCATCGAGGATGGTGCCGGCAAGTTCCCGCAGGTCTCCGGCCTTCGCTATGCCTTCGACAAGTCGGTGGCCCCGAACGAGGGGCGCATCCAGTCTGTCGAGGTCATGAAGGACGGCGAATGGGTGGCCATCGACGAAGACGAGATCTACGGCGTCGTCACCAACGACTTCATGCGAAAGGGCGGCGACGGTTACGCGATCTTCGCGTCCAACGCGATCGACCCGTATGATTACGGACCAGGACTGGAAGAAGCCGTGGCCGAATATCTGGCCAACAACGCGCCCTATCAGCCTTTCCTCGACGGTCGCATCACCGAAATCGGAGCGAACTGAGGAGCGGGATCACAGTCGCATTAAAGGCCCGGCCCCGTGCCGGGCCTTTTCGCGTCGGGTGCCAGGCGCCTTCGCACGACCCTCTCGCGCCAGGCCACGACGAGTGCTCCGACGATGATGAGGCCCGCACCCGTCCAGGCGGCGAGCGTCGGGACCTCGCCGAAGGTGACGAAGTCGAAGAAGGCCGCGAAGACGAGCGTCGTGTAGAAGAAGGGCATCACGAAACTGGCGTCACCGCGCCGCAGCGCCTGGATGAACAATGCCTGGACACTGACCATGGTGAAGCCGAGCAGGACCAGGAGCGCCCATTGTTGCGCCGTTGGCCACTGCCAGACGAAAGAGGCAGCCGACAGCGCGAGCACCATGCCCGCAAGGTTGTTGATGGTCAGGATGCGCAACGGCGGCTCGGAATCGCTCAGCTTCTTGATCAGGATGGCCTCGGCGCCCATGAAGAAGGCGGCCAAAAGCGCGATCAGCGCGGCCAGCTGGATGGCGCCCGTCCCGGGCTCGGTCAGGACGACGGCACCGGCAAAGGCAATGCCGGCCGCGCCCCAGCGCCAGGGGCCGACCCTTTCGCCCAGAAGCGGGATCGACAGGATCATCGCAACGATCGGATTGAGGAAGCTGATGGCGGTTGCATCTGCCAGCCGCATCATCGAGGCGGCGGCGAACAGGCAGGTGACGCCCGCCCAGCCCAAGATAACGCGCAAGGCGTGGTTGCCCCACCTGGCGCCCCGGAAGGACGGCTTGAGCCAGAGAACGATAGGCAGCAATGCGAGGGCGGCGAAGGTGAAGCGTCCGGCGGTGACCTGCAAAGGATGCAGCGCCGCTTCTCCCGAGCCGATCGGCCCCAGCATCTTGGCGATCAGCGTGGTGCCGGCCAGAAGGGCACAGGCGGCCAGCATGAGCGCAACCGCCACCAGCGCCTGGGCAGGGTTTTCGACGCGGGCCGGCGCCCCGCTCACGCAGCCAGTCTTTGCCGGGCCGCTTCGTATTCCCGCGCCAGTCGGTCGACGAGTTCACCCGCCGGCAGGACGGCATCGACCGCGCCGATGCCCTGGCCGCAGCCCCAGATGTCTTTCCAGGCCTTGGTGGAATCGCTTGCGAAGCTCATCTTGGTGGGATCGGATTCGGGCAGATTGTCGGGGTCCATGCCGGCATTGCGAACGGAACCCTTGAGATAGTTGCCGTGCACGCCAGTGAAGAGGTTCGAGTAGACGATGTCGGCGGCCTTGGAGTCAACGATCATCTGCTTGTACTCGTCAACCGCGCGCGCCTCCTGTGTGGCGATGAAGGGCGAGCCGATATAGGCGAGATCGGCGCCCATGGCTTGCGCCGCCAGCACGGCACCGCCATTGGCGATGGCGCCCGAAAGAAGCAGCGGTCCGTCGAACCATTGCCGGATTTCCTGGATAAGCGCGAAAGGCGACAGCGTGCCGGCATGACCGCCGGCGCCCGTCGCCACCGCGATCAGACCATCGGCCCCCTTCTCGATCGCCTTTCGGGCATGCCGGTCATGGATCACGTCGTGCAGCACGATGCCGCCATAGGAATGGACCGCCTGGTTGACCTCCTCGACGGCGCCCAGCGAGGTGATGACGATCGGCACCTTGTGCTTCACGCAGTCGGCGAGGTCCTGCTCGAGCCGGTTGTTGGACTTGTGGACGATCTGGTTGACGGCAAAGGGAGCAGAGGGACGGTCGGGATGCGCGGCATCATGGGCGGCAAGCTCCTCGTTGATCTGCGACAGCCATTCGTCGAGGAGGCCTTGAGGACGCGCATTGAGTGCGGGAAATGAACCGACCACCCCTGCCTTGCATTGCGCCAGGACCAGCGGAGGATGAGAGATGATAAACATCGGCGAGGCGACAACCGGGATGCGCAGCTTGTTCTTCAAAATGTCCGGTAGCGCCATCGTGATCCTCCGTTGATTGACGTTTGCGTAAACGTCAGTTTGTAGCAAATTGCGCGGGCTGAGCAATGCCTGTCGCATCCATCGTTGATCGGGCGCGCCGCGACCTTTATCGATGGCCGACCGATCAGAGAAGGAAAGCCGGCACGTGGACGGCATTGAACGCGCCATCAGGAACGCCCTCGCCAAGGGAGACATGAACGACCGGGCCTTTCGCGAGAAGGTCTATCGGTCGGTCTTTGCCGCGCTGGACAAGACGCTGGCAAGCCAGGCAGGGTTGTCAGAGGACGCGCGCACGCAGCGCCGCGAGGCGCTTCGAGCCACGGTGCTTGGCATCGAACGTGAGCTTGCAGGGCAGCGTGCCCAGCAGGCGGCCAGAGCGGCAGCCCCGGCGGAGCCGCCGAGGCAGGGATCTGCGCCGGCTGCCAGGATCGAGCCGTCCCTGGGCGCGCCGCGAGCCGAACCGGCTCGTCAAACCATGGCTGCGGCCGAGCCGGCCCTTGCCGCCGAACGCGATGAGGCGCGCGTCAGCGCCGCCAGCCGCCGCTCCTGGGGTGGCGTCATCGCCCTGCTTGCGCTTCTGGCGCTCGTTGGCGGCGCTGGCTGGTGGGTTTGGCAGAGCGGGATGGTGAACCTGCCGGGACCGGCAACCCAGCAGGCCGAGAGCCCGCCACTCAGCGAGCAGCCGGCACGGCAGGACGTGCAGGCGGGCGACGATGCAAGCTGGATCACCATCATGGACCCGCGCGATCCTTCCACCGTCACGGCCACCGGGGATGCCTCTGCGCGTGCGGACGAGGAAGATGGCGCGTTCTTCCTGTTGGCCCGGTCGGGTGCCTCCGGAACTCCGGTGCGCTTTTCGGTCGGGGAGGGCGTCATGGAACGGTTGTCCGGCCAACGCGCCGTGCTGCGCATCCAGGCAAGTGCCGACGAGGAAGAGGGCGAGACCCAGATTTCCGTCGAATGCGATCTGGCGGGTCTGGGCGACTGTGGCCGCCGGCGCTTTCTGGTCGGCATCACGCGCGAGGATTTCCTGATCGAGACGGAGATCGCGACTGGTTCGCTGTCGGGTGCCGGCGAGATAGCGATCAACACAGATATCGAGGGCCAGGGCCGCCCGGTTCGCATCCATGCGATCAGCGTGGCAACGGTGCGGTAGGTTCAACGCCGCCGCACCGTCTCCAACCGTCAGTCGAGCATTGCCTGCAAGGTCTCCAGCCGGTCGGCTTCATGGGGAGGCTTGTCCCATCGGAGCCGGGAAACACGCGGAAAGCGCATGGCGACGCCCGATTTGTGCCGGGTCGAGCGGGCAAGACCCTCGAAGGCTACTTCGATGACCAGGCCGTGGCCTGGTTCTGCCCGCACGGCGCGAACCGGGCCATAGCGGTCGATCGTGTTGTCGCGAACGAACTTGTCGATCAGCTTCAGCTCGTCGTCGGTGAAGCCGAAATAGGCCTTGCCGACGGGCACCAGCTCCGGCCTGGCTGCGTCGCCGGTCCAGACCCCGAACGTGTAGTCCGAATAGAAGCTCGACCGTTTGCCGTGGCCGCGCTGGGCATACATCAGCACCGCGTCGACCGTGTGCGGGTCGCGCTTCCATTTGAACCAGGGGCCGCGCGGCCGTCCGGGCAGGTAGGCGGAATCCCTGCGTTTCAGCATGACCCCTTCGATGACGGGATGCGGCGGCGCCTGTCGCAGGGCCTCGAGCTCCTCCCAGCTCGAAAACTCCACCAGCGGGGAAAGGTCGAAGCGCGGCGAGGCGAGGTCGCCGATGAAGCGCTCCAGCCGCTTGCGGCGTTCGGCAAAGGGCAGCGGTCGCAGATCCTCGCCTGACTGGTGCAGGAGATCGTAGCAGCGCACGAAGGCCGGGAAGGTGCGCAACTGCTTTTCGGATACCGTCTTGCGGTTCAGCCGCTGCTGCAAATCGGAGAAACTGCCGGTGTGGTCGGGCGGCGTGCCGACGAGCAGTTCGCCGTCGAGCGCGGCATCGAAATCCATCGCTTCCAGGACATCGGGAAAGGCGGCCGAAATGTCGTCGCCGGTGCGCGAATAGAGCCGGTAGGTGCCTGCTTCGGCCACCGCCTGGACGCGGATGCCGTCCCATTTCCATTCCGCCGCATAGTCGCGAGGATCGACCACGGCGAGTTCGCCAAGATCGGTTGCTGTCGACAGCATGACCGGGCGGAACATGGCGCGGGCGGCTGAAACGGGCTTTTCTCCCGTTCCCGCCAGCCAGGCGAAGAGCTCCGCATAGGGCGGGGTGAGTCCGTGCCACAATTCCTCGATCTCGTGAACGTGCACGCCGCCAAGATCAGCCAGCGCCTGCTTGGCAAGCCCCGTCGAGACGCCGACGCGCAATCCCCCCGTCACGAGCTTGATGATGGCGAAACGGGCAGGGGGCTCCATGCGGTCGAGCAGTTCCTCCAGAACCCGTGGCCCTTGCGAGCGGCTGGCCGAAGCGAGGCGCTCGACCGCATCCGACAGCGAGATGTCACGGTCGTTGGGCAGCGTGTCCGCCTTCGGCTGCCAGACCAGCGAGATTGTTTCTGCCAGGTCCCCCACATAGTCGTAGGAATAGGCAAACAGTACCGGGTCCATGCGCTCGGCGATCAGCGCGCGCAGCATGGCGGGCTTGACGGATGCAAAGGAGAGATCGCCGGTGAGCGCCGCAAGTGCCAGCCCCCGGTCGGGATCGGGCGTGGCGGCGAAATAGTCGCGCATCAGCTTGAGCTTGGCATTGCGCGCGGAAGCGAGAACCAGACGGTCGAGGAGGTGGGCGAAGGCGTCCATCCTAGTCGCCCTCGTCCTCGTAGCCCACCAGATGCAGCGGACGGGCCTTGATGCCCTGGAGTTCGCACCAGCGCACCAAGGCCTCCTCTCGTCCATGCGTGACCCAGACCTCGCTGGCGCCGGTCTCTTGGATCGTGGCAGTCAGCTCGTCCCAGTCGGAATGATCCGACACGATCAACGGCAGTTCGACACCGCGCTGCTTGGCGCGTTGGCGAATACGCATCCAGCCAGAGGCAAATGCAGAGACCGGATCGGGGAAGCGGCGCGCCCAGCGATCGGCAAAGGCCGAGGGCGGTCCCACCACGATCGCGCCGGCAAAGCCTTCCTTGTTGCCGCGGTCGACGGTGGCGGGTTCGAGCCGACCGAGATCAATGCCGCGCTCCTGGTAGAACTCGCAGAGCTTTGCCAGCGCGCCATGGATGTAGATCGTCTCGTCGTAGCCGGCATCGCGCAGGAGGCGGATCATGCGCTGCGCCTTGCCCAGCGCATAGGCACCGACCATGTGCGCGCGCTCGGGGAACTGGCGCACGGATTTCAAAAGCCGGGCCACTTCTTCCTCGACCGGCGGGTGACGGAAGACGGGCAGGCCGAAAGTCGCTTCGGTGATGAAGATATCGCAGGCCACCGGCTCGAAGGGCAGGCAGGTCGGGTCCGCCTGGCGCTTGTAGTCGCCGGAGGCAACGATGCGGGTGCCGGCGTGCTCGACCGCAATCTGGGCGGAGCCGAGCACATGGCCAGCCGGGTGGAAGGTGACCGCAACGTCGCCGATCTCGATCCGTTCCCCGAGCCTGGCGGCCTGGGTGGCGCCGGCAAAGTCCGTCCCGTAGCGAAGTGCCATGATGGCCAGCGTGTCGTCGGTGGCCAGCACGTGGCCGTGGCCGGCGCGGGCATGGTCGGAATGGCCGTGTGTGACCAACGCGCGCGCCACCGGCCGCACCGGGTCGATGAAGAAATCGCCTTCCGGGCAGTAGAGGCCTTCAGGCCTGGGAAGCAGGATCGGGGCGGGGCGCATGACGCCATCAAGATAGGAGAATTTTCCGACCGGGGAAGGTTGGCGGGACGACGAAGCTGCCATTCGCTCTTGGAGCCGGCGCATGCCCGCGCTAGGTCTGGGCGGTGAACAGGCCCCTGATCCCCGATCCGCACCCGGGCGCGATGCCGCTGCCCGACCTTTTCGCGCGCTGGTTTGCCGCGCGCGGCTGGGCGCCGCGCCCGCACCAACTGGCATTGTGGGAGACCATCTCAGCCGGCCGTTCGGTGCTGCTGATTGCGCCGACGGGAGCGGGCAAGACGCTGGCGGGTTTCCTGCCGTCGCTGGTCGACTTGGCCGAGCGCGGACCGGCACGGCCGGGCGAAGCCTATCGCGGCGTCCACACGCTCTACATATCGCCCCTGAAGGCGCTGGCCGTCGATATCGAGCGGAACCTGGCAAAACCCGTCTCCGAGATGGGGCTGAAGATCGCCATGGAGACACGCACCGGCGACACGCCTGCCCACAAGCGTCAGCGCCAGAAGCTGGTGCCGCCCGACATCCTTCTGACCACGCCGGAGCAACTGGCGCTGCTTCTGGCCAGCAAGGACGCCGAACGGTTCTTCGCGGGGCTGAAGCATGTGGTGCTCGACGAGCTCCATTCGCTTGTCACCTCCAAGCGCGGTCATCTGCTGGCGCTGGGGCTGGCGCGACTGCGTCGCTTCGCGCCCGATCTGCGCGCCATCGGCCTGTCGGCCACCGTCGCCCAGCCGGAGGACCTTCGCCGCTGGCTGGTGGCCCAGGACGGCTCGCTGCCGATGGCTGAAATGATCGAGGTGAAGGGGGGCGCAAAGCCCGAAATCATGATCCTCGACTCCAAGGAACGGGTCCCGTGGGCGGGTCATTCGGCGCGCTATTCGATCGGCGAACTCTACCAGGCCATCAAGGCGCACAAGACGACGCTGCTCTTCGTCAACACGCGAAGCCAGGCCGAGTTGCTGTTCCAGGAGCTGTGGCGCGTCAACGAGGACACGTTGCCGATTGCGCTGCATCACGGCTCGCTGGATGTCGGTCAGCGGCGCAAGGTCGAGAAAGCGATGGAAACGGGCAGCCTGCGGGCCATCGTGGCGACGTCGACGCTCGATCTCGGCATCGACTGGGGCGATGTCGATCTCGTCGTCCATGTCGGCGCGCCGAAGGGCGCGAGCCGGCTGGCCCAGCGCATCGGCCGTTCCAACCATCGTCTCGACGAGCCGAGCCGTGCGATCCTGGTGCCGGCCAACCGGTTCGAGGTGCTGGAATGCCGGGCGGCCATAGAGGCGAATTATCTGGGCGCGCAGGACACGCCGCCGCTGGCCGACGGCGCCCTCGACGTGCTTGCCCAGCACGTGATGGGCATGGCCTGCGCGGACCCCTTCGACGCCGACGAGCTCTTCACCGAGGTGACCGCCGCCGAGCCCTATGCACGGCTCGACCGCGATACCTTCGATCGTGTGGTCGATTTCGTGGCCACTGGCGGCTATGCGCTACGCGTCTACGAGCGCTACGCCCGTATCCGGCAGATGAAGGATGGGCGATGGCGGGTCAGCCATCCCAGGCTGGCGCAGCAATACCGGCTCAATGTCGGCACGATCGTCGAGGCACCCTATCTGACCATCCGCTACGTGAAGGCCGGCGGCCAGGCGGCGCGCGGCGGGCCGGCTCTGGGCAAGATCGAGGAGGATTTCCTGGAGACGCTGTCGCCGGGCGACACCTTCCTCTTCGCCGGCAAGGTGCTGCGTTTTGTCGGCATCCGCGAAAGCGAATGCCTGGTCGCCAACGCGCCGGGCGAGGACGCCAAGGTGCCTTACTGGGCGGGCGGCAAGTTTCCGCTCTCGACCTATCTGGCAAGCGAGGTTCGCGCGATGCTGGCCGATCCGAAACGCTGGCGGGCGTTGCCGCCGCAGGTCGGTGAATGGCTCAATATCCAGAAGCTCAAGTCGGTGCTGCCGGGCCGCGACGACATGCTGATCGAGACCTTTCCGCGCGGCAACAGGCACTACATGGTGGCCTATCCCTTCGAGGGCAGGCTGGCGCACCAGACGCTCGGCATGCTCCTGACCAAGCGGCTGGATCGCGCCGGCGCGCAGCCACTGGGCTTCGTTGCCTCGGACTACGCGCTTGCGATCTGGGGCCTGCGCGACATGGGCGAGATGCACCGCAACGGCCGGCTCGATTTCGGCGCGCTGTTCGACGAGGACATGCTGGGCGACGATCTGGAGGACTGGCTGGACGGCAGCTGGCTGCTGAAGCGCACCTTCCGCTATTGCGCGCTGATCTCGGGGCTGATCGAGAAACGGCATCCGGGCAAGGAGAAGACGGGTCGGCAGGTGACTGTTTCGGCCGACCTCATTTACGACGTACTTCGCACCCACGACCCCGATCACATCCTGCTTCGCGCGACACGCGCAGATGCCGCGCACGGCCTGCTCGATGTCAGGAGGCTTGGCGACCTGCTGTCGCGCATTCGCGGCCGAATCGTGCATAAGATGCTCGACCAGGTCTCGCCGCTGGCCGTCCCGATCATGCTGGAGATCGGCAAGGAGCGGGTGCAGGGCGAGGCCGAGGAGGCGCTTCTGGGCGAGGCGGCCCAAGAGGACATGATCCGCGAGGCAATGGAGATCCGATGAACCTGGCAGTGCGCCAAGACGAGACGCGGGGCGAGTTCGAGGTGGCGGGCGAAGCCGTGCTGGCGGATGTGCGCGGCGCTCTCTGCCTTGCCGATCTGCGCGTGATGATCGTCTCGGACCTGCATCTGGAGAAGGGAGCTGCCAAGGCAAGGCGTGGCCGCCTGCTTCCGCCCTATGATACCGCGACCACGCTTACCCTGCTCGAGCGTTCCCTGCGTCTGTTCCAGCCGCAGACTGTGATCTGCCTCGGCGACAGTTTCGACGATGCCGGGGGCGCGGGCGCCATGCCCGATCTCTACCGAGCGGAACTCGCTCGGCTGATGCAAGGGCGTGACTGGTTCTGGATCGAGGGCAATCACGATCCCGATCCGCCCGAAGGGCTGGGCGGCGACACGGTGAGCGAAATGGCCATCGGCAGCCTCACATTCGTGCATCATCCGTCCGCAGGCAGAATGCGCGGCGAGGTCGCCGGCCACCTGCATCCCGGTGCCCGCATCGTGCGGCGAGGGCGCTCGGTCCGGCGGCGCTGCTTTGCCACCGATGGCGAACGGCTGATCATGCCGGCCTATGGTGCCTATACGGGTTCGCTGAACCTGCGCGACCGCGCCTTTGCCGGCATGTTCCGCGAGGACGGTCTGGTTGCCTGGGCGCTTGGTGCGTCACGGCTCTATGCGCTGTCGGCCCGGCATCTCCTGCCGGGCTGAGGCTTTTTCCGCGCTAATCCTTGCGGAAGACGATGCGACCGATCCAGCCGGTTGCAACAGCCAGTGCCACCGCGAAGAGACCGTAGAGCAGACTCTGGTTGCGCGCGGCATTGAAGACATATTGCTCGAAACCGGCCTTGACGATCGTGAGGTTTGCCGAGGTCTCGCCCACGAAGACGCCGCGCTTGAACAGGAAGGCGCGCGCGCGGTGAACCCCGACCGGCACGCTGGGGGCCAGTGCGAGATTGGCGCGGAACATGTTCTGGGACAGGAACTGCACGCCGCCGGCCCGCACGACGTAGAGCCCTTCCGCCCGCTTCCGGTCGCGCAGGGCGGCGGTGAATGCAGAAAGCGTTTCGGGATCCAGGGTCGGATCTGCGGGGCGCAGAAAGATGTTGTCGATGCCTAGTGCCATCTGCCGGTAGACTTCGGGCGCGGCAATGTCTTGCGGTGCGCGTGTCGTTGCCATCGAATAGGAAGCCGGCACGTTGACGAAACTATGCCACTCCGTGTTGACCCACATGCCGAAGATTCGCGATTTCCGCCGCACCACGGTGCGTCGCGCCGGCCCTTCCAGTACGACGATGACATCGTAGCGGCCCTGACGCGCGACCAGCGGGTCGATGTTTTCCAGCGCGCCGAAAATGGTCAGATCGGCGCCGGAGAAATCGGAGGTGATCGCCACGCGATCTGTCGACAGGCCGATCTGGATCGATTCGCGTGGACTGATCTGCAGTGCGTCGGCATGAGGCTGAGCCGATGCACGCACCGAGCCGAGTCCCAGGGCAAGAGCAGCGAGCAGGGGAAGAAGGAGCGTGCGCAGCGCCATCCCTAGATCTCCCCGAACGGTGCCAGCGAATAGACGCTTTCCGGCGGCACGAAGAGATCAATGGCAAGACGCCCTGCGACGGCCAGCACCAGCAGCGCCAGAAGCGCGCGAAGCTGTTCGCCGCGCAGCCGCTGGCCGGCCTTGGCGCCATATTGCGCGCCGGCCACACCGCCGATCATCAGGAGGAAGGCCAGCACGATATCGACCGTCTGATTGGTGGCAGCGTGGACGATCGTCGTGTAGCCGGCCACGAAGACGATCTGGAACAGCGACGTGCCGACGACGACATTGGCCGGCACCTTGAGGAGGTAGATCAGCGCCGGCACCATGATGAAACCGCCGCCCACGCCCATGATGGAGGCGAGAAAGCCGATGATCGCGCCGAGGCCGAGCACAGGTATGACGCTGACGAACAGTTTTGACGCACGGAACCGCATCTTCAGCGGCAGGCGGTGGATCCAGTTGTGCTGGCCCGGCTTGCGCAGGGTGTAGACCTGGCCGCCGGCTGTCTTGCGGAGCGCGCGCACGCTTTCCACCATCATCATGCCGCCGACCGAGCCGAGCAGCACGACGTAGAGCAACGAGACGAAGAGGTCGAGCTGGCCGATGGAGCGCAGAAACGAAAAGACATAGACGCCGAGCGAGGAACCGACCACGCCGCCAGCCAGCAGGACCAGCCCGAGCTTGATGTCGAGGGAGCCGCGCTTGAAATGATAGAGCGCACCGGAGATGGACGAGGCCACCACCTGGTTGGCGCCGGTTGCAACCGCGATGGCCGGGGGGATGTTGTAGAAGATCAGCAGCGGCGTGATCAGGAAGCCGCCGCCGACACCGAACATGCCAGATAGAAAGCCGACGGCCCCACCCATGGCGAGAAGCACCAGGATGTTGACCGACATTTCCGCGATGGGGAGATAGATGCCCACCGTAATACTCTACCATGGACCGTCCGACATGCGGACGCGCCCTTTTCGGGGTTGTCTCCGACCGTAGGCCCACCCTCGGACAAGACTTCGAATAGCTATGTTTCTACTTGCGCCCACAATAGGGCGAAGTCAAACAAACGACCTGTGAAACCCCGAAAAATCGTTCGATTCGAACAACATGGTTGACGGCGTGCCGGTAGTGGCCACGTCACTGCTGCGCGAGCAGTGCCCGGACGAGCGACTGATCGATATCGCCGGTTGCGGCAAGGTCATTGTCACGCTGGAAGGCCATGATGGCGGAACGCGTCTTTTGACCCATGACACCGTCGACGGGACCCGCATCGTAGCCGCGTCCATTGAGGATGGTCTGAATTTCCGACAGGGCTTGCCGCATGTCTATGCTGGCCGTCGTTTCGCCGCTCTCGGTCCAGCCTTCGGGAATGTTGTATGAGTTGCTGGCTGGATCGGGCTGCTTGACACGCCACAGAGCGGCAGCCGCCTTGGCCCGCTCCAGCTGTTCCGGCGAAAGCATGGCTGCGACCTCGTCGCGCTTGGCTGCCGCGTCGGAATCGCCGGCCTCGGCCAGCAGCGCGAACCACTTGTAGCCTTCCTCCAGATTCTGGCGCATGCCGATGCCCTTGGCGGTCAGGATACCCATGTTGAACTGGCTGTCGGGAACGCCGAATTCGGCGGCCTGCATGAACCAGCGCGCCGCCTCTTCATTGTCGGTCGTGCCGTTGGCACCCATGGCAAGCAACACGCCGAGATTGTGCATCGCGCCTGCATTGCCTTGCGCGGCGGCCTGGCGGTACCAGCTCTCGGCGACACTTACGTCGCGCTCGACGCCAATGCCCTTCTCATAGAAACCGGCGACCTTGTACTGCGCGACTGCCAGGCCGAGTTCGGCAGCCATCTCGTACCATTCCGCGGCGATTTCGGGATTGGCGGGTACGCCGCGGCCGTCGGCATAGCGGTTGCCGATCTCGAACAGTGCGAGTGGATCTCCCATCTCCGCTGCTTCGCGAAGAGCCGCTGGCCCTGCTTCAACAGGCACCGACACAAGCGGGTCTGGCAGGGATTCTTCGGCATGAAGGGCAGCGGTCTCGGTTTCGTCGATGAATTCCGCGCTCGTCTCGATGGTTGTGGCCGAGCTATCGGGTGCCACGAATTGACTCTGGGGATGCGGATCCCCGGCGCTGATCTGGCCGATCATTCGCGGCGTTGCAGGCGCATCATTGACCTGCGGTGCCGCTTGATCGTCGGCTGCGGCGACGACAGGCGTGGTGTCGACGTCAATCTGCTCGGCTTCGTCGATCAGATCGATTGCCGCCATGGACTGCGTCGGGTCTGCGGGCCTGCCCTGCTCGGTAATGAAGCTGCGGCCGAGCTGAAGCGCGCCGAGCACGACGACCAATGCGCTCAGTCCGATCATCGCCGATTTGCGGCCCTTGGGCAGGAAACGCGTCAAGCCTCCGCTGGTCGGCTTCTTTCCAGCAGAGCTGATCTTGGTTGCCTCGGCTTCGGCTGCCGCAGCCTGTGCGGCGCGGCGTGCCGCTGCAATGAAATCAGACTTGGCTGCGTCGGAATCCTGACCACCCAGCAGATCGTTCTGATCACGAACCCGGCGCATGATGGCATTGAGGTCTGGCGCGCCAGAGCCCGGCTCGAGGGGACGATTGGCGACTTCGGGATCAAGCGGGGCGTCGAAATCGACGTTGGCCCTGGGCTCCTGGCGACTGACGCTGGGAGGAGGAGCGTCGGGTTCGATCTTGCCGCTGTTGTCGCTCTTTTCGCCCCCGAAGGCACGGCGAAGACCGCCCAGCAAGGAGCGCGACGCCTTCGGTTCCTTTTTGCTGCGGCCGGCCGTGGCTGCGACGCGGGCCGCCAGGGAGGCAGCTTCAGCTGCCGTACGAGGCACATCCTGCTCCTCAGGCCGTTCCAGTTCGGGCACCGTTTCAGGTGCCATGGGCGGGGCATCATGCGTCTCGCGGGTGGCTGCCGGCGCGCGCCCCTGCCGCTTCTCCATGGACCCGAGCCGGTCGACGATCTTAATGAGCGTGTCGTGGATCGCCTCGAAGGTCTTGGCGTTGCGCTCGTCGGAGAGGCGCGTGAGGTTTTCCAGGCTGCGCAGATCCTGTCCGAGTTCGCTCGCCAGGGCGGTATCGGCATTCTCGCTCAGCGAACGCACGGCCTGCTCGGCGGCGCGATGCGCGGCTTCCATCAGGTTTTCGCGGGTTTCGACGATCGACCGCTCGATATAGTCGAGCCGTGGAACGAGGTCCTCGAACTCGGGCAGCGGCCGCTCCGGTCGAACGATGTGTTCGGCAAGTGTCTCCAGCTGTGCCTGGAGGCTGAGGAGAAGACCGCGATCGATTTCGCTCGATCCCTGCGACGTGGATTCCAGCCGCCGGGCAATGTCGTCGAGACGGTGTTCCAGCTGGTCGCCTGAGTGGCCGGCGGCGTTTTCGAGCTGGCGTTCGAACCGATCGGAAATCTCGGCCAGGCGCCGATCCATCAGTTCCAGGATTTCGTCGTTGGCGCCGGCATCGGCCTCGCTGCCACGACGCATCGCCAAAGCCTCGATGCGCTGCTCGAGATCGCGAATCAGATGGCGACCCTGCTCGATGGCATCGTCCTGGCGCTCTTCCATGCGTGCAGAGATGGAGGCGAAACGGCGTTCCAGGTCGAGGAAGAGTGGCTCGAAATCATGTGCCGAAGGTGCCGACGGAACGGTTTCCAGCTTCTGGGAGATGACGTTGATCTGCTCGGCCAGCCTTGCGACCGCGCTCTCCGGCATCTCGACGCGATGAGCCAGTTCGTCGACGCGCTGCGCAATCGACTCCATCTGGCCGGAAATGTCATAACCCGCATTTGCCTGAAGGTCTTCGATCTGGCGGGCCAGCGCGCCGATGCGTGCCTCGATGCGTTCCAGCGGTTCCGGATCGAAACGATGGGCGTGCTGAGCCGAGGTGGATGCCGCTATGGCGCGGGAAAGTTCATCGAGGCGCCTTTCGATCGTCTCGACCGCATCGGCACCGAAGCGGTCCTGGTGATGGCTGAGGTTGTCGACCACGCCCGCAAGGGTGCGCAGCTTGTCTTCAAGCGTCCGCAAGGACAGTGATTCGGGCAGAGCCCGAACCGCGCCTTCGATTCGCGACAACCGGTCCTCAAGAACTTCGAAGCCAGGCGATCCTTGGCCGACGGTGCGCAGATCGGATGCGAGCGCATCCCAGCGCTGATCCAGTTCTTCCCAGCGACGCCCCACCGACCGCACGGTGTCCTCACGTGCCAGTTCGGCGAGCGCAGACTTGATCTCTTCGATTTCCCGGCGAAGCGCATTTACCGCGCGGTCATCGCCGCGCTGGGCCATCCTGTCGATCATGGAAGAAAGGCGTTCCAATTCCCGTCCAAGGGCCGCAGGCTGATCGGCAGCCGGCTGCGTCCGCGATGACCTTTCGATGTCGCGTCGGAGCGCGGCGATCTCGTGGCCGACGCCGCTGCCAACCTGGTTGCGCAACTCATCGCGCAGGGCTTGCAGGTCGGCGGCAATCTGGCTGACGGAGGCGAACTCCTCTTCGCGTGTGCGAGCCTGGCGAACGTTGCGTTCCAGCATCGAATAGTGCGGGGCGGGTTCCGCGCGGCTGCTCGCCTCCCGGTCGTCTCGGTCATAGTGGCTGCCCTGGTCGGGCCGGGGCCTACTGCGGTCGATACGCCCCTCAAGTTCCTCGAGCGTCCGGTCGAGTCGTTCGATCGACGTCGACGGGCGGCGGTGTCGCCCGGCATTCAAAGAATCGAGAATGGATCGCTTCTGGCTCATGGAAAGCTCGTTGCCCCGAGGGCTCTCGTGGGTGCGCATCGACCGTCAAGCAACGAGAAACATGAATTCTGGAAGGCCGATGACCCACACCATTCTCCAAGCGTGGTAAACAAGCCGTTAACCAAATTTACTGAATTGAAATTTGCCCCTTGCGTGCGTGCGACAAAAGACGCCGCTTTCGCACTTGCAGCATAGCGGCCATTTCTTTATATGAGCCGGCAAGGATTTCCCCCAATTGGGAACCATGTAAAAACAATTCCGTTAATTGCGGAACTGCTCCGAGGGTGAGCAATAATCGCCGATCCAGCAGTTGGAACGGCTGACATCCCCTTTCGAACGAGCGTGCAACGATGATGAACATGATGTCGGCCAGCGGTCAGCTGGCCTCAGGCTCGGATTTTTCCGCAAACGAATCCGAAGGCTACGCGAAAATCGGCGACGTAGCGAAACAGTTTGGTGTGACGCTGAGGACCCTTCGCTTCTACGAAGACAGGGGCCTGATAACGCCGCAGCGCGATGGGAACTCCCGTCTTTACTCGCGCCGGGACCTCGCCCGGCTCCGCCTCATCTTGCTGGGCCGCAAGGTCGGCTTCACGTTGCGTGAGGTCAAGCAGATGATGGACCTTTACGACCCCGCGAGCGGCAACGCGCGTCAGTTGCGCATGGTCATCGAGAAGTCCGAGCGGCAGTTGTCGCGGCTGCAGAAGCAGCGTGAGGAACTGGACAGCGCGATCGACGCCCTGAAAGGTCTTGTCGAAGGCGCACGCGGCCAGCTGGGCAATCTGAAGGCCGCCTGACAAAGCTTAGTTTTGACGGGCCCGGTTCGCCCCGGCCCGTCCGGCGGCGGCCAGCCGTCATCTGCCCCGTGCCCGGCGCCTGCCGGGCGGCGGGCGTTTTTGTGCGGCTGAAAATCACACCCGGCGATCGAAATCACGGCGAATTGACGTTTACGCAAACGTCAAAATTTGCTATCCGAAGAGTCGAAATCGATCAATGGCGCGACGCCTGCTCCCAGGCGCGCGCCTACACCCGTCCGGAGGAAACTGATGACCGTCTACAAGGCCCCCGTCAAAGACACGCTTTTCGTCCTCAAGGACGTACTAGGCTACGAGCGCTACGCCAATCTTCCCGGCTTTTCCGACGCCACGACGGACGTGCTCGAAGCGATTCTCGAAGAAGGCGCGAAGCTGGCAGAGAACGTGATGCATCCGCTGAATCAGTCGGGTGACCACGAGGGCTGCACCCGGCACGAGGATGCCTCCGTCACGACCCCCAAGGGCTTCAAGGCTGCCTACGACCAGTATCGCGAGGGCGGCTGGATGGGATTGGCCGTGCCGGCGGAATTCGGCGGGCAGGGGCTGCCCTATACGGTTCATTCGGCGGTGGGTGAATACATGTCGTCGGCCAATATGGCGCTGATGATGTATCCGGGCCTGACCCAGGGCGCGATCGCCGCCATCCTCGAGCACGGGTCGGACGAGCAGAAGCAGACCTACGTGCCGAAGATGACCGACGGAATCTGGACCGGTACGATGAACCTGACCGAGCCGCATTGCGGCACGGATCTCGGCCTGTTGCGCACCCGCGCCGTGCCGAACGGCGACGGCTCCTACGCGATCTCGGGCCAGAAGATCTTCATCTCCGCCGGCGAACACGACATGTCGGAGAACATCATTCACCTGGTGCTGGCCCGCATCGAGGGCGCGCCGGCCGGCACAAAGGGCATCTCGCTCTTCATCGTGCCGAAGTTCAAGGTGAACGCGGACGGCAGCGTCGGCGAGAAGAACGGCGTGTCCTGTGGTTCCATCGAAGAGAAGATGGGCATCCATGGCAACGCCACCTGCGTCATGAATTATGACGAGGCCCAGGGCTATCTCATCGGAGCGGAGAATGGCGGTCTGCGCGCCATGTTCGTGATGATGAACGAGGCCCGCCTCGGCGTCGGCATGCAGGGGCTATCGATCGGCGAGATCGCCTACCAGAACGCCGTCTCCTATGCCAAGGATCGGCTCCAGGGCCGTGCGCTGACCGGGCCCAAGGCTGCCGACAAGGCTGCCGACCCGATCATCGTTCACCCCGACATCCGCCGCAAGCTGATGACAATGCGCGCCATCAACGAGGCCGGCCGCGCGCTGGTGCTCTGGACGGCGCTGAAGTCCGACCTCAAGCACCGCTCCGAAGACGAGGCCGAGCGCCAGGCCGCCGACGACCATCTCGGCCTGATGACGCCGGTCATCAAGGGTGTCTTGACCGACAAGGGCTTCGACATCGCGGTCATGGCCCAGCAGGTCTATGGCGGCCACGGCTATATCGAGGAATGGGGCATGAGCCAGTTCGTGCGCGATGCCCGTATTGCGCAGATCTACGAGGGTGCCAACGGCATCCAGGCACTTGACCTCGTCGGCCGCAAGCTGGGCGCCAATGGCGGCCGCGCGGTGCAGGCCTTCTTCAAGGAAGTTGGCGATTTCTGCGAGGCCAACCGGTCGGACGAGGCCATGGCACCCTTCACCAAGGGCCTGAAGAAGGGGTTGAACGACCTTCAGGCGGCCACCATGTGGCTGATGCAGAACGCGATGCAGAAGCCCGACAATGCCGGTGCAGCCTCGACAGACTACATGCATCTCTTCGGCCTGGTTGCGCTGGGCTACATGTGGGGCCTGTCGGTCAAGAAGGCGCAGGAAGGTCTCGCCAATGGCGGCGACAAGGCCTTCCTCGAGGCGAAGCTGGCCACGGGCCGTTTCTACTTCGACCGCATCATGCCGGAATCGGCCGCCCATCTGGCGCGCATCTCGACGGGAGCCGATTCGATGATGGCGCTCGAAGCGGAGGCGTTCTAGAAAACGGTCGTTTGCCCGGTTCGACAAGAGGAGGCGTTTGATGTCGACCAACCCCGCCACCGTCCTGAATGTGCCTCGCCCGGATTGGGCGCAGGACGATGTCGCCATGTTGCAGGACATGGCGACGCGGTTCCTGACGGACGAGATCCTGCCGCGCTACGACGAGTTCGAAGAGGCGGAGATATTCGACCGGGAGAGCTGGAAGAAGGCCGGCGAGAACGGCCTTCTCTGCGCCTCCATGCCGGAAGAATATGGCGGGTCGGGCGGCACCTACGCCCATGAAAGCGCGATCATCGAGGCGATCAGCCATGTCGGCGTCGACGGTTTCGGCATCGCGCTGCACAACTCGATCGTCGCGCCCTATATCGCTCACTACGGCTCCGAAGAGCAGAAGAAGAGATGGCTGCCGAAGATGGCGACCGGCGAGCTGATCGGCGCCATCGCGATGACGGAGCCCGGCGCCGGTTCGGACCTGCAGGGCGTGAAGACCCGCGCGGAGAAGGACGGCAACCATTACCGCATCAACGGGTCGAAGACCTTCATCACCAATGGCCAACTGGCCAATCTGATCATCGTCGTCACCAAGACCGATCCGGAGAAGGGTGCCAAGGGTACCTCGCTGATCGTGGTCGAGACCGACGAGGTGGAAGGTTTCGAGCGTGGTCGAAACCTCGACAAGATCGGACTGAAGTCGAACGACACCTCCGAGCTGTTCTTCAACGACGTTCGTGTGCCGACCTCGAACCTTCTGGGCACCGAGGAAGGGCAGGGCTTCGTGCAGCTCATGCAGCAGCTTCCCCAGGAGCGGCTGCAGATCGGCGGGACGGCGATTGCCATGGTCGAGCGCGCGCTGGCTGTGACCATCGATTACGTCAAGGAACGCAAGGCCTTCGGCAAGGCCGTGATCGATTTCCAGAATACCCAGTTCAAGCTGGCGGAACTGAAGACCGAGGCCACGATCGGCCGCGTCTTCTACAATGATTGCGTGGCCCGCCACGTGAAGGGCGAGCTCGACCCGTCTACCGCCTCCATGGCGAAGTACTGGCTGACCGACCTCCAGGGCAAGGTCGCCGACGAGTGCCTGCAGCTGCATGGCGGCTATGGCTACATGAACGAATACCCCATTGCCCGCATGTGGCGCGACGCCCGCGTGCAGCGCATCTATGGCGGCACAAACGAGATCATGAAGCTTCTGATTGCCAGAAGCTTGTAGGAACACAGGGAGAAACGACATGTCAGACGCTTACGTCTACGACGCCGTGCGCACTCCGCGCGGCCGCGGCAAGAAGGACGGCTCGCTTCACGAAGTGCCGGCCGTGCGCCTCGGCGCCAAGGTTCTGGAAGCCCTGCGCGACCGCAACGACCTCGACACCACCCAGGTCGACGACATCATTTTCGGTTGCGTGGACCCGGTCGGCGAAGCCGGCTCGGTGATCCCGCGCTCGGCGGCTTTCGAAGCCCGCTACGACAACAAGGCGCCCGGCCTCCAGATCTCGCGCTTCTGCGCTTCCGGCCTCGACGCGATCAACCTGGGCGCGGCCAAGATTGCCGGCGGCTCCGACGAGATCGTGATCGCCGGCGGCGTGGAATCGATGAGCCGCGTCGGCATGGGCATGTCGGGCGGCGCCTGGTTCATGGACCCGTCGGTGGGCATCCCGTCCTACTTCATGCCGCAGGGCATCTCGGCCGATCTGATCGCCACCAAATACGGTTTTTCGCGCGACGACGTCGACGCCTATGCGGTCGAGAGCCAGAAGCGTGCGGCCGAAGCGTGGAAGGATGGAAGGTTCAAGAAGTCGGTCATTCCGGTCAAGGACCAGAACGGCCTGACCATTCTCGACCATGACGAGCACATGCGGCCGTCGACCGACATGCAGTCGCTGGCATCCCTCAACCCGTCCTTCGTGATGCCTGGCGAAATGGGCGGCTTCGATGCCGTCGCCGTCCAGCGTTATCCCGAGATCGAGGGTGTCAATCACGTCCATCATGCCGGCAATTCGTCCGGCATCGTCGATGGTGCGGCTGCGGTGCTGCTCGGCTCCAAGGCTGCCGGCGAGACGATGGGGATGAAGCCGCGCGCGCGCATCAGGGCCTTCACCAATATCGGTTCGGAACCCGCCATCATGCTGACCGGTCCGGTCGACGTGACGGAGAAGCTTCTGGCCAAGGCCAACATGACGCTCGACGACATCGACCTGTTCGAGCTCAACGAGGCCTTTGCCTCGGTCGTGCTGCGCTATCTGCAGGCCTTCGACATCGACCCGGCCAAGATGAACGTCAATGGCGGCGCCATCGCCATGGGCCATCCGCTGGGAGCCACCGGCGCCATGATCTTCGGCACCGTGCTCGACGAACTGGAGCGGCGTGACCTCAACACCGCGCTCGTGACGCTGTGCATCGGCGCCGGCATGGGCACGGCGACCATCATCGAGCGGGTCTGATTGCGATGAGACCGGGAAACCGGCGCTCGCTACGCGGCCCTGTGGATCGCCTCGCCCATGGCGCCGGCGATGCCAGGCAGCGTTTCGAAGCCGGGTTTGGCAAAGAAGTAGCCCTGGAAGAGCGTCACGCCGGCGCTCTTCAGCACGGCGAATTCGGCCTCGGTCTCGACGCCTTCGGCAAGTATCTTGATGTCGAGCTCGCGCGCGATGTGCATCATGCCGGCCACGATCACCTGACGGGACCGGCTCGTGTCGATGCCGCGGATGAGTTCCATGTCGAGCTTGATGAGGTCGGGCTGGAAATCCGCCAGGAGGCCCAGTCCGGCAAAGCCCGCCCCGAAATCGTCGAGCGCGGTGGTGAAGCCCTGCCTGCGGTATTCGGTGATGATCGATTGCAGGTGGCCGGTGTCGCGCACATGTTCGTTCTCGGTGAACTCGAACATGATGGCTTCGCGCGGGAAGTCATGTTTACGGGCTGCGCCAAGCGTCGCCCGCAGGCAGGCAGCCGGCTCGTAGACGGCGTTCGGCATGAAGTTGATGGACAGCTTCGGGGTGTGCCCCTCGCGCGGGAAGAGGCGGGAAGCGAGTTCGATCGCCTTGATCCGGCAAGCCTGGTCGAACTTGTAGATCTGGTCGGCGCGGACTTGGGACAGGATGGAGTGCGCTCCCTCGCCCGAGACACCACGCACCAGAGCCTCATAGCCCCAGATGCTGTTGGACGTCGTCTCGACGATCGGCTGGAAGGCCATCGAGAACTCGAAATCGAGGCGTTCGCCGGTCTGGCAGCCTTTGCATCGTTCGGTCATCAGCGTTCCAAGAGGCGGTTGATTTCAAGTTCACTTCGCCCCGGAAACCCTTGCAGAACCGTAAAGGAAGGCGCCGTTTCCCCGTTCCACTGATCAAATATCAGCGGTGACCCCTGCTCATCGCTTTCCACAAACGAGACCTCGGGAGTAGCAAGATCATGTCATATGTAAATTTCAAACTCGAAACGGATGCCGACGGCATTGTCCTCGTCACCTGGGATTCGCCCGGCCGTTCCATGAACGTCTTCACCGAGGAGGTGATGAACGAGCTGGAGGCGATCGTCGACATGGTCGCCGCCGACGAGGCGATCAAGGGCGCCGTCATCACCTCCGGCAAGGATTCGTTCTCCGGCGGTGCCGACCTCACCATGCTGCAGAAGATGCTGGGCCTCTTCGCCGAGGAAAAGCAGAAGGATCCGGACGCCGCGATCAAGATGCTGTTCGACGGTGCCGGGCGCATGAGCTGGCTGTGGCGCAAGCTGGAGACCTCCGGCAAGCCGTGGGTTTCGGCCATCAACGGCACCTGCATGGGCGGTGCGTTCGAACTGTCGCTGGCCTGCCACGGCCGCGTCGCCGCCGATAGCGACAAGGTCAAGATGGCGCTGCCCGAGGTCAAAGTCGGCATCTTCCCGGGCGCCGGCGGCACCCAGCGCGTGCCGCGCCTGACCGACCCGCAATCGGCGCTGCAGATGCTGACGACAGGCCAGAATCTGTCGCCCAAGAAGGCCAAGCAGATGGGCCTGATCCACGAGATCGCCGCGCCCGACCAGCTGATCGAGACGGCCAAGAAGATGATCAAGGACGGCCTCAAGCCGGTCCAGCCGTGGGACGAGAAGGGCTTCAAGCTGCCCGGCGGTCCCGTTTATTCGGCAGCGGGCGCCAATCTCTGGCCGCCGGCAATCGCGATCCTGCGCCGCGAGACCTATGGCAACTATCCCGCCGCCACCGCGATCCTGAAATGCGCCTATGAGGGGCTGCTGGTGCCCTTCGACACCGCGCTCCGCATCGAGCAGCGCTATTTCACCGAGATCATGCAGACGACCGAAGCGAAGATGATGATCCGCTCGCTCTTCGTCTCGCTGCAGGAGCTGAACAAGGGCGCGCGCCGTCCTGCCGGCATCGAGCCGACCAAGTTCTCCAAGGTCGGTGTCCTGGGCGCCGGCTTCATGGGCGCGGGCATCGCTTTCGTGACGGCCAAGGCCGGCATCCCGGTGGTGCTGATCGACCGCGACCAGGAAGCCGCCGACAAGGGCAAGGCCCATTCCGAGAAGCTGATGGACGGCCTGATCAAGAAGGGCAGGGCGACTGCCGAGGACAAGGAGAAGCTCCTCTCCCTCATCACTGCCACGCCGGACTACGCCCAGCTCGAGGGCGCCGATCTCGTCGTCGAGGCGGTGTTCGAGGACTCCGAAGTCAAGAAGGGTGTCACCGAGAAGTCGGAAGCCGTCATCCCTGCCGGCTCGACCTTCGCCTCCAACACCTCGACCATCCCGATCTCGTCGCTGGCGACCAATTCGAAGCGGCCCGAGCAGTTCATCGGCATCCACTTCTTCTCGCCGGTCGACAAGATGATGCTCGTCGAGATCATCATGGGCGAGAAGACGGGCGACAAGGCCCTGGCGGTTGCCATCGACTATGTGCGCGCCATCAAGAAGACCCCGATCGTGGTCAATGACACGCGCGGCTTCTACGTCAATCGCTGCGTGCTGCGTTACATGTCGGAAGCGTTCAAGATGCTGATCGAAGGCGTGCCTGCGCCGATGATCGAGAATGCGGCCAAGATGGCCGGCATGCCGGTCGGCCCACTGGCGCTGACAGACGAGACGGCCATCGATCTTGCCCAGAAGATCATGAAGCAGACGATCCGCGATCTCGGCGAGGCGGCGGTCGATCCCAAGCAGTTCGAACTCATCAACACGATGGTCGACACGCATGGGCGCCTTGGCCGCAAGAACGGCAAGGGCTTCTACGACTATCCCGAGAAGCCCGCCAAGAAGCATCTGTGGCCGGGCCTGAAGGATCTCTACCAGCAGCAGGATCCCGACACGATTGACGTGACGGAGCTGAAGCAGCGCTTCCTGGTCACCGTCGCGCTGGAGGCAGCCCGCGTGATGGAGGAGGGCATCGTCACCGACCCGCGCGAGGCGGATGTCGGCTCGATCCTGGCCTTTGGCTTCGCTCCCTATACGGGCGGCGCGCTGTCCTACATCGATGGCATGGGCGCGAAGAAGTTCGTCGAGCTCGCCGAGCGCCTCGGTGCCAAGTACGGCAAGGAATTCGACGTGCCGGCACTGCTGAAGGACATGGCGGCCAAGGGCGAAAGCTTCTACCAGCGCTTCGACCCCTATGCGGGCGAGAAGCAGGCGGCTTGATCGTCTTTCAATGACCAAGGGCCGGGCGCGATAGCCCGGCCTTTCTTTTCGGGGACTGCCTAGATGTATGTGTGGGGACGCCTTGCCTGGATGGCGGCGATGTCGAAACGGCGCGGTCCTTACCGCTTGGGCGACGAAAGCAGGCTTTCCTTCCGCTGCCTGCCGCACGACATCGACCGCAACATGCATCTCAACAATGCGCGCTACATGATGCTGGCCGATGTCGGCCGCATCGACATCTTCCTGCGCTCCGGTTTCTGGGCGCTGTGCAGCAAGAATGGCTGGGGCCCGATGATGGGCGGGCTGCAATCGGCCTATGTGCGCGAGATCAAGCTTTGGAGCCGTTTCGAGATCGTCTCCACCATCGAGACCTGGACCGACCGCCAGATGATCGGCCGTCACCGCTTCCTGCTGGAGGACGGTCGCACCGCGGCGATGATCCTGACCACGGCCGGCGTTTATGATCGGCCCGGCAAGCGTTTTGTCCCGGTGCAGGAAGTGATGGACACGCTTGCGCCGGGAGCTCTTCCGCGCCCGTTGACGCCGGAGGAGGAGGCGTTCGTCGCCTCCCATGCCGGCGTGCGGGAGCTTGGCAAGCGCGAAGGGTGAGGCTTTTGCGTCCCGGTCGCCGCTGCTATGATGGCCTCAAGGAGCAAACGCCATGAGCAAGTTCGAACGTGCCGTCAAAGCCGCCGAAAACCTTCCTGAAGACCTCCGCGAAGAGTTGGGCGAGGATTTGCTGCATTACATCGACAAGTATTTGGCGCTGAGGGACGATATCGCCCTGGGTGTTGCGGATCTCAAGCGTGGTGATGTCGTGGATGGAGAACTCGTCTTCGCCAAGCTGAGGG
>Ga0213835_100783_pt1 | contig 25398 bp, 20 predicted proteins | sample SWPATP01_FD_160576 | JGI IMG/M metagenome (GOLD analysis project Ga0213835, IMG submission 160576) | Coastal seawater microbial communities from Marineland, Florida, United States - SWPA TP0 #1 | ecosystem: Environmental > Aquatic > Marine > Coastal | place: USA: Florida | collected 2016-08-05 | reverse complement strand
GCGCCGGCTCATGGGTGATTTCGACCCGGGCGGGCTCCTCGCGCCCTGCCGCACGACAGAGCCCCCGGATCAGGGCATCGAGCTGGCTGCCATCCTTGTCATCGAGGCGACCGAGGTTGGCCACGACGCGATGCCGCGGCTTGCCTGCCTCGTTGCGGTAGGATTCGACGACCTGCAGGTAACGCCGTCCCCCGCTCTCGTTGACGCGCACGAACATGCCTACAAAATACTAAGCCTGCATCATGACTGCAAGGTCAATATGGAAGCATACGTGTGACTACAAGAACTCCAGGCTCAAGCCAACCTAACCCATTGATCGGACTCGGCTCGACCCCAAGAAACTGGCCAGATCCAAGCCGATCCTGTCGAACTTGGGGCGCCGAGGCCAAGATGCGCTGCCTCAAGTCCTTCGGAGAGCGCATAGCGGCAAGAGACCCCGACCGCCAGACCGCCGAAATCCACATCCGCATCTCACTCATCAACCGCTTCAACGCTCTCGGCACCGGCGAGATTGTCCGCGTCGCCTGACGTCGATGGGGAAAGGGGCAGCCACGCCTCAAGCGTGAGTTACGCAACAACGCCGTTTCGTGCACTCAACTGTGGGAGCAGTCGAGCGAGAGACGCGAGCCAACGAACGATATGAGGCGTCCCCGGGCTTCGATCGCGGGTTGATTGCCGAAGCGTTGTGCCGAGCTCGGGGGTATCTTGCACACCACCTCGATCGTTAAAGGGGTGATCTGGATGTTCAGCTCGATTCGCCAACGCTCCCACGCCGCCGTCCTTCGTGTTGCGAAGAAGGCACTCTTGGGGTCGGAATTCGAGACACGTTGCACCACGATGAACGCGCCGTCCACAAATTCCGGATTGCGCCATGGCAAACGAAGTCTGCGTCCTTCGACAAGGGCCAGCAGCGTCCCGACGTGATCGATCGACAGAGCATCGGCCACATTCATCGGGGGACCACTCCGGCTATCGATCTGACCGCGCACATCGCGCTGCCAGGCGTCCAGAACTCGTTCCCGAAGATGATCCACAAAGGCGGCACGCTGATCCGCATCTGGATTGGTCCGGAACGCCTCTTCGGCAACGAACGGATTCAGAGAGTCACCACGGTCGAGCGTCAAACCTTCACTGCCCTGCTGCGACACGTGGTATCTGACCTCGAAGGTCACCTGCTGTCGGAGGGTACCGGCACTCAAAACACCACGCAGGAAGAATGCGACATGGACATCGTTCGTAACCCCGCAGACCTCGTATGCAGCCGACCGAAGTGCACGGTTGATCATGCCCCGCACATCTGGATTTGCGATCTGGAGGAGGCCGCCAACGTCGGCAAAAATGTCAATTCTGCCAACGCTGGATTGGCCGCGGGGAATATCGTCATTGATGTCTCGGCAGAGCATCTTCGCGTTGATTGGATTCGAAGGAAAATCGTAGCTGTATACGCCATCCAGCAATGCAGCTCCGAAAGATTCACGTGTCGTGTTGAGGCGAAACCTTTCGAGCTCCCCGTTGTCCCTCAGGACAACAAGTGTTCCTGCGCCTGTCGCCCTGCCCTGAGTGCACCTGCCGAACCAAGCATAGGCGAACGCTCCGCGCGTGGCAGGGTGCCCCCGCACAAGGCACTCGTTGGTCACTGAGCGGCGGGTCTCGGTATGGCTGCTGACTGGGCCGGACGCTTCGATCACCACGGAGGCGGTACCCTGCGCGAAGGGAACCCAGTCGTGGCCCGGCGGGAGATCGGCATGGTCGGCTGGATGGGCAGCGCGATCGTTGAACGGTGAGTTGACTGTCGCCCGGATCGCGGCATCGTTGTCAACGAGTACGAAGTCGACACCGCGATCGGCACAGCGGATCGCCAGGAGGCACTCGGGGGCCTCACCCCCGAGATCGAGGCACAGCCGGCGCTGGTCGACACTGATCTGATGCGCGGTCGGGGTAGTGCCCCTGACGAAACGGGTGGACCGGCTGCGGGTACCGTCAAGACGCAGGATGGTTTCCCGAAAGGCCAAGCCGTCGGGCCCGGCATAACGGATCGTCCATCCCTCGATCTGCTGCAGCCGTTCGGGCGTGGCCGGAGCTCCAAGGCTTGCACAGAGTTGTGGAGTTGGTCCCGGCGCGCTTCCGGAAGCAGGCTCGTCGGCGTACGCCGGCGAATGAAAAAGCGCAGCGGCCGCGCCAAAGACAGCGAACCGCAGGGCTTTAGTCATGCGGAACCTCGCGCCCATTGATTTTCTACAGGCTTGGCGGTGCAGGAAACGGCCGTGCAAGACATCGTCTCGCATGTGACCACTCTGATCCTGTGAAATTTCAGATCGCAACGATCTTGGCATGGACTTGCTAATCTCCAGGGCAGCGCATGAATCGCAAGCCATTACGAAAGTCCGATCCTTCGGCAAACAGGCTTCGGACCTCTACGAACTGCTCGGAGCCTTCGACCCGCCATTGCCATTCGCCCGCGAAGGCTTGCACGCCCTCTCGACAGAGGCCAAAATACTGTGTCCCTTCGGCAACTGGGTTGTGCCGGTCGATCATGCAGCCGGTCTCCCAGCCGAAAACGACACTCGTCGGACCGATTATCCGCAGGTGTTGGTAGTGGTCAATGTTGTAATTGCCGCACAGCGCAAGGTTGGCGAAGTAGATCCCGGGCCTGAGCTCTGCGACGCGTGTCTCGTGTTCAGGGATGTCGCATCGCCGAAAGGTGAAGTCCTCGCCTTCGTGGTGCGTCTTGCTGAAGGAGTGGCGTCCGACATTGTCGAACGTCATTTCTCTCTGGAAGGGACCCATTCCTTCCTCGAGGCACTGGGCCGACACAGAAAGCTTCCCACCGGTTAGATTTGCCCGCAAGACCCGGCATTGCGATGCCCCTACATGAATCTCATTCTCTCCAAACCAGTACACCATTAAATACGCCATTTCGCCATATTCAGCAAGCAGCTCTTCCCATGTAGCCTCGTCTTCCGTGCATTGTCGATCGTCAAAGGCGAAAGTTCCGGGAGCTATCGGGAGGAGCCCTGCTCCGGCCTCTGGACCCCCGGCACATGGTGCGGGCGCAAAACGGTCGGCATCCACCAGTGCCGCAGCGGTAGCCCGGTCGATGCGACCAGATTCGGGGAGGCAATACTCCCGCTGAAACTCGGCCAGAGCTGCCCGCGATGAGCTCCCGAAAATCCCGTCCATCGGACCGGCGACATAACCGCGCAGGTTGAGCTGAGTCTGGATTTCACGAGCATCACCAGAATTGAGCCTGCGACGGACTTCTTCGTCACTGGTCGGAAATTGCCCGTACTGTGCTGCCCACCCAATAGTGCTCGAAGATACAACGCTTCCGTCATGGAAGTCCACATAGCCTATGGCTGTAGCAACCACATCGCAGGCGCGACAGCCATCTGTGAGCAGCGCAGCAACAACGAAGCGTTGCGCCCCAACCGCTAGATATCGGTGACCGACGACGAACGTATAGTTTAGCGCATCCGCTCTTGGGTGGCTGAGTGCAATGGCTAGGCTTGCCGCATCGCGTGCGTTCATTGGCGCGAACTGCTCGTCAACCGGCAGGAACTCGAAGCCTGCCTTCACAAAGCCTTGGGTGATGCCGAGCCCTGCCGCGGGCCATTGGAGAACCGCGATGTCGATCGGCCCCATTTCCAAGTAATCGATCAAGTACCGATTGAAATTCTTGTCGGACATCGCAATCGCAGCTCGTACCGCTTGCTCTCCCTCCCCTGCGGCGCGTAGGCACCCTGCAAACTCTTCAAGACCATTGGCTCTTAAGCAATCATAAGATTCGTGCTGCGTGGCGATTACTGAATGCGGGCCAAGCAACTGGCTCTCCGCATTTCGAGATTCTCTGGCATTGGGCAGGCGAGCTTCTGAGAGTGTGTCAATACGGAAACTGGCCTCCACGGACCGGGAAATCTGTGGATGCGTGCAGGCGGGGTTTGCGCATGCGAGTATATCGAAGTGAAATGTTATCCAACTTTCACCATCCGAGCGAAGTGTCTCCATCTTCGGGAATGCCCATTCGTCTGGTGCAATGTCATCGATGTCAAGAACCACCTGATTGCCTGTCTCCGTGTCGATCAATAAGAGGTCTGACTGCCATTCCTTGGCCTGAATGGGTAATGCAACATATCGTCCATCGGGCGACCATGCTAATGAAGGTATCGGTTGCCGTACATTCGCTAGATCGGCCACCCCACGGACTGCAGTCTCTGGAATCACGTTGCTCTTGACTATACGAGACCTTTCGAAGTCAATCACGGCTGCTCGGAGCCCACCCCAGTCTTGATCCCAATGAAATAGGATTGATTTCCGCATATCCAGAGATGGAAAGATTCGCACTTCGATGTCCGCTGGATCATGGACGGCGGGGAAGATTCTGTCACCGCGATAGGACGCGCCACCGTCGTGACCCACGGCGACGTCGCCAGCACTTTGGCCCGGTCGTAGGATTGATCGCGCCTCTCTGATCAGGGTCCAGGTGCCGTTGGGAGTGTCGGAGGTTTGTGTTGCGGAAATCAGGTGAGTGTCTCCACGCGTAATCCACTCTTCTGGATCCGTCCATCCTACGCGGAACTCCGGCGTCTCGCGCCAGTCGCCCGGGCCGTAGATGTTGTTCCAGAGGGGGTAAAGCCAGCCGTCGAAGTGGCGCACCTCGAAGTGCAGGTGACAGCTGTCGGCAGCCCCCGTCGCGCCGGTTCGGCCGATCTCCTGTCCCGCTGCCACGGTCTGTCCGACCGAGAGGGCGGGCCTGTCCTGCAGGTGCAGATAGAGCGTGCTGACCGGACGGTCGCCTTCGGGCGGATGCCGCAGCAGGACGGCATGTCCGAGCGCATCAAGCCGGCCGTCGCCGTAAGCCAGCACCGCCGCCACCTCGCCGTCCGCCGCGGCCATGACGGGCAGCCCGCAGCCCCCACCGATGTCCACTCCGGCGTGGGTCCTGTTACCGAGAGACGGGAACTGGCCGTGGGTGTATCCGCTGATACGGCCTCCCGTGACAATGCGCGCGTACCAGGCTGCACCCTGCTGAACCGAACTCTCTGCGGGGGCCGGGGGCGGGGCTGCGGACTGCGCAGCGGCGAGTTCTCCTTCGCGCGAAGGTGCCAGCACAGATCCAATCAGGCTCGCCGGGTCGATCCATCCCCGCGCGGTTGCGTCCGTCGGTGTCGATACAACCGGTGCGCGACCGAAGCCCCAGCCTGCGTGCACATCCATCGCCGCCAGGACGCCGCGTCGGTTCACTCCCCAGTGCAGATGCGGCCCCGTTCCTGCGCGGACGATGGTTCCCACCCGGTCGCCGGCATTTACCGTGGCGCCCTCCTCCAGAGTGCTGTCGATGTGCCCGAGGACATGCTCGAGGCCCGACCTGGAGTCGCGGATCACGAGGTACTTGTTGAAGGGATCGGATGCTCGGGTTCCGTTGTGCACGACCTGTCCCGGAACCGGCGAGACAACGATGGTTCCGACCGGAGAAGGGAGATCGACGCCGAGGTGCTGCGCCGAGGGCTGATAGTCGGACGGGTAACGCGGATCGTAGAAACCTCGCGAGAACTCGCCTGTGAAACCGACGATCGGCAGAACCACCCCGTGGCCGGTATCGGTCTGCGGCAATGGCGGCGGCGCCTCCGGCAGGTTTCCGCTGGACGCCACGGCCGGTGTCGGTTCGAACAGCTCCCTTAGACGCGTGGCGTTGATCATGATGATGGCGGCTTGCTCCGGAGAGTCGCGATAGTCCTGCCGTGCGACGGCGGTCAGCCAGTCCACGGGACGCAGGACCGCCGAAAAGGGCGTGATGTTGCCGGAGGTCCGGCCCTTCTCGAGGATCTGTCGAGCAAGGCTCCGTGCACGGTCCTGGTCGCCGCGGGCCTGGGCCATGAGCGCCACGAAGGTCAGGTTGACGATCTCGATCACGGCGGTTTCGTCGTCGCGCCCGACGATGCTGCGCACATCCGCCGTCGCGGCCCGGATCGTTTCGCTGGCGATGGCAGAGGACCGCGGGCCGGGTACGAGCGTCACAAGCTGCACGGCGGTTTCGATGCTGATCGCCATCGCCGTCAGGGCATCGTCCTGCGCGCGGGCAGCGCTGCGCGAGGCCCAGGCGATGCGGTAGACGTCGACTGCGCGGTTGACGAGCGGCGCCACCAAAGCCGTCGGATCGCCCGTGCCCGCGCGCAAGAGGTTCAGGGTTTCGACCACGGCGGCATGCAGGACCGGACGCAGCGATTGCTGCCAGGCGGGCGAAATCCGATCGAAGCCGGGAAGCATGAACATCGAGTCGACAATCAGCGCGGCAGCAACGGATACGGCAGCGCCCTCGACGATCTCTGCCCCGACACCGAGAGCGGCATGCCCAAGCGCGGCGCCAGGATTGGCCAGCGCCGTGTTGAGCAGCACGGTACCATTGACGCGCAGTGGGTCCAGCAACAGTCGATTTCCCTCGGGCGACTGGGCAAGCCATACCACCAGTTCCAGCACCTCGACAGCCAGTGCCGTTACGGCTGTCTCGGCACCCAGGATCGTGAGCAGCTCTGCATGAACCGTCGGGTGGGTTTCGCGAAGGGTTCGGGCAACGGACCCGCTGCCATCCGCCGGTTGAAGCGGGAAGGAGTGGTAACGCTGCGGCGGAAAATCATCCCCCGGGATTTCGTCCGGGGAAAGAACGGACGCGCGGCCGAGATCGAGGCCTTCACGCAGGACGATCAGGCGGTCCGACGTGCGCAGGATGTAGGCGCTGTGGCAGCGACCGGCGCCGCACCGATCGCCTCCCGGAACGCCTGCTGCCAGGAGGAGTCGGCGACCCGCTGCACGCTCGGGCGGCGTGCCGGGGGGGAAGGCGACCTGCTCGACGACGAAATCCGAAAGGGCACACGCGCGCTCGCAATCGGTGCTCTCCAGCCTCAGTCCGATTTCTGCCAGATCCGCCGGACCGAACATTGCGTCTGCCTGCACCGTCGCCGGCAGCAAAGACAGTGCGACAGTGAGCCATCTGCGCAGGTGCATTTGTGGCACCTCCGATCAGAATCCTACCCTGACCACCCTGTATCCGCGGCGCTCCATGCATCGGTTGACGCTGTTCCTGTGCGCTTCCGATGTCATTATCGGCCGTCCTGCGGCATTGAACTCGACCCCGCAGATCCCGAGATCGCGACGTGTCTGCTCGGGAGATGTCCTCGGTTTCTCATAGTCCCAGCCGACGACGCAGCCTGCCAGGGCGAGAGGTGCCAGCAACGCAAGCATGACGCCGATGCTGCGGCTCGCGGGTCTTTGCGATCTCTTCTTGACGTTATGGACCTTCATGCACGCCTCTCCTCCTCATCGGCGACTCACCGGCAGTCCCGCCGGAAATTCGGAACGATCCTCCCGTTGGCCTCGCGCAGGCATCCGTTCCGATCGATGTACCGGCCCCTCGGGTTGGTCGTGGACCGTCCGGTGGTCGCCCGAGGTGCTGTGGCCGGGTTGCTGCGCAACCAGGTCTCGTAGGCTCCATCGGACTGCGCGCGCAGGGCGCCCATCTGCTGCGCGTCGAGAAAGCCCGTCGCTGGAATGTTCCGGGTTCCCTGCCACGCCGATATGGCCGAGCGCGTCCCGCGTCCAATGATCCCATCCACGCCGCGGGGATCGAAGCCGAGGGCCGAGAGACGTCCCTGCAACTCGCGAATGGCCGTCCGATCCAGCCTGAGCCCACGCTCGTCCGCCTCCGTCGCCGCGCGCCACACCGGGGGCACGGCAGGCGGCGCCGGAAGGCCGGGCACTGCCGCAACCCCGGTTGTGGTTCCCGCGGGCGCAAGGGTGGCGGAGATCACGGCGTCCACCGAGGCCACGAGGACCAGTGCACCACCGCCTTCGGGATAGGGGGCACAGTCGTCAATGGCCCCGAGTGCACGCTGGAAGAGCTGCCGCACGCCCGCGTCGACATTCGCAGGCGCGGTCAGAACAGGCAAACCCTGCACCTCGCCGCCCGGGCCGATCTGCGCCTCCACCGTGACCGCCTGCACCACGCCTGCTTGGGAAAGCGCCGGCACGCCCGCGAAGCAGGCCGAGAGCCTGCCCAACAGCCCTCCCTCTCCACCGGGAGCCGGCGGCGCGGGCGGTGCGCCCGACGCAACCCCCTCGGCGACGCGTGCCGGGTCGATCCTTCCGAGCGGAAGCCCGAGCAGCAGCGAGATGGCCTCATCGCTCGCCGGGTATTCCTCGAGAATGCGGTCGAGCAGGGCCTGGACCTCGGCCATGCGCTCCGCGGTGTAGAGCGCGTCCGCTTCGGCAATCAGCGCCTCGACACCTGTCGCTGTGGGTACACCATCCCCGGCGCCTTCCGGTGGGGCGGCCCCGGCGGCCGGTTGGCCACTCCCGGCGGGTTCCGGCCCTGCGTCTGCGACCGTCTCCTCATCGACGTCACTCCCCTCCGCCTCGCCGGTCGCCTGCTCTGCAAGGGAGGGAGCGCTCTCATCCGGCCACGCCTCGGACACCGCCGGGGCCGGGGGCGCCTCGACGATGGTTGCGGGCAGCGTCGCAAGCCGGGCATCGAGCGCGGCCACGTCGAGCCCCTCGATCGGCTCCTGCACGAGGAGGCGGAAGGCGAGGTCCGAGGCCGGATGCTCGTCGATGATCCGGTCCAGAAGGGAGCGGATCGCGCGAAGCGTCTGCGCATCGGTGCTGTCCGCTGGCAGATCGGCATGGAGCGTGATCGCCTCTGCCAGCAGATCCTCGGCGGACTGGCCGAGTGCCGGGCCGGCGGACAGCGCCAGCGCGAGGATCGTGGCGAGGGATGTGGTGCGGGCAGGCTTCATGTGGCCCCCGGTTTGCGAGGCATCGCGATCCCCAGGATCACGAGGGAAAGCGCGCAGCCATAATGCAGATAGACTCCCGCACCCAGGACACGGCTCAATTCCGAGAGCAGGCGCTCGGCACTCCCGGCATCGATCCCGAGCATCCGGGCCCTGTCCAGGATATCGCGGGCAGGAAGGCCGCTGCGATCAAGCTCGACCACCGTCGATCCGACAAACCATGCAATGACGGCGAAGGGAGCGGCTCCGGCAAGCAGGATCAGGCCGCGTGGAGCGGAATTCAGCAACGCCATGACGCAGCAGGCGGCGGCGACGAGGTACGCGCCGAAATAGCCGAGCAACATCGGTGGAAAGTCCGCGATGCTGACCGGCCTGCGCCCCTGTGGCGGGTTGAACACCGGCTCGAGAAGCTCCCATGGGGTGACGGTGACCGAAGCGCCACCGAACGGCGATGCGATCTTCAGCCAGGGGAGCCAGAGGGCTCCGAAGATTGCCGCAGACAGGAGGGCGACAAGGGGCTGCATGGGTCACTCACGGCTGTTGCACTTGGGAGAGACAATGATCCTGGGCTGGCCCCAGCACGAAAGAGCGCCAGAGCGACCGGGAGCATCATGATCTTCACATGCGCGCCAAGGACGAGGAAGTGTCGTGATAACGGAATTTGAGGTCGCCTCATCGGTAATCCGAGCTTCCCGAAGAGAAGAGCGCGACCGCGAAATCAGCATGTCCTGAGCAAGGCGTTCAGGCAGGGCAAGAAATGACCCGAGGTGAAATGGTCTCAAGCGCAGTCTGTCGGGCTTGTCGCTCAAGGACATACAATGCTGCATGGGGTCGCGAACCCTCATGGCGCAGCACTTACGACACACAGGGCGGAAACCTTGACGTTGTTGACCGTGAACGACCCGCCGCCTTCCCCGGACAGCTTTCCGTCAGGCTCGAATTGAACATCCAGAGCCCACATTTCGACCCAACTCATGCTTCGGCCGTTGACTATTCCTCGAAATCCCATCGGGAAGGAGTAATCCTCTCCGGAATAGGTGAACTGAAGCGAGTAATTATAAGATGTCAAATCCGATGGTCTGGTGCCAATGCGGGCCCCAAATCCGTCGGATCGAAACTCTGTAATCCGCATGTAGAAGGAGTTCCTCCAACTCCGCTCTGCGCCTCCGCGCTCTCTGCACGAGATCTCCCCTACCCAATTCGTTGGCAAGCCGGAAATCACCGCACGCCGCGCCGCGATCGACTGCTCGATGGCCTCGAGGATCTGCGACGACGTCTGATAGCGGACCGCCAGCGCCGCCTTGAGCGCTTCCTGGAGTGCGACGACATCCGTCGCGGCCTCGAGGCGCCGCTGCAGGCTTGCGCGCTCGGTCGCCAGACCGGTTTCCAGCTCCGCAAGCTCCTGGCGCTGTCGGGTGATGAGTTCTCCCCGCCGTTCGGCATGAGCGGCCCGCAGCGCCTCCAGCTCCGCATCCCCCTCGTCTTGCGCAGCCCGCAACGCCTCGGCCGTCTGTTGCCGCGCCTCGGTCAACTGCCGCGCGCGCTCGGCGTCAGAGGCCTGCAGCTCGGCCAGTTCGGCCGCCTGCCGCGCCAACACGGCCGACCGCGCCTCGGCATGCGACGTCTCCAGCCCGAAAAGCTCCTCGGCCTGGAAGGCGATCAGCGCCGCACGCGCCTCGGCATGGGCTTCCTGCAACCGGTTCAGCTCCCGCTCGGCCGCCTCGCGCGCCTCGCGCAGCGCCTGTGCAGAGGCCGTCGCCGCCTCGCCCAGCAGGCGCTCCCGCTCGGCCTCGGCCTCGGCCTGTTGTGGCGCGATCTCGGCAACGATGTCTGCCAGCGCCGTGCGGTGCGCCCGCTCCGCTTCGGTCAGCGCCGCCGCGTGCCGCTCGGAAAGGTCCGAAAGCTCACTGGCCTGCGCTGCGCGCAACCCGCCCAGCCGGCTGCTGTGGGCGATCTCCAGTTCGGTCAGCGCGGCGGCGTGCTGGGCCCGCAACGCAGCCATCTCGCGCTCCAGCGCGGCCGAGGCCTCGGCCATGGCCGTGGACCGCAACGCAGCCAGCGTCGCCTCGGCGTCAGCCGCGGCGATGTCGAGGGTCGGACGCCCGAAAAGATCGAGCGGCCGGCCAAGTCCGGCGACCGGGTTCTCGATCGTCGTGTCGCCCGTCCATGCACCAGCACTGTAGGAAAGGTCAAAGACCCCATACAGCCGGCGCGACTCATCGGCCGGCCGTGTCTGTACCACCAGCGCAAAGGGGCCCTCGCTGCCGGTTTCCTCGTAGAGAGGTGCGGAGGGTGAGGCGTCGGCTTCGAACCGGACGAGCGCCCGTGGACGCGCCGCATCGCCGAGCTGGGTGGTCGCGACGACGACCAGGTTACTGGGTGTCCACCAAGCCGGGAGCGACCTCGCCAACTTGTCCACGAGGCTCGGCTCGTCGGGCAGTTCCTGGGCACCAAGGCTGGTCGCGAGTGCGATGAAGCCGGTCGAAACGAGCAGGCGCAGGTGCATGTCAAGCCCCTCCCAAGCGCAACTCTCAAAAATTTGTTGATATCGAGGTGTCCCGTGTCAAGCGAAAAGTGCCGAACGGTTCCGAGACCTCGGGGCGACGACTTGGCCAGCCGGCTTGCATAATCACAGGCAAGAATGCCGCATGGAAGCTGCAGACCCCAACGAAGCGCGCCGACCAGCAGGAGCATTGATTGACAGACGCGTGTCCGGAACATCAACGGCTTTGGCGGAGCCGTGCCGGGTAGAGACCACGCCAGAACGGTCAAAGGATAGGGCCGGTGGCATCAGTCCAGCCGACACGTCCTATTCTGTAGGCCACCTTCCGTTCGGCATAAGCCAAATCCTACCCCCGCAACCAACGATACTTGCAATGCGTTCGTTAGCCCTGCCTCGAAGGCCCGCGTTTCCAAACCCAGTCTGTACCACCTGCAACTATTCGGGCTTAGCGAGGCCCGCATGCTCCTGCCACGGCCAGCCCGCCCACGGATCGCCCGACGCGCGAAGATGGGTGTACCGCTGAAGGCTCTGCCATGACCGGTGGCCAGACACCTGCGCCACCTGCGGGATAGTCCAGCCCATTTCGAAGAGCCGCGACACGCCCTCATGCCGGAGGTCGTGGAAGCGGAGATCGTTGATCTGCAGCAGCTTGCACGCTCGCGTGAACGCAGCGCCGACGGCATCCGTCGAGTACGGGAATATCCGGGCATCTGTCCGGGGCATCGCGCGCGCGATCGCCTCGGCCTCTGGCGGCAGGTCGACCCGGACGTCATTGCCGATCTTGTCGCCGGGGTGCTTCATGTCCCGGACGATCACCCGGCCGGGCTCGAGATCTCGCCACTCGATCCGAACGATCTCTTCCTGGCGGCGCGATGAGAAGAAGGCAAAGAGGATCACCCGGCGCATGTCGATCGAGCCGGGACGCCGGGCCCGAACCTGCGCGAAGTGCTGCAGGAGCGCCTCTATCTCCATCCTCGTCGGTCTGCGGTCCCGCTTGCGAGCCTTCCCCGTGAGGCCTAGCCTTCGTGTCGCGTCCAACGCGTCCGGGATAGCGTTTCTGTCGACGTCATGCCCCGATGCGCGCGCCACGCGCAGCACGCCGCCCAGGTGGCTCAGGTAGTTCTGCACGGTCGCCGGCTCGCGATCCTTCGCCAACTCCCGTGCGAGCCCGATCAGGTCCGCAGATCGGATCTCGGACACGCGCCGCGCGGCGATCGGCAGAGCGGTGATCGCACGCAGCACCTGCGCCTTGGTGCGGCCGATCCGGACATGATCGCGGACGTAGTCGGTGATTACCTCTGCGAGGGTCGCAGTCTGCGGCACGGCCTCGAGGCGCGCCGCCTCGATCGCGCCTGGCTTGCGCATCTCGCGTTCGTGCCGATCCATCCACGCTTGCGCCGTGGATCGGCGCTCGAAGCTCCGGCTCCGGCGATAGACAACCCTGCCGCCTTCCTTGATCACCACCTCGGCGCGATAGGCCGTCTTGCCGTTGGCAAGCTCGCGTGCTGTGATCGTGCCCATCGTCTCTGGTCCTCCTCGAGCTCTAAACCGGTCCTCCTGGGAGGACGACCTACGAAAAAAGGCTCATGATCAAGCCGGATGACGTAGGATAAGGTGTTGCCCGCGTGGTGCCAAGTAGCAGATTAGGAAAAGAAAATGGAGAAAGTAAAGGCTTCGGCTCTAGCGGTCGCGCCGATGATGGACTTGACCGACCGGCATTGCCGGATCTTCCATCGTCAGATCAGCACCCGCGCGCTGCTCTACACCGAGATGGTGACCTCGGCGGCGCTGGTGCGGGGCGGCGCGCTGCGGCTTCTGGCGCATGACGCGGGCGAGCATCCGGTGGCGGTGCAGCTGGGCGGCAGCGACCCGCGGGAGCTGGCCGAGGCGGCGCGGATCGCGGTCGGCGAGGGTTTTGCCGAGGTCAACCTCAATGTCGGCTGCCCGTCCGACCGGGTGCAGTCGGGCTGTTTCGGGGCGGTGCTGATGCGCTCGCCCGGTCTGGTGGCCGAGTGCGTGGCGGCGATGGCGATGGCCTCGGGGGCCGAGATCACGGTGAAATGCCGCATCGGCGTGGACGAGGACGAGCCGGCCGAGGTGCTGCCGCGGTTTCTCGAGACGGTCGCCGCGGCCGGCGTGCGCCGCTTTGCCATCCACGCCCGCAAGGCCTGGCTGCAGGGGCTGAGCCCCAGGGAGAACCGCGAGATCCCGCCGCTCGATCACGCGCTGGTGGTGGCGATGACGCGTGCCTTTCCCGGGCTGGACATCTCGGTCAACGGCGGGATCGTCTCGCTGGCCGAGGCGCAGGCGCTGCTGGCCGAGGGGCTGGACGGGGTGATGATCGGGCGGGCGGCCTATCATGCGCCCTACGACATCCTCGCCGGGGCCGATGCGGCGATCTGGGGCGAGACGGCGCCGGCGCCCTCGCGGGCCGAGGTGGTCGAGCGGATGCGGCCCCACATCGCGCGCCATCTGGCGGCCGGGGGGCGGCTGCATGCGGTGACGCGGCACATGCTGGGGCTGTTCGCGGGCTGTCCTGGGGCGCGGGGCTGGCGGCGGGCGCTGTCGGAGGGGGGCACGCGGCCCGGCGCGGGGCTCGAGGTGCTGGATGCCGCGCTGGCGGAGGTCTCCGCCGTGGCCGTGGCGGAGTAGCGCCGCCGCCCCGCCCGCCTCAGCGTTGCAGGCCGCGCAAGTAGTCGGCCAGCGCGATCAGCGGCTCGGGGGTGGGGGTGAGGATGCCATCTCCGGTGTCGAAGGGGATGCGCGGGCCGTCCAGAAGGTCGCCGAACTCCGGCATGCTGTCGTCCTCGAGGTTGCGGGTGTAGCCGTCGACATAGCTCATCACCCGGGCCGTCGGGAACACCCCGCCGTTGCCGGCCGACAGGCGAGTCAGGTCCACGGGAGGGGGCGTCAGCCCCGCCGCCGCCGGACCGTCGCCGCGGCCCGTGGGCCCGTGGCAGACGGCACAGTAGTCGGCATAGATCGCCCTGCCCGAGACCTCTTCGGGGCCGGGGGGCATGCAGGCTGCCAGCCCCGCCGCCGCCGCCACGCCCAGCACTGACGGCACCGCCGCCCGTCTTGCCCTCATCCCTGCCTCCTGCCTGTCGCTCTGCCCGGGTCTTTGCGCGGCACTATGGCACGGCCCGGCCCGCCCGGCCAAGGGGAGGCGAACCGCCGCCCGGCCGCGGGGGCTCAGCGCCGGGCGCGCTCGCGCAGCCGGCTGCGCAGGCGCAGGCGTCGGCGCAGCCGGCGGGTCAGCGCGGCCAGGCCCGGGCGCGGCGCCGGGTCCCGGGGCAGGATGTTGAGCGGCAGCGCCGTCATGGGCATCGGTCCCGGGCTCAGCGCCGGGTCGGCTGGGTCGAGGCGAAAGAACCGCTCGGTTTCGGGCCAGACATAGCCGTCGTCCCATGTCCAGCAGCCCTCGGCGGTATAGAGCGCCTGTGCGCGGGAGGCGAGGGCGCGGTCGGTGGGCAGGGGCGGGGTGACCTCGGCCAGGCGGTGCCGCTCGGCCAGCATCAGGGGCATCGACTTCGGCGCGGCATAGTTCGTCACCCAGATCTCGAAGCCATGCACCGCCTGCGCCGCGCAGACCGCGCGCAACACCTGCACATGCTCTTCATGGCCGTATTCGCCCCACGGGTTGTGGGTGACGACCTGCGCCACGCCGGCGAGCCGTGCAGTCAGGGCCTCGCACAGCCGGACGTGATTGGCGACATAGGCCGCCGCCGCTCCGGGCGGGTCGGCCAGGACCTGCGGCCGCAGCCTCAGGCCGGCGGCGTCGGGCTGCGGCGCGGCCCAGTCGGCGCGGTCCAGCACGCCGGCCTCACGCATGTCGAGGAACTCCACCGGGCCGAGCGGAAACGCCGCCAGCGCACGGCGCCGCCCCTCGCCCAGCTGCGGCATCCCGTCGAGGTCGCCGAAACACAGGAGGATGCGGTCCGCCCGGGCCAGCACCGAACTGGCCCAGAGCACCTCGTCGTCGGGGTGCGCCATCACCACCGCGCAGCCGGCGAGGACGGCCTGCGACCCGCCCTCGGTCATCCGCCGCCCTCGGTCATCCGCCGCCCTCGGTCATCCGCCGCCCTCGGTCATCCGCCGCCCTCGGTCATCCCTGTCCCTCGGTCATCCGCGTCCCTCGCCCAACCGCGGCCCATGCCTGACCGCGGCCCTCGCCTATCCGCGGATCGCCTCGAGCAGGCGGTGGACGTTGTCAGGATCGGCGTCGGGGGTGATGCCGTGGCCGAGGTTGAAGATGTGCGGCCCGCCGGCGAGGGCTCGGACGATGCGCTTCGCCTCGGCGACCAGCTCGGGGCCGCCCGTGACCATGTGCCGCGGGTCGAGATTGCCCTGCACGCAGCCGTCCCGCTGCACCTCGCGCGCGGCCCAGTCGGCGCTGACGGCGTTGTCGATCGCGACGCAGTCGACGCCGGTGGCACGGGCAAAGCCGGCATAGGCGTCGCCCGCGCCGCGGGGAAAGCCGATCACGGGGATGCCGGGGTGGCGCGCCTTCAGCGCGGCGGTAATGGCGCGGGCAGGCTCGACCGCATAGCGGTCGAAGGCCGCGCCCTTGAGCGAGCCGGCCCAGCTGTCGAAGATCTTGACCACCTCGGCGCCGGCCTCGATCTGGGCCGAGAGGTACTCGACCGTGGCCTCGGTCAGCCGTGCGATCAGCGCGTCGAAGGCCTCGGGCTCGGTCTCGCGCATCAGATGCGCCGGGCCCTGATCGGGGGTGCCGCGGCCCGCCACCATGTAGGTCGCCACCGTCCAGGGCGCGCCGGCAAAGCCGATCAGCGTGGTCTCGGCCGGCAGTTCGCGGCGCAGGATGCGCACGGTTTCATAGACCGGCGCGAGGGTCTCGTGGATCGCCTCGGTCGGCTTCAGCGCCGCCACGCCGGCGGCATCGGTCAGGGTGGAGAGCCGTGGCCCCTCGCCGGTGACGAACCAAAGCTCGGCCCCCAGCGCCTGCGGCAGAAGCAGGATGTCGGCAAACAGGATCGAGGCGTCGAAGCCGTAGCGGCGGATCGGCTGCAACGTGACCTCGGCCGCCAGCTCGGAATTGTAGCACAGCGACAGGAAGTCGCCCGCCTGCGCCCGCGTGGCGCGGTACTCGGGCAGGTAGCGGCCGGCCTGACGCATCAGCCACACCGGGGGCGGGTCCACCCTCTCGCCCGCCAGCGCGCGCAACAGGGTCTTTTCGGTGCGCGCGGGCGCGGCGGCAGGGGGCGTCTGGGCCATGGTGGTCTCGGCCATCCTTGTCTCCTTCGGTCTGACCGTTCGTCCCCCGGGACCCGCCAGTTGTCAAGCGCGCTGGACAGTGTTGACAGCCCCCGCGCCCGCGGCCATTCATCGCCCATGACCCGTGCACGCCCCACCCCCGCCCAACCGCTCCGCATCGGCACCCGCGGCTCGCCGCTCGCGCTCGCGCAGGCGCATGAGACCCGCGCCCGGCTGATGGCCGCGCACGACCTGCCCGAGGCCGCCTTCGAGATCGTGGTGATCAAGGTCATGGGCGACGACCGCCACATGGTCGCCGCCGACACGCCGCTGAAGGAGATCGGCAACAAGGGCCTCTTCACCCGCGAGATCGAGGAAGCGCTGATCGACGGCGGCATCGACATCGCGGTGCATTCGATGAAGGACATGCCGACGGAGCAGCCCGCGGGGCTGATCCTCGACTGTTACCTGCCGCGCGAGGATGTGCGCGACGCCTTCGTCTCGCCGCATGCCGCCGGGCTGAAGGCGCTGGCGCCGGGGCAGGTGGTGGGCACCTCGAGCCTGCGGCGGCGCGCGCAGCTCCTGAACCGCCGGCCGGACCTGAAGGTGGTGGAGTTCCGCGGCAATGTGCAGACGCGGCTGCGCAAGCTCGAGGAGGGGCTGGCGGATTGCACGTTCCTGGCCATGGCCGGGCTGAACCGGCTGGGCATGGCCGGGGTGGCGCGGGGCGCGATCGACCCCGAGGAGATGCTGCCCGCGATCGCGCAGGGCTGCATCGGGATCGAGCGGCGCGCGGCCGACACGGCCACCGCCGAGCTGCTGGCGGCGATCCATCATGGCGACACCGGCGTGCGGCTGGCGGCCGAGCGGACGCTGCTGGCGACGCTGGACGGCTCCTGCGAGACGCCGATTGCCGGGCTGGCGGTGCTGGAAGGGGGCGAGGTGTGGCTCAGGGGCGAGATCCTGCGGCCCGATGGCTCGGAGGCCATCGCCGAGGAGGGGCGCGCGCCGTGTGCCGACGCGGCCGCGCTGGGCGAGGAGCTGGGGCGGAGGCTGCTCGCGCGGGCGCCGGCGGGGTTCTTCGACTGGCGCGCAGCCTGAGGGGGGCTGCCGGGGGAGGTGGCCCGGCGCTGCGCCCGGTGGGGGCGGGGCAGGGGGGCTTTCCGCCCCCCGTCTCCTGCGGAGACTCCCCCCGAGGATATTTGAGGAAAGATGAAGGGGCGCGGGCGGGGCCGGCGGTCGTCTGATCTGCCTTTGGCGGGCTCCGGCGGGGGGCGATGCTGGCCGCGGCGTGGTGTCGCGCTAGCTGCGTCTCATCCGAAACACCGGGGGAGACCATCATGATCCGCAGCTTTCGCCTTGCCGCCGCGGCGGCCGTGACCCTTGCCGCCGCACTGCCGGCCCTGGGGCAGATCGTCATCGAGCCGATGGAATATACCGTCGGCGACACCGTCTTCGAGGGGCTGGTCGCGCGCAACGCCCGGCTGGAGAGCCCGCGGGGCACCGTGCTGATCGTCCATGACTGGAACGGCATCGACGACTACGAGCGCCGGCGCGCCGAGATGCTGGCGGCGCAGGGCTATGTCGCGGTCGCCGTCGACCTCTTCGGCCGCGACGCGGTGCTGGAGGGGGTCGAGGACTATCGCCGCGAGACCGGCGCGCTCTATGGCAACCGGGGCGAGTTCCGCGCCCGGCTGGGCGGGGCGATCGAGGCGGCCGGGGAGCTGCCCGGGGCCGGGGCGGGCATGGTGCTGATGGGCTACTGCTTTGGCGGAGCGGCGGTGCTGGAGGCGGCGCGGATGGGGGCGGACCTTGCGGGTTTCGTCAGCTTTCACGGCGGGCTCGGCACGCCCGAGGGGCAGGACTGGAGCGAGGCGACGGGAGCGCCGGTGCTGGTGCTCCACGGCTCGGCCGATCCGGTCTCGGGGATGGCGGACCTTGCCGTGCTGATGGACGAGCTGCGCGAGGCCGGCATCCCGCATGCGGCCGAGATCTATGGCGGGGCGCGGCATTCCTTTACCGTCTGGGGCTCGAACGACCATGACCAGACGGCCGACACGCGCTCGTGGGAGGCGCTGCTGAGGTTCCTCGGCGAGACGATGTGACGGGGGGCGCCCGGGGGGCGGGGGCGGTGCCGCCGCCCCCGGGGCGCCCGCAAGAATCCCTGTTTTCAAGCGCATGTTCGCGTGCTTTACTCCGCCGCAACGAACCCAGGGAGAACCACGATGACCAAGGTCTCGATGATCGTGAACGGCAGGTCCGTTTCGGGCGAGGTGGAGGGCCGCACGCTGCTCGTTCAGTTCCTGCGCGAGGGGCTGGGGATGACCGGCACCCATGTCGGCTGCGACACCGCCCAGTGCGGCGCCTGCGTCGTGCATGTGAACGGCAAGGCGGTGAAGTCCTGCAACGTCTTCGCGCTCGATCTGGAGGGGGCCGAGGTGAAGACGATCGAGGGGATGGCGGAGGCCGACGGCACGCTCTCGCCCATCCAGCAGGCGTTTCAGGACCACCACGGGCTTCAGTGCGGCTTCTGCACGCCCGGCATGGTGATGTCGGCCGCAGCCCTCCTGGCCGAGAACCCGAAGCCGACCGAGGCCGAGGTGCGCGAGTATCTCGAGGGCAACCTCTGCCGCTGCACGGGCTACCACAACATCGTCAAGGCGATCCTCGCCGCCAGCGGTCAGGAGATGGCCGTCGCGGCCGAGTGACGCCGCCGCGCCCCGCGGGGCGCGCAGCAGGGTGCCGCGGCCCCGTTGCGGGCCGCGCAACGCGAGGCGCCGCTATTCCGCAGGCGCCCAGGGAGGGGAAACAGAGACATGCCCAAGGATCATGGCATCGGCGCCAGCTCCAGGCGCCGCGAGGACGTCCGGTTCCTGACCGGCAACGGCCGCTACACCGACGACATCAACCTGCCCGGCCAGGCCCATGTGGCCTTTCTGCGGTCCCAGGTCGCCCATGGCCGCATCAACGGCATCGACACCGCCGCCGCCGCGGCCATGCCCGGCGTGCTGCGCATCTTCACCGCGAAGGATTTCGAGGGCGTGGGCGGGCTGCCCTGCGGCTGGCTCGTGACCAGCCGCGACGGCCAGCCGATGAAGGAGCCCAAGCACCCGGTGCTGGCCGACGGCAAGGTCCGCCACGTCGGCGACCCCGTCGTCGCCGTGGTGGCCGAGACCTATGAGCAGGCGCGCGACGCCGCCGAGGCGGTCGTCCTGGACATCGAGGAGCTGCCGGCGGTCATCGACATGAAGGCGGCGGTGGCTGACAGCTCGGTGCTGGTGCACGAGGACATGGGCACCAACCTCTGCTACGACTGGGGCTTCGTCGAGGAGAACCGCGAGAAGGTCGACGCGGCCTTTGCCTCGGCCCACCATGTGACCACGCTGGAGCTGGTGAACAACCGCCTCGTGCCCAACGCGATGGAGCCGCGGGTGGCGGTGGGCGACTACAGCTTCGCCACCGGCGAGCACACGCTCTACACCACCTCGCAGAACCCGCATGTGATCCGCCTGCTGATGGGCGCCTTCGTCCTCGGCATCCCCGAGCACAAGCTCAGGGTGGTGGCGCCGGATGTGGGCGGCGGGTTTGGGTCCAAGATCTTCCACTATGCCGAGGAGGCCTTCTGCACCTTTGCCGCCAAGGCGCTGCGCCGGCCGGTGAAGTGGACCTGCCAGCGCAGCGAGTCCTTCCTGACCGACGCCCATGGCCGCGACCATGTCACGAAGATCGAGCTCGCGCTCGACGCCGAGGGGCATTTCCAGGCGATCCGGACCGAGACCTACGCCAACATGGGCGCGTATCTCTCGACCTTCGCGCCCTCGATCCCGACCTGGCTGCACGGCACGCTGATGGCGGGCAATTACAAGACCCCGCTCATCTACGTGAACGTCAAGGCGGTGTTCACCAACACCGTGCCGGTGGACGCCTATCGCGGCGCGGGCCGGCCCGAGGCGACCTTTCAGCTCGAGCGCGTGATCGACAAGGCCGCGCGCGAGATGGGCATCGACCCGGTGGAGCTGCGGCGGAAGAACTTCGTCACCGAGTTCCCCTACGAGACCCCGGTCGCGGTGGTCTATGACACCGGCGACTATCACGCCACGATGGACAAGCTGGTGGAGATCGCCGATTTCGCCGGCTTCGAGGCGCGCCGGGCCGAGAGCGCGAAGAAGGGGCTGCTGCGCGGCCTCGGGGTGAACTGCTACATCGAGGCCTGCGGCATCGCGCCCAGCCAACTCGTGGGCCAGCTCGGCGCCCGGGCGGGCCTTTACGAGAGCGCGACGGTCCGGGTGAACGCCACCGGCGGCGTGGTGGTGATGACCGGCTCGCACAGCCACGGGCAGGGGCACGAGACCACCTTCGCCCAGGTGATCGCGGACATGATCGGCATCCCCGAGGCGCAGGTCGAGATCGTGCACGGCGACACCGCGAACACGCCGATGGGCATGGGCACCTACGGCTCGCGCTCGCTCGCGGTCGGCGGCTCGGCCATGGTCAAGGCCGCGAACAAGGTCATCGACAAGGCGAAGAAGATCGCCGCCCACCTGCTCGAGGCCTCCGACGCCGACATCGAGCTGAAGGACGGCAAGTTCTCGGTGGCCGGCACCGACAAGTCGGTCGACTGGGGCTCGGTCACGCTGGCGGCCTATGTCCCGCACAACTATCCGCTGGACAGGATCGAGCCGGGGCTGGAGGAGACGGCCTTCTACGACCCGTCCAACTTCACCTATCCCGCCGGTGCCTATGCCTGCGAGGTCGAGCTCGACCCCGAAACCGGCAAGGTCGCCATCTGCTCCTTTGCCGCCACCGACGATTTCGGCAACATCGTCAACCCGATGATCGTCGACGGCCAGGTCCATGGCGGGATCGCCCAGGGCATCGGCCAGGCGCTGCTGGAGACGGCCGCCTATGACGAGGACGGCCAGCTGCTCACGGGAAGCTACATGGACTATGCCATGCCGCGGGCCGACGACGTGCCGTTCTACACCGTCGACCACTCCTGCCAGACACCCTGCACGCACAACCCGCTGGGGGTGAAGGGCTGCGGCGAGGCCGGGGCGATCGGCTCGCCCCCGGCGGTGGTCAACGCGGTGATCGATGCGCTCCACCGCGCCGGCCATACCCATGTCACCCACATCGACATGCCGCTGACGCCGTCGCGCGTCTGGGCGGCGATCAACGCAAGCTGACGGAGGCCCCCGCATGTACGCTTTCGACTTCGCCCGCCCCACCAGCATCGCCGAGGCGGTCGCGGCCCTCGCGCAGGAGGACGCGCAGGCGCTCGGCGGCGGCCAGACGCTGATCCCGGCGTTGAAACAGCGCCTCGCCAGCCCCTCGGTGCTGGTCAGCCTCGCCGGCATCGCCGAGATCAAGGGCGTCTGCGTCGATGACTCGGGGCGCGTCTGCATCGGCGGCGGCACCACGCATGCCACCGTCGCGGCCGAGGCGGCGGCGCATTACCCGGCGCTGGCGGCGCTGGCGGGCCGGATCGGCGACCCGGCGGTGCGCAACATCGGCACCATCGGCGGCAGCCTCGCCAACAACGACCCCTCGGCCTGCTATCCGGCCGCGGTGCTGGGCTCGGGCGCGACGGTGGTGACCAACGCGCGCGAGATCGCCGCCGACAACTTCTTCCAGGGGATGTTCGCCACCGCGCTCGAGCCGGGCGAGATCATCACCGAGGTCAGGTTCCCCGTGCCGCAGGCCGCGAACTACCAGAAATTCGTCCAGCCCGCCTCGCGCTTCGCCCTGACCGGCGTGTTCGTGGCGAAATACGCAGGCGGCGTGCGCGTGGCCGTGACCGGCGCCTCCGAATCGGGCGTCTTCCGCTGGAGCGAGGCCGAAGCCGCCCTCGCCTCGGACTTCACCGCCGAGGCGGTGAAGGGCCTGACACTCGCCGCCGAGGGCATGATCGGCGATCTCCACGGCACGCCCGAATACCGGGCCAACCTCGTGCGCGTGCTCACCGCCCGCGCCGTCGCCGCCGCCGGCTGACCGAGCACGGGCGGGCGCAGCCCCCTGCGCCCGCCCGTCTTCCTGCGCCGCCCCTTCATCTTTCCTCAAATATCCTCGGGGGGGGGCTCCCGGAACGGGAGACGGGGGGCAGACAGCCCCCCTCCCACGCTTGGCCCGGGAACAGCCAGCGCCCGAATGCAGCGCGCCCCGAGGCGGGGCCGCACGAGGGCGCCCTCCCGGACATGCAAAAGGGGCGGGAAAACCCGCCCCGATGCCGTGCGATCCGGTTCGAGGGCGCCCGGCGCCCCGTCTGCGGCGTCAGGCCAGCGTCAGGTTCGTCGCCGACTGGCGGCCGTCACGGCCGGTTTCCAGATCGAAGCTGACCTTGGCGCCATCATCGAGGCCGCGCAGGCCCGCGCGCTCGACCGCCGAGATGTGGACGAACACGTCCTTCGAGCCGCCGTCGGGCTGGATGAAGCCGAAGCCCTTGGTGGCGTTGAACCATTTCACGGTGCCGGTGGCCATCGTGAGATCTCCTGTCGTTTCGTGTCGCTGCCCGCGGAAGTGCGGCAGCCCGGCGCAGTCAAAGCAGAATCGAGCGCCTCAGGTCGAAAGACGAAGACAGCAGTCGATGGTCAGTAACGTCGCATGTCCTCCTTGGACCCTGTGCCGCCGCAAGGCAAGAAAAATCCGCACCCGCCGCGGAAATGGCGGGCGGGTGCGTGCCTCGGCCGGGCGTCACTCGATGGTGACGGTGATCGGCGCCGACATCACCGGCGGGTCGTGCGGCACGTGGTTGTGATCGCCCAGCAGCAGCCAGAATGTGTGCGTCCCGGCGGGCAGGTCGAGCGTCACCTCCGTCTGCCCGCCGCCGAAATGCAGGATGTTCTCGGTGGCGGGCAGGCCGCCGGCCATGTCCATGGTCGCGGGATCGACATTGATGAACATGTGGTGATGCCCGGTGTTGGGCCACTCCACATCCGCGGGCGCAATGCCCATGCCGCGCAGCCCGAAGTTGAACGTCACCGGGTTCGAGACGGTCGAGCCGTCCGCCGGCGCGACGAAATACACCATCGCCCCCTCGGGCGAGGGGGTGCGGCCATGGTCGCCATGGTCGCCATGGCCGGTCTGTGCGCCGGCGATCGCCGGCAGCGCCAGCGCGCCGGCGAGGGTGATGATCCTCAGCATTGTCGTCCTCCCTGTCTTGAGGGCGCCAGGCGCGCCCTGCGTCAAGATGTCGCGACGGCATCGCTCCTGGCCAGTCCGGGGGAGGCGGGCATCCCGGGGTGGACATCCGGCGGGAGAGCCGCGCGAGGCGGCAGGGCTGGGCAGGGCACGCGGGCGCGCGATCGGCCTTCGTGACGAAGGCGGCGCCCGGCGGGTGGGAGGGAAACGCGCCCGGGCGGCGCGGATGTGTCGCTGGTGCAGGCCCGCGACATTGCCGACCGCGCGCGCGGTGGAAAACGCCCCGCGGCGCGAGGAGATCGCGCTGGCGGTACTGACGGCTGACGCCGTCGCGGCTGGCAAGCCCGGGGTGGAGGGCGACGGCAAGGCCGGCCCGCTGGCAACGCAGGTCTTGCCGAAGCCGGGCCGCGTGCCAGTGACGGACAGTGAGCGGAGGGAGATCCGTGACCTGCCTGCCACGCTCCGGCACGGGCAGAAGGCCAAGGCTGCGCGAAAGGCGCTCGATCGGCTGGCCGGGGCGACGGACGCCCCCATGAGGTCGCGCGCACCGTGCCCGGGCCTGTCGCGGGCCCTGCGGGGGTGCGGGCCTGTCGCCGCTCCGACGTCGCCGAACGACGCTGCGCGCCGATGGGGCGCCGGGCCGTCCATGTGAGTGGTGCGGTGGCGCATCCTGCGGCGGCGCAAGGGTCCGGCTCCCGTCCGACACCTGCCATACGGCCCCCCGGGTCTGGCGGGCGGCCCGGCGGGGCCGCAATCGGGGCCGCCCCTGATGCAGACTTGCCGGCGGCTCTCGAATTCCGTGGGGGGTCGGAGGACGTGCCGCCGCCGGGTGTCACCGTGAAGTTCGGCGCGGGACGGCTCGATCGGGATGCCGCTGCGTGCAGGCGCATGGGTCATTCCTGCCTGTTCGGCGCCCCGGCGCCGGCGAACCTCATGCCCGGTCTGCGCATCCCGGGGCCGGGGCTTGCGGTCGATGCCGGCGGGACCCGCGCCCGTTGAGCCTCGAGCTGATATGCGCCATCCCGCGCTCCGAGCTGCCGTCAGGCAGCCAGCCGCTGGCGAACGGCCGGACGAGGTCCATGACGGCACCCGCCTGCCGATGCGGCGGGGTAGGACCCGCCGGCGCGTGGTGATCCCGACGCGCGGCGGCCCTCGACGCCGCGCCCCGCAGGGCCGTGACCGAGCTATGGCTGGAAATGGGTGATGGGGCCTGAGAAGGCGGCGTATCGTGGCGGGTGTCGAAGCCTGCCAGAACCTCCCGAAGGAGCGATACGCCATGAAGGACGATACCACGATCACCCCGCTTCACCAGCCCGGAACGATCCTCGACCCGCTCACCGAGATCGCCCGCGAGGGCGCGCGCCAGATGCTGGCCGCGGCGCTCAGGGCGGAAGCGGCGAGCTTCGTCGCCAGTTTCAGTGACGCGCGTCTGCCCGATGGCCGGCAGCGCGTCGTCCATCACGGCACCGGCCCTACGCGGATGGTCCAGACCGGGATCGGCCCGATCCCGGTCGAACGCCAGAAGGTGCGCGACCGCGCCACCGACCTCCCGGCCGGGAAGAGGATCGGCTTCACCTCGACCATCCTGCCGCGGTGGGCGCGGCGGTCGCGCAGCCTGGATGCGCTGCTTCCGGTGCTCTACCTGCGCGGCGTCTCGACCGGGGATTTCCAGGAGGCCTTGGCAGCGCTGCTGGGGCCGGACGCGCCGAACCTGTCGCCGGGCGTGATATCGCGCCTCACGGCGGGCTGGCAGCAGGACTA
>Ga0213835_100782_pt1 | contig 25405 bp, 22 predicted proteins | sample SWPATP01_FD_160576 | JGI IMG/M metagenome (GOLD analysis project Ga0213835, IMG submission 160576) | Coastal seawater microbial communities from Marineland, Florida, United States - SWPA TP0 #1 | ecosystem: Environmental > Aquatic > Marine > Coastal | place: USA: Florida | collected 2016-08-05 | reverse complement strand
GCGCTCCCATCGCCGCGCTGAGGGCGGGCCGAAAGGCCGAGGTGCGCCGCATCGCGCAGGCCGAGGCCTTCTGACGCGGGCGGGCGCGGGCGCCTAGCTCGAGCGGCGCGTCACCGTGTCGGCCAGCCCGATAAGCTCGCGAATCGCGGCGCGGCTGATCGGCGCCTCGTCTAGGGCGGCGACCGCCTCGGAGACCGACCGGGCGATGATCGACTCGACCGTCTCGACGGCGCCGCTATCCCGAATCGTCGCCTGCAGGGTCGCGACCTGATGTGGCGTGAGCTCGGGGTCGCCGAGTAGCTCGTCGATGAGCGCCCGCGGCCCGACGGGCAGACCGGCGCGGGCGAGCGCGATGATGACGGTGCGCTTGCCCTCGCGCAGGTCGTCGCCCGCCGGCTTTCCGGTCACCTCGGGGTCGCCGAAGACGCCCAGCAGGTCGTCGCGCAGCTGGAAGGCGACGCCGAGCGGCAGCCCGAAGGCGCGCAGGGCCGACACCTGAGCGTCAGTCCCGCCGGCCATCAGGGCGCCGAGGGCGAGCGGCGCCTCGATCGAGTACTTTGCCGACTTGTAGGTGACCACGCGGTGCGCCCGGGGCAGCTGCTCGCGCTCGTCGGCCTCGCGCCACGCCACCTCCTCGTAGATGTCGAGGTACTGGCCGAGCATGACCTCGGTGCGCATGGTGCGAAACTCGTCGCGCGCGGCGCGGGCGGCGCGCCGATCGGCGAGTTGCGCGAGGCCGTCGTCGAGCAGTTCATCGCTCCAGCCGAGAAGCAGATCACCGAGCAGGAGCGCACTCGAGGTGCCGTAGACGGTCGAACTGCCCGACCACTCACGGTCGCGGTGCTCGGTCTCAAACCGGCGGTGTGCGGCTGGCTTGCCGCGCCGCGTGTCCGAGTTGTCCATGATGTCGTCGTGAACGAGGGCTGCTCCCTGAAACAGTTCGAGCGCCGCCGCGACGTCGATGATCGCGTCGATGTCGGGATGCTCGTCCAGCGTCGCCAACAGATCGTCCGGCTTCGAGGCGCCCGCCACCGCCTGCCAGCCCCAGTAGGCGAACAGGGCGCGGAATCTCTTCCCGCCGGCGAGCAGGTCTCGGGACGCATCGACGAACACCCCGAGCTCATCGGCGACCGAGTCGAGGTGCACCTGACGGTCGTCAAGGAACCGGTCGAGTCGAGCGTGGACCAGGTCAACTAGGCGCAATCTCTCAGCCACCCGCCTAGCCTATCCAGGAGGCCGGTCCTAGAATGATGGCACCGCGAGAACCCTCGCGCCCCGAACGACCAAGCCAAGGGGTCATCATGCCGCTGTCAGAGCAGGAGCAGCGCCTTCTCGAAGAGATGGAGCGCAACCTCTATCGCAACGACGCCGATTTCGTGTCGGCTGTCTCCGGTCGCCGGGGCAAGCCCAACTACACGCTCGTGACGGTGGGCGCACTGCTCGCCGTCGTCGGTATCGGCGTTCTCATTACGGGCGTTGTCGTCAGCATGCCGCTCGTCGGCGTGCTCGGCTTCGCCCTCATGTTCGGCGGGGTGCTGCTCGCCCTCACGCCGGCCAAGGGCTCGAGCGTCAGCGCCGCGCCCGACGCACCGAGCGCGGGGCGCCCGAGCCGCGCGTCCTGGACGGACCGGATGAACGAGCGCTGGGAGCGCCGCCAGGAGGGCGAGCGCTAAGCGCGCCACTTCCCTCCCTCGATTCTCTGAACCGGGGCTGACCACACGGTCGGCCCCGGTTTTTTCGTGCGCTCACGCGCATTCCACCCCCAATCCGGGGGGAGCGGGGGCATCTCGGGGAATAAAGTGGTGCGAAACCCTTCCAAGTGGAGGTAAGTGGAGTAATGTGGAGGAAATTCCCGATCTCGGGCCGGAGAGGAAAGGGGGGCGCAACATGTTCCTGGGCACGCACACCCCCAAACTCGACGACAAGGGCCGGCTGATCCTCCCCGCGAAGTTCCGCGGCTCGCTCGCCGACGGACTCGTTCTCGCCCGCGGCCAAGAACGCTGCATCTACGTCTTCACCCCCGAGACGTTCCAGCAGAAGGTGCAGCTCATCAGCACCGCGCCACTCACGAGCAAGGTCGCGCGGGACTACGTGCGCATGTTCCTCTCGGGCGCGAGCGCCGAAGAGCCCGACAAGCAGTTCCGCGTGACGATCCCGCCGGCGCTGCGTCAGTACGCCGAACTCGACCGCGAACTCACCGTCATCGGCGCCGGCGACCGCGCTGAAATCTGGTCAACGCCCGCTTGGGAGGCGTACTACGCCGCCCAGGAGGACGCGTTCTCGTCCATGGAAGAGGAGGTGATCCCCGGCCTGTTCTGATCGCGTGGCCTCGACTCCCAGCCGTGACCCGCCCTGGCGCACCTTCCCCGGTGCCAGGTCGCACGGATGGGGATCTGGGCCCCGCGCTCGGCCGATTCCTCCCATGAGCGCCGACCGCCACACTCCTGTTCTGCTCGAGCGCTGCCTCGAGTTGCTCGCCCCCGCCATCGACGCGCCGAACGGGGTCCTTGTCGACGCCACCCTCGGCCTGGGCGGCCACACGGAGGCCGCCCTCACGCGGTTCCCCGAACTCACCGTCGTCGGGCTCGATCGCGATTCCGACGCCCTCGCGCTTGCCAGCGAGCGGCTGGAACCCTTTGGCGACCGCTTCCGCCCCGTGCACACCGTCTACGACCGCGTGCGCGACGCACTCGACGAGCTCGGCATCGACCGCGTCGCCGGCGTACTGTTCGACCTCGGCGTGTCGTCGATGCAGCTCGACGAGGCCGAGCGCGGCTTCGCCTATTCGCAGGATGCTCCGCTCGACATGCGCATGGACCGCACGACGGGCGCGACCGCCGCCGAGCTCCTCGCGAGCTACTCGGAGGCCGAGCTGCGGCGCATCTTCCACCGCTACGGCGAGGAGCAGCTCGCCGGCCGCTACGCGCGCCGCATCGTTGAGCGTCGCGCCGAGGCGCCGATCGAGCGCAGCGAGCAGCTGAACCGCATCATCGCCGACGCCACCCCGCAGGCCGCCCGGCGGCCGGGGCACCCCGCGAAGCGCGTGTATCAGGCTCTGCGCATCGAAGTGAACGCCGAACTCGCCGCCCTCGAGTCCGCGCTTCCCGCCGCGATCGATGCACTCGCCGTCGGCGGGCGCATCGTCGTGCTCGCCTACCAGTCGCTGGAAGACCGCATCGTCAAGCGCGAACTGGCCGCGCGCAGCCGCTCCACCGCTCCCGCGGGCCTGCCCATCGAACTGCCCGAGCATGCACCCGAGCTGCGCCTGCTCGTGCGCGGCGCCGAGCAGGCCGACGAGGCCGAGCGCGCCCGCAACCCCCGTGCCATCCCTGTGCGCCTGCGCGCGGCCGAGCGTCTGCGAGATGTCGCGTGAGCGCGCTGGCCCAGCCTTTGGGTGCCCCCGCGGCCCCCGGGGTCGCCCCCGAGCGGCGGCGGCGCCGCCTTCGGCCGGTCGAGGTCACCCCGACGCGCGAGCAGCGCCGGCAGCGGCCGCGCGCGCTCGCCGCAACGATCGCCGTGAGCGGCGTGTTCGCAATCCTGCTTGCCCAACTGATGCTCAGCATCCAGCTGTCGGAGGGCGCGTATCGCATCACCGCCGCTGAGGGGCAGCTCGTCGAACTGAGCCGCAGCTCGCAGGTGCTGTCAGAGAACCTGGCGCGCCTCGAGTCGCCCCAAAACCTGGCCGCTCAAGCCGAGTCGCTCGGCATGGTGGTCAACTCGTCCTCCGCCTACCTGCGGTTGGCGGATGCGGCCGTGCTGGGAACGCCGGTCGCCGCAAGCGCCCAGTCTGGAGTCCTCGACGGGCGCGACAGCAACGTCGGCAATGTGCTGCTCGCCGACGTGCCGCTCGTGGTCCCGGCGTCGGCGGGGGAGGCGTTGGGCGTGGCTCCGACGCCGTCGTCGGCGGGGCCACTAGCCTCCGCCGAAGAGCCCACCGGGCCCGAACCCCTTCCCGCCCCGATCACCCAGTGAGAACCGCACCTCGCACGGAAGGACGGACGCCTGTGAGCTCCGATCGCCACACACGTCGCCGGGTCGCCGCGACCGTGCTGGTCATGGTGATCATCGTCTCGGCGTTCGTCGTTCGCCTCGTCGACATTCAGGTCGTGCGCGCCGCCGATCTCGCAACCGAGGCCGAGGCGCGACGCTCGATTCCTCAGACGCTGCAGGGCCTGCGCGGTGACATCGTTGACCGCAACGGGGTGGCGCTGGCCGACTCGGTCTACCGCTACGACATCACCGTGTCGCCGCGCTTCGTCGGCGACTACACCCTCGTCAACCGCGACACGGGCGAGCGCGAGAAGCACAGTGTCTGGGACGCGCTCACCGCGATCGCCGAGCTCACCGACACCGAGCCGCTCGACCTGCTCGAGCGCATTGAGGCGGCGCTCGAGGCAAACCCTGACAGCGACCACGCCTACCTGGTGCGCCGGGTGCCCACCGACGTCTTCCAGCAAGTGCGTGACCTGCGTATTCCGTGGGTCTACTCCGAACGAATGGCCGCGCGCACCTACCCGAACGGGCAGGTCGCCGGAAACCTCGTCGGCTTCCTCGGCACCGACGGGCCGCTCACCGGGCTTGAACGCCGGCTCGACGACTGCCTCGCGGCGGTCGACGGCTCGTCGACCTTCGAGCGCGGCGCCGACGGCGTGCGCCTGCCCGGCAGCACCGTCGTCCACCAAGAGCCGATCGACGGCGGCACGCTGCACATGACGATCGACTCCGACGTGCAGTGGTTCGCCCAGCAGGCCCTCGCCGAGCAGGCGGCCGCCGTCGGCGCCGACTGGGCGACCGCGATGGTGGTGCGGGTGCGCGACGGCCACATCATCGCCGCTGCCGACTGGCCCACGGTTGACCCCAACGACGTGAACTCGACGCAACCCGACAACTTGGGCTCGCGCATCTTCTCCTGGCCATACGAGCCGGGTTCGACGATGAAGTCGATCTCGATCGCCGCGATGCTTGACGCGGGCGTCACCACGCCGGGGGAGCGCATTGGGGTGCCGGCCCGCTACGACACGATCAACGGCTGGCAAATCCGGGATGCGTGGGCGCACGACGGCCTGAAGCTCACGACCGCGGGCATCCTCATGAACTCCTCGAACGTCGGAACATCCCTCTTGGGCGAGCGGCTGACATTTGCCCAGCGCGAGCAGTACTTCCGTGACTTCGGCTTCGGCGCGCCGACGGCGGTGTCGTTCCTCGGCGAGGAGTCGGGCATCGTGCGTCCCGCCGACTCGATCGACGGCCACGGCGCGTACATGCAGCTGTTCGGCCAGTCGATTTCGGTGACGAGCGCGCAGATGGCGCAGGCCTATCAGGCGATCGCTAATGGCGGCGTCATGCAGCCGCTGACGCTGGTGACCGGTTGCGAACGCGCCGACGAGGTGACGCACCTGCCTGAGGCTGAGGGAACGCGGGTGATCTCGCAGCAGGCGGCGAACCAAACCGTGCAGATCCTCGAGTCGGTCGTGACGGAGGGCTTCGTCGGCCCGCAGCTGACCGTTCCTGGCTACCGGGTAGCCGCGAAGACCGGTACGGCTGAGGTGCCCGTCAACGGCGTGTACACCAGCGAGCGCATCGTCTCCGTCGCCGGTCTTGCACCCGCCGAAAACCCCGAATTCGTGGTCATCGTGACGCTCGGCAAGCCCGATACGATGAAGGTTGCCGCGGCGGCGGCGCCCCCGTTCCAGCAGATCATGACGCAGGTTCTGAAGACCTTCCGGGTGGCGCCCAGCACGCAGCCCCCGCCCCGCCTGCCGACCACCTGGTAGGCACGAGAAGTCGAAAGAAGAGGTCGCGCGTGTCAGGTCGCATTCCTCCGGTTCTGCGCCCCGAGCATCCGCACCCCCGACCGCTCGACCAGCTCGTCCGCGATGTCGACGGGCTGAGCCTGCACGGCGACGCGGCCGGCGTCGCCGTGACCGGAATCACCCTGTCGACGAGTGACCTGCACCCCGGCGACCTGTACGTCGGCTTGCGCGGGCAGCACCGCCACGGAGCCGAGTTCGCGGCCGACGCGATCGCCGGTGGCGCCGTCGCCGTGCTCACCGACGTCGAGGGCGCGGCCATCGTCGGCGAGGTGAGCGTTCCCGTTCTCGTGGTCGAGCATCCCCGCAGCCGCCTGGGCGAGCTGAGCGCATGGGTGTACGAGACGGCCGAGAACCCGGCTGTGCTCTACGGCATCACGGGCACGAACGGCAAGACCTCCAGCGTGTACCTCATGAAGGGCATGCTCACGCAGCTGGGTGAGACCGCCGGCCTCACGTCGACGGCCGAGCGCCACATCGGCGAACTCGCCGTCGTCAGCCGCCTGACGACGCCCGAGGCGACCGAGATGCACGCGCTATTGGCTCGCATGCGTGAGGCGGGCGTCACCTCCGTCGCGGTCGAGGTGAGCGCGCAGGCGCTCAGCCGGCACCGCGTCGACGGCATCGTGCACGACGTCGCCGGCTTCACGAACCTCAGCCACGACCACCTCGACGACTACGCAGACATGGAGGAGTACTTCGCCGCGAAGCTGCCGCTCTTCCAGCCCGACCGGGCGACGCGCGGGGTCGTCTGCCTCGACTCGCCCTGGGGCGAGCGGGTGGTCTCCTCGGCCGGCATCCCGACCGTGACGATCACCTCCCGCGACGACGTCGACGCCGACTGGCGCGTCGTCGTGACGGAAGAGACGCCGCAGTACACGGCGTTCACGCTGACGGCGCGCGACGGGCGGATGCTCGCCACGAGCATCCCGATCATCGGACGCCACATGGCGGCGAACGCGGGCCTCGTCATCGTCATGCTGTTGGAGGGCGGGCACGACTTCGACCGTCTCGCCTCCGTTCTGGGTGCGGGGGTTAACGCCTATCTGCCGGGGCGCACGGAGCGAGTGTCGGGCGACCGCGGGCCGACGGTGTACGTCGACTTCGGCCACAGCGCCGACGCCTTCGAGAACACCCTCGCCGCCGTGCGACGCCTCACGAGCGGCCGCACCATCATGGTGTTTGGCGCCGACGGCGACCGCGACGCGACGAAGCGCCACGAGATGGCGCGCGTGGCCGCCGAGGGCTGCGACGTGCTCGTGATCACCGACCACCACCCGCGCTTCGAAGACCCCGCATCGATCAGGGCCACGCTCTTGGAGGGTGCGGCGCTGGCCGACAGCGCGCCAGACGAGATTCACGAGGTCAGCCCGCCCGAGCAGGCGATTCGTGTCGCGGTGAACCTCGCGCGCGAGGGCGACTCGATCCTCTGGGCCGGCCCCGGTCACCAGGACTACCGCGACATTCGCGGGGTGCGCACGCCGTACTCGGCGCGCGACGAGGCCCGCGCGGCCCTGCGCGAGGCGGGGTGGGCGTAATGGCACTCACGGTCGACGACGTCATCGTCTCGCGGGCCGGAACCCTGCTGCACGTGCGGCACGGGGCCGAGCGCGCCGAGATCCTCATCGACGCGCTCGGGCAGCCGGCCGTCGACGCCGCCGTCCAGGCGATGGATGCCCGCCTTGCGTCGGGCGCGACGCTCGCCGACGCGCTCGACGCGGCCACGAGCATCCGCGATGTCGCCCGTCGGTGCGAGCGCATCGCCGCACCCGGCGAGCTGCTCGTTCTGGACGATCGTGACGCGGTGACACCGGCCGATGTGCGGCGCTCGCTTCAGGTGCTCGCCGGCCTCACGCGCGGCACCGACGCCCGCTCGTTCGCCGTCGTCGGCGAGCTCGACACCGAGCCCGCCGACTGGTTCGAGGCGCACGACGCGCTCGGCCGCATCGTGGTGCGTCTCGACGTCTCGCAGCTCATCGTGGTCGGCCACGGCGCCCGGCACCTGCACAACGCGGCGGGGCTCGAGGGATCGTGGGATGGGGAGTCGCTCCTCGTCGACACCGCCGATGAGGCCTACGCTGGCGTGCGTGACAGAGTTCGCGCCGGAGACATCGTGCTCGTGACCGCCGGAGGCCGCACCGACCTCGGCCCGCTCGTCGACCGGCTGATCGGAGTCGCCGCGTGATCGCCCTTCTCTTCGCTGGCGCCTTCGCGCTGGCCTTCACCCTGCTGACCACGCCGCTGTTCGTGCGACTGTTCAAGCGCCTCGAGTGGGGCCAGTTCATCCGCGAAGACGGTCCGCAGACGCACCACACAAAGCGCGGCACGCCGACGATGGGCGGCATCATCGTCGTGCTCGGCGCGGGCCTCGGCTACGTTTTCGGCCACCTTGTCGCCAACGAACCGTTCACCCTGAGCGGCCTGCTCGTGCTCGGCATTTTTGCGGGTCTCGCCGTGGTGGGCTTCATCGACGACTTTTCGAAGGTGCGCAATCAGCGCAGCCTCGGCCTCGGCGGCTGGGCGAAGATCGCCGGGCAGGTGATTGTGGCCACCGCGTTCGCGCTCGTGGCCATCAACTTCCCCGACCGGCAGGGCCTCACCCCCGCGTCGACGCAGATCTCGGCGGTGCGCGACATTCCGTGGCTCGACTTCGCCACCTTTGGGTCGATCGGCGCGATGATCCTGTTCACCCTCTGGGTGAATGTCATCGTGGTCAGCACCTCGAACGCCGTCAACGTCGCCGACGGCCTCGACGGCCTCGCGACGGGAGCCTCGATCCTCTCGATCGTCGGCTACATCGTGATCGCGTTTTGGCAGTTCAACCAGTCGTGCTCGAACGCTGGCCTCGACCCCCTCGTCGCCTTCAAGTGCTACGAGGTGCGCGATTCGCTCGACCTCGCGATCGTCGCCGCGGCCATCGCCGCCAGCCTGATCGGCTTCCTGTGGTGGAACACCTCACCCGCGCAGATCTTCATGGGTGACACCGGCTCGCTCGCGATCGGCGGCGCGCTCGCCGCGCTCGCGATCCTCACCCACACGCAGCTGCTGCTCATCCTCATGGGCGGTTTGTTCCTCATCGTGACCGGCTCGGTCATCCTGCAGCGCGCGTACTTCAAGATCACCGGTGGCAAGCGCATCTTCCTCATGAGCCCGCTGCATCACCACTTTGAGCTGAAGGGCTGGGCCGAGGTCACCGTTGTCGTGCGGTTCTGGCTCATCGGCGGCCTGTTCGTGGCGATTGGTGTGGGCCTGTTCTACCTCGAGTGGATTAGCGGCTAATGGCCGCGCCGCTCGATCGGTTGACGAGCTGGCGCGCCGACTGGGCCGGGCTACGCGTCGTCGTTCTCGGCCTCGGCGTCACCGGCTTTGCCGCGGCCGACACGCTGGCCGAGCTGGGTGCCCGCGTGACCGTCGCCGCGCGCACGCCTGATGCCGAGCGCGCGCGCATCCTGCCCGTCATCGGCGTCGATCTCGTCGAGCTCACCGGCGACGACGATCGTGACGCGGATGCCGTACTCGCCCTCGGCGCCGAGCTCGCGATCGTCTCGCCCGGCTTCCGCCCCGATCAGCCGCTGATCCGCGCGATTCAGGCCGCGGGCATTCCGCTGTGGGGCGATATCGAGCTGGCCTGGCGCGTGCGCGACAAGGTCGAGCCCGCCGCCCAGTGGGTGCTCATCACCGGCACAAACGGCAAGACCACGACCACGCAGCTGACAGCGACGATGCTGCGCGAAGGCGGTCTGCGCGCCGCGCCGTGCGGCAACATCGGGGTTCCGGTGCTCGATGCCGTGCGCGACCCCGCCGGCTTCGACGTTCTCGTCGTCGAGCTCTCGAGCTTCCAGCTGCACTGGCTGCCGACGACCGGCCCCGGCGCGCTGGCGCCGCTTGCCAGCACCTGCCTGAACCTCGCCGAAGACCACTACGACTGGCACGGCTCGGCCGAGGCCTATCGCGCCGCGAAGGCCAAGGTGTACGAGAACACGCGCGTCGCCTGCCTGTACAACCGTCGCGACGAGGCCACCATGCACATGGTGGAAGAGGCCGAGGTCATGGAGGGGTGCCGCGCAATCGGCTTCGGCTCCGACACCCCCGGGCCAAGCGACGTCGGCGTCGTCGACGATCTGCTCGTCGACCGCGCCTTCCTCGCCGAGCGGCGCACGAGCGCGCTCGAACTCGCCTCGCTCGACGATCTGCGCCAGGCCGGCCTGCAGACCCCGCACGGCCTCGCGAACGCACTGGCCGCGGCGGCTCTCGCCCGCGCGGCCGGGGTCGAGCCCACGGCCGTTCGCGACGGGCTACGCGCCTTCCGGGTCGACGCTCACCGCACCGAGACGATCGCGACCGCCGGCGACATCGTGTGGGTCGACGATTCGAAGGCGACCAACGCGCACGCCGCCGCCTCGGCACTGGCGGCCTACCGCTCTGTCGTCTGGATCGTCGGGGGGCTCGCCAAGGGCGTTGACCTCGCACCGCTCGTCGCGGCGCACGTCGAACGGCTGCGCGCCGCCGTCGTGATTGGCGATGATCGCTCAGCGCTACTCGAGGCGTTCTCCCGACACGCCCCCGGCCTGACGGTGCTCGAGGTGACTGCCCGCGAGACTGACGGGGTGATGCCGGAAGCCGTCCGGCTCGCGGCCGAGGTTGCCGTCGCCGGCGACACCGTGCTGCTGGCCCCGGCCGCCGCATCCATGGACCAGTTCATTGACTATGCCGACCGAGGCCGCCGCTTCGCGGACGCGGTCCGACGTCACACGGAGGGAGGACCGGATGACGAACATCCGACCCCCTCGCCCGAGCCCCGCTGAGTCGGCCGGGCGGCCCCCGGTCGCCGTCGTCGCCGTGCGCAAGCTGTTCGGCACCGACAACGGCGACGCCATCCTGCTGCTCGGCGTGACGATCTTCCTCGTGCTGTTCGGCCTCGTCATGGTGCTCTCGGCGTCGTTCGTCATCTCGGGCCAAGGCGGCAACGGCGACTTCTTCGGCATCTTCCTGCGCCAGGGGCTGTTCGCCCTCATCGGAATCCCCGTCATGCTCATGGTGGGGCGGCTGCCCGCCGTGTTCTGGCGGCGCTGGGCGCGTCACTTCGTGATCCTCGGTGTCGGCCTGCAGGCGCTCGTGGTCTTCACGCCCCTCGGCTACGAATACGGTGGCAACCGCAACTGGCTCTACATCGGTGGTTTCACGGCGCAACCCTCCGAGTTCTTGAAGTTGGCCCTCGCCGTGTGGCTCGCCGCCGTGCTCGCCGACAAGGCCGATGGGCTGCGCAGTTGGCAGGACGTGATCTTCCCGGCCCTGCCGCTGTCGTTCTTCAGCATCGGCATGGTGCTCGTCGGCGACGACCTCGGAACGGCGGGCGTCATGCTCGCCATGGTGCTGGGCGCTCTCTACTTCGCGGGCGCGCCGCTCGGCAAGCTCCTCCTCCTCGTGGCGGGGCTCATCGCAGGCGCGATCGCGTTCGCGTTCTCGAGCCCCTCCCGGTCGAGCCGCATCACGGTGTGGATCGACGGCTGTCGGCCCGAAGACTACGAGGGCGTGTGCTGGCAGGTCGTGCACGGCACCTGGGCGCTCGGCTCCGGAGGGCTGTTCGGCGTCGGGCTCGGCAACTCGTCGGCAAAGTGGTCGTGGCTGCCCCACGCCGAGAGCGACTTCATTTTCGCGATCATCGGCGAAGAGCTCGGCCTCGTCGGCGCACTGGTCGTTCTCGCCGTCTTCGTCGCGCTCGCCATTGCGTTCGTGCGCCTCGTGCGCACCCAGGCCGACCCCTTCCGCCGCATCGCCATCGGCGCGGTCATGACGTGGCTCGTCGTGCAGTCGTTCGTCAACATCGCTGTCGTGCTCGGAATGCTGCCCGTGCTCGGCGTGCCGCTGCCGTTCATCTCGGCGGGCGGCTCGTCGCTCGTGGCGACCCTTCTCGCGGTCGGCGTGGTTCTGTCGCTTGCGCGCAACGCGCCCCTCGTGGAGGCCTCGCGGTGACGTCGGTTCTGCTCGCCGGCGGGGGAACCGCCGGCCACGTCAATCCGCTGCTCGCCGTCGCTGATGCGTGGCGGCGGGCCGACGCTGACGTCACGATCGGCGTTCTCGGCACCGCCGAGGGGCTCGAGGCGCGCCTCGTTCCGGCGCGCGGATACGAGTTGCTGACGATTCCGCGGGTGCCGTTCCCGCGCCGCCCGAACGGCGCCGCCCTGCGCTTCCCTGGGCGCTTCCGCGACGCCGTGCGTCGCACGCGGGCCCTCCTGCGCGAGCGCGACGTCGACGTCGTGGTGGGTTTCGGCGGCTACGCCTCCGCCCCCGCCTACGTCGCCGCCCGCGCCGAGCGCATCCCCTTCGTCGTGCACGAGGCCAACGCCCGCCCGGGCATCGCCAACCGGCTCGGCGCCTGGCTCGGCGGCATCGTTGCGACGACCTTCCCGGGCACGCCGATGCGGCGGGCGCACGTCGTCGGCATGCCCCTGCGGGCCGAGATTGTGGGCCTTGACCGTCGCGCCGAGCGCCCCCGCGCCCTCGCCGAGTTTGGCCTCGACGCCGAGCGGCCGGTGCTGCTCGTGACCGGAGGATCGACGGGGGCTCGACGCCTGAACGAGACCGTGTCCGCGTCGATCGTGCCCCTGCTCGGCTCCGGCTGGCAGGTGCTGCACATCACGGGTACCGGGCGCGGCGGCACCGACCCCGGGCTCGACGGGTACCACGTCATCGAGTACTGCGACCAGATGCACTTGGCTCTGGCGGCGGCCGACCTCGTCGTCTGCCGCTCCGGCGCAGCCACGGTGACCGAGCTGGCGGCCGTGGGGCTTGCCTCCGTTCTCGTTCCCTACCCGGTCGGCAACGGCGAACAGAAACTGAACGCCGCCGAACTGCTCGATGCCGGCGCCGCGATTCTCGTTGACGACGCGGCGTTCACGCCGGGCTGGGTCTCCGACACGCTCATCCCGCTGCTGACCGGCCGCTCCGAGATCGCACGCATGACCGCCGCGGCGGCGACGGTCGGCCGGCGCGACGCCGCCGACACCGTCGTCGGCCTCGCGCTCGAGGCGGTCGCGGCGAAGCGCGTAGGGTGATGGCCGATGATCGCACCTGACCTCGACCTCGTTCTGCCCGATGAGCTCGGAGCTTTGCACTTCGTCGGCATTGGCGGCAGCGGCATGAGCGGCATCGCCCGAATGATGCACGCCCGCGGCCACCGGGTGACCGGCAGCGACCGGGCCGAGTCGCCGACCGTCGCCGCCCTGCGCGACGCGGGTATTCCCGTGGCGATCGGTCACGACGCTGCCCACATTTCCGGCGCCGAGGCGCTCGTGGTCACGGGCGCGCTCTGGCAAGACAACCCCGAGTACGTTGCCGCCCTCGAGCGCGGAATTCCCGTGCTGCACCGCGCGAACGCTCTCGCGTGGCTCGTGCGCGGTGAGCGTCTCGTCGCGGTTGCCGGGGCGCACGGCAAGTCGACATCCACCGGCATGGCCGTCGAGGCGCTGCGCACGCTCGGGCAGGACCCGTCCTTCGTGAATGGCGCGGTCATCCAGTCGGCGGCGACCTCCGCCGCGTGGGGCGAGGGTGAGCTGTTCGTCATCGAGGCCGACGAATCCGACGGGTCGTTCCTGCTGTACGACACGGCGATCGCGATCATCACGAACATCGACTCCGACCACCTCGACCACTACGGCAGCGCTGAGGGCATCGAAGACGCCTTCTATCGCTTCGCCTCGCGGGTGCGCGAAACGGTGGTGCTCTCGGCCGACGACGAGGCCACCCGCCGCCTCGCTGAGCGGATGCGCGCCGACCGCGCCGCCGGCACGCCCGGTCCGCGCATCGTCACCTTCGGAACCTCCCCTGACGCCGACGTGCGCGTGAGCGACATCGGCGTCGAGGGCCCGGTCGCGTTCACCGTCGAGCTCGACGGCGCGCGCGCCTCCGGGCGCCTCGCGGTTCCCGGGCGCCACAACGCAGTCAACGCGACGGGCGTTGTCGCCCTGCTCACGGTGCTCGACGTGCCCCTCGTCGATGCGGTCGCCGCCCTCGACGGTTTTGCCGGCACGCAGCGCCGCTTCGAGAGCCACGGTGAGGCCGACGGCGTGCGCCTGTTCGACGACTACGCCCACCACCCCGCCGAGGTGGCCGCGGCCCTGCAGACGGCGCGTAGCGTCGTAGGCGCGGGCCGCGTCATCGCCGTGCACCAGCCCCACCTGTACAGCCGCACGCAGGCGATGGCGGGCGAGTTCGCGGCCGTGTATGAGTCGGGCGCCGACCACACCGTCGTGCTTGACGTCTACGGCGCGCGCGAGGACCCCATCCCCGGCGTCACGGGGGCGCTCGTGGCCGACGCTTTCGCCGACACCGGCCGCGTGTCGTACCGGCCAGACTGGGACGAGGCGGCGCGCCGGGTCGCCGACATCGCCGAACCGGGCGACATCGTCATGACCCTCAGCTGCGGCGACGTGTATCGCATCATTCCGCAGCTGCGGGATGCACTCGGCCAGCGGGCGCACCCGTGAAACGCCCCGAGGGAATCGCGGGGCCACCGCAGCCCTCGGCGCCCCGCACCGCCCGGCAGACCTCGTCGACGCGACGCTCCGCGGCAACGGAGGGCGCCTCCCCGACGCCGAAGTACTCTGGTCCAACGCCGCCGCGTGAGCCCACCGACCGCGAGCCCAGCACCCGTGAGCCCAGCACTCGCGAGCCCAGCGCCCGCGAGCTGCGTCGCGCCGCCGCGCACGCCCGCCGCGAGGCGCGAGCCCTGGAGCGCCAGGCCGCGCGCGGTCGCCGCCGCGCCGAGCGCGGTGAGGTGCGCCGGTTCACGCGGCACTCCCGCCGGCGCCGCGCACTCGTGATCGGCACGGTCACCTCGTTCAGCGCGCTCGTCGCGGGGGTCATTGCGGTGACGTTCAGCCCGCTCATGTCGTTGACGACCATCGAAGTGACGGGTACGCAGCGACTGGACCCCGCCCAGGTCACCGGGGCCCTCGACGGACACCTCGGCACGCCCCTTGCGTTCGTCGCTGACGGGGCGATCGGCGACGATCTGGCGCAGTTCGCGCTCATTCGCTCGTACTCCACCGAGATAGTGCCTCCCAACACCCTGATCGTGCGCATTGTCGAGCGCGCGCCCGTCGGGGCCGTCTCGACGCCAGCAGGGTTCGAGCTCGTGGATGCGGCGGGAGTCGTCGTCGACACCGCCGAGGCGGTGCCCGAGGGCCTTCCCCTGATCGAGCTGGCGAGCGGGGAGGCGGGGGAGCGGGCGTTCGCGTCCGTCGCCGACGTGTTGATCAGCATCCCGCGAGATATGGCGCAGCGCGTCGAGACCGTGACGGCGACGACCCGTGACGACGTGACGTTCGAACTGCGCGGTAGCGGGCACATCGTGATCTGGGGAGACGCGGCGCGTTCAGCCCAGAAGGCGCGGGTGCTCGATGCCGCCATCGCGGCGACCGATCAGGGCACGCGATGGGTCTACGACGTGTCGGCGCCCGACAGCCTCGTGGTGCGCGACGCGGACGGATGAGGCGACACGCGCGCAGCCTGAGCCGCGGGAGCCGGTCGCGGCCGTACCGTTCGTGGTGATCAGCAGTTGAGGATACCTTACACCTCAGGTAGAGGTTGAAGGTTAAACGGAGGCCGACGTGACCACGAACCAGAACTACCTCGCCGTCATCAAGGTGGTCGGCATCGGAGGCGGCGGCGTGAACGCCGTCAACCGCATGATCGAGCTCGGATTGCGCGGGGTCGAATTCATCGCCATCAACACGGATGCGCAAGCACTGCTCATGAGCGACGCCGACGTAAAGCTCGACGTCGGCCGCGAACTCACGCGCGGCCTCGGCGCCGGAGCCGACCCCGAGGTCGGCCGACGCGCTGCCGAAGACCACGCGGAAGAGATCGAAGAGGCCCTCGCGGGTGCGGACATGGTCTTTGTCACGGCCGGCGAGGGCGGCGGTACCGGAACCGGCGGCGCGCCCGTGGTGGCCCGCATCGCGAAGTCGATCGGCGCCCTCACCATCGGTGTGGTCACCAAGCCGTTCGCGTTCGAGGGCAAGCGCCGTCAGGCGCAGGCCGAAGACGGCGTCGGCTCGCTCAAGAACGAGGTCGACACGCTCATCGTCGTGCCGAACGACCGCCTGCTCGAGATCAGCGACCGAGGCATCTCGATGCTTGAGGCCTTCGCGACGGCCGACCAGGTTCTCCTCGCCGGTGTGCAGGGCATCACCGACCTCATCACGACCCCCGGCCTCATCAACCTCGACTTCGCCGACGTGAAGAGCGTCATGCAGGGCGCCGGAAGCGCCCTGATGGGCATCGGGTCGAGTAGAGGGGCAGACCGGGCCATTAAGGCCGCCGAGCTCGCCGTGGCGAGCCCGCTGCTCGAGGCGAGCATCGACGGCGCCCACGGCGTGCTCCTGTCGATCCAGGGCGGTTCGAACCTCGGCATCTTCGAGATCAATGACGCGGCCAAGCTCGTGCAAGAGGCCGTGCATCCCGAAGCCAACATCATTTTCGGTGCCGTCATCGACGACACCCTCGGCGACGAGGTGCGCGTGACGGTGATCGCCGCCGGATTCGACGGCGGAGAGCCGCAGGCGATTCGCGCCGACCGGCGCTCCAGCTTCCTCACCGCCGAGGGTGGCGAGTCGGAGCCCGTACAGGCGAGTATGGACGAGACGGGGGAGGCCTGGGCCGCCGGCGATGCGTTGGGCGCCACCGCCCCCATCGATCCGCTGGACGCGGCCGCCGTCGAGGTTGACGACGACCTCGACGTGCCCGAATTCCTGCGCTGACGGCGATGACCGCCACGGGGGAGCTGGCCGAACGCGTCGAGAGCGTGCTCGGTCGTGTCGCCGACGCCTGTCGCGACGCGGGCCGGCGCCCCGACGACGTGACGGTGATCGCCGTCACGAAGTTTCACCCGGCGTCGCTCATCCGCGAGCTACTCGCGCTCGGTATCCATCATGTCGGCGAGAACCGCCACCAAGACGCCGCGCCGAAGGCGGCCGAACTGGCCGACGAGGCGCTGACGTGGCACTTCGTTGGGCAGCTGCAGTCGAACAAGGCACGCGCGGTGCTCGGCTACTCGCGCATCATCCACTCCGTCGATCGACCCTCCCTTGTGACGGCGCTCGCGAAGGCCGACACCTCGTGCGAGGTCTTCCTCGAGGTGAACCTGACCGACGACCCCGGTCGCGGAGGCGTGTCTCCCGACGAACTCGAGTCGCTCGCCGAGACTGTCCTTGAGCGCCCCGGCCTGCGCCTGGCGGGGGTCATGGGCGTCGCGCCGCTCGATGAGACGCCACGTGCGGCCTTCGCGCGCCTTCGGCTGCTGTCCGAGCGGGTGCGACGGCTCTCTCCGGATGCACGGGCCATCTCCGCGGGCATGTCCGGCGACTTCCCCGACGCGATCGCGGAGGGCGCGACACACCTTCGAATCGGAACGGCAATCACCGGCAAACGGCCGGCCGCCCCCTAACCTCGTGAACACACGGACGACGAAGGATCAGTCATGAGCAACCCGCTGCGCAAGACCATGGTGTACCTCGGCCTCGCCGACGAAGAAGCCCGCTACGACGACACTCCGACGACCGCGGCACCGGCAAGCAGCCCCGCCGCGCCCACCGCCGCCCCGACCGCCAGCGCGCCCCAGAAGGCGCCCGTAACCCCGCTGCGTCGCGCCGCCTCCGCGCGCCCCGTCGCCGCCGCCCACGACATGAACGAGATCCTGACCGTCCACCCCCGCCACTACAAAGACGCGGCGGTGATTGCCGAGAGCTTCCGCGAGGGAATCCCGGTCATCATCAACCTGACGCAGATGACCGAGTCCGAGGCTCGGCGCCTCGTCGACTTCGCCAGCGGGCTCTCGCAGGGGCTCTACGGCAAGATCGAGCGCGTCACGGCGAAGGTGTTCTTGCTGTCTCCCGCGCACGTCGCGGTCAGCGGCGAGTCGGCCGAGACCGACAGCGAGGTCGACGCCTCGTTCGTCGGCCGTGACTGACACCGCCTCCCAGCGGCACCTGAGACACTAGAGACGTGCAACTGCTTGTCACGATCGTTCTCAGCGTCCTCTACTTCGCGCTCCTGATCGTCTTCATCGCGCTGTGGGCGCGCTTCATCATCGACTGGGTTCAGGTTCTCAATCGCGGCTGGCGCCCCCGCGGCCCCATGGTGGTGGTCGCCGAGCTCAGCTACACGATTACCGACCCGCCTATCCGCACGGTACGAAAGGTCGTTCCGCCGCTGCGCCTGGGCAGCATCCAGCTCGATCTTGCGTTCATGATCGTGCTCTTCGTGGTCTGGATTCTCATGAACCTCGTACGCCCCTGACAAACCGTGCGCGAGGCAGCCAGCCGGATGTACGCTGAACGTCGCAGATGTGACGGGTGTGACGCTCTGTTGCTAGCGTTACCCCACCGTTATTCCAATGCTCCAGAAAGTTCGAGGTGACGATCATGGCCCTGACGCCCGAAGACGTCGTCAACAAGCGTTTCCAGTCCACCAAATTCCGCGAGGGCTACGACCAAGACGAGGTCGATGACTTCCTCGACGAGATCGTGGTGGAACTGCGTCGCCTAAACCAAGAGAACGAAGAGCTTCGTCAGCGGCTCGTCGCCGCCGATGCGCGCATCGCTGAGGCGCAGCGCAGCGCGGCCTCGGCACCGGCGCCCGCCTCGGCGCCCGCGCCCGCCGTCGCCTCGGCCCCGGCAGCGCCCGAGCCGGTCGCGGCTCCGGTCGCCGCGGCGCCCGCCGTCGACGACAGCCAGAGCCAGGCCGACATTGAGTCGACCAACACGGCCAACCTGCTCCAGCTTGCCCGCCGTCTGCACGAGGAGCACGTGCGCGAGGGCATGCAGAAGCGCGACGAGCTGATCGCCGAGGGCCAGGCGGAAGCGGATCGCGTGCTGTCGGAGAGCCGGGCCGAGGCCGAGCGTCTCGTCACGGAGGCCGAAGGCCAGCAGCGCGCCGTCGTCGAGTCGCTCGCCGCCGAGAAGGCGAGCCTCGAGCAGCAGGTCGAGCAACTGCGCACTTTCGAGCGCGAGTACCGTCAGCAGCTGCGCTCGTACATCGAGTCGCAGCTGGCCGACCTCGACGGCTCGTCGCAGCCGCACGCCACGAGCACGCCGTCCGGCGCGGTCGAGCAGCAGCCTGCCGCCCACGACGAGCAGCCCGCGTGGGGCCAGCAGAGCGCCGAGCAGCCCTACGGCCAGCCCGGTTCCGCGCCCGCCTACGGCCAGCCCGGTTCGGCCCCCACCTTCGGCCAGCCCGGGTCCGCCCCCGGCTCGGCCCCCGTGTACCCGGGTCAGCAGAACCCGCAGTACCCGGGCTACGGCAACTGAACCTCGTAGCATCCCGTCGGGGACGGGCGTCGTCGTGACCGAGTCGCGATCGATGCCCGTCCCCGACGGCCGTTCCGGCGAGCGCGTCGACGTGGCGCTGTCGAAGCTGCTCGGCTTCTCGCGCACCCAGGCGGCCGACATCGCCGACGCGGGCGGCGTAAGCATCGACGGGCGCACCGTCGGCAAGTCCGACCGGGTGACAGCGGGGCAGTGGCTCGAGGTGACGTGGCAGGCGAAAGAAGAGCCGAGCATCCGCCCCGTCGTCGTCGAGAACCTGCGCGTCGTGCACGACGATGACGACCTCGTCGTCATCGACAAGCCGGTCGGCGTCGCGGCGCACCCGAGCGTCGGATGGGACGGCCCGACCGTGCTCGGGGCCCTCGCTGGTGCCGGATTCCGCATCGCGACCTCCGGCCCGCCCGAGCGCGCCGGCATCGTGCACCGGCTCGACGCGGGCACGAGCGGGCTCATGGTGGTGGCGAAGTCGGAACAGGCCTACCGCGAGCTGAAGCGGCAATTTCATGACCGCGAGGTGGGCAAGATCTACCACGCGGTCGTTCAGGGACACCCCGACCCGTTCTCGGGCACCATCGACGCCCCCATCGGTCGTCACCCCGGCTCGGCGTGGAAGTTCGCCGTCGTCGCGGGCGGCAAGCCCTCGGTCACGCACTACGACACGCTTGAGGCGTTCCCGTCGGCGACGCTGCTCGAGGTGCAACTCGAGACCGGGCGCACCCACCAGATTCGCGTGCACATGGCCGCTCAGCGCCAACCCTGCGTCGGCGACGCCATGTACGGAGCCGATCCCACCCTGAGCGCCCGGCTTGGTCTCGCCCGCCAGTGGCTGCACGCCATGAAGCTCGAGATCACGCACCCAAATGGTGGCGAGCGCGTCGAATTCTCGTCGCACTACCCCGATGATTTGCAGCACGCGCTCGACGTTCTTCGCGCATCCTGACATGCGGGTGATGCGGCCCGCCAAGCGGTCGTCGTCGACCTAGACTGGGGGCCCGCCCACGCCATCGACGGAGGTTCCGTGAGTTCTGACTCGTTCGTTCACCTGCATGTGCACAGCGAGTACTCCATGCTCGACGGGGCGGCGCGCGTGAAGCCCCTGATCGACGAGGCCGTCGCCCAGGGCATGCCCGCCATCGCCGTCACCGACCATGGCAACATGTTCGGCGCCTTCGACTTCTGGCGCACCGCGACCGAGGCGGGCATCACCCCGATCATCGGCACCGAGGCCTACCTGACCCCCGGCACGCACCGCACTGACAAGACTCGCGTCAAGTGGGGAAACGGCGGCGAAGACGACGTCTCGGGCGCCGGCGCCTACACGCACATCACGATGCTGGCCCAGAACACGACGGGCCTGCACAACCTGTTCCGCATGTCGTCGCTCGCCTCGATCGAGGGCTACTACTTCAAGCCCCGCATGGACCGCGAGCTGCTCTCGCGCTACAGCGAGGGCGTGATCGCCACGACCGGCTGCCCCAGCGGCGAGGTGCAGACGCGTCTGCGCCTCGGCCAGTACGACAAGGCGGTCGAGGCGGCGGCCGAGTTCCGCGACATCTTCGGCAAAGACAACTACTTCGCCGAGATCATGGACCACGGCCTCGGCATCGAGCGGCGCATCATGAGCGACCTCATCCGGCTGTCGAAAGACCTGGGGCTGCCGCTCGTGGCGACCAACGACCTGCACTACACGCACCCGGGCGACGCCAGCTCGCACGCGGCGCTGCTGTGTGTGCAGTCGGGTTCGACCCTCGATGACCCGAACCGCTTCAAGTTTGACGCCGACGAGTTTTACCTGAAGTCGGCTCGCGAGATGCGTGAGCTGTTCCGCGACCACCCCGAGGCGTGCGACAACACGCTGCTCATCGCCGAGCGGGTCGACACGCAGTTCGACACGAACGCCAACTACATGCCGCGCTTCCCGGTGCCCGAGGGCGAGACCGAGAACAGCTGGTTCATCAAGGAGGTCTGGGCGGGGCTCGAGCGGCGATACCCGAACGGCGTGAGCGAGCAGGTGAAGGCGCAGGCCGAGTACGAGATCGGCGTCATCACGCAGATGGGTTTCGCCGGATACTTCCTCGTCGTCGCCGACTTCATCAACTGGTCGAAAGATAACGGCATCCGCGTCGGCCCCGGTCGCGGCTCCGGCGCCGGCTCGATGGCCGCGTACGCGATGCGCATCACCGACCTCGACCCGCTTGAGCACGGCCTCATCTTCGAGCGCTTCCTGAACCCCGACCGCGTGTCGATGCCCGACTTCGACGTCGACTTTGACGACCGCCGCCGCGGCGAGGTGATTCGCTACGTCACCGAGAAGTACGGCGACGAGCGCGTCGCGCAGATCGTGACGTACGGCACGATCAAAGCGAAGCAGGCGCTGAAGGATTCCTCCCGCGTGCTGGGGTTCCCGTTCGGCATGGGCGAGAAGCTGACGAAGGCGATGCCCGCGTCGGTCATGGGCAAAGACATGCCGCTGTCGGGCATGTACGACCCCGAGCACCCGCGCTACAAAGAGGCGAACGACTTCCGCGCCGTCATCGACACCGATCCGGATGCGCGGCGCGTCTTCGACACGGCGCTCGGCCTCGAGAATTTGAAGCGCCAATGGGGCGTGCACGCCGCGGGTGTGATCATGTCGAGCGAGCCGCTCATCGACATCATCCCGATCATGAAGCGCGAGCAGGACGGCCAGATCGTCACGCAGTTCGACTATCCCGCCTGCGAGTCGCTCGGCCTGATCAAGATGGATTTCTTGGGGCTGCGCAACCTCACGATTATTGATGACGCGCTCGACAACATCCGGGCCAACCGGGGCACCGAGCTGGTGCTCGAAGACCTCACACTCGACGACCCCGCCGCATACGAGCTGCTCTCCCGAGGCGACACCCTCGGCGTGTTCCAGCTCGATGGCGGCCCCATGCGCTCGCTTTTGCGCATGATGAAGCCCGACAACTTCGAAGACATCTCGGCCGTCTTGGCCCTGTACCGGCCCGGCCCGATGGGAGCCGACAGCCACACGAACTACGCCCTGCGCAAGAACGGGCGCCAAGCCATCACGCCCATTCACCCCGAGCTCGCGGAGCCGCTCGAAGAGGTGCTCGGCACGACGTACGGCTTGATCGTCTATCAAGAGCAGGTCATGGCGATCGCCCAAAAGCTCGCGGGGTACACCCTCGCGCAAGCCGACCTCCTGCGCCGCGCGATGGGCAAGAAGAAGAAGTCGGAGCTCGACAAGCAGTACGAGGGCTTCCGGGCGGGTATGGCCGCGAACGGCTACTCGGCCGAGGCCACCAAGACGCTGTGGGACATCCTGCTGCCGTTCTCCGACTACGCCTTCAACAAGGCGCACTCGGCGGCCTACGGCGTCGTGTCGTACTGGACGGCCTACCTGAAGGCCCACTACCCGGCCGAGTACATGGCGGCGCTGCTCACGAGCGTCGGCGACTCGAAAGACAAGATGGCCGTCTACCTCAACGAGTGCCGCCGCATGGGCATCACGGTGCTGCCGCCCGACGTCAACGAGTCGATCGAGTACTTCGCCGCCGTCGGCGACGACATCCGCTTCGGGCTCGGGGCCGTGCGCAACGTCGGCCACAACGTCGTCGAGGGCATCCGGCAGGCGCGCGACGACAAGGGTCGCTTCACCGGATTCCACGACTTCCTGAAGAAGGTGCCCACCCCGGTGGCGAACAAGCGCGCCATCGAGTCCCTCATCAAGGCGGGCGCGTTCGATTCGCTCGGCGACACCCGACGTGCCCTGATGGAGATCCACGAGGGCGCCGTCGAGTCGGCCGTCAAAGAGAAGCGCGCCGAAGACAAGGGTGACATCGGCTTCGACTTCGACAGCCTGTTCGACGAGGGCGAGGCGACGGCGGCCGCCGTGCCGGCGCGCCCCGAGTGGCCGAAGAAAGACAAGCTGGCGTTCGAGCGCGAGATGCTCGGTCTGTACGTCTCCGACCATCCGCTGGCGGGCCTCGAGGTGGCGCTCGCCAAGCACGCGGGCCTCGGCATCGCTGAGCTCAATGACAATCCGCCCGACGACGGCGAGCGGGTGACGGTGGCCGGCCTCATCACGAGTGTGCAGCACCGCGTGGCGCGGCAGTCGGGCAACCCGTACGGCATGATCACGCTCGAAGACTTCGGCGGCGAGATCACCGTGATGTTCCTCGGCAAGTCGTACCAAGAGTTCGCGCAGGGTCTCGTGGCCGACACCATCGTCGTCGTGACGGGTCGCGTCAACCACCGCGACGACGGCATCACCCTGCAGGCGAACATGCTGCGTGTGCCCGACTTCGGGGTGAGCACCGACTCGGGGCCGATCGTGCTCTCGGTGCGCGAGCAGCGCGCGACGGTCGACGTGGTGGCCGAGCTCGACGCGGTGCTCAATCGACACCGGGGCGACACCGAGGTGCGACTCCGCCTCGTGCGCGATGACACGGCGCGGGTGTTCGAGTTGCCGCACCGCATCGACACCACCGCCGGGTTCTTCGGCGAGGTGAAGAGCCTGCTGGGCCCGCGGGCTCTCGCCTAGAGCAGGGGAGCGCCGAGCGCCCGGTAGGCGCGCTCGTGGTACGTCAGCGGCTGATCCGGGGCGCCGAGCGCACCCTCGGTAATCTGCACCGCGATCATGGCGTTGTCGGCGACGCTCGTGCGCGCGACGATGCGGCCGACCATCCACGCGGGCACGCCACGAATGATGGGCAGGCCATGCGGGCCGGGCTCCCAGTGGTCGCCGTCGAAGCGCTTGGCGTTGTCGCCGGCGAGGATCTGCGCGACGCCGAATTGACGCTCGCCAAGGATGTGAATCGCGACGTGCTCGGTGTTCTCGATGGCCGGCCAGCTGCTCGCCGTCCGCGCCATGTTGAACGTGGCCAGCGGCGGCTTCGCGGCGAGCGATGCGAGCGACGTTGCGGTGAATCCCACGGGCCGGCCCTCGGGGGTCAGCGCGGTGATGATCGCGACCCCGGCGGCGTGGCGGCGGAACGCCTGCGCGAACGCGTCGAAGCCGGATGCGTCGGGAGCTTGGGGAGTGGTCACGTGGGGAGTAAACCGCACAGCCGCTCGGGTATTCCCGAGGCGAGCCGTCAGTAGCATTACCTCACCATGATCCACACCATCGACCTGCGCGGCCGCGCGCTCAGCGACGCCGATCTGCTCACCCTCGTTCCGCGCTCGGCGTCGAGCGTGTCGTCGGCGGTCGAGGCGGTCGAGGCGATCATCGCCGACGTACGCGCGCGCGGCGCCGGCGCCCTCTGTGACCAGGCTGAGCGGTTTGACGGTGTGCGTCCGGCACACATCCGCGTGCCCGCCGATGAACTCGCGCGCGCCGAGCGCACCCTCGAGGAGCCGGTGCGCGCCGCGCTGACGACCGCAATCGATCGCGTTCGGCGCGGAACCGCGGCGCAGGTGCCGCCGGAGGTGCGCACCGAGATCGCGCCCGGAGCCACCATCGTGCAGCGCTGGCGGCCCGTCGACCGCGTCGGCCTCTACGTTCCGGGCGGCAAGGCCGTCTACCCGTCGAGCGTCATCATGAATGTGCTCGCCGCTCAGGGCGCCGGCGTGGGATCGGTCGCGCTGGCGTCGCCCCCGCAGGCCGCGTTCGGCGGTTCCGTGCACCCCACGATTCTTGGGGCGGCGTCCCTGCTGGGCATCGACGAGGTCTACGCGATGGGCGGGGCGGGCGCGATAGGCGCTCTCGCCTACGGCGTTCCCGAGCTCGGCCTCGACCCCGTGCAGGTCATCACCGGCCCCGGCAACCTCTTCGTCGCGACGGCAAAGCGTGCCGTCACCGGGGTAGTCGGCATCGACTCCGAGGCCGGCCCCACCGAGATTCTGATCATCGCTGACGAGACGGCGCGCGTCGATTTGGTCATCGCCGACCTGCTCAGCCAGGCCGAGCACGACGAGCTCGCGAGTGCCGTGCTCGTGACCACGAGCAGCGCGCTGGCCGAACAGGTCGCCGAGGCGCTGCCCGCGGCCGCGGCGCGCACGCCCCACGCCAAGCGTGTCCAGACCGCCTTGGCGGGCGAGCAGTCGGCCATCGTGCTCGTTGACGACCTGGCCGTCGCCTGCCGCTTCTCTGACGCCTACGCTCCCGAGCACCTCGAGTTGCAGGTCGCCGACCCGCACGCGCTGCTGCCGGCACTCAGCCACGCGGGCGCCATCTTCATCGGCGACCACACCCCGGTGAGCCTCGGCGACTATGCCGCCGGCTCGAACCACGTCCTGCCGACCGGTGGGCAGGCGCGCTTCTCGGCCGGCCTCGGCGCC
>Ga0213835_100780_pt1 | contig 25445 bp, 18 predicted proteins | sample SWPATP01_FD_160576 | JGI IMG/M metagenome (GOLD analysis project Ga0213835, IMG submission 160576) | Coastal seawater microbial communities from Marineland, Florida, United States - SWPA TP0 #1 | ecosystem: Environmental > Aquatic > Marine > Coastal | place: USA: Florida | collected 2016-08-05 | reverse complement strand
TGGGATTCAGGTGCCGCGATGCCGGCGCGTGGGTCGCGTGTTGCGATGGTCGTCTTCGGGCTCGTGGCGTTTGTGGCGTGCTGGGGGCCGATCCTGTTAGCCGATGAGTGGACGCTCGAACTCCGCTACGTCTACGCGCCCGCGGCGTTCCTGGCGATTGCGATCGTCGCGGCGGTTGGTGGTTTGCTCGCGTGGATCGAGCGTGGGCTGAGTGTGCGCGCAGCGATCGTTGGGCGTGCGGTGGTCGCGCTCGGCGTTGCGAGCGTCGGGCTTGTTGGCGCGGCGCTTCAGTTCGGGTACGCGGGTGCGTTTTATGCGCGCTGGGTGCAGGATCAGGCGGAGGTGGGCGCGCTCGTGCAGGCCGCCCCGAATCCGCGTGCGGGCGCGGTGTTTATCCCGATGCGGATCGAGACCGAGGGCTTCGCGACCGGTGCGCCGCGGTTCGATCATGCGTTTGTCAGCGCCTGGGGCGCGAACTGGTCGGCCCCGAACATCGTTCGCCAGGCCTATCGCAGGAGCGACATCAGCGCCGGGTGGACGTGGACGCCCGGCGGCGCAAGCCCCGTGCTCGGCGCGGGCGCGTGGGGCGTGCGCATTCCTACAGCGTTCCGCACCGAGCTTCCTCAGGGCGAAGGCGGTGGGCACGTTGTGGCGCACGAGCGTGCGATCCTGTTCTCGATCGATCGCGACGGGCGCGTTCGCGTCTGGCCCGCGCTCGCAGTGGTCGGGCCCGACGGCACGCGGCGCGTCTTCTCAACCGATGCGCACGGTCCGGGTGCGCGCGTGGAAGCGCGAGCGTTCGCCGTGCCGAGCGGGGAGTGGTGGTCCACCGCGACGCTCCGCGTGTGGCAGTGGGGGAACGGCGAGCCCGGGATGCTCAATCGTCGCATGGATGACGGGATCCCGCTCGACGCGCTCTGGCTCCACCCCGCGTACGACGGGTTCACGGAGCGCGACGCGGCGATCGTCGAACTGCCCGGCGAGGGCGCGCGCACGCTGATCCTGCGCGCCAGCCTTGCCGAGCCGCGGCGTTCCGGCGACGGCGTGCGCGTGCGGGTGGAATCCCTGGACGGCGACGGCGCGATCGGGGCGCCGATCCGTCTCGATCCGCTGAAACTCGTCGATGGCTGGGTGGTGCACCGCGTGCCGATCTCGCCTGGGGTGACGCGGGCCCGCGTCCGTGTCGATCCGGGCGAGGCAGGGGATGTGCGCTACGACGGCGTCTGGGTGCATGCGCTGGTCGTGGAGCGCCCGTAGCGTGTAGTCGTGGTGCGTGTGGGGATCGCGGGCAGGGTTATGACTGCACGGCTTCGTGCCCGGTGATGCCCGGTGATCCGCACGCGCGGGATGCCCGTGCCACGGGGGGCGGGCTGGTCTACGCTCTGTTTCATGCGTGTGCTGCTGACCAACGACGACGGGATTCACGCGCCGGGCATCCGTGCGCTGTACGACGCGATCACGGGCGCGGACGAACCCGCTCGGCAGGGGCACGCTGAGCCGGTGCGCCCGGAGCTCCCGCCCCACCCGGTCGGCGGCGCGGGGACGGAGGTCTGGACGGTCGCGCCGGAGACGGTGCAGTCGGCGACGAGCCACGGCGTCACGTTCGGCGAGCCGCTGATGGCGCGCAGGGCCCGCCTCGGCATCCTCGGCGATCGCACGGCTCGCGTCGAGGGCGTCGCGGTCAGCGGGCGCCCGGCCGACTGCGTGAAGGTCGCCGTCAGCGCGCTCTGGCCCGAGCGGTACGGGCGCGGCGCCAAGCCCGACCTGGTCATCAGCGGCATGAACGCCGGCGCCAACGTCGGGATCAACGTCATCTACTCCGGCACCGTCGCGGCGGCGCTCGAGGCGGCGTTCCTCGGCATTCCTTCCATCGCCGTCAGCCTGCACCTCGGCCCGGGGCGTCCTTTGTGGGACATCGCGGCGGCGCACGCGCGGCGTGCGATCGACCGCGTGATCGCGACGGGGCTGCTGCGCGAGGGGCGGTGCATCAACATCAACATCCCGCGCTGCGAAGCGCCGGACGCGGGCGAGGCGCCGTCGTACGAGCACGAGCCGCAGACCGCCGGGCGCAAGCCCGCCGAGCCGGGCGACCACGATCCGCACGCCGAGATGCCGATCGTCGTCTGCCCCATGAACACGCACGGGTTGATCGACGCGTACGAGCGTCGCGTCAGCCCCGCGGGCGAGGCGTACTACTGGCCCGCGGGCGGGGGGCTGGATTTTCACGCGACCGACCCCGGCACCGATGTCCACGAGCTCTTCAACCGGCGGATCACCGTCACCCCGCTCCACCACGACCTGACCGATGCGCCCGGCGTCGTCGAGGCGTGGCGCGAGGCGCTCCGGGGCGCGACGTCGCCTGATCCGCTGGCACGTCCGAAAACCCGTGGCATCTTTACAACCGCATGTGCGTCTGTGCGCGTGAGCTCTGCCCCCGGTGCCGATACGCCCTCGACGGCGTGATCGGGCGCACGTGCCCCGAGTGCGGGGTGGACGTGTTCGCGGAGCGTCGCTGGGCGGTGTTCGGGCCGCCGGCGTGGCCGCTGCTCGCCGCGCTCGTCGCTGGGACGGGCGCGTGGGGCGGGCTGCTGGCTTACGGGTTGTGGCTGGTGCGGGCGCGGGGCGGGGCGGTCATGGACGCGCCGTCGGCGGTGCTGCTCGGGATGCTGATGACGCTGACGTGCGCCGCGATGCTCGCGACCCTTGCCGGGCTTGCGCGTCGGCGGGCGATGAAGCGAGCGTTGGGCGAGGCGCGTGGACGGCTCGCGCTGCTCGCCGGCACGCCGCTGCTCGCGGCCGGTTTGAGCTGGGCGAGCGTCGTCGGCGTCGCGATCCTTGCGTGAACGAGCGGGCACCAGGAGCCAGTGACCAGGCACCAGTGCGGCATGTCGACGTCGGTTACTCGCGCACGCCGTAGCGTTTCGGTTTGGTCGGCCATTCAAAGCGTTCCGCGAGCGCATCGAACGGCGGCTCGATCAGCACCGCGTGCACGTCCGCCCATGGCGCAACGCGCAAGCGCGAGCAGCGCGGGCGATCCGGGTTCAGCCACCGCGTTCGCCGATTCGCACCAAGCCGATACCAACGCTCCCGATCGCGGATCGCCCGATCGAGCGCCCGCGCCGTGTACGCCAGCCCCCAGTGCGCCCACAGCGGCGCGAGCACGCGGTGCGGTTCCAGGCGCAGGTCGTCCACGCACGCGGCCCCGGGCGTTCCGAGCGCGCGCTCCCGCTCGATCCAGCACAACGCGAACGCGCGCCACGAATCGAGCGCACGCCGGGCGTCTTCGGGCGTCGAGATCATGTGCCGACGAGCGAGCGCCGACACCCAGTGCGCCGGGTTCCGGAGCACCAGCGTCGCGATCGGGTCCAGATCCGTCGGCACCAGCGCGAACGGATCAAGCCCGCGCACAAGCACGCTGTCAGCGCCAGCATGTGCCTGCGGCTCGCGTTCAACGCGCACGTGCAGGCCGAAGCCGGCGGCTGCCGCGTGGGCGAGCAACAGCGCGCCCGAGCCCGGCGTCGCGATGATGAGCTTCACGGCGCGGGCCGCCGAATCGGGCGCTGCGCCAGGGCCTGTTCCGATCGTGCTCGGCATCGCGTCCGGCGTGTCAGGCGCCCTTGCTGTAATAGTCGAGGTTGATCTGCACGTAGTTGCGCCACTCCTCCGGCAGATCCTCTTCCGGGAAGATCGCGCGCACCGGGCATTCTTCCACGCACAGCCCGCAGTCGATGCAGGTGTCCGGATCGATGTAGAGTTGGTCGGCGGTCTCGTAATCCGGCTCGTCTTTGGTCGGGTGGATGCAGTCGACGGGGCAGACGTCGACGCAGCTGGTGTCTTTGGTGCCGAGGCAGGGCTCGGCGATGATGTGCGGCATGGTGCTTGGCCTCCGAAGAAAACGTCCGCCCGATCGTACCCGTGGGCTCCCCGGGGGGCGCGGGCGTTCCTACCGCGCGACGCGAAGCACCACCAGCGTCTGGTCATCCACCCGACGGCGCAGCCCGCTGAACTGGCGCATCTGCCACATCACGTGGTCCGCGATGTCCCCGGCCGACGCCTCGGGACGCTCGCCCAGGTACGCCAGAAGGCTGTCCCGCAGGCGCACCTTCCCGAACTTCTCGTCGCTGAACGACCGCGCATCGGGGATCCCGTCGCTGTAGGCGATCAGCACGTCCCCCGGGCGCAGGTCGTACGACGCGACCTGGTACCGCTGGCTCGGGTCGATCCCGATCACCATCCCGCCCACCAGCAGCTCGTCCACGTCGCGAACCGTCGGCGCCCGGTGCGTCGGCACGCGGATCACCATCGGCGGGTCGTGCCCCGCGCTCGTGAAGTGCAACCGGCACGGGCCCGGGTCTAGAACCCCGAACCAGAGCGTCGCGAACTCGTGCTCCAGCGTGTCCCGGCACATCGCCTGGTTGATCCGCTCCACCACCAGGCTCAAGGGCTCATCACCGTCCGCGTGCGCGCGCAGCGTCGCGCGCACCGCGCTCATCAGCAAAGCCGCCGCCACGCCCTTGCCCACCACGTCGCCCACCGTCAGCCCGAGCTGGCGACGCCCCTCCCGATCCAGCGCGAAGACGTCGTAGAAATCGCCCCCCAGCTCGAAGCTCGGCACGTACCGCGCCGCGACCTCGACGCCCGGCACCTCCGGCATCTGGCTCGGGAGCATCCGGCGCTGCACGTCGGCCGCGATCTCGAGCTGGCGCGCCACGCGACGCTCCTCTTCCTGCATCCGCAGCAGGCGAGCCTGCTCCACCGCGAGCGCCGCCTGCTGACCGATCGAGACCAGCAGGCGCTTCTCCCCATCCGTAAACCTGCGGCGCGAGCGACCGTACAGACGCATCACCCCGATCGGACGACCGCGGAAGACCAGCCCCGCGTTGATGAACGAGTGCAGCCCCTGCCCCGTCACCCGCTCCGGCTCCAGCACGCGCGCGTCTTCGCCCACGTCCTCCACCGTCACCACCTCGCCCGAGAGCGCCAAGCGATCGAACAACCGATCCCGGCTCAGCGGCACCGGGCTGTGGACGTAGTCCGCACGCAGCCCCCGGCTCGCCGCCAGACGCAGCGCCCCTTCGCCCTCCGGGTCGAGCGCCCCTTCGGACGAAGTTGCGTCCTCGGGCAGCAGCACGATCGAGCCGGCCGCCAGCCCCAGCACCTCGATCGCCGAGTCCAGCGCCAGGTCCAGCACCCGGTCCACCCCGCTCGCGACCACCAGCGAACTGGTCAGGCGGTAGAGCACGTCCAGTTCGTGGATTCGGCTCTCGCGCTCGACGATCGCGGCGCAGACTTCGCTCGCGGCGGCCGCCAGGTAGTGCAGGTTCTCCAGAAGCCCCGCGCGCCCGCCGGGCAGGTCCGTCGCGCCCGGGCCGACCCAGATCGCGCCGATTTCCTGTCCATCCACGACCAGCGGCGCGCGTTCCGCGCCCGCGGCCGGCCCCGGCGCGCCCGCCACCAGCACGAACGCCTGCTCGACGCTGTGCCCAGGGCGGATCAGCACCCCCGCCGAGTCGCGCAGCTCAACATTCAGCCCCGACATCGCGCTCAGCCCGGCGCAGAGGCGCGCGAGCGAGCCGTCGGTCAGAAACTGCCCGAGCGACAATCCTCCCGGGATCGCCCCGGGCGCGATCGTCGAGCCCGCGGCCGCCAGGAGCCCCGATGCCCGACCGCCCGTGCCGCCCACCCCCGGCGCGCGAGGCTTCATTTGCCGTCCTCGTCCGAGCGTTCGCCCAGCCACACCGAGCGCACGAAGCGGACCATCGGGTCGCGCCCTTCCTGCCCGCGTTCGCGCTCGCTGCGCTCCAGCAGCGCCAGCCCCTCGCGGACGACGACGCGGTCGCCGATCTGGTGCCCGGCGTACGCCAGCAGCAGCGCCGGGCCCGTGCGCACGCCCGAGGCCCCGTCGGCCCGCTGGCGCAGCATGGTGATGACCTGGCGCATCCGCCCATCCCCGGGTCGCGCGTCGCCCGAGTAGCGCACGCCCGCGAGTTCCGGGTGACGTGCCAGCAGTGCGCGCAGGTTGACGGCGGCCGAGTCCAGCAGACCCGCCCCGAGCTGCGCGTGCACGCGCCCGACCATCGCCGACGCGTCCTCGGGGCGCACCGCGAGAGCCGTCACGTACCGCGCCTCGGCGTCGAAGAAGCGACCCGCGGCCATGAGGCGACCGGCCGCCGCCATGTGCTCGGCGTACATGTCCCGCGAGGTGTCCCCCGTCGGGATCAGCGAGTCCATCGCCTCCATCTCGCGCAGCACGCGGGCCAGTTCGTCCTCCAGCTCCGCGTCCTCGGGCGCGACCTGCTCGTCCGGATCGACGGGGGCGGCTTCGGGGTCTTCCTCAACACCCGGGCGAGACGGCGGGGTCGGGGGCAGCTCGGCGCGCCGGAGCGAGGAGCGCAGCTCCAGCAGGCGTTCCTCAAGCGTGGGCGTCGGGGGCGTGGCGGCGCGCGGGTCGCGGTCGCGATCGGTCTGGGTCGGCCATGAGCCGCGGAGGCGCGACATCACCTGGTCGTGCATGGTTTCCAGGCGTCCCGTGCCGGGCTCGGCTCCGGGGATCCCGGGCACGGCTCGGGCCGGGTCGAACTGGGCGGGGTCGAACTGGGCAGCCGGATCCCGTTGGACCGGGTCGAGCGAGCCGGGCTGTCGGGCGCCGGCTGCGGGTCGATCCCGCTCGGGGGTCGTGGGCAGCCCGTCGGCTCCGAAGGTCGTGGTCGGCAGCACGGCGCCGGTCAGGGGATCGATCCCGCTGAGGGGCAGCGTCCGCATCCCGCGGAGCGGGCTGGCGATCACGCCTAGCTCCATGCCGTTCTGTCCGGGGTAGACACCCATGAGCGCGTCGCGGAGCCCGATGTTGGCCGAGTACGACGCGCTGGATCGCATCTCGAGCAGCCGCCCGCTCGTGCCCCAGGCGGCGTCGGATGGGTCGGAGAATCGATCGCGGGTGAGGAACCCGTCGCCGGTCATGCCCGGCGCGCCCGGCATCCCGCCGAGCCCGGGCCCGGAGCGTCGGTAGGTGAGGTCGCCGACGAGCCCGGAGGGGACTCGGGAGCCGGTGGTGAGGGCGAACTGGTACTGGAGGGCTTCGGTGCCGCGGATGCCGACGCCGGCGAGCCCGGAGAACATCGAATCCCTTCGGAACTCGAAGAGGTCGTCGGAGCCGAGGTCGCCCCGGAACTCGAAGGGGTCGGTGTAGCCGAGGTCGCCGCGGAAGCTGAGCCCGCCGGGGGCGTTGCCGGTGACGATCGCGTTTCGGAAGCGGATTTCCTGCATGATGTCGCGTCCGAGCGGCGGCGGGCCGCCGGGCCCGTAGCGGGTCATATCCCGCTCGAGCGCGCGCCCATCGCCGAGCGCGCCTTGCCCGTGGGCAAGCCCCGCGAGCCCGCAGACGACGCCGAGCCCGATGCTCAGCAGCGTGGAAACACCTGTCCGATCGCTCGCCATCCGACACCTCCAGCCGCGTTCACAGCCAAGACGGGCCGTGATGCTCGGCCCGACCCGCATTCTATCGGCCTACCTCTGTTGAACCCCCTCGCAAGCCCCAGGATTCCCGGCACAACCAACCCGCGAAGCAGGATTTGCGCCCGGCGCAGGCAAGCGGACCGAGGTCGGTCCACAAAAAACCCAGCCCCGCAAACGCTCACGGGGCCGGGTAGGGGGATGGCTTGATTGGTTTTGGTGCCCGGGCGTGTGCCTCGGCGACAGGGTTTCGAGCCCGGGCGCGGGCTGGAGTCAGTCGGGGCGAAGATTTTTTGCGGGCGGGCGCGTGCGCCTGGGTGGTGGGCTCAGAAGAGCCCGTTGGGTTCCGGGAGCCCGAGCTCCACGCGGAACTGGTCGCCTAGGTCCGGCTCGTCGGCGACGAGGTAGTGGAGAATGCCGTCGCGCTGCCACGCGAGGATCAGGGGGTCGATCGTCGGCGGGGTGGACTGGGCGGCTCGGCGGGGCTCCAGGCGGTAGGTTCGCCCGTCCTCCATCGCCAGCCAGCCCGTCGCGGGCTGGACGAACAGGCTCAGCCCGTGCCAGCGGTCCTGAGGTGTTGACGGGTCTTCCCGGCGGAAGCGGATGTGCATCCCCGGGGCGTCGCCCGGCACGCTGCACCGCCCCGCGTCCACAAACCGCAGCCCCTGCGACTGATGGACCCGGAAGACCTCGGCCATGTTCAGCACGATCCCCGTCAGCGACTGGAACGCTTCCGGGACGGCGTCGGCCTCGTGCACGGTGAACTTGCTCGCGACCGTGTCGGGGCTGATGAAGCAGCGGGAGTGCTCCTTGGAGACGAACTCCGAGACGGTACGGATGCGGGCGAACGGGTCGGTGCCGGCGATCGCCTCGGCGGCGGGGTCGAGCACGGGGGTGGAGCGCGAGCCGAGCCAGAACGCGGTAAACGCGAGGGTCAGCACGGCCGCCATGACGCCGAGCGGGCGGGCCCACCCGGTCCAGAACTCGCGTTGACGGGTGACGCTGGCGCGGGCCTGGAGCCCGGCGCCGACGTCTGCCGCCTCCTGCTCGCGGGCGGCTTGGGCGATTGCTCCGATCTTGGCGCGGAGGTCCGCCGGGCAGCGGTCGCCGCCAATGGCGCGCCCGCAGGCGTCGCGGAGGCGGCGCTCGGCCGCGACCGCGGACGAGAGCCCCGGGTTGCTCTGGAGGAGCGCGTCGAGCGCCTCGCGCTGCGCGGGCGAGAGCTCGCCGTCGGCTTCGCAGCGCAGGAGCACACCCGGACGGGACAGCTCTGTGCGCGCAGCCGCGTCATGGTCCAAAGAATCCGACCTGTTGTTGCCTGAACCCGTGTCCTTACGCATCGCCCAGCACCTTACATCGAGACGTCGCGGTCCCCGGCCCCCGAAGCCCGCTCAGAAGACGGGCCAGAACGCGGACCACACCACCAACCCCCGACCACCCCGATCCATCCACCCCATCGGTCCCTCGACGCCAAGCCGCCCCCGTGCAACCCGTCGCCCCGAAACCGGAAGAACCAGTGCAACCCAGCCCCAGAGAACCCCGGGCCCCGTCCCGAGGGTGTTTTGACTTGATTCTGTCGGTCAACACGGCGGCGAACCCCACTATTCATCCCCCGCACCGGTTCGTGCGCTCTCGCCCGCGGCCCGGGTTGCCGCGGACCCTCCAGACCCACCATTGCCCCCAGATTCTGCAGCAGCTTCTGAGCCGGACTCTGAGCCGGATTCCGCCCCGAGCCCGCGGAGCCCGAGGGCGTCGGCAGCCGCCTCGTCGGCGATCAGGGCGTCGGCGACTTGTTTTCGGGCCCGGTGCAGGCGGCTCATGACCGTCCCGATCGGGACTTCCAGGATCGCCGCGATCTCCCGGTATTTCAGCCCGTCCACGCCCCACATCAGCAGCACGGCTCGGTGCTCGGGCTTGAGTTGGTCGATCGCGGCTTTCAGGCGGGCGTCCACCTGTTCCCAGTCGAGGTCGCCCTGGTCCCAGACGGGGGGTGGCTCGTCGGGGAGCGGGCCGTCGGACGCTTCGCCGAAGAACTCGCCGACGGTGGCGCCTCGGCGTGCGTCGCGCTTGACCTTGGAGTAGAAGACGTTGTGGGTGATGGTGAAGAGCCAGGAGCGCATCCCGCCGGTGCCGCCGGCGTCGCCTTCGGGGGCCATGTCTTCGAATCGGGCGACGGCCTGGGGGCGGAAGGCGCGGGCGTAGACCTCCTGCACGACGTCGTCGGCCTCGGTCGGGTCCCGGGTCAGGCTCAGCGCCATCCGGTAGACCGCGTCCAGGTGCTCCAGCGCCAGACGCTCGAATGACGCACGATCCATCCGATCCCCGATCCAAGCCGCCCGTTCGGCGGCCTGCCAAGCCCCGGCGCACCCACAGCACCCCACCCGCTCACAGCCATGAAGCGTACACGCCAGGCGGGGTGGTCACCAGCGGGGAAGAGATTGGGCACTAGGCATTAGGCACTAGGCATTAGGGGGGGGAGGAGAGGGATCGGGCTTCGGGGCTCTCTCGGCGTAAGGGCGTCGCTGGTGCAACAACGCCCAACGCTCTCAAGCCGCCCAGACCCCCGAGTGCCTTGTGCCCAATGCCTAGTGCCTTCTCCTATGCTCCGTCATGCCAGACGCCCAGCCGTTTTATGTCACGACGCCGATCTACTACGTCAACGATCGCCCGCACATCGGGCACTGCTACACAACGCTGGTCGCCGACGTCGCCGCGCGGACGGCTCGCCTGCTCGGGCGGGACACGTTCTTCCTCACCGGCACCGACGAGCACGCGGAAAAGGTTTCCAAATCCGCCGCCGAACATGGGGTTTCGCCCCAGGCGTGGGCCGACCAGAACGCGGCCAAGTTCCGCGACGCCTTCGACTTCATGCGCTTCAGCCACGATGATTTCATCCGCACCAGCGAAGACCGGCACAAGACCCGTGCCACCGCGATGATCCAGCAGCTCATGGATCAGGGCGACATCGAGCTCGGCGACTACCACGGCTGGTACGACCCCTCCCAGGAGGAATACCTCACCGAAACCACCGCGAAAGAGCACGACTACAAGAGCCCCGTCACCGGCAAGCCCCTCGAGCAGCGGACCGAGCAGAACTACTTCTTCCGCCTCGACAAGTACGAGTCCTGGCTGCGCGGGCAGATCGAATCGGGCGAGGTGCGCGTGCTGCCGGAGGCTCGGAAGAACGAGGTGCTCGGGCGGCTCAAGGACGGGCTGAACAAGGTGCCCGTCTCGCGCCGCATCAAGCCCGGCGACGCCGACTGGGGTATCGCGATGCCCGGCGACCCGGAGCACCGGGTGTATGTCTGGATCGAGGCGCTGTGCAACTACGTGACAGCGATCGACACGCCGGAGCGGGGGAAGTACTGGCCGGCGTCGGTGCACTTCATGGCCAAGGACATCCTCTGGTTCCACGCGGTGATCTGGCCGGCGATGCTGCACGCGCTGGGCAAGGCCCCGCCGAAGGTGGTGTACGCGCACGCGTACTTCATCGCCGAGGGTCGGAAGATGAGCAAGAGCCTGGGCAACTTCATCGAGATTGACCAGTTGCGTGCGTACGCCGAGCGGTACAGCGTGGACGCCGTGCGCTGGTACCTCGCGACACAGGGCCCGCTGGGCGCGACCGACGCGGACTGGGCGTACAGCCGGTTCGTGGATGTGTACAACGCGAACTTAGCGAATGGCATTGGCAACGCGACGAGCCGTGTGGCGCAGATGATCGAGAAGTATTTTGAGAGCGTGATTCCGCGGACGGAGCAGGGGCTGGATTCCAGTTTTTCGATTTCGGATTCAGTCGATGGCGAACCTGTATTGAGTGAATATAACTGGCCTGATCGCATCCAATCTGAAATACTTGGTCCGATCGAAAATGACTTGCTATCTGGGCGACTCGATGTCGCGGTCAGTCGGGCGCTTGTTCTCGCCGGGTACGTTGATGATTTTATTAGCGGGACACGCCCGTTTAGCGTTGCGAAGCTGGACCAGGATTCGTCATATACACAGCCGAGTGGTCATGTAGAGAGATTTACAAATGGCCAAGCTTTGGCTGCAATCCTGTACCACTGCGCCGAAGCCCTCCGCATCGCCAGCCTGTTCTTCTACCCCGCGATGCCGGACAAGATGGCCGAGCTCTGGCGCCGTTGGGGGTGCGACCACCTGACCGACCCGAACAACCCGGACTCAGCGTTCAAGGCGCCGCTCGCGGAGCTGGCGCAGTTTGGCACCGGGCGGTTCAGCCTCAAGCCGGGGCAGAAGATCACCAAGGGCGACCCGCTGTTCATGCGAGCCGACCCCAAACTCGACGCCCCGGCCTGAGCCTCTTGGTGGCACAGCTCTCCGAGCTGTGTCTCCGCACTTCTCCCGCCTCCGGTGCCCGGGAAACGCGCAGCTTTTCCCGGCTTCTGCACCTACTCCCTCTCCAACACGCAAAGACTCGCACCAAGAACTCCGTCATCGAGCCAACAAGAACCGGAAGACCCGGAAAAGCTCCGCCGCGGACGGCTGCGCGTTTCCGGGGCACCGAGTCAAGATTGAGAAGACATAGCTCGGAGAGCTGTGCCACCCCGCAGCTGCGGTGTTTCCGCACCCCTCTCCCCCTCTGGTGCCCGGGAAACGCGCAGCATTTCCCGGCTTTCACCGCTCCTCAAGCTCCAGCGCTCCACAGGCCAACCCCAGATGCATCGTGGAGTTGGTCAAGAAAAAGAAGACCCGGAAAAGCTCCGCCGCGGGCGGCTGCGCGTTTCCGGGGCACCGAGTTGAGATTGCGAAGATACAGCTCGGAGCGCTGTGTCACGCCGGAGTCGGTGTGGTTACTGGGGCTTCTGGAGCGTGTCGGCGTTGGCCTTGTTGGGATTGGCGATGAGCCAGCCTTCGAGGTCGGCCTCGCGGACCATGCGGACGCCGAGCACACCGTTGACGGCGATGATCGCGATCGCGGCAGCACAGATGATGAGCGCGGTGGTGACGCTGCGCCAGACGACGCCGTCGGCGTTGGGGGTCCAGACGCCCCAGATCGATCCGCCGGCGGCGAAAACGATCGCGAGCAGGCAGAGGGCGTAACTGGTCCGGTTCAGGAGCTTGATGAACAGCATGGCTTGGGTCCTCCCTTTCGAGGCTCGGGGCTGAAGCCGGGCGGCGATGCTCGGCTTGCACAAGTTAGCGTACACTAACTCATCGGGAAAGGCAAGCCTCTGTTGCAGTCATTGTGCTGGAAATTTTGTCCGGATTTTGCTTGGATTTTCAGGCACGCGGGGCGGCTTGGTGGTCATCTGCGCGTGGTTGGCGGAGTGAGGGTGGTGAGGCTCGTAGGATCGGGCCTTATGGAGCCGGATGCTGCATCGTCATCGGTTGAGCCGTCGTCGTCCGCGCCCGAGTTCGCGCCGGAGTCGGAGCTGCACAAGCTCGAGCTCCAGCGTCGCGCCAATCGCGACGCGGTGGCGGGGCTGGGGTTCGATCCCTACGGCGTGCGCACGCCGGAGCTGATCGCGTGCGCGGAGGCGAAACGCCGGTACGACGAAGCGGCTGATGCGGCGCACCAGGCGTCCGAATCGGCGCGTTCCGCGGCGAAGAAGGCGGATCCGTCGGGTGATGAATCGGCGCTGCCGCCGGTGGAGGATCGTCGCCCGCGCGTCGCGGTCGCGGGGCGGGTGGTGCTGCTGCGTGATAACGGCAAGCTCGTGTGGCTGAGTCTGCGCGACCACACGGGGGATTTACAGATCGCGCTCAGCAAGCGCGACTGCGACGAGGCGGGTTTCGCGCTGGCCAAGACGGTGGACCTGGGTGACCTGGTGATCGCGCGCGGCCCGCTGATGCGGACCAAGGCGGGCGAGGTCACGGTCTGGGCGGAATCGGCGGCGCCCGGTGGGAAGTGCCTCGTGCCGCCGCCGGAGAAGCGGGCGGGGTTGCAGGACGTGGAGCTTCGGTACCGGAAGCGGTACGTGGATCTGTGGTCGAACCCTGAGACGATGCGGACGTTCACGATGCGGAGCCGGATCGTGAGCCGGATTCGCCGGTACCTGGACGAGCGTGGTTTTCTCGAAGTCGAGACGCCGATGCTGCAGATCCTCGCCGGCGGCGCGGCGGCCCGCCCGTTCCGCACGACGATGAACGCGCTGAGCCTGGACCTGTTCATGCGGATCGCGCCGGAGCTGTACCTGAAGCGGCTGCTGGTCGGCGGGATGCCGCGGGTGTACGAGTTGAACCGGAACTTCCGCAACGAGGGGCTCGACAAGACGCACAACCCGGAGTTCACGGTCGTCGAGGTGTACGAAGCGTTCGGCGACTACGGCTCGATGATGGCGCTGACCGAGGGGCTGATCCGCGAACTGGCGCGCGTGGTGATCCTGGAGGATCGGGATCTGGACACGACCGGCGCGGGCAAGGGGTGTGCGGTGCTGGAGCCGGCCGACGAGGACGAGCTGCCGGAGACGCTGCTGCTGCCGTTCGGTGATCTGCGCGTGGACTACGGGCGCGCGTTCGAGCGTGTGACGTATGCCAAGCTGTTCGAGCGGGCGCTGGGGTTCCGGTTTGATGACTTCGATCGTGCGCGCCGCGAAGCGGAGCAGCGCAAGCTCAAGACGAAGAACGAGCATGGGCAGGCGCTCGACCCGATCCTGATCGTGAACGAGCTGTTCGAGGAGGTCGCGGAGGCTTCGATCGACCCGGAGCGTCCGACGTTTGTGACCGACTACCCGGCTGCGCTCAGCCCGCTGACCAAGGGCAAGAAGGGGACCGAGGGGGACAAGATCCCGCTCGCCGAGCGATGGGATCTGTTTATCGCGGGGATGGAGATCGGGCCGGCGTACACGGAGCTGAATGACCCGGACGTGCAGGCCGAGCGTTTCAAGCAGCAACTCGCGGGGCTGGATGATGAAGAGAACACGTTCCGCACGTTCGACGAGGATTTTATTGAGGCGCTGAAAGTCGGCATGCCCCCGGCCGGCGGGCTGGGGCTTGGGATCGACCGGCTCGTCATGCTGCTGACCAATGAGCGCACGATCCGCGACGTGATCCTGTTCCCGCTGATGCGCCCGATCGGCGGCACGGACGATCGGTGAGCACAGCGAAACGCCCCGGTGTTGGTGCCGGGGCGTGTGGTCGATGCTTGGTGAGCGATGGGGGCGCACGGGCGGGACGCCCGTGCCACGGTTTGGTTACGCGGCTTTAGCGTGTTCCTGGGTGAGCGTGCCGTTGATCGCGCGATCGACGAGGTCGATGAGCTGGCGCATCTCGGGCTTGGCGACCTGGACGGTGGCGCCGACCTGGACGCCCTTCTTGCGGTTGTCGTCGCTGATGAGCGAGCTGAAGAGGATGACGGGCACGTCGCGCATCGCGATGTGCTCGCGGATGCGCTTGGTCAGGTGCAGCCCGTCCATCTGGGGCATCTCGATATCGCTGACGATGCAGTGCGGCGGCTGGCCGGCGTTCGCGCAGGCTTCGAGCGCGCGCCACGCCTCGGCGCCGTTCGCGTAGGCCTCGGCCTGCGCGTACCCGGCTTCGCGGAACGTCTTCAGCAGCAGCTCCCGCATGAAGGGCGAATCCTCGGCAACCACGAGACGGCGCGAGGCGCGATCGATCTGGTGCGGGTTGTCCACGGGCTCGGTCAGGTGCAGGCGGTCCTCCTGGAGGATCGCGTCGCAGACGGATTCGAAATCGACCATGAGCACGAGGCGGTCGTTCAGCTCGATGACGCCGGTGCACGTGCTGGCGGCGGCGCGGTCGAGCGCGGCGCAGCCGGTCTGGAGATCGGGCGCGGGCTTGACCTTGTTCCAGTTAATGCGGTGGATCTGCTCGACGCCGTCGACGACGAACCCGCCCTGGATGCCGTTGAACTCGGTGACGATGACGCGGAGGTCCTGCTCCTGCGTGCCGAGTCGTTCGAGTGCGAGATGCCCGCAGAGATCGACGAGGGGGAGGACCGAGCCGCGGATGTTGATCATGCCGAGGACGGACTGGTGCATGTGTGGGCTGGCGGTGGGTGTCTGAAAGCGGATGACCTCGCGGACCTTGGCGACGTTGACGCCGAAGAGCCCGTGGGAGAGCTTGAAGACGAGGACTTCGAGCTCGTTGGTGCCGGCGTCGAGGAGAATGTCGCTCTGGTGTGCGCCGTGGTTGGGCATGGTCTTCAGGTCCGTGGCCCGGTGTGTGCTCCCGACGCGTGGGCGCGACGCCGATCGACGGGCGGGGGGCCGCGGGCGGGGCGGCTTCCCTCGACCGGCAGATCGGCCGGGCACGTCCGGCAATCCAGCGGGATTTGGGAAGACCGATGGTCGCCCCCCGCCCCAGGCACGGCCCAAACCGGGGGCGCAGCCGCACACGCCGCACCGGCCCCGTCGCGGAGCCGTCCTGGGCGGGGTGGCGTCTGAGACGGAGCGTGCGTGCTGGTGGGCTTGACTCGGAGCCGGGGACGAAGCACCCGGAGCAGGACTCGAACCTGCGACCTGCGCTTTAGGAAAGCGCTGCTCTATCCATCTGAGCTATCCGGGCCCGACGCGAGTGTACGCGCACGAGCCCGGGCGCGGGGGGTGCGCCCGCACTCGGGGCAGGGGGCGTGAGCCGGCGTCTGGGCGAGGTTGTACCCGCAGCCGACGCAGAGCCCGCGACGCTTGCGGCTTCCGATCTTGCGCGTGGTCCACGCGTGGGCACCATGACGGATCAAGCTCGCGATCAGGTGTGACAGAACGGCGAAGCTGAGCGTGTTCAGCAGAAGCCCGATCCAGTAGACGCGGGGTTCGAGAAGGCGTGTGCCGTTCGCTCGCTCGCGGAAGCCCCGTGTCAGCGTCCACGCGACCAAGCCGTCGAAGGTTCGCGGTCGAGCGATCGGTTGTGGTTGCAAAGGTGGTGGCTGCCCGTCATCAATCGCCGTGCTCGTCGCCACCGGGAACGGCCAGCCGTACCCTTTCGTGTAGAGACGCTGATCTATCGGCGTGCCATCGACCCAAAGCCCCCTGGTGCCGAGCCAAGCCTCCAAAGGCTTGGAAGCTCTCCCCTGTGTCGGTTGGGCGTGGAAGAGATGAGCGACCGTGACAAGGTCGGGCTCGCGGAGGACGTCGAGCGTCCGCACGCCGATGTCGCGCTTGACGCGCCAGCGGTACAAGCGTCTTTGATCGTCGTAAAAATGCCCGTTTTTCCAAGTGAACAGGCTCGGGGCCCACACGCGGCCGCCATGGATGGGCGACATGAGCCTATTGACTTCCATGGACACCGAAAGCGGCACGATCGCAAGCGCGAGGAACAGCCCGAGCAGGAGCGAGACGCCCGCCCGTCGAAGCGGGCGATCCTTTATCACTTTGGGCGCGTGCTTTGACCGTTTCGCTAGGCGTAGCAAGATGATCTCCATCCAGCTGCTTGACATTCCACAACGATCAGACATCCGGCAATCTACCGAATTTAATTTTCGATGTCACGATGTTGTTGTGATTCAGCGTCTCGTCTTTCACGCCGTTTTGCCTGGCTTTGCCCCATCCCCCTCCCGCCCTACCATCCCGCCCCATGGAAGCAGGCATCGTCGGTCTCCCCAACGTCGGCAAGAGCACCCTCTTCAACGCCCTCACGGCGGCGGGGGCGCTCGCGGCCAATTACCCCTTCGCCACCATCGAGCCCAACGTCGGCGTCGTCCCCGTCCCCGACCCCAGGCTCCACACCATCAACAAGCACATGACCACGCAGAAGCTCGTCCCCGCGATGCTGCGACTGGTCGATATCGCCGGGCTCGTCCGCGGCGCCAGCAAGGGCGAGGGCAAGGGCAATGCCTTCCTCAGCCACATCCGCGACGTCGACGCGATCGTCCAGGTCGTCCGCTGTTTCGACAAAGCCCCCGGCGGCGAGGAGATCACCCACGTCGACGGCTCGGTCGACCCCGTGCGCGATATCGCGACGATTGAGGCCGAACTCGTGCTGGCGGACCTGCAGACGTTGGAGAACGCGCGCGGCAAGGCCGAGCGGGCTGCTCGCGGGAAGGATCGCGACGCGATCGCGCGCCTCGCCGCGATCGACGCGATCCAGCCGGCGCTGGAAGAGGGGCTCCCGGCTCGCTCGGTGGCGCTGACCGACCCGGAGGCGATCCGCGGGCGGCACATGCTCGGGCTCATCACGACCAAGCCGATGCTGTACGTCGCGAACGTCAGCGAGGACGACCCGAACGGGCAAAGCCCGCTCGCGGCACGCGTCCGCGAGCACGCGGCTTCCCACGGCGGCGAGGTCGTCCCCGTTTGTGCGCGCATCGAGAGCGAGCTGAGCGAACTCGATGAAGACAGCAAGCGGGAGATGCTCGCCGATCTGGGCATGGCTGAGCCGGCGCTGAACGCGCTGGCGCGGGCGGCGTACCGCCTGCTCGGACTCCAAAGCTTCTACACTGCCGGCGAAAAAGAGATCCGCGCGTGGACGATCCCGCAAGGGACCAAGGCCCCGCAGGCCGCGGGCGTGATCCATACGGACTTCGAAAAAGGCTTCATCCGCGTCGAGTGCTACAGCGTGGACGATCTGGACGAACTCGGCAGCGAAAAGAAGATCAAGGAAGCCGGGCGCCTGCGCATTGAGGGCAAGGAATACGTCATGCGCGACGCGGACGTGTGCCACTTCTTGTTTAGTCGGTGAGCGGTCAGCCATTAGCCATCAGGGATCAGCCATCAGCAGGACAGATCCCAGATGGCTGATGGCTACGCACGCAACACCCTCCACGCGTGCAGCAGTGTTGCGACGCTCCATGCCTGGGCGAAGCAGCCGCCGGGGTTTTGGGGGTTCTTTTCGTCGCCCTCGGCGTCATAGACCTCGGGGATCGCGCCCGGGCATGAGGCGTTGAGCCGGGTGAGCAGGGGTTTGAGTAGCTCGCGCGCGTCGTGCCGTGCTTCGGCGGTGTTGTTGTGCGCGTGCGCCCAGGCGATTGCGAAGGGTGGGAGGAGCCAGGGCCAGGCTGTGCCGTTGTGGTACGCGCCATCGAGCTCGAAGATCGGGCCTCGGAAGCGAGCGCGGTACCCGGGCTCGCCCGGCGCGAGCGTGCGCAGCCCGAACGGCGTGTATAGATGTGCACGCACCGTGCGCACGACGCCGATCTGCTGCTCGCGCGTCAGTGCTGACGTGCCCAGGCTCACAGCGAAAACCTGATTCGGACGGATCGCGTCGATCGGCATCCAGCCATTCTCGCGTTCGTCGCCGCTCGGCGTCAGCGTGTCGTACAGGCACGAACGCTGCGCGTTCCAGAACTTCGTGCGCAGGCTCTCGCCCACGCGCTCGCCCCGCGCACGCAGGCGTGCGCTCTCTCGCGGGTCGGTGTCCTGTAACCGCAACGCGAGCGTGTGCAGCGCGTGGTGCCAGAGGGCCTGGATCTCGACGGGCTTGCCGTGGCGCGGCGTGAAGGTGACGCCGTCGCGCTGGGCGTCCATCCAGGTGAGCTGTGTGCGCTCGTCGCCGGCGGCGATCATCGCGTCATCGGGGTCCATCGCGATGCGCGCGCCGGGGGAGTGTCGCCCGGGGATCGCGGTGCCGCGTTCGTAGGCGCGGGCGATGTCGAGGCACGCGGGCAGGAGCGTCCGGCGGAAGCGGTCCTGGATGTCGTCATCACCCGCGCCGGCTTGCGCGTAGGCGTCGCACGCGTGGATGAACCAGAGCGGCGCATCGACGGTGTTGTACATCGGCTCGTCGGTTCGGTCGTCGAAATGGTTGGGGATGATGCCGTCGCGCCGGTGCGCGGCGAAGTTCTCCAGCACGCGCCCGGCTTCGCGCAGACGCCCCGTCGCGAGCAGCAGCCCGGGCAGCGCGATCATCGTGTCGCGACCCCAGTCGCTGAACCACGGGTAACCGGCGATGATGCTCGTCCCATCGGGCGCCGAGCTTGTCTCGGCGTCGAGCGCACGCCGCCGGACGACGTACACGTCGGCGGCGACGGCGAGAGCCGCGAGCGTCTCGCGGTCCCGCGCGTCGGGGATCGCGCTGAGCTGTGCGCCGTCGATCAGCGCCGCCAAGCGGTGATGCTCCGCGGCTTGCAGCTCCGCGAACGACGGCACTTCGTCCAAAGCTGTGCCGACCTGCCCTGCGGAGAACGCGAGCTCGACCGCGCCCGTGCGCGCGCCCGCGGGCAGCTCGATCGTGATCGTGCCCGGCGAGAACAGATCCTCGGCCGCGTCCTGCCCGCGCTCGTGGTCGCGCTGGTAGAACACCTCCCGCCATGCGCTTTGCTCGCGATCGAAACGGATCGAAACGCCCTCGGCGTGAGCGTGCATGCGCACCACGATGCCAGAAGTTTCGATCTCGATTGCCTCACCGTCGCGCTCGGGCCAGCGCACGCGGTGCTCGCCCGATTCCGGCGGCGGGCGCTCGTGCCCGGGGAGCGGGTCGCCGTGGTCAGCCGTCGCGCTGCCGTCGGGGTTGAGGCGCACCAGCCCGTGAAAATCGCGGATCGCCAGGAGCGGGCGCAGCTCGAGTTCGATTGGCTCGCGCCCGTCGTCCTCCGCTTCGCGCGTGAGTGTGTACCGCAGCACGCCCGTGTTGCGCTCGTGCATGAGCACCAAGCCACGATCCACGCGCACCGATGCGCTCGCGAGCGCGACGCGGTGCGTCCATCGGCATGTGCCGTCGCGCACGAACTCGACCAGCGTCGGCGGCGCGCTCGGCAGCGGCTGATCGCGGAAGTGGAAGCGCGTCAGGCGCACGGCTTGCCCATCCGGCGCGCCCCGGACGCGGACCGCGTCGCCGACTTCCGCGAGGGTCATCACGCGCCCGACCGGCGGGCGCGTGCTCGCGACAAGCAAGCCGTGGTAGCGGCGCGTGCGCACGCCCGCGACCGAACCGGAGGCGAACCCGCCGAGCGCGTTGGTCAGCAGCCACTCGGTGTCGGTGTCGAGCTCGCGCCCGCGGCGGGTGTAGACGGGCGGCGTCGGCGTGCCGGGCGGCTGGTTCGGGCTTGGCTGCTTTGGGCGTGATTGGTTCGGGCTTGGCTGGTTCGTGGGCTCGCGCATGCGCGCGCAGCGTAGCCGGGCTCAGCCCGGGTTGGCGGGCGGTGCGTCGTCGCGCGCGGTCTGTTCGAGCCGCCCGAAATAGCGCTTGACGGCGTCGTGATACTCACGCGGCACGCGCCGGGATTCCAGCGCTTCCGCCGCCGCCTTGCCGCTCTGCTCCACCGCGTCGGAGAACCCGGCCCGCGCCTCGCCGATGACCTGTTCGCCGAACACAAAGCGGCTCGCGATGATCGGGCCCTGGCGCGACTGCATCGGGCTGCGGTAGCGTTCGGTGTCGTAGGGTGTCTGCGAGGCTTCGCCCTCGTTGTGCGCGGTCGCGGTGCCGGCACGTCGCCCGCCCGAGCCCGGGCTTTGACCCGCGGTCTTCGCGAGGCTCAGCCCCTGTCCCTGCCCGGGGTTGGAGCACTGGGCCCAACCTTCCTGCCCCATGCACTCGGCGAGCGCCTCCAGCTCGGCGAGCGCCTGCGCCTGGGCCGCGTCGAGGGCGGCGAGTTCCTGCGAGAGCATCTCGAGCTTGCTCAGCGCGTCGGCAAGATCCTGCATCGCGGCCGCGCCGTCCTGCCCCATCCCGCCGTCCTGCATCGCCTGCGCCATGCGGCTCATCGCGCCGCCCATCCCGCCGGCCGCGTCGCACGCCTTGCACTGACCGGCGAGCTTGTTAGCCATCTCCCGGCGCTGCGCCTCGCTCATCTGCGGGTTCGCTTCGCGCAGCGCGCGCTCCATCGCTTCCGCGTCGCCCTGCTGCGCGAGACGCTCGGCCTGCTCGCGCGACAGCCCGGCCTGCTCCAACTCGTCCGCGACACGCTCGCGGGTCTCGCTCAGACGCTGCATCTGCTCGGCGAGCTGTTCGAGCTGCGCCCGCATCGCGGCACGCTGCTCCTCCGAGAGCTCGCCCTGTTCGAGCTGCTCGCGGAGCGCTTCGAGCGCACGCTGCGCCTGGTCGAACTCGCCGCGGGCCATTCGACGCGCCAGCTCGTCCATCGGGCCGGGCGGCGGGCGTCGGAGCTGCTCCAGCAGGTCTTTCGCGGTTTCGAGGCTCTGGGCCGATTCGCTCCGGCGGAGTTCGTCCAGGCGGTCGCGCAGGTCGGTCAGCCGCTGGAGCTGCGCGAGCTCGAGGCGTTCTGGCGAGGGGCGGCCGGGCTCGCCCTCGGGGCTCGGCGGGGGCTCCAGCAGCGCGGGATCGATGCCCAGTGCCGCGACGAGCGCGTCGATCCGCGCGTCGCGCGCATCGGCCTCCGCCCGCGCTTCGATCAGTTCCCGCTCCGCCTGCGCCCGAGCCTCGGCCGCGGCGAGCTGACCGACCACGTCCACCTTCGGCACCAGGAACCACCCCGCCCCGAGAGCCGCCGACACGCCGATCAGCCACGCCCAGTGACGCGGCGCGCGAGCCGGCGCGATGATCGCGGGGCGCACGCTCGAAGCGCGCGCCTCGGCTTCGGCCACGATCGCCCGCGCCCACGGGCCGTCGTCGCGCTCCAGCGACAAAGCCGTGCTCAGCGTTTCGCGGAGTTCGCCCCGCTCGTCGATCAGTCGCGCGACACGATCGGCACGCGGCAGGCGCGCCATCGCCCAAATCACGCCCAGGCCGACCGCCCCGATCGGCAGCACCCACGCGAGCGTCTCCCAGGGCATGGGTACGCCGAGGAGGCGCTCGACCAAGCGCAGCGCGATCGCGCTCCCGCCCGCGCCGACGAGCGCGAGCACCGCGTGGTCCACAACACGCCCGCAGGCGACGCGGAACGCGACCGCTCGGATCAAGCGCCGGACCTGTCGCACGCGCCACCTCCTCCAGAGCCCGCTCGCGGGGCGGGGCCGCCGCCCGCTTGCCGGGCATCTCGCGGGGTTCGTCCCACGGGTGTGATACCGTGAGCCCGCGTATGGGTTCGCCGGGGATCGGTCTCCGGATCGGCCCGACCCGGACAGAATACGAGAAAATCCGCTCCAAGACACGGGCTCTCGGCAAACTTTGGATCGGTCTGGGCGAAAGGGGGCGGGTTGAGCGGGGGCGTCGGCGGGTTACGGGGGTGGCTGGGACGCGCCGGGTTCGACCCCGCCCGCGCCCAGGCGGCGTTCGATCGCCAGCACGAGGTCGATGAACTCGGCACCCGCGTCCACCTCGCCCTCGCGTGCGCGGCGTGCTTCTCAATCGGGCTGTTCATCTCCGCGATGGAAGTCGCGCTGGCGATCCTCGCCGTCTTCTGGCTCGTCCGTGCGCACAACACCTGGCGCACGTGGGCGAGCCTGCTTGCGCAGCCGGTGATGCTGGGGCTGCTGGTCTACCTCGCGTGGCTGGCGGTTTCGGTCGCGTGGTCGCCCGAGCCGAGTCGTGGGTGGCGCGAGGTCGGGCAGATGTCGCGCCTGCTCTGGGTGCCGATGCTCCTGTGGGCGGTGCTCGATCGTCGCGGCTGGCTGATCGGCGCGCTCGCGGCGGGGTTTGTCGCCGGGCACGGGGCCCAGCTCGTCCACGCGATCGCGACGGCGGTGGAGATCCCCGCGCTGCGGTTCGATCGGCTCCCGGGGCGCAACAGCGGGTGGTGGAGCCCGGCCGTCTCGGGCACCATGCTCATGGTCCCGCTCGGGCTTCACGCCGGGGCGGCGGCTTTCGGGCGCGGGCGATGGCGGCTGCTCGGGCTGGCGGGGATGGTCGTCACCTGGCTCGGGCTGCTCGCGACAGGTAGCCGAGGGGGATGGCTCGCCGGGCTGGCGCTGACGGGGGTGATGCTCGCGCTGGCGCTGTGGCGCGCTCGGGGCTCGGGGCGGCGGCTGTCGCGCCGGGGGTGGGGCGGGGTGGTCGGCGCTGGGCTGGTGGTGATGGTCGGGCTGGCGGGGGTCTGGCCGACGGTGAGCGAGCGGGCCGAGGCCGGGTGGCGCGAGACGCGTGCGGCCCTGGTCGAGGGCGCGTACATCAGCGACACGGGGATGCGGATCTACATGGCCCGCTGGGCGTGGTCGGCGCTGCTGGAGCGCCCGATCGGGGGGCACGGGGCCGGGAGCTTCCGGTCGATCTCGGTCGCGAGCGTCGAGGCGATGGGCGACGATCCGTCGCACGTGTTCTTTCACAACCACGCGCACAACGCCGCACTCCAGATCGGCGCGACCACGGGCGTCGTCGGGCTCACACTCGCGGGGCTGGTCGTCATCGCGATCGGGCGGGCGACGATCCGCCCGCGCGAAGGGGCGGCACGCGAGCCCGTTCGCGCGTGGGCCGGCGAGACCGGGTACGGCGGCGGGGCGGCGCTGGCGGTGCTGGGGCTGCTGCTGGTCAGCGCGTTCGATGCCGTGCACCTGAACGCGCAGTCGGCCACACTCGTCGGCGCGTGCCTGGCGCTGACGACTGGGTGGCGACCACGCGGCGCGGGAGATCGCCAGAGGGCTCAATGGTCAGAGGGCTAGATCCGGAACGAGGCGGAAGCCTGAACCGGGCATCTGCCCCTTTGACCTTTTGGCCCTTTGAATTTCTGGCTTTTTGCCCCGCCGGGTCAGTTGTTGCTGCGGAGCTTGGCGAGCAGGCGCAGGATTTCGATGTAGAGCCAGACGAGCGTGACGAGCAGCCCGGCCCCGGCGTACCACTCCATGTGCTTCGGCAGGCGCTGCTGCGCGCCCGCTTCGATGTACTGGAAATCCATGATGAGGAACATGCTCGCGAGCACGACCGCGATCGCGCTGAAGGCAATGCCCATCGGCGACGCGTCGGTGTAGAGGTTGGGGATCCCCAGCCCGAGCAGCCCGTTGCCCACAAGCAGCGCGACGATGTAGACGAGCTTCGCGCCGAGCAGGCACATCATGATCTTCGCCATCGTGCCGCCGATGCGGACCAGCCCCGTCGCGTAGGCGGTGAGCAGCCCGGCGAGCACGCCGAAGGTGAGCAGGACGGCCTGGAAGATCAGCCCGGTGTCGGGCGTCATCGTGCCCTCGGCCCCCTCGATGGGCGGGAGAAACCGCGTCGCGATGATGATGCTGAACCCCGAGAGGAAGACGCCCTGGAGGATCGCGTAGATCGGCGCGATGAACGGGCTGGCGGCTTTCGCGAAGCTCATGCCCAGGAAGACCAGGAACCCGACCAGCGAGGCCCCGAGGCTGATGCCGAAGAGCCCGCCGGTGTTGCCGCTGGCGGCCATGTTGCTGAAGGGCGTCCAGGCGATGACGGCCGTCGCGACGCAGAGCCCGACGAGGATCGCCGTGACGTACGCCGTGCCGGTGACGGTCATGACCCGGGCCGGGGCGTCGAGGGTGCGCCCGTCGGCCGAGGCGAGGTCTTCCCAACGCTGGGGCTGCTCGAAGCCTCGGAACGCGGGGTTGGCGGTGCGGATCATGCGAATCTCCAAATCGAAGTTGGGTGTCCGATTTTGTGTGCTCGATGCGGGTCTCGCCCGGAAATCGGGCTGCTTGTGCATCGGGTGTTCGGGGCAAGTGTATTGAGGCAAAGCCCCCGGGGTTGCCGGGTGGGGAGGGGGGAACTGGGCGTGGGAAGCCGGGAAAAGCTGCGCGTTTCCCGGGCACCGGAGCCCGGCATGCCGCACTGGTGCCCGGCTCCTGGTGCCTTCGCCTCTACAACGTCGCCATGTCGATCACGAAGCGGTACTTCACGTCGCCCTTGAGCATGCGCTCGTAGGCGGCGTTGATGTCCTGGATCGCGATGGGCTCGATGTCGCTGACGATGTTGTGCTTGGCGCAGAAGTCGAGCATTTCTTGCGTCTCAGCGATGCCGCCGATGAGCGAGCCGGCGAGGCTCCGCCGCCCGAAGATCAGCCCGAAGACCTGCGGCGAGGGGTGCGGGTGCTCCGGCGCGCCGACGAGGCACATGGTGCCATCCACCGCGAGCAGGTTGATGAAGGCGTCCAGGTTGTGGCTCGCGGCGACCGTGTTCAGGATGAAATCAAAGCTCCCCGCGTGCGCCTGCATCTGCGACTCGTCCTTCGAGATCACCACCTCGTCGGCCCCGAGACGCTTGCCGTCCTCGACCTTGCCGGGCGAGGTCGTGAACAGCACCGTGCGGCATCCAAAAGCATGGGCGAACTTCACCCCCATGTGCCCAAGCCCGCC
>Ga0213835_100778_pt1 | contig 25475 bp, 20 predicted proteins | sample SWPATP01_FD_160576 | JGI IMG/M metagenome (GOLD analysis project Ga0213835, IMG submission 160576) | Coastal seawater microbial communities from Marineland, Florida, United States - SWPA TP0 #1 | ecosystem: Environmental > Aquatic > Marine > Coastal | place: USA: Florida | collected 2016-08-05 | reverse complement strand
ATCGACGCACTATTTAAGAGAGATCCGTGCCGAACGTAAGTCTTCGTCGAGATCGCATCAGAGCGCGGAGCTAGGTCAAGCCAAATCCGATCGTGCGTCGGTTTTCACACACTGCGTTGGTTGCAAGGACGAACGACACCGGCCGGCGTCGCGGCAGGGCATTGAAGTTACTGCCACGTGGCGCACGGAAGTAGAATGTAGCAACTTTTGCAAGTCTCGGCGCATTCAGGGCCTATCCTTTGTTTGCCGCTCCCTCCCAGCGACGTCGCTCAGCATCGCTCAAACGCTTCCAACCCGATGCTCCTGCCCTTCCTGGTCGAAACTTTGACCGTGTTCTCCGGCGACCGCGCCGAACACATCTCCGACCCCGATCAGCACAGGCTCCTCGACGCCGATCGTGCGCATGGCATCGCCGAGGCTTGCGAGCGGGCCAGACCAGCGCTGTTCGTGCGGGCGGCTGACGGAGGAGACAACGACAACGGGCGTGTCAGCTGTCATCCCATTGTCCATCAGGCGCTGCTCGATCTGGCCTGCCATGCGTCCGCCCATGTAGAACACGGAGGTCTGGTTGGGTTTGGCGAGCGAGGCCCAGTCGACGGTCTGGGGCAGTTCATGATCCCGCGAATGGGCCGTGACGAAGCGGACCTGCTGGGCGTGGTCGCGGTTGGTGAGCGATGTCTTCAGCGACGCAGCCATGGCCGACGCTGCGGTAATCCCCGGCACCACGTCCACGGCGATGCCCTCGCTTTGCAGACGGGCGATTTCTTCGCCTGCCCGCCCGAAGATCATCGGGTCACCGGATTTAAGCCGGACAACGCGTTTGCCGTCCTTTGCGAACCGCACCATCATGTCGTTGATGTCATCCTGGCGACAGCTCTCCCGTCCGCCTCTCTTGCCGACGAGGAACCGCTTTGCCTCACGCCTCGCCAGTTCCAGCACCTCCGGCGAGACAAGATCATCGAACAGGATGACGTCGGCGGCCTGCAGCGTCCGCATGGCCTTGAGCGTGAGCAATTCGGCATCTCCCGGCCCCGCACCGACCAGGGTCACCGATCCCAAACTCGGAACCGAAGCGATCTGCTCGGCGGTGGCGAGCAACCGGTCCGCGGTATCTTGCGCGGGTGGCTCGTTGGTCGAGAGGCTTCGGGCAACGAAACGCTCCCAGAAAAGGCGTCTTGCCGGACCTGGCGACAGCCGGCGGTTGACCGCCTCCCGCAGCGACTGCGCAAGGCTTGCCCATTGCTTCAGCGCCGGCGGCAGCAGTGTTTCGATCCGCTGGCGGATCGCCTGGGCCAGGATCGGTGCCGCTCCATCCGTCGAGATCGACACGATCACTGGCGACCGGTTGACGATCGAGCCGAACTGGAACTGGCAATAGGCAGGCTTGTCGATCACATTGACGGGGATGCCGGCCGCGCGCGCCGCGCAGTAGAAGGCCTGAGCCTCGGCTTCGGTCTCGCAGTCGGCGAGCGCCAGCGACGCGCCGGTGAAGATACCGCAATGCCAGGGATGGTCATGATGCGTCAGCCCGGTCCGCTCGACCAGCGCCTTCATCGTGTCGCCGAGCTCGGCGGTTTCGCAGTACAGCTCCACCTCAGCGCCGCAGGCTTGCAGAAGCTCTGCCTTCCAGGCGGCGCCATCCGATCCGCCCGCCATGACCGCCCGCTTGCCCGTAAGGTTCCAGAAGACCGGCAGCTTGGCAAGTGCGGCGATACGTCCGATTCCGTCACTCTGCTGCAAGGGTTTGCGTCGCATCCAGGATCCTCCTGATTTCGGGGCGGCAGGAGCCGCAATTGGTTCCGGCATTCAAGGCTAGGCCGACAGCTTCCACAGACCGGCAACCGCGATGGGCGGCGGCACTAATCTCATTGATACCGACCGAAAAACAAGAGCATACGATCGCGCCCTTGTCCGGTCGCCCCGCTGCCGGACGGCCGGCTATGAGCATGGAACGGGTGCGGCTGTCCAGATGCCGCTCCTTCAACTGCTCGACCGCCCATTGCCGCGATACGCTGACCGGTTCCGGTGACACGAACAAGGCTGCCAGCAGATGCTCGCCGTCAAAGGCGAGCAGGCGGTGACCCCCGGCCTGCCGGTCGAGGTAACCGGAGAAGTCCTGGCGCTCGTCGAGTTGCAAGCTGCGCCGCAACCAGTCCTCCCAGCCATCGGCGGGCGGATCGCCTGCAAATTCCAGTCGGTAACCGCCTTCGGTTCTCGCGATCGCCCAATAGGCAAACGGGAGAACGAGTGGACGCTTCGCCGTTACCAGAAAGCCATGCGCCTGCGCCTCGTGGCGGGCGACAGAAACGCGCGCCATCTTCAAGGCGGGCTGGCCGGACACCGGATCGACGCGGCATGGAACCAGCGTATCGACGCGGGCACCCGGCGCCGTCTCGCCGGTCCAGTGCATGGGAACGAAGACCGACCCCCGCATCTGCCGTTCAGTCAACAGGGCACGCACGATGATCGACCTGCCGTTTTCGCCTTCGACATGCACGAGGTCGGCATCGCCGATACCGACGTTCGCCGCGTCCGCCGGATGGATCTCGCAGAAGGGCTCCGCGATATGGGCGGAGAGCCGGGCGCTCTTTCCCGTGCGCGTCATCGTATGCCAGTGATCGCGGATCCGGCCCGTATTGAGGGTGAAGGGAAAACAGGCACCCGTCTTTTCCAGCGCAGGTGTCTCCACCGGTACGAGACGAGCCCTACGATCGGCAGTGAAGAAACCACCCTCGGCGAAGAAACGGGCAAGCGTTGAACCGTCACAACGCGACGGCCACTGGAATGGCTGGAGCTCCTCATAGGCGCTGTGGCTGATTGCGGCATGGGCGCCGATGTCGAAATCGCGTTCCCGCTCGTTCTCGAAGGCGGATAGGGCCGCGTGCTCGGCGAAGATCTCGCCCGGAGCGCCGTAATCGAAAGCCGGGCCGAACCCCATACGCTTAGCCACCTCAGCCATCTGCCACCAGTCGGCGCGGGCCTCGCCCGGCTCAGATAGGAACGGTCTCTGCCGGGAGATCCGACGCTCTGAATTCGTCACCGTGCCGGATTTTTCGCCCCAGCCGGTGGCCGGAAGCAGGACATGGGCGAGACGGGCCGTATCGGTATCCTGCTGGATGTCCGAGACCACCACGAAGGGGCATGCCTTGAGGGCCGCCTTGACCGCATCGGCCTCGGGCATGGAGACAACCGGATTGGTCGACATGATCCAGATCGCCTTGATTCGCCCGTCCGCCACCGCCTCGAACATGTCGACGGCCTTCAGGCCGGGTGTGTCGGCGATGGTGGGTGAACTCCAGAAGCGCTGCACCCGATCCCGGTGGATCGGGTTTTCGATCGCCATATGGGCTGCGAGCATGTTGGCGAGACCGCCGACTTCGCGCCCGCCCATGGCGTTCGGCTGGCCTGTCAGCGACAGCGGTCCCATTCCAGGCCGACCGATCCGGCCGGTTACGAGATGGCAGTTGACGATGGCGTTCACCTTGTCCGTGCCGACGGCAGACTGGTTGACGCCCTGGCTGTAGCAAGTGACGACCTTCTCGGTTTGTCCGAAGAGACGGTAGAACTGACGGATGAGCATGCCGGACACGCCGGTCGCCTCGGATAGGTCTGGCATGCTTGTCTGCGATGCCGCCATCAACGCTTCGGGGAACCCGGATGTGTGCCTCGACACGTAGTTTTCGTCCACCGCTCCGGTCTCGGACAGATAGGTGAGAAGGCCGTTGAACAGGGCTATATCGCCATCGGCGGCCACGGTCAGATGCAGATCGGCGATGTCGCTGGTCGCGGTTTTGCGCGGGTCGATCACCACCACCTTCATGGAAGGCCGGGCAGCCTTGGCCGCCGCCAGACGCTGGTAAAGGACAGGATGGCACCAGGCCATGTTCGAGCCGACCAGGACCACCAGATCCGCCAGCTCCAGGTCCTCATAGCAGGCCGGGACGGTATCGGCGCCGAAGGCGCGGCGATGACCGGCAACGGACGAAGCCATGCACAGGCGTGAGTTGGTGTCTATGTTGGCGGAGCCGATAAACCCCTTCATCAGCTTGTTGGCGACATAATAGTCTTCGGTCAGCATCTGCCCGGAAACATAGAAGGCGACGGCATCCGGCCCGTGCTCGGAAATTGTCCGCTGGAAGTTTGCGGCAACGAGATGGAGCGCTTCGTCCCAGCCGGCTCTTTCGCCATGCACTTGAGGGTAAAGTGCGCGACCGTCCATATCCAGCGTTTCGGCCAGCGCCGAGCCTTTCGAACAAAGCCTTCCGTAATTGGCGGGATGGTCAGGATCGCCCGCCACGCTGATCTTGCCCTCGTCGTCGACTGCGGCGATCACGCCGCAGCCGACACCGCAATAGGGGCAGGTCGTCTTGGTTACACCGGACATGGTGGCTTCCCGCATCTCACCAACTATTGTAACCGAGATATTTTCCGCTCATGCGAATCTCAATGCGGTCGCCCTTCGGATTGGCAACCTTCTCCACCACCATGTCAAAATCGATGGCGCTCATGATGCCGTTACCGCATTTCTCCTGGATGAGCTCTTTCAGGGTCTCGCCGTAAACTCCAACGATCTCGTAGAGCCGGTAGATGCAGGGATCGGTAGGGATATCGCGACCCCAGACCTTGGTCGGGAACTCCGCCAGGACGACAGCACATTCCTGGGGCAGACCGAGATCGCGCACCAGAAGATCGGCCTTCACGCGTGGCAGCGCATTCATTCCAAGGCAGGCCGAGGTAACAAATACCTCGCTCATGCCGATCCCTTCGGCAATCGAGGCCCAGCTCAGGCCGGCCTGCCGCTTCTTCTCGTAGATCATCTCGGTCACGTCTGATTTTGACAGCATCATTGCCTCCTTGGGAATATGCGGGATGGGGGTGTTCACTCGGCCGCTTCCAGCCGTCTCTCCAGGAGGATGGACAATTCGCCGTCCGTGTTGCGCAGCGGCAGTGTCGCGACGGAGCCTTCGTCGGCGCCGAGTGCGCGGCCGCTCTCAAGCGAGATCACCCAGTTGTGCAAGGGGCAGGTCACGGCCTTGCCATGGACGATGCCCTGGGAGAGCGGACCGCCCTTGTGCGGGCAACGGTCCTCGATTGCAAAGACCTCGTTTTCGGCCGTGCGAAACACGGCAACCTTACCCTGCGGCGTCTTTACGCAACGCGCCCCGCGCAGCGGAATGTCGTCTATTCGACCGATCGTCATCCAGTTGCTGTTCATCGCCTCACTCCGCTGCCTGGTTGTAGCTGATGGTCGCCATGGGCTTGAACTCGTGCTTGTCCTTGCCCGAGACACGCTCCGACCAGGGGTCGACCTGGGCGAATGTCTGGGAGAACACGAAACGGTCGTAATAGGCACGGCGTTTTTCGGGATCGCCCATGATCTGGCGGCGGATCTCGTCGTGGCCAATGCGTTTGGCCCACTTGTAGATGCGCTCAAGGTAACGGCCCTGCTCGCGATACATCTGGGTGAGCGCCACGATATGCTCCAGCGCCTCATCCTCGGTTTTCACCAGACCCAAAACATCCGTGCCCTTGATGTCGAGACCGGCGGCACCGGCGAAATGGATCTCGAAACCGCTGTCCACGCAGATCACGCCGATATCCTTGCAGGTGGCCTCGGCGCAGTTGCGCGGACAGCCGGAGACGGCAAGCTTCAGTTTGGCCGGCGTCCACGAGCCCCACATGAACTTCTCGACGCGAATGCCGAACCCCGTCGAATCCTGCGTGCCGAAGCGGCACCAGTCGGAACCGACGCAGGTTTTTACCGTGCGCAAGCCTTTGGCATAGGCCTGACCCGAGATGAATCCGGCCTTGCCGAGGTCGGCCCAGACGGCCGGCAGATCTTCCTTCTCGATGCCGAGCAAATCGATGCGCTGGCCGCCGGTCACCTTCACCATCGGTATTTCGAACTTGTCGACGACATCGGCGATGGCGCGAAGTTCCGCCGCATTGGTGACGCCGCCCCACATGCGCGGCACGACCGAATAGGTGCCATCCTTCTGGATGTTGGCATGCACACGCTCGTTGATATAGCGCGACTGGTAGTCGTCGGCATATTCGTCCGGCCAGTCGCAGACGAGGTAGTAGTTGAGGGCCGGACGGCACTTGGCGCAGCCGCAGGAGGTCTTCCATTGCAGTTCCTGCATCACAGCGCGAATGGTCTTCAGACCCTTGGCCTTGATTAGGCGGCGGACGTCGTCGTGGCCAAGCTCGGTGCAGGTGCACATCGGCGTGACGGCGGCCGGGTTGTAAGCATCGCCCAGCGTCAGCGCCATCAGCTGCTCGACGAGGCCGGTGCAGGAACCGCAGGATGCGGATGCCTTCGTATGGGCGCGGACGTCATCCAGCGAGGTCAGACCCTTGCCGGTGATGGTCGTGGTGATCTTGCCCTTGCAAACGCCGTTGCAGCCGCAGATTTCCGCATCATCCGGCAAGGCTGCAACGGCCGCCATAGGGTCCAGCGGAGACCCTCCCTGGTAGGACTGGCCGAATATCAGGGTGTCGCGCATTTGCGAGATATCGGTCCCGCGTTTCATCAGGTCGAAGAACCAAGAGCCATCCGCCGTCTCGCCGTAGAGTACCGCGCCGATGATGCGATTGTCCTTCAGGACCAGCCGCTTGTAGATGCCGGCGGACGCATCGCGCAGCACGATTTCCTCGCGGTCCGGCGCTTCGGCAAAATCGCCTGCCGAAAACAGGTTGATGCCGGTGACCTTGAGCTTCGTGTTGACTACAGAGCCATGATATTCGCTGGTACCGCCGATGAGGCGATCAGCAAGAACCCTTGCGGCCTCATAAAGGGGCGCAACGAGCCCATAGCAGATGCCGCGATGTTCGGCGCATTCGCCGAGCGAAAAGACGTTCGGGTCAGAGGTCATCATCCCGTCGTCGACGACGATGCCGCGGTTGACGGCGATGCCGGCATCCTTGGCAAGGCTCGAGGCCGGGCGGATGCCGACGGCCATGATCACCATAGCGCCGGTGATGACGCGGCCGTCATCCAGCTCGATACCCTCCACCTTGTCGGTGCCGAGGATCCGCTTGGTATTGGCCTTGGTGATGATGTCGATGCCGCGTTCGGTCAGCGCCTTTTCGAGCAGATAGGCGGCCGGCGGATCGAGCTGACGGTCCATGATGGTCGGGTTGAGGTGAATGACGGTCACCTCCATGCCCTGCCGCTTCAGCCCGTAAGCAGCCTCCAAGCCCAGCAGCCCGGCGCCGACGACGATGGCGCGGCCCTTGGCGCCCGCAATCTCGACCATCTTCTCGACATCGGCGAGATCGCGGTAGGCGAGAACGCCGGGCAATTGGTGACCCGGAACCGGGATGATGAACGGGAGAGAACCGGTGGCGATGACAAGCTTGTCATAGGCTGCGGTGATGCCGTTGGCCGAGGTGACCGTCTTCGCCTGGCGGTCGATCTCAGTGACCCTTGCACCCTTGTGCAGTGTCACGCCATGGCTGGCGTACCAATGGTCATTGTGGATGACGATATCGTCGTAGCACTTCTCGCCCGAAAGCACCGGCGAGAGCATGATGCGGTCATAGTTGACGCGCGGTTCGGCGTTAAAGATGGTCACGTCGAAACGACCGGGGGCCCTTTCGAACAGTTCTTCCAGCATGCGACCGGGCGCCATGCCGTTGCCGATGATAACGAGCTTTTCCGTCATGTCGGTTACTCCGCAGCTTCGACGAAGCGGTGACGTTCGTAGAGGAACTTCAGTACAGCTTCGCGGGACTTGAGGTAGGTTCGGTCGGCCGCGAGCGCGATGCGGTCGCGCACCCGCGGGATGGGCACGTCCAGCACTTCGCCGATGCGGGCGGCCGGGCCGTTGGTCATCATGACGATGCGGTCGGAGAGCAACACGGCCTCGTCGACGTCATGGGTGATCATGATCATCGTGTTGCCAAGGCGGGAATGGATCTCCATCACCGCATCCTGCAGATGGGCGCGGGTAAGCGCATCGAGCGCACCGAAAGGTTCGTCGAGCAGGAGGATCTTCGGTTCCATGGCGAGCGCGCGGGCAATTCCGACGCGCTGCTTCATACCGCCGGAAATTTCGGAAGGGCGCTTGTCCTTGGCATGCGCCATCTGGACGAGGTCCAGGTTGCGCATCACCCAGTCATGCTTTTCGGCCCGCGTCTTCCTGCCGGCGAAAACCTTGGAGACCGCAAGATTGACGTTTTCATAGACGGTCAGCCACGGCAGCAGCGAATGGTTCTGGAAAACGACGGCGCGTTCCGGGCCCGGCGCATTGACCTCTACGTTTTCGAGCAGGACGGCACCGGCGGAAACCCGCGTCAAGCCGGCGATCAGGTTCAGCAGGGTCGACTTGCCACAACCGGAATGGCCGATGATGGAGACGAACTCGCCCTTGTCGATGGTGAGCGAGATGTCTTTCAGCACCTCTGTTTTTGTGCCGGCGCGTTCGAAGTTCTTGTCGACGTGATCGATTTTCAGGTAGGCGCTCATGGCCGTCTCCTCAATTCCTGGCGGTGCCGCGGGTGACGATCGAGCCGAGCAGGCCCACCAGCTTGTCGAGGACAAAGCCGGTCACGCCGATATAGGCGAGCGCCACGATGATGTCGGTGAGGCGCGAGGAATTCCACGCATCCCAGATGAAGAAGCCGATGCCGACGCCGCCAGTCAGCATTTCCGCGGCAACGATGGCAAGCCACGACAAGCCGATGCCGATGCGAAGGCCGGTGAAGATGTAAGGGGCTGCCGCCGGCACCATGATGCGGATGAAGAACTCGAGCTGATTGAGGCGCAGCACCCGGGCGATGTTGCGATAGTCATCCGGAATGTTGCGCACGCCGACCGCGGTGTTGATGATGACAGGCCAGATCGAGGTGATGAAGATGACGAAGATCGCGGACGGATTGGAATTCTGGAAGGCGGCGAGCGAGAGCGGCAGCCAGGCGAGTGGTGGAACAGTGCGCAGGATCTGGAAGATCGGGTCGAGGCCGCGCATGGCCCAGACCGATTGGCCGACAAGGGCGCCAAGGAAGACGCCGACCACTGCTGCAAGCCCGAAGCCGATCGCGACACGCTGAAGCGAGATCAGCACGCGCCAAGCAAGACCTATGTCCTGCGGCCCGAAATCGAAGAACGGATGGGCGATCAGGTCATAGCTGTCGATCCAGACCTGCGATGGCGGTGGCAAAGTAGCGCCAGCACCGGAGCAGGCGATCTGCCAGATGGCGAGGAGCGCGATCAGCACCACCAGCGGCGGCAGTACGTTGCGACAGACGGCAGTGGCGGCGCGCCGGATGTTGAGCTTGCGGGCTGAGGGCTGCACCATCATGACAACGGTCGCGCTTTTCTCCGACGCCGCCGGCGTTTCTGGCGTTGTCGCCTGGTCTGACTTGCGGGCTGTTGCAGTCATGGTGATCCCTTCAAGTGATGTTCGTTCTGGACAAAACAGGCCCCCCATGCGCTGCCGCGTGAGGGGCCGCTGCTTCAGGCACTTGCCTTGATCGTCAGGCTCTCGAGATATGCCTTCGGGTTTTCCGGATCGAAGACCTTGCCGTCGAAGAAGGTCTCTTTTCCACGCGAGCTCGACGCCGGAATGTCGGCGGCAGCAATGCCCAGATCGGCTGCTGCCGCGCGCCAGATGTCCTCGCGGTTGACCTTGTCGACCAGCGCCTTGATGTCGGTATCGGGTGCGAACTTGCCCCAGCGGACGTTCTCGGTGAGGAACCAGGCGTCGTGGCTCTTGAACGGATAGGAGGCATGGTCCTTCCAGAACTTCATCTCCAGCCCGGTATTCTCGACAAGGCGCCCGTTGCCGTAGTTGATGGTGCCCTTGAGGCGGCCGGCGACATCCTTCGGCGGGACGTTGAACCACTGGCGCTTGCCAAGAATGGCGGCCATCTCTTCCTTGTTGTCCATGCTGTCGGCCCACATCTGGGCTTCCATGACGGCCATCATCAGCGCACGCGCGGCATTCGGGTTCTTCTCGATCCAGTCGGAGCGAAGCCCGAGCGCTTTTTCCGGATGACCTTTCCACATCTCGCCGGTGGTGCAGGCAGTGAAGCCGATACCCTGGTTGACGAGCTGCTCGTTCCAAGGCTCGCCGACGCAGAAGGCGTCCATGTTGCCGACCTTCATGTTCGCCACCATCTGCGGCGGCGGCACCACGATCGTCGACACGTCCTTGTCCGGATCGATGCCGCCGGCGGCAAGCCAGTAGCGGATCCAGAGATCATGGGTGCCGCCGGGAAATGTCATGGCGACCTTGATCTCGCTGCCGGCAGCCTTCTTGGCGGCAAACGCCTCCCGCAGCTTGGAAGCATCGAGCTGGACCCCGGTCCCGGCATATTCCTTGGCAACCGAAATGCCTTGGCTGTCGAGGTTGAGGCGGGCAACGATCGACATTGGCACCGGTACGTTGTTCTGGGTCACCTTGCCGGTGGACATGAGATAGGGCAACGGGGTGAGGATATGCGCACCGTCGATGCCGTTGGCGGCACCGCCGAGCACGAGATTGTCGCGCGTCGCGCCCCAGGATGCCTGTTTGAGCACTTCCACATCCGGCAGGCCATGCTTGGCAAACAGGCCCTTTTCCTGCGCAATGATCAGCGGCGCGGCGTCGGTAAGCGCGATGTAGCCGATCTTGAGGCCGCTGACTTCCGGACCTGCCGAGGCGGCGAAGGCGCCGGACGGAAATGCGGCGCGCACAGCACTTGCCAGAGCAACGGCAGAACTGATCTTCAGGATCTGCCGGCGGTTGATGTTCATTCCTGTAGTCTTCGTCATAGCGTTGTGCCCCTCTGGTGTGACGGAGATCCGGAAACAAAAAAACGCCGCGTGCCCGTCTGCCGGGTCCGGGCGATAAGCGCCGGACGGCAAGGGAGCATGCGACGTCGGTGTCGGATGGGTATTTGCGCCTGATCGGGCGCTCATCTGTCCTGCGATCGCCATTGACCGCGGACAATTAGATACAAGCAAACATCGTGCCAGCTCGAAATCCAGCCATCAACGGGAACGATTAGTTTGCATTTTCGGACAGTTGCCGAACGCGTAGCCGATTGCCGGGCAAGCGACGCTGCACGTTATGAAGCCTGACTTTCGATGCAGATGCCTCAGCTTTGCGCACCGCGCGCGATTACGCTTCGGTCACGTCGTCGCCTGATGACGTCGAGCGAACCGCAAAATGCTCCGCATGGGCCTGCACATCACGAGGGTCGAAAATCTCCCCGTCCATGAAGCCATCATATCCCGATGCACTTCGTTCGCCCGGCTCATCCGGGGTGGCCGCGTTTGCGCCCAGCGCGCTCTCGTAGAGGTCGGGCCGGAAGGCGCTCCTGACCCGTGCCATGCCTTCTTCGCTGAAGTCGGTCTGGCCCCAGCGTATCATCTGGCTATAGATCCAGCTTGCCTGGTCCGGCCGCGGATAGTTTGCCGCCTTGCCATGGTAGAGAAAATAGTCGGGAACGACCCGCGTCGTGCCCTGCGCATCCAGACTGAATTCGCCGCTGAGGACACTGCGGATAATGCTCGTCGGCGCCGCGATATAATCGGGGGCGCTGAGGATCTCTGCGAGTTCGTTGTGATTCTGGGCGTCGTCGCACCACCGCGCTGCCCTGTCGAGCGCAACGATGAGGCGCGACACCGTATCGGCATTGGTCTCAGCCCATTCCGGCCGCATGCCCAACACTTTCTCCGGCGCCAGAGGCCATATGTCCTGCTTGGCCGCGACGATCCTGCCAGTCCCGCGTTCAGAGGCGATCATGTTCCAGGGCGCACCGACGCAAAATCCATCGATCGCGCCTGCCGAAAGCGCATCGGATGTCAGCGGCGGCGGCACTACGACCAGCTTGACGTCGCGGTCCGGATTGATGCCGCCAGCTGCCAGCCAGTAGCGGAACTCGTAATTGTGCGAGGAAAACGGATAGGTCATGCCAAGCGTCGGCATGGCTTCGCCGCGGGCGCGCATGTCGGCGAGTAGAGCCGCGAGAGCCTTCGCATTGGCAAGCGCGCCCGCATCATCAGCAAGCCCCGTCAACGACTTCATCCGCTCGAAGATCCGCGCCGACAGCGTGATGGCATTGCCGCCGCGGCCAAGCGAAAAGGGTGTGATCGTCGGCGAAGGATTGGATCCCAGCCCCAGCATGGAGGCGACCGGCATCGGCGACAGCATATGGGCAATGTCGAACTGACGAAACGCCAGCCGGTCCCGCAGATTGGCCCAGGTGACATCCCGTACCAGTTCTAGACGCAGTCCCTCTTTCTCCGCAAAGCCGAACTCGGCTGCAACGATCAGGATCGCGGCATCCATCAAAGGGATGTATCCCGCGCGCAGAAGCCTCTGCTCCTTGCCGCGGACACGTGACGGCGCTTTGACGGCGCTGTCGCCAGATTGCGTGGAAACACGATCACTCACCAGCATTCTCCAATCGATGCCGCGCTCAAAGCAGCATTCCTGCAGCCGTGACGACGCTTTGCGCGATGTCTGCCAGCTTCTTCTTCTCGTTCATCGCCGTCTGGCGTAAGAGCGCGTATGCCTGTTCTTCGCTCATCCCCCGCATCTTCATCAAAATGCCCTTGGCCCGCTCGATGACCTTGCGCTCTTCAAGCGCACTGCGTGCCTCGGCGAGTTCGCGCTGCAGCCGGCTGAAGGCATTGAAGCGGCTCACCGCCATATCGAGGATCGGTTTGATCCGTTCTTTCTTGAGGCCATCGACCACATAGGCCGAAACCCCGGCATCAACAGCAGCCTCGATCGCCGCCGTATCGGATCTGTCCACGAACATGGCAATTGGCCGCGAAATCATCCGGGTGAGCTGGAACATATGCTCCATCATGTCACGATTTGGATTTTCAATATCAATGATGATGACATCCGGATCCATCGTCTCGATCAGCCGCGCCACGCCCTGCATTTCATGGATGACCCTGACATTCAGGTGCCCCGCCTCGTTCAAACCCTCTTCGATGATCGAACCCCGGATGGCGTTCTCGTCGATGACCAGGATCGTCAGGTCGGTGGTGATTTTTGATCTGCTCATGCCGGGGCAACAGAGCAATGGCATGCGAGATGCAAGCGACCCACGCTTGACGCAGCCCCCCGACCCCGGAGCAAAGACGCACTCCTGTTGCTCGCGACGATCAGGGTTTGCCTTACTTCGAGATCGCGTACGGCAATGACCGGCAACACAAGTGCTTTGGTCCTATCATGGCGCAAAAATGCGCTGATCGCTCTCATTCCGATGCAGCTCAGCGCAATCACGATGCATTGGATGGGCGCGTAAACTGCCAATGACGTCTCCCGGCTCACTATCTCCCGGTCACACGCAATTCTTAGGCCATGTGTCTAGTTGGAGTGTTGGGACATCGGGCAAGGACCAAGCTTTTCGGCGCTATCTCCTCTTAGACACTAGGAAGATGCTTTGGAGGGAAGCCCGATTGATCGCGCGCGGCTTGGTGACCCTGCTCCGGACAGGAGCCTCCATCGAAAATTTAGTCTGCTTTCCCTCGGCGCAGGCTAACAGACTGGAGCTTATCCATATGCAAGTCCCTAAAAGCGAACTTCGAAACTCTCGTAGGCTTGCAGTCTAACAGATTGAGTTCATACCAAAATCTGCATCAATCCCATGACCGCGATGGATACAAAAAACGCGGCAATCGGTTCGAGGAAAAAGCGCTTCTGAATACCTAAATAAATACGCGCAGGACGTGTTATTCTGGATATAAGAGAGAGTACTGGGTTTTCGTTGTATTGCCGCCTGACGCGGTTGGAAACAAAACAACCCATCGGTGCCGTCTCGGCACGAAACGTATTCGGCTGGTCTTGAATATACCGGTTTGAGGCAAGTGCGACCGGCGGAGTCGCCGAGCTGCTCAAGCAAACGAAAACCCGTGACGCGCGGCAAGTCTTGCCTTGGTGGCGCGAAGTTCCACCGCAAGACGCTCCGGGTTCCAGTCTTTCTGCGCCGCCATGCGATCTGCCATGGCATCTAGATCGCGTCCGCTGAGGCGGCCGGTGATGGCAAGCGCCGTGCGGCGCAGCACAAGATCGTCCAGATGCGCCACCTGCTCATGGCCCGTAATCCAGGCCAATTCATCAAATGAATAATCCGGTGCATCCGCCAGCATGGTGGGCGTATTCCCTTCGGCTTCCAGAATGGCAAGCGCCGTCGTGCCATAACGCGATAGCAGCGTGTCGGCGCGAGCCTGATCCACGCCGGTCCTTGAGCAGGCCATGTCCAGCCACTTGACCCGCTCGTTCTCGCGCGGAAAACCGCGTCCTCCTCCAATGGCCAAGCTTTGCGTGCTGATGCGGCGCGTCTGCTGAAGCCGGACCAGAACCATGTCGGTCACTTCCTCGGCAAAGCCGCGAAATGTCGTCCACTTGCCGCCGACGAGCGAGACAATCGGCCACGGTCTCTCCCCCTCCGGCTCGATGACCGGTGCCGAATGATCGCGGCTGATCAGGCCGGGGGCCGTGCTATCGGAGGCCGGGAGCGGGCGGATGCCGGCATAGGTATAGACGATCTGGCTGCGGTCGAAGGAAAGACCCGGCAACAGGCCGCTGAGGCTCTGCAGCAGGTAATCGATCTCGGCATCGCTGCAGGTGACCTGATCCGGGTCGTCGTCGCGAATATCTGTCGAGCCGACCAGCGCCTTGCCGAGATAATCGAACACGAGGCAGATGCGCCCATCATCCGCCTCGAAATAGATCATCCGCCCGCCGAGCGTTTCGATGAGATCCGGATGATCGAGAAGAATGTGGGACCCCTTGGTGCCGCCGATCAGGCGGGAGGTTACACCCAGATCTTCATTGACCCGGTCGATCCAGGGGCCGGCGGCATTGATGACGAGGCGTGGGCGAATACGCTGCTCATTCCCGTCCTCATCGACGAGGACCACGGCCTGCCCATCCGTGCCACCGATCCGCGTATAATTTAGGGCACGTGACGAAGGACTTGCCCGCAGGCCATCCTCGACGAGTTCCAGCACCAGCCGTTCCGGATGACTGATCTTGGCGTCGTAGTAGAGGCCGGCCGCCACAATGCGCGGCGTGAGCGCCGGAATGGTGGCGAGTGCCCGCGCCTTGCTCCACAGCGAATGGCGCGGCATCATGCGATGACGCGAGCCATAGAAATCGTAAAGCGCGAGACCGATCTTCATCAGCACCGCGCCACGGCTTCGCGGCGCCGTTGTAGAGCCGAAGAGCGTGCGAAGTGCTGCCGGAATTCCTTTGAACCAGGAGAAGATGGGGATCACCGTCGGCAGGCGGCTGACGCAATGCGGCGCGTTCTTGAGGAGAAGATTGCGCTCCAGAGTCGACTGCGCGACAAGGCGAAACTCGCCCGTCTCAAGATATTTGATTCCGCCATGGATGAGGCGCGAAGGGGCCGCCGAGGTGCCGGAACCGAAATCGGCTTTGTCGGAGATGACGCAGGTCAGCCCCTGCTCGCAGAGATCGCGAAACACCCCGGCTCCATTGATGCCAGCGCCAAGGATCAGAACGTCCACGTCTTCAATATCAGTCATTTTCCGTCACCAGCTTGAGGCTAACACCGGCCGCCCGTAGGGCATCGGCTGTTTTTACGGGAAGGCGATCATCGACGTAAACCACGTCGAACTCTTTGAGATCGGCAAAAAGGTGCAGCGCCACCCGGTCGAATTTCTCCGAATCCACCAGCAGAACCTTGCGCACGGCGGAAGCCATCATCGCCTGCTTGACGCGCACGACGAGCGGATCCTGGATCATAGCAGAGGTGCCGCTGATCGCCGACGCCGAGCATATCAAGAGATTGACGCGCAGGCGCGACAAGGCGCTTTCGCAGAGATGGCCGATAAAGGCGTGATAGGTCGGGTGATATTCGCCACCGAGACAAATCAGCTTCACCTCATCAACCCCGCTCAGCCGTTCCGAAAGATCAAGGCTGTTGGTGACGACGGTGAGCGGCCTCACCTCCGTGATATGCGGCGCGAGCGCGTTGACGGTGGTGGAATCATCGATGAGGATCACGCTCCCCGGCTCGATCTCGCCAACCGCAGCCCTGGCCAGCGCCGCCTTGGCGGCAAGCGAGCGGGTCTTGCGGAAGCTGAACAGGCTCTCATAGACGCCTGACGGCTGGGCGCTGACGGCACCATGCAGCTTGCGCAACACGCCCTGCCTTGCCAAGTCCTCCACGTGCCGATGGATTGTCATGCGCGAGACGCCGAATTCGGTCACGAGATCGTCGATACGGGCTTCGCCGCGTTCAATCACAAAAGCGGCGATGGCCTCGCGGCGGGTATCAGCGGTCATTCCGCGCCCTCCGATCCGAAGGCTTCTATACGGGGCCAGAGCGGCGCAAGCGCCTTCGCCAGATCGCTATGCAGGCCATACCGCTCGTCGAGCGCCTTTTGCCGTACAAGGTCGGGATGGTAGTCGTGGCCGATGGAGGCCAGATCGCGCGGATCATCCGTCGGGGAGGAAAAAAGCCCGATACCGGAGCCAGCACAGAGTGCGGCTCCCCAGGCTGCGGCCTCTTCGGTGTCCGTGACGGTCACCGTCATCCCAAGCACATCGGCAAACAACTGCGCAAAAAGCGGATTGCGGGAGATGCCGCCCGTCAGCTTTGCCGTCTTCATCTCAAAACCCTGGCGCAGGTCGCCCACATGAACCCGATGGTTGAAGGCAATACCCTCGATCACCGCCCGCAGCATGTCGGCCCGGCCGTGCCAACCGCGCAGGCCGAGGAATCCGGCGCTGGCCGTCGATCCATGCGGAGAGCCGAACAGGTAGGGGTGAAACAGCACCGTCGAGGGACGCTCGATTGCTTCACCGATTTCGCGGCCGAGACGCTCATGGATGGAAGCACCCTCAACCTCTGCCGCCTTCTGGTCGGATTTACACAGGCGGTCGAGGAACCAGTCATAGTTTGCCGCAGACGCCGGCGAAATCGCCATATTGTTCCACTCGCCGAACCTCAACCCGTTTCGGCAGAACCAGCGGGCATCGACCACGGGGCGCGTCGAGACAGTCTCGTTGATGGAATAGGTGCCGGCCACCACTGCCACCTGACCCACGCCATAACCGCCGATGCCGAGCGACGAGGCCGTGACATCATGTAGGCCGGCGACAACAGGCGTTCCGGCGACAAGCCCGGTCAAAGCCGCTGCCTGCGGTGTCACGCCACCGATCACCGCATCCGGCAGCGCCAACTCCGGCAGAGCGCCGGAAAGCGCGCCGAGGCCGTAGAGCTCGAGGATGTCAGGCGCGTAGGCCTGCGACGCTACTTCGGTGAAGGAAGTGCTGGCTTCCGTCAGGTCCGTGCCGATTGTGCCGGTCAGGCAGTAACGCAGCCAGTCCTTGCAGGCAAACGCCGTTCCGATGGCACCAAACCGCTCAGGTTCATGCTCTCGGATATGGGCCAGAAGTGATGCCGGCGCGGATGCATGCGGCCGCTGGCCGCTCAAGGCCAGCGCCGCCTCTGCCGTGCCATCGCCATCCCAGCGGGCAACGATGTCGCCGGCGCGGCTGTCGAGAGACAGGATGCCGTGGCCGAGCGGATTGCCGTCGCGGTCCAGAAGGTAGAGCCCGTCGCCATGAGCGGTTGCGGCCACCGCTGCGATCTCGGATGCCGGCCGGCCGCTTTCGGCAATCGCGTCCGAAATGGCCTCGGCGGTTGCCGCCCAGAGGCCTGCCATATCGCGCTCGACATGGCGGGCTTTTGTCATGATCTGGGGAATACGTCGCCGCGCCACCGACAGGACGGCACCCGTCTCATCGAAGACAACCGCCTTGGTGACGGTGAGGCCATTGTCGATCCCAAGCAGACAGGGCATCGGAAGCTCCGAAAAAATGCATCGCGTGGTCGAAGATCCGCTTTTCTGGCCGGCGCAATGCGTGAGATGTCAGGCGCCCGGCCCGCACGGGCAGACGGCCCGCTTCGTTAGAACGAGCACTCTACTGTTAACTTCACAGGATGTACTGTTACAAATCACTCTTTGTATCATCCGCATTGCCGTTTGGTGCGGCAACGACGAGATTGATGCCTCGCGCGCGCAGCCGCTCAATGGTGCGCGGAGGCGTGGCGCTGTCGACGATGACCACGTCGAATTCATCCAGCGATCCCATGGCATGCAGCGCGCGCCGCTCGAATTTGGTATGGTCGACCAGCAGGATGCGGCGCGAGGCGCATTCGAACATGGCCCGCTTGATGTCCACCATATCCGGAGACTGGTGAAACAGCATGTCTTCACTGATGGCGGATACGGAGAGAAACACCTGATCGGGGCGCAGGCGGCGGATCTCGTTGGTGGTCACGGGTCCCATGAAGGCATTGCACCAGTTCTGGAACTGCCCGCCAAGACAGAGCAGCGTCAGGTCGCTCACCTCACGCAGGGCATTGATCATCGTGATGGAATTGGTAATCGCCGTGAGCGGCACGCGCGCTGAAAGATGCGGCACCATTTGCAAAACGGTCGTGGAATCATCAAAGAAGATCGCCTGCCCCGGCTGGATAAACTCGGCAGCAGCAGCAGCAATGGCGCGCTTTTCGGATGCCTGCCGCGTGGATCGATAGACGTCACTGGATTCGATGAGGCTTGTCGGTGCCGCTGAGACAATGCCGCGTGTCTTGCGGAGCAGGCCGCGGCTCACCAACTCATCGAGATCGCGGTGAGCGGTCATCAGACTGATGCCAAACCGCTCGGTCAGATCCTCGATGCGCATCGTGCCCTCAGCCATCACGGCCTCGGCCACCAGCTGCCTTCGAGCGATCTGGCGGGCTTGGCGGCTATCGCTGGAAATCTCCTCGCCCATCAGGCGCTCGAGAGGACGTTCCTGTTGGTCGCGCATGCTTATTGCCCACATCTCCCGGAGAACCGCGCGAACTGGTGAACGCACATCTCCATGGCTCCGGTCTGTCGCACCGCTGCTCGCTCACAGGGAACATCCGCACGCCATACGCGCCTCTGGTGCAATCGACATCTAGCACGTCTTCAGCGGGGCGCCACCGGTTGGAATGATCTTCCGCGCAAAGAAGAGCTGAAATCGCAAGAGGTCGGGGCCGCAGCGAGTGCGGCCCCGGATAGATCGTATCCGTTTACTGCGAGAGCGTGAACGGGCCGGTATACTTGTCGACGTTGTCCTTGGTGATCAGCAGGCAATCGAAGAGCTGCTTTTCGGTGGCAGCGCCGGTCTTGCCCGTCTTGATGAAAGAATCGGCCTGCTTCACGGCTTCGGCCGAGAAGACGGCAACCGGCTGGAGCACCGTATACTGCATCTCGCCAGACTTGATGGCGGCAACCGCATCCGGCGAACCGTCGAAGCCGCCGACCTTGACCTTGTCGAGCTTGCCGGCTTCCTTCAGCGCTGCAATCGCACCCAGCGCCATTTCGTCATTGCCGGCGATAACGCCGTTGATGTTCGGGTTGGCCTGAAGCAGGGACTGCATCTTCTGGTAGCCCTGGGTGCGATCCCAGTTGGCCACTTCCCTGCCGACCTTCTTCATGTCCGGATACTGGGTAATGACGGTTTCGTAGCCGTTAGAGCGGGTCGCGGCATTGTTGTCTGCGGGGTTGCCGAACAGCTCCACATAGGTGCCCTTTTCGCCGACCATCGAGATCCAGGTTTCGGCACCAAGCGCTGCCCCTTGCGCGTTGTTGGAAACGAGCTGCGCCTTGGCAAGACCTTCCTGGTTGATCTCGGCATTGACGAGAATGACCGGGATACCCGCGGCAACAGCCTTTTTCACCGCGCCGACCGAACCATCGGCATTGGCTGGATCGAGGATGATGGCGGCCGACTTGTTGGTGATCGCCGTATCGATGAGGGTCGATTCGGTGTTGGTGTCGCCCTTGTGGGCGGCGACATTCGCCTTGTAGCCAAGGCCTTCCGCCGTCTTCTTGGCAACTTCACCTTCGGTGCGCCAGTAGGGGTTGGCCGGATCCGTGACGATGATCGAGATCAGGCCGTCTGCCATGGCAGCTGTCGTCATGAGGCCTGTCGCGACGGCGGCAAGCATGAATTTCTGAAAGGATTTCAACATTTTCTACTCCCATTGGAATGTTGCAGTCTTCGCCTCTTCAGGCATCCTTTCCGCGGTACCCTCCCAACAGGCCTTTGCGGACAAGTTCTTGGACGTCAGCCCTTGCGTGCGCCGGAGCCGTACTGAATTGTGTTCATGAGGACGGCCAGCACGATAACCGAGCCGGTGAAAACGGTCTGCCAGTAGGACGAGACGCCGATGATGACCAGGCCATCGGAAAGGAAACCGATGACGAAAGCGCCAAGCATCGTGCCGCGTACCGTGCCGCGACCACCGGTCAGTGCCGCACCGCCGACAACCACAGCGGCAATTGCCGTCAGTTCATAGGTGCTGCCGGCTGTCGGGCCAGCAGATGTCAGCTGTGATGACAGCACCAGCCCGGCAATGGCCGAAAGGATGCCGGAGAGCGTATAGACGGTGATCTTGACGCGTTTGACCGGCACGCCGGAGAGATCTGCCGCCCGCTCGTTGCCACCAGATGCATACAGCCAGCGGCCAAAAGCCGAGCGGGCAAGCATCAGGCCGGCCAAGAGGGCGATCACGGTCAGAACGATGACGGAGATGGGGACGCCAGCCAGACGGTTGAAGCCAAGCCAGTCGAAGCCGGTATTGCCAAGTTCGGGACGGCCCGACAGGTTGTTGTAGGTGAGGCCATTGGTCTGCAACAGCGCGATACCGCGGGCAACATACATGACGCCGAGCGTTGCAACGAAGGCCGGTACGCGGAACCAGGCGACCAGGATGCCGTTGATGGCGCCAACAAAAGCGCCGAACAGGCAGGTCAGCACCACTACCGCCCAGACCGGCGGGTAAAGGATGACGCCGAAGGCCGAAAGCTCGACGCCCTGCATCATGGCGCCGGCAACGACCCCGCAGAGTGCAAGGATCGAGCCGACCGACAGGTCAATGCCGCCGTTCAGGATCACTAGCAGCATGCCGATGGCAAGGATACCGTAAATGGCGACATGCGAAGCCATGATGAGAAAATTGGCGACGGTGAAATAGTTCGGCGACAGGTAGGAAAACACCGCAATGATGAGGATCAGGGCGAAGAAGGCGCGCCCCTCCAAAAGGAGTTGGCCAATGCTCATGCCGCCAGCTTTGTCGACTTTGGCAGTTTCGGCTTTCGGTGCGATGGCTTGGTTCATGGTCTAGAATTCCCCAATTGACGGCATCAGGCAGCCACAGACTCGCCGGAGGCAGCCATGATCTTTTCCTTGGTGACGCTCGAATCGAACTCGGCCGAGATGCGACCCTTGTGCATGACGATGATGCGATGTGCGACCGACAGGCACTCGCTGACTTCCGACGTGGAAAATACCACCGCCAGACCGGTGCGCGCGCGCTCTGCCAGAAGCTTAAACACTTCTGCCTTGGCGCCGATATCGATGCCGCGCGATGGCTCGTCGAGCAGGAGCACGGTCGGATCGGTCGCCAGCATCTTGCCGATGACCACCTTCTGCTGGTTGCCCCCCGAAAGAGAGCCGATGGGGGCGCCACCGCCAGACGTTTTCACGGTGACCTTACGGATGGTATCGGCAATCAGCGACTGCTCGATCCGCCGGCTGGTAAAGAGGCCGCGGGTGAAATTCATGATCGATGCGAGCGACATGTTTTCACCGACGCTCATGGTCTGCACCAAGCCATCGCGCTGGCGGTCTTCCGGCACGAGCGCTAGACCACAGGCAATGCGATCGGCAATCGACAGCGACGAGATTTCCTCGCCCTCCAGAAAGATACTGCCGGATTTCGGCTTGAGGCGGCCGGCCAGCGTTTCCAGCAACTCGGTGCGCCCTGCCCCCATCAGCCCGTAGATGCAGACGATTTCGCCGGCCTTCACATCGAGCGACAGGCGGTCCACTAGGTTGAAGCCGGCATTGGGATCGGCAACCGTCAGATCGACCACCGAAAGCGCCGTTTCTCCAAAAGCATAACCTGACGGCGGGGATCCGAGATCATAATGTTCGCCCACCATGTTGCGCACGATCCATTCCAGATCGATCTCGGCGCGCGGCGCATAAGCGGTCATGGTACCATCGCGCAGCACGACGGCGTGATCGGTGATTTCCAGCGCTTCTTCGAGATGGTGCGAGATATAAACGATCGATACGCCCTTGGCTGTGAGATCCCGAATAACCTTGAACAGCACCTCGACTTCGGCCGCCGAAAGCGCCGAGGTTGGCTCGTCCATGATCAGGATGCGGCTGTCGATTGACAGCGCGCGGGCGATTTCCACGATCTGCTGCTGGCCGAGACGCAGGTCTTCTACGGGCGTCGGCGGGTCGATGTCTTCTTCCAACTCTTCGAGCAGAAGCCGCACCTGACGCTCTTCCTCGGCAAAATCTACGCCCGTGGCGCCCTGGATCTCGCGGCCCATGAACACGTTGTCGCGCACCGAAAGATTGGGTGCCAGGCTGAGTTCTTGGTGGATGATCGAGATGCCGTGGTCACGCGCCTCGGTCGACGAGGTAAAGTTCACACCCTCGCCATCCAGCACGATTTCACCCGATGTCGGCTGAACGACGCCAGACAGGATCTTCATCAGCGTCGACTTGCCGGCACCATTTTCGCCGAACAGCGTGGTGACCTGGCCATAACGGATATCGAAATTCACGCCCTTAAGAGCATGGATGTTGCCATAAGACTTGGCGATGTTGCGCGCCGACAGCACGACATCGCCGCGGCGGGGGCCTTTCGTCTCTGGCTCGCTCATTTCACATCCACCTTCACCGGCGTGATCAACCAGTTTTTCGGGTTGACGAGGCGAAAGGCGCCGACGACGTCGACTGTCTTGCCCCTCAGCGCCGACGTATCGATCGGATCGAGCACCGAGGCCTTCATGGCGCGGTTGATGGCCGAACCGGCGTCCTGGTATTCGATCTGGTTCTTGAACGACCCGAAGGCGATATCGCCCGGCGCATCGCGCAGATCTGTGCCGTTGATGGCGGGCCCGGTCTGCATGCGCAGCTTGATATCGGCCGGCATTCCGGCGACAGCCACCTCATAGATGCCGGACTTGCCTTCCCCCACGACACCGGAAAATTTGACCATCATCACCGTACCGGTCGTAGACGCGGTGCCGTATTTCTTGCCGGCAGCAGCCTTGTCGGCAAGCACTTCCGGCGCGATCGCCACGGCGTCGGCAGCCTTTTCCACCACCACCGACTGAACACGCGGAAATTCCTTTGTGCCGAACGTATCGGGCGAAAACGCCTGCTGGCGAACATCGGCTTCCGACCCGACATGGACAACCGTCGTGTCGAGCGCGATGGCAGACAGAACAAGCAGGCCGGCACCCACAAGGACGACACCCGTGCGCTTCGACGATTGCTTGGCTTTACGCGCACGCAATGCGGCGACTGAAGATTGGAGGGTGCTCATGAGCCGGCCTCGCCTTTCGCCCGATGTTGAAAGAGTATGGAAAGAAGCAGGAAGGCAGCCCGAAGCCGGGCCTTCCTGATCGGCGGCAAACGCGTGCAGCGCGCGGCGTAAAGCAGCATGGCCTCCTCCCATTCTTGATAGCCGCAGCGCCTCCTCCAGGCCCCACGATCGCTTCATCCCTCTACGCTATATTCACGTTATATAGTCCGTCAAGTATGTTATGTTGAAGACAGGTCCTTTTTGAGAGATCGCTCACGCAGAGGTGAGATCTTGCACGGGATCGACGGCACATTCGCCAGATCCGAAGGCCTTCCAGGCGCGCCGGCCGCCGATTGTGCAAGCCGCCCGACGCTCTTTGAGGGCAGAGCACTCTTGCGGACCGACACAACGCACTTGCAGCAATGTCTTGAACTTAAACAAAAATCCGCAAACCACGATGCGACCACGCTAAAGTCTGCCGGTGGCCGAGGCGAGCGTACCAGCGCAAAAGACTGTCGGATGTAGCGAGACAGCGCCGGCCGCACGCAAGCAACGAAAAAACCTTATAGCTTTCTAACATAACTGAAAAAAACTTCCGCGTCTGCAAAAAAAATCATGTTCCTTGTTATCATTGTGATATGTATTATCAACGTGCGAGCGATCCGGGGCGCGGGGTGAGGAATGCCTTCGACAGGACGCAACGGTATCGCGCGGAGGAGGATGAAACTGCATGAAGACTATCTCCAAAGCGCCTTTGTGCGTCCCTGTCCATGCGACGATCCGCGGTATGCGCCATGCGTGATGTGATCATCGGCATTGATGCCGGCACCTCGGTTATCAAGGCGGTGGCCTTTGATCTTGCAGGCCGGCAAATCTCGTCCTCCAGCGTGCCCAACAGCTACCTGTCCGGGTCCGATGGATCCGCGACGCAGCCGCTCGACAGAACCTGGGCCGATTGCACGCGGGCGCTACGCGGTCTTGGAGAGCAGGTCACCGATCTTTCCCGTCGTACGGCAGCGGTTGCGGTGACTGCGCAGGGCGACGGCACTTGGCTTGTCGACCGCGACAACCGGCCCGTTGGCGATGCCTGGTTGTGGCTTGACGCCCGCGCGGCCCCGACCGTTGATGTGCTTGCCGCAAAGACTGAGAACCGGGCGCGTTTCGAACTGACGGGTACAGGGCTAAACACCTGCCAGCAGGGTGCGCAAATGGCGCATATGGACCGGTTTTTTCCAGAACTTCTCGATTCTGCCGACGTTGCCCTCCATTGCAAGGACTGGCTTTATCTCAACCTCACAGACGTGCGCGCCACCGATCCGTCGGAAGCAAATTTTACCTTCGGGAATTTCCGCACGCGCGGTTATGAGGAACAGGTTTTTGACGCGCTGGGTCTTGGCCACCGCCGCCATCTGCTGCCTGAAATCATCGAGGGCACGCAGACCCTCAATCCGCTCACAGCGACGGCGGCAAAACAGACGGGTTTGCTGGAGGGCACGCCCGTTTGCCTCGGTTACGTGGACATGGTGATGACGGCGCTGGGTGCCGGCGTTTATGGTGGTACCGGCGATACCGCCTGCTCCATCGTCGGCTCGACCGGCGTCCACATGCGGGCAACCAATATCGCTGGCGTACATCTCAACGCCGAAGGCACCGGATATGTCATGGCGCTCCCCGTACCGAATACGGTCGTGCAGGCCCAAACCAATATGGCCGCCACCCTCAATCTCGACTGGGTCTTAAGCCTTGGCACAGACCTGCTGCGCGAGATGGGACAGGAGATCACACCACGCGACCTGATGGGCCGTATCGAGGGCTGGCTTGAAAAATCCACTCCCGGCCAGATCGCCTACCATCCCTATATTTCCGAAGCTGGCGAGCGTGGGCCTTTCGTTAACGCGCAGGCCCGTGCCGGTTTCATCGGCCTTTCGGCCAGTCATCGTTACCCGGATCTGGTGCGCGCCGTGGTTGAAGGTCTCGGCATGGCGATGCGCGATTGTTATGCGGCGATGGGCGGCCTTCCCTCGGAACTACGCCTCAGCGGCGGCGCGGCGCGCTCGCGCGGTCTGCGCGCGGTTCTCTCAGCTGCGATCAATGCGCCGGTCCGCGTCTCCGATCGTGAAGAG
>Ga0213835_100777_pt1 | contig 25484 bp, 29 predicted proteins | sample SWPATP01_FD_160576 | JGI IMG/M metagenome (GOLD analysis project Ga0213835, IMG submission 160576) | Coastal seawater microbial communities from Marineland, Florida, United States - SWPA TP0 #1 | ecosystem: Environmental > Aquatic > Marine > Coastal | place: USA: Florida | collected 2016-08-05 | reverse complement strand
CTTGCGGTTGAGGAGACCGGTCAGCGAATCGCGTTCGCTGTAGTCGAGCAGATTCTGGAAATTGCGATACACGCCGACGATGCCGGCGACCATGTGGATGGTGGCGGCAGGGAAGGGGGCGTCGCGCACGATTTCGAGGCAGGTATCGACTTTGTCGCCGCACCAGATCGGCAGCCACAGGGTGCGGGTACAACCGGGACCGCAGGCTTCGATGCTAGTCTCCTGGCGCGCCAGGCAGGCTGCCAGTTCCGGAAAGTCCTCCATCGGCTGGCCGGGGGCGCTTACATCATGCAGGTCTTCGATGCGGGCGCCGCCGTCGGTGCCGATGCTGGCGCGGACTCGCACATATCGGCGTGCGCCGATCGTGGAGATGGATAACACCCGCGTTTGCGCGGCGGCGGCCAGTTCCTGCACGGCCGCGACCACGGAGATGTCGAGCATCGCATGGTCGCGGTGGCCGGTCATGTCCACCATGTGTTTCAGAAGGGAATCCATGTCGTTCTCAGAATGTAATCAACCCGCCATTGCTTCTCCGAGGATGGCGCCACGCGCCGAATTTCCTAAGAGCAAGCGAAACAGCATAATCCTTTTTTGTTATCCGAGCAATATTTGCGCCGGGTTTTTTGGCGTTTCCGGCAACGCATCCAGCCGTATACGACCTGCATCAATATTTTCTTTGGGAAATAGATTCCATGTGGAAAGCTTGCACATAGTCAACTTGTTCTGCGGCATCATCTTTTATAGTGAACTCACTGCAGCGGAAACGACAAAGCGCAGTTAGCAGAGTCAAGGGAGTTTCAGCCGTTGTAGGGTTGTTCTTATAAACCACCATATGGAGTTTTACATGAAAACGATCTTTACCGCTGTGCAAGCTTTCATCGCTGACGAAGATGGTGTGACCGCCATCGAGTACGGCCTGATCGCTGCCTTGATCGGTGTCGCGATGGCGGGTGCCGCAACGCTCCTGGGCACCGAGATCTCAGCGGCTTTCGAGACGGTAAAAAACAAGTTGAGTGACGCACTGTAATCACTGAGGTTTGCCCTCCGGGTTCTGGCCCGGAGGGCATTTTTTTTGGAGAGAGCGTATGACTCTGCAACTCCAGCTCGACCTGCTGCTGTCAATCGTCGTTGTGGTGGCTGCGATGACAGATCTGGCGATCCGCAAAATCCCGAATAAATTACTCCTTGCTGCGGCGTGTGCCGTACTCGCCCTGCACTTGACCAGTCCGGTATCGACCGGCTTGCCGAGCGCTCTCGGCGGCGCGGCGATTGGCTTCGCCCTGTTCCTGCCGTTGTACGTGGCGCGCGGCATGGCTGCCGGCGACGTCAAAATGATGGCCACGGTAGGACTGTTCCTAGGCCCATCCGAAACCATCCATGCTTGCATCCTCACCTGGTGCATGGGCGGCGTCATGGCGCTGGTAATCATTCTGTACACACGACGCTGGTATGCCGCGTATACAAACCTGCGCAATCGCTTGTTACCGCTCCTCCTGCGCCTTGGGCCGGGCACTGCACCGATGCAGACAAGTGTCGGGTCGATGCCATATGGACTTGCTATTGCCTTGACGACACTCTGGCTGTTGGCACAACGTTATTTTCCATGAGGGTGGCCGCTTGCTCTGCCTCAACGGCTCGACAAGCATGGTCGCTAGAATGAATTCAATATTCCATGGGAATGTTCCTACGCGAATGCAAGGAGAAATACATGAGTGACTCGCTGTCGTTCGCAGCGCCCGCGGCGGTTTTCGGTACGGCATCTGGTGCACGCGCGATGCCACCCGGCGAAATCGAGATTGCCGCCATCCTGCCGCGCCAGCCGAGGACCATCAGCGATACCAGGCTGGAGCCGCGCCTGTTATGCGCCCTCCTGCTCAAGACCCTGCATGCCACCGGTCGCGCGTCGCTGCCGCTGTTGTCTGGAAAATTGTGCCTGTCGATCAGCGTGCTGCGCGAAGTGCTCGGCGCCATGACGGCCGATCAGCAGGTCGAGGTGGCCTGGTCAGGCGATTCCGACATCGATGTTCAGTATCAGCTGACCCCGATCGGACAGCGCGCCGCACTGGTCTGCCTGGACGAGTGCCGCTACCTGGGGCCGGCACCGGTGACGCTGGCGTCATATTGCGCGATGGTTGAGCGCCAGTCCTTGCGCCCGCCGCTACTGCGCCAGCCTGGCCGGCAACCGGCATTGTCACCGTCGGCGCTGCGCGGACCAACGACGACCGACCTGGCCACCGGGCTGGCCGATGACGGGCTCGATCCGGCCCTGCGCGAAGTGCTCGGCGCCGCCCTGCATGCGCAGCGTCCGTTACTGCTGCATGGCCCCACCGGTTCTGGCAAGACTACGCTGGCACGTAAGCTGGCGCACTTGTTGCCGGGCGCGGTCGCGGTACCGTATGCAGTCGTGATTGGTGGCCGTATCGTCCCCGTTCATGATCCGGTGCGCCACCCGCCGCCGCCTCCGCTGGGACGCCAGCAAGAAGAACGGCGCAGCTGCGATGCGCGCTGGGCGATCTGCCAGCGCCCGCTGGTGCATGTGGGGGCCGAACTCGATGCGCCCATGCTCACCCTGCATCCCGATGCGCAAAGCGGTGTCCATCACGCGCCGCTGCAGCTGCAGGCCAACAACGGCATTCTCGTGCTCGACGACCTTGGTCGCGGCCGCGCACCGGTGGCGGATATGCTGGCGCCCTGGCTCGGCGTGCTCGACGGCGTGCCGGCACGCCTGGTGGCCAGTGGCCATGGCGAGACGATGCCCTTCGACGCGATGCTGGTACTCGTCACTAACCTGGCGCCGGCCAGTGTGTTCGATGCCGCTTTCCTGCGCCGCATCGCCTATCGCATCGGCCTCGGACCACTGGCCGAACCAAGCTACCGCGCCATGCTCCGCCGTGCCTGCCGCCTGCACGGCATCGACTGCGACGAAGCCGTGATCGATCATCTGGTCGTGCGCCTGCACCGCGCCAGCGGAACCCCGCTGCTGGCCTGCTATCCGCACGAGCTGCTCGGCCGTGTGCTCGATTTCGCCGGTTTTGCCGGCACCGAACCCCGCCTGACGATCGCTGCCCTGGAGCAGGCGTGGAACAGTATCTGCGCCAGCGGCAGCGTCCCGGCCTCGTGCCCCGTTGCAGGAATCGAACCATGAAAAACAAGCGCGCCCTTGTCGTGATGGCCATCGCCATCCTGTTCGGCCTGACCGCCGTGATTCTCGCTTCGCGCTGGCTGCTGCTGCAGCCGTCGAGCAGCGCCGGGCATATCGCTGTTGCCGCAGCCGACATCAATCTCGGCCAGCGCCTGACGCCCGAGATGGTCAAGCTGGCGGAATGGCCTGCCGACAGCGTGCCCAAGGGCGCCTTCACCGATCCGGCGAAGCTGGCCGGACGGGTGCTCAGAAGTAGCGTGCTGGCCGGCGAGCCGGTCAGCGAGGCCAAGCTGGCGCCGGCCGGCACGCTGGGCGGCCTGTCGGCCCTGATCACCGAAGGCAAGCGCGCGATCACGGTACGCGTCAACGATGTCATTGGCGTGGCCGGCTTCACGCTGCCAGGAAATTATGTCGACATCATCGTCAGTACCGCAAAGGACCCCGGTCCCGAGGCAAATGCGCGCGAACAAAGCATTTCGAAGATCGTCCTCGAGCGCATCCTGGTGCTGGCGGTGGCACAGGAAGTCAACCGCGACGAAACCAAGCCGCGCGTGGTCAACGCCGTCACGCTCGAGGTCACGCCGGAACAAGCCGAAAAACTCGATCTGGCGCGCAGTGTCGGCACGCTGTCGCTGGCGCTGCGCAACCAGGTCGATCCCGAATCGGCGCAGACCGAGGGCGCTACCAAGCTGACCTTGTTGCCGGTCGCGGCACCGGTCGTCAAGCCGGCTGTGCCGAAGCCGGCCGCTGCGCCGCGTCCCGACAAGGCCGTCGTACACCGGGTCTCGATGCCGGTTGTGCGGCGCAACTGCATCACCGTCATCAACGGCCTGCATTCCTCGCAAGAGTGCCTCTGATTCCTTTACCGTGTCAGGTGAAATCATGAACACCCCTTCAAAACTGTCCGGCCATCACACGCATCCGCGCGTCGGCTTGCGTTCCCTGTTGCGTCAGTGCGCGCTTGGCGGCGCAGCGTTGGCGCTGGCCGGCGCCGCGCACGGCGCGCGCCAGGGCCCCCAGCTCGATGCAGCGCCGGCCGCCGGCGAGCGCACCGGTGCCGGGCCACGCTGCAGCGGCGAAGCGGCGCGTCCGGCCCAGGTCGCGCTGCAAATGGGTAAATCAACCCTGATGCGCATGCCGGAAGCCGTCCAGAATCGCAGCGTCGGCAATCCCGATGTCGTGCAAGCCATGCTGGTGTCGGCGGACACGATGTACATCGCCGGGGTCGACGTGGGCACCACCAATATGATCGTCCAGGGCCGTAGCGGCCTGTGCAGCGTGCTCGATATCACAGTATCGATGGACCCGGGCGCGCTCCAGGCCACGCTCGCAGCGGTCATGCCCGAGGAAAAGGATATTCGTGTGCTGGCCGCCGCCGATTCGCTGGTGCTGACCGGGACCGTGTCCGACGCCTCGGCAGTCGCTCGCGCCGCCGAGCTCGCCACTGCGTATGTACGCCGCCCGCTGCGTCCCTTGGGCGCCGTACAGAAGGACCTGGCCCCGAACACTGGCGGCGCCGCGGCCAGCCCTGGTGGAAATGCCGCGCTTCGTTTGGTGAACCTGCTCGGCGTCGCGGCACCACAGCAGGTGCAGCTCGAAGTGAAGGTGGCCGAGGTGTCGAAGAGCCTGCTCGAAAACCTCGAAACCGGCGTCAACTGGAGTTTCAGCCCAGGTAGCTGGGCCGCGACGCTCGCTTCGAATTTCCTGAGTGGTACTACAAAGGGTTTATTGAGCGCCCAGCGTCCTGGCGGCAAGGGCTTCGCTGTCGGTGCCGAGACCAAGGACAGCCTGGTACGCGTACTGGCCGAGCCGAATGTCATGGCGATCAGCGGTCAGGAAGGCAGTTTCCTCGCAGGCGGCAAGTTCTACATTCCGGTGGCGCAGGAGAACAACCGGATCACGCTGGAAGAAAAGGAATTCGGCGTCGGCCTGCGCTTTACCCCGACCGTCCTGAGCGGCGGGCGAATCAACCTGCGTGTCTCACCCGAGGTGTCCGAACTATCGCGCGAGGGTATTGGCATCAGCGCCACCGGTATTAACGGCAGTGCGGTTTTGCCTGTCGTGACCACGCGCCGCGCCAGCACCACGGTACAGCTCTACGACGGCCAGAGCTTTGCCATCGGCGGCCTGATCAAGAACAACCTGGTGACGAGTCTGAACGGCCTTCCCGGACTGGGCCAGGTGCCCGTGCTGGGCGCGCTGTTTCGCAGCACCGACTTCCAGCAGGACCGCACTGAACTCGTCTTCGTGATCACGGCACGCCTGGTCAAGCCGCTGACGGCCACCGGTTACGCGCTGCCGACCGATGGCGTGGGTATACCGTCGCGCGCCGGTCTGATGTTCGGCGGCCGGCTCGAAGGCGCTCCACGGCCGCCGGCGCCAGGCGCACATACGGCCCAGAGCGTCGACGGATTCGAACTCAAATAGGAGGCGGCAATGACAACCAGGACTATCGCAGGAATCGTGGCGCTGCTGCTGCTGCAAGGCTGCGCGACTGCGCCGCGTTTCGACAAGGATTTCGGCAAGTCGGTGCGTGCCAATCTTGCCGCGCAAACCATCGATCCGCGCCGTGCCGCGAATACCAATCCGGCCACCGGCATCGATGGGCCGGCGGCACTGGCCGCCCAACAGCGCTACCAGCAATCCTTCGTCCAGCCCGACAGCGCGTCGAACACGCCTCAGCTCAACACGCTCGGTGGCGGGAAGTAGGGCCAACCGAGGCCGGGGCGCAAGCTCCCATTGTTTTCAACTCCTGTGCCTCTACGAGGATTGTCATGAAAGCCCTTCTGATCAGCCGCGACAGCCTGCTGTTTGCCGAGCTCGCCTCACAGGGCGCGGCACGCGTGCCGCCGCTGAATGTGGCCAACAGCCGGGTCTCGATGCGCGAGGCACTCGACCGGCCGCTTGGGGATGCGCCTGGTCTGGTGATCGTCGACGCCGGCGACGGCGCGCCGGACGACGCCGACCTGCTCGAGCGAATGGCGCGCCAGTACCCGGAAGCCCAATTCATGCTGCTCACCAGCCAGCATCAACCGGAATTCCTGATCCGCGCCATGCGCGCCGGCGTGCGCGAAGTCCTGCAGCTGCCGCTGGTGCACCGCGCCTTCCACGAAGCGATGGACCGCATTTCGACCGCTGCCGGCGTTGCCCAGCTACGCGAAGGCAAGGTGCTCGCCTTCATCGCCTGCAAGGGCGGCAGCGGCGCGACCTTCATTTCGACCAATTTCGGCTATGCGCTGGCCACGCTGGCTGAAAAGAAGGTGCTGCTGATCGACCTGCACGGCCAGTTCGGTGACGCCGCACTGTATGTCTCGGACCAGAAGCCGGCCATGACGCTGTCCGACGTGTGCAAGCAGATCACGCGCATCGACGGCCCCTTTCTTGATTCCTGCCTGGTGCATGTCACGCGCGGCTTCGGCGTGCTGGCCGCAGCCGACGATCCGTCGCAGGCGAAGGAGGCCAAGCCCGAACACATCGACGCCATCCTGCGTGTGGCACGCCAGCACTACGATTACATCGTGCTCGACGTCGGGCGCCAGATCGACGCCGTCTCGCTGCGCGCACTCGACAGCACCGACACCATCTACCCGGTACTCCAGTTGGCGTTGCCGGATATCCGCGACGCGCGGCGCCTGCTCGACATCTTCCGTTCGCTCGGCTATCCCCTCGAGACGATCCGCCTGATCGTCAACCGCTATGAAAAAGGGGGCCGGCTACGTTTGCACGATCTGCATGCAGCGCTCGGCTGCGAGGTCGTGCATACCGTGCCAAACGATTACGTCGCCGTCACCGACTCGGTCAACCAGGGCGTGCCGGTCCTTGAACTGGCACGCGCGAGTGCGGCGGCGCGCAGCCTGGCCGAGCTGGTGGAACTGGTCACGGCGCGGCGCGCCCCCGAAACCCGTGGCCTGCTCGACCGCCTGTTCGGCCGCGGCGAAACCGACGATTAATTTGCAAGGAGAAGTCCATGTCGCTGCGCGAACGTCTTTCCGTCCTTGATGATGACCGCAAGACCGGTGCACTGCCGGCGGAATCCGGAAACGGGGCCTACCAGGAACTGAAAAAGATGATGCACCAGATGATCCTCGACCGGATCGACCTGGAGCGCCTGAAGCGCCTGACCGCCGAGCAGTTTAAGCACGAACTGGCACTGCTAATCCAGCGCATCATCGAGGAAGAGCGCATCGTCCTCAACCAGCATGAGCGGCATAACCTGGTGCTCGACATCCAGCACGAGATGCTCGGCTTCGGCCCGCTCGAGCCATTGCTGAACGACCCGACCGTCTCCGATATCCTCGTCAACACCGCCAGCCGGGTCTACGTCGAGCGTCGCGGCAAACTGGAAATGACCGACATTACCTTCCACGACAACGCGCACCTGATGAAGATCATCGAAAAGATCGTCTCGCGCGTGGGCCGCCGCGTCGACGAGTCGAGCCCGATGGTCGATGCGCGCCTGCCGGATGGCTCGCGCGTGAATGCGATCATCCCGCCGCTCGCGATCGACGGCCCGATCCTGTCGATCCGGCGCTTCGGCGCCACGCCGCTGACGGTGCAGAACCTGCTCGATTACAAAAGCGTGACGCCGCCCATGGTCAAGGTGCTGCAAGGCCTCGGCATCGCCAAGATCAACATCCTGATCTCGGGCGGCACCGGCAGCGGCAAGACCACGCTGCTCAATTTGCTGTCGGGTTTTATTCCCGCCAACGAGCGCATCGTCACCATCGAGGACGCAGCCGAGCTGCAATTGCGCCAGCCGCACGTGGTGCGCCTCGAAACGCGCCCGGCGAACATCGAAGGCAATGGGGAAGTGTCGCAGCGCGCGCTGGTCAAGAATGCGCTGCGCATGCGCCCGGACCGCATCATCCTGGGCGAGGTGCGCGGGCCGGAGGCGCTCGACATGCTGCAGGCGATGAACACCGGCCATGAAGGCTCGCTCGCAACGATCCACTCGAACACGCCGCGCGACGCGCTGTCGCGGCTGGAAAACATGGTCGGCATGGCGGGCGTGAACCTGACGCCGCGTGCGATCCGCCAACAGATCTGCTCGGCGGTGACGGTGGTGGTGCAGGCGTCGCGCCTGATCGACGGCGGCCGCAAGCTCGTCAGCATCCAGGAAATCACGGGCATGGAAGGCGACATCATCTCGATGCAGGAGATTTTCCATTTCGAGCAAACCGGCGTCGACCGCGACGGCAAGGTGCTCGGACAATTCTTTGCCACCGGTGTAAGGCCGCGCTTTGCCGACCGCCTCAAAATGTACGGTGTCGAGCTCGGTGATGACACCTTCGACCCCGATCGCATATTCCAATGAACCCGCAGGCCGTGCCTGCAGTGGAGCCGCGCCATGGATCTGCTTTTCTACAGCTTCACCGTCTTCCTGTTCGCCGCCGTGATCCTGTTGATCGAGGGGGTATATTTATGGTGGTCGAGTACCCACGGCAAAGCTGCGCAACGCATCGCCCGTCGGCTGCAGGTCATGTCCGGTGGAGTGGGGCGGGGCGGTGAACGCATTTCGATTCTCAAGCAGCGCCGCTTCAGCGGCCATGACGGTATCGATCGCCTGCTGCATGGAATCTCGCCGCTGCAGCGGCTCGATGTCCTGCTGGTCCAGGCCGGCAGCGCATTGACCGTCGATCGCTTCCTGGGCTTTTCCCTGGCGGCCTTCCTGCTGGCCTGCGTGCTGGCCACGCGCGCGCCGTTGCCACTGGGCCTGCGCTTCCTGCTGGCGTTGCCGGCACTCGGCATACCGTATTTTCTGGTAGCCCGTGCGCGCGCGCGGCGCCTGGCCCGCATCGAGCACCAGTTGCCCGACGCAGCCGACTTCATCGCACGCGCCCTGCGTGCCGGGCACTCGTTTACGAACGTCCTGCAGATTGTCGGCAACGAGCTGCCCGAGCCGCTGAGCAGCGAGTTTCGCATCGCGCGCGAGGAAATCAACTATGGCGTGCCGATGAGCGAGGCCCTGCACAACATGGCGGCGCGTATCCCGCTCACCGACCTGCGCTACCTGATCATCGCGGTGCTGATCCAGCGTGAGTCGGGCGGCAACCTGGCCGAGATCCTCGGCAACATCAGCACCATCATTCGCAGCCGATTGAAGTTGCTGGCGCAAGTGCGCGTACTGTCGGCCGAGGGACGCATGTCGGCCTGGATTCTCGGCCTGCTGCCCCTGGCCGTGATGCTGACGCTCACCGTGGTCAATCCGAAGTACGTCAGCTTGTTGTGGACCGACCCCACCGGTCAACGCCTGCTGTGGTATGCGGCGGGCATGGTCCTATTAGGCGTTCTCTGGCTGCGCAAGCTGATCCGGATCCGTGTTTAAGGAGCTGCAATGAATGCTGCACAATTATCGTTCCTGTTGATCGTTTTCGGCATCGTCTGCGCATTGGCCTGGCTGGCGATGATGCTGTTCGCGCCGGTAGCCTTGCGGACCCGCTTGCGCCGCTTCATCGGCAAATCCGATACCACCCAACTCGAATCCGATGGCTGGATCGAGCGGGTGGCCAAGCTTACCCAGCCGCTGACCAAGTTGTCGATTCCGGAGGAAGGCTGGGAAAAATCGGCACTGCGCACGCGCTTCATGAATGCGGGCTGGCGCAACCCGCATGCGCCGACCGTGTTCTTCGCTGCCAAAACCACGCTGGCCTTGCTGGGGCCGGCCATCATCGGCGTACTGGTCGCCGCTGCCGTCATCCTGCTGTCGGGCATACCTTTGCTGTTCCTGTTGCTGCTGACTGCGTCGATCGGTTACTACGCCCCGAATGTCGCGCTCGGCCAGATTGCGCGGCGACGCCAGCGCGAGATTTTCGAGACCCTGCCCGATGCGCTGGATCTGCTCACCGTTTGCGTCGAGGCGGGACTGAGCCTGGAGCGGGCCTTCGTGAAGGTCGCGGGCGAGATCCATATCAAGAGCATTACCCTGGCGCAGGAGCTGCAGCTGGTCCTGATGGAAATGCGCGCCGGTTTCAGCAAGGAGCGGGCCCTGCGCAATTTTGCGTTGCGCAGCGGCGTCAGCGACGTCGACACCCTGGTCGCGATGCTGATCCAATCCGAACGCTTCGGCACCAGCGTCGGCGATTCCCTGCGCGTCTATGCGGAAAACCTGCGCAACAAGCGGCGCATGCTGGCGGAGGAATGCGCCGCCAAGATGGGCCTGAAACTGCTGTTTCCACTTATTTTTTGCATTTTCCCAACTTTGCTGATGGTCTTGCTGGGACCGGCCGGAATCCAGCTGAGCCGCACACTTGGCGCCCTCAATGGCGCATCTTGAATCGAAGAGGAACGCCATGCATGCCCACCATCTGCTCAAAAAAATCTCGGTCGTGTGCGCCGGTGCGCTATTGCTCGCCTGCGCCGACGTCGCGCACCAGCCCGGCGCCATGCCGGGAAGCGACGCCGACCGCGCGTATGACCAGGGACGCCAGCATCACCTGGCCGGCCGCTACGACGATGCGATCGCGGCCTACCGCATCGTCCTTGCCGCAGCGCCTGGCCATGTAAGCGCGCGCAATGCGCTGGCTGCCGCATTCGCACGGCAGGGTAACTTCACGCAGGCGATTCCCATCTGGCGCGCCCTGACCGACGACATCGTGCTGGGCACCGGGCCGGATGGCGCCTACTTGTTCGCCAACCTGGGTTACGCCTACCTGCTGCGTGGCGATTTCCAGAATGCGGTTGTCGCGCTGGAAAAAGCCTGCGTTCTCGACCCGCTCGACCACCGCGCCTGGAACAACCTCGGCGAAAGCCTGCACCGGCTCGGGCAGGACGAGCGCGCCGCCCGGATGTTCCGCCAGGCCGATGCCTTGCGCAACCACGATTTCCTGGGCGACTACGCCGCCGCCGGTGGTTCGGCGGTGACCGCGATCGAAGCGGCGGTCGCGCGTCCAGCGCGGCCAGATACCGGCTGGGCGGCAACCGAAGTACGCAGGGCGGCCGACGGTACCCTTGAACTGCTGCGCCTGCCATCGCCGCGCGCACTGGCGCACACGGCGCCGGTACCGCCGCCCGCCCCGCCTGGGCCGCGCGCGCGGCTTGAACTCGTACTGTTGGAAATTCGCAATGGCAACGGCGTCAGTGGCATGGCGCGTTCGCTGTCGCGCCAGGTCGTGGGCGACGGCCTGCAGGTAACGCGACTGAGCAATGAAAAGGGTTTCCAGGTGCGCCGTACCCGCATCGAACATCATCCCGACTTCCGCGCCGCGGCCGAGCGCCTGGCCGAGCGCCTGGGTGGCCGCGAGGCAGGCCGCTTTGAACCCGTCCAGATCGTGCAGGTCGACAATTGCAAGCCGACCGATATGCGCCTGGTGCTGGGCCAAGATCTTGCGCGCGGCCAATTGGTGCTGCGCCCAGCCGTGCAGCGTAATGAAACCCTGGCGGCGGCGGACTTGCCCGGCAAGGCGCTTTGAGCGCGCGGCAGCCCGGCACTTTTGTTCCTTATCAAACGCTGGCGGCACGCCCACCTGACAATGAGATGATCACTTTCATCTCACAGGAGCGTTGCCATGAATATTGCACAGCGTTTCATTTCGATATTCGCCGCCTTCATGGTGGCCGTGCTGGTCGGTTGCGCGCCGACCAGCACGAGTGAAGGCACGGGCGAATACGTCGACGACACCCTCATCACCAGCAAGGTCAAGGCCGCCCTCGCCGCCGATCCCAGCGTCAAGGCCACCGAAGTCAACGTCGAAACCTTCAAGGGAACGGTGCAGCTGAGCGGCTTTGTCGAATCGCGTGAGAGCGCCCAGAAGGCGGTGGAGCTCGCGCGCGGGGTGAAGGGCGTCAAGGAAGTGCGCAACAACACTGTCCTGAAGTAGCGACCGACGCCTAGCGCCAGCGCACCTTGCCCATGCCGTCGGTGGTCGCATTGCGCTGCGCGGGATTGCCATAGACGGTGGCCGAGCCCATGCCGCTCAGGTTGAGGTTGGCCGCCGTGCTGGCATACACGCTTGCGCCGCCCAGGCCGCTCATGTCGAGCTTGACGGTTTCGGCACGCAGCTTTTCCGCGTCCAGGTTGCCGACGCCGGCGAGGGTGGCGCGCAGGGCACGGGTCTGGCCGCTGACGGCGAGCTGGCCGGCGCCGCGCAGGGCGAGGTCCATCCGCTCGGCCTTGGCCACGTCGATGTTCAGGCTGCCGACACCGCCGAGTCGGGCATCGACGTTGCGGTAGCTGCCGTTCAGGGTAACGGCGCCGGCGCCATCGAGGGCCAGCACGATCTTGTCGCCGCTGAAACCGCTGACGGTGCTGGCGCCCACGCCTTCCGACACGAACTCGGCCAGGTTCGGCACGACCAGTTCAGCGCGCAGTTTCGGACTGTGGCCGTGGGCATAGTTGTTGCGCCGTTCAGTGTCGATTTCCAGCATGTCTCCTTGCTGGTGGGTTGTCACGCGCGCGACATCCCCGCGCTCGCCCGAAATCACGAGCGAAGGCGTGGCACCCTGGCGCACGACGAGGTCGACCACGCCGTCGAGCTTGACGCGGGTGACGCGCGCATCGACGGCGCGTGCTTCGCGCACCGCATCGTTTGCCAGGGCAGCGCTTGCGCTCATGGTCATGGCCGTTGCCATCAGGGTAGTGCCGAGCAGTTTGTTCATCGTTGTCTCCGTCATCGAGTGGATGGTTTCACTCTAGACCCGGACGATCGCAGCGGCGCCTGCTGTGCGACGGACTGCACAATACGTGACCTGAAATGCCGTAACCTGCCCAAGCGCAGCTTAAGGTGGAGGAGTACAGACCCGGTCAGCGGCGCAGCGCGCGCCGCACCAGCAAGGCCGCGCCCGTCAAGGACAGAACGACTACAGCCAGCGCCACCCAGCCCTCGTACTCGTGGATCAGGTGCGGCGCACCCGTCTCATGGGCCTGGGCCGGCACGGCGGTCAGGGTGGCGGCGAGGATCGCGATCAGGATCGCGGCGATCGGGGCGAGGCGGCGGAGAAAAGGGGACATGATGACTCCTTGGTCAAATGGAAGCGGGGGCGGCATCGAGCAAGCCCTGGTGCCGGATGAAGGCGACGATGTCGTCGACACCTGCACCGCTGCGCAGGTTGCTGAAAACGAAAGGGCGGGAACCGCGCATGCGCGCAGCATCGTCACGCATGACCTCGAGATTGGCGCCGACATGGGGCGCCAGGTCGGTCTTGTTGATGACGAGCAGGTCCGAGCGCGTAATCCCCGGCCCGCCCTTGCGCGGAATTTTTTCGCCGCCGGCCACGTCGATCACATAGATCGTCAGGTCCGATAGTTCGGGGCTGAAGGTCGCGGCCAGGTTGTCGCCACCCGATTCGATCAGGATCAGGTCGAGCTCCGGAAAGTCCGCACTCATGCGCGCGATGGCTTCCAGGTTGATCGACGCGTCCTCGCGAATCGCCGTGTGGGGGCAGCCGCCCGTTTCCACGCCCATCAGGCGCGCGGCCGGCAGCGCGTCGGCGCGCAGCAGGATGTCCATGTCCTCGCGCGTATAAATGTCGTTCGTGATAACGGCCATTTCGTAGCGCTCGCGCATCGCCTTGCACAGCATTTCGCAGAGCGCCGTCTTGCCCGATCCGACCGGGCCGCCGATCCCGACCCGCAGCGGCGTTTTATTCGATGTCATCGCGTTTCTCCTTATGAGCGGTACAGCCGGCTGTACTGGACTTCGTGCCGCATCGACAGCAGCGACATCCCCGGCGCCCAGTTCGACAAGGCCGCATCGGGCAGCGCCTGCGCGTGGCGGGCGACCTCCTCGACGGCCGGCGCCAGTGCGAGCAGCATCTTTTGCCCGGCCACCTGGCCCAGGGGGACCGTCTTGACGCACACCAGCACCTGGTTCTCGACCCACGAGAACAGCGCGCCGAGCAGGGCGGCCGGCGGCGCCACGTCCAGCGCCGCCGCGGCGCAGGCAAACGCCGCCGGCAGCGACAGCACCGTCGCATCGAGCAGCGCCAGCATGCGTGGGTCAGCCTCCGGCACATCCTCGAGCAGCGCGCCCAGCAACTGGCGCAGCGAATACCCCATTTGCACGGTCTCGGCGCGCAGTTCGGCCGTGTCGCGCGAGGCGAGCCAGCGTTCGCTCCAGTCGCAGACGGCGGCGCCGTCGCGCTCGGCGAAGGCGCACAACAGGCGCCACTGCAGCGGCGCGTCGAAGCGGGCCGCCACGTCGATCAGGGCCGTATGAATCCACCCGCGCGCGCTGGCCGCGTCGTGTACCAGGCCGGCGTCGATCGCGCTCTCCATCCCTTGCGAATAGCTGTAGGCGCCGATCGGCAGCGACGGACTCGCCAGTTGCAGCAGGCGCAGCAGGGAAGCGTCGGCCATCATCATGCGTCGTCCGAGGGGCGGTGGATTTTCTGGCGCACCGGTACCGGCGCCAGCGGATGCGCGCCGTGCTCGTCGTGGTGGTGGCCGCCGCCATACGCTCCCGCTTCCGGCTCGAACGGCGCCTGCTCGCCCATTACCTGCGCGCCCAGTCCGATCAGCATTTCCTTTAAAACCGGATCGGCGCGGATGCGCAGCCAGCCTTCGCCAACCTGGGCCTGCGTGTGCCGGTTCCCCAAGTGAAAAGCGCAGCGCACCAGGCCCGCCGCATCGGCATGCGCGACCGTGTACACGGCTTCGCTTTCCGCGACGACGCGTACCACGCGCCCACCCTCACCGCGCAGCAAATCGCCGCCGCGCAGCACCGTCCCGCGCGGACGCAGAAGCGCCACTTCCTCGCCATCGGTCAGCGCCGCGCGCAGCCGGCTTTTTTCGCGCAGGTGGAAGGGCAGCACCAGTTCGCCGTCCACCGGCGCCGGGCCATCGATCAGGGTATGCAAGGTCAGCATGGTCACGCCTCAGAACAGGAAATAGCGCTGCGCCAGCGGCAGTTCGGTCGCCGGCTCGCAGGTCAGCAGCACGCCGTCGGCGCGCACCTCATAGGTTTCGGGATCGACCTGCATGTGCGGCGTGGCGTCGTTATGGATCATGTCGGCCTTGCCGAGGCGGCGCGTATCGCGTACCGCCAGCAGCGGTTTGATCAGACCGAGCTGCGCGCCGATGCCGGCGTCCAGCGCGGCTTGCGAAACGAAGGTGAACGACTTCGTCAGCGCGCGCCCGAAGGCGCCGAACATGGGCCGCGCGTACACGGGCTGCGGCGTCGGGATCGACGCGTTCGGATCGCCCATCTGCGCCGCCGCGATCATGCCGCCCTTGATCACCATCGACGGTTTGACGCCGAAGAAGGCCGGCTTCCACAGCACCAGGTCGGCGATCTTGCCCGCTTCGATCGAGCCGACCGCATGCGCGATGCCGTGCGTGATGGCCGGATTGATCGTGTATTTGGCAACGTAGCGTTTGACGCGTCCGTTGTCGTGACGCGCGGGGTCGCCGGGCAGGGCGCCGCGTTGAAGCTTCATCTTGTGCGCCGTCTGCCAGGTGCGCAGGATCGTTTCGCCGACGCGGCCCATCGCCTGCGAATCCGACGACATCATGGAAATCGCCCCCATGTCGTGCAGGATGTCTTCAGCCGCAATCGTCTCGCGGCGGATGCGCGATTCGGCAAACGCGATGTCCTCGGCGATCGCCGCATCGAGGTGGTGGCAGACCATCAGCATGTCGAGGTGCTCGTCGAGCGTGTTGACGGTGTAGGGCCGCGTCGGATTGGTCGACGAAGGCAGCACGTTCGCTTCGCCGACGGCGGCGATGATGTCCGGCGCATGGCCGCCGCCCGCGCCTTCGGTATGAAAGGTGTGGATCGTGCGGCCTTTGAAGGCAGCCAGCGTATGCTCGAGAAAGCCCGCTTCGTTGAGCGTGTCGCTGTGGATGGCGACCTGGATGTCCATCGCGTCCGCCACGCCCAGGCAGGTGTCGATCGCGCTTGGCGTCGTGCCCCAGTCCTCGTGCAATTTGAGGCCGATGACGCCGGCCTGCACCTGTTCGATCAAGGGCGCTGGCTGGCTCGCATTGCCCTTGCCAAAAAAGCCCAGGTTCATCGGGAAGGCCTCGGCCGCCATCAGCATCGAGTGGATGTGCCACGGTCCCGGCGTGCAAGTCGTCGCCGCCGTGCCGACTGCGGGCCCGGTGCCGCCGCCCAGCATGGTCGTGATCCCGCTATATAACGCTTCCTCGATCTGCTGCGGGCAAATGAAGTGAATGTGGCTGTCGATGCCGCCCGCGGTGACGATCATGCCCTCTCCCGCGATGATCTCGGTGGCGGCGCCGATCACGATGCTGACGCCCGGCTGGATGTCCGGATTGCCGGCTTTGCCGATGGCCGCGATCATGCCGTCCTTCAGGCCGATGTCGGCTTTGACGATGCCCCAGTGATCGACGATGACGGCGTTCGTGATCACCGTGTCGGCCACCTGCGCGTGCACGCGCTGCGACTGTCCCATGCCGTCGCGGATCACCTTGCCGCCGCCGAATTTCACCTCTTCGCCATAGATCGCATAATCGCGTTCGATCTCGATGAACAGCGCCGTGTCGGCCAGGCGCAGGCGGTCGCCCACGGTCGGGCCGTACATCTCGGCATAGGCCTGGCGTCCGATGCGGCTCATGGCGTTTCCTTCAGTGGACCGTTTACCTGTCCATTGAAACCGTGGACGATGCGGTCGCCCGCGAGCGCGATCAAGGTCACGGTGCGCACCTGGCCCGGCTCGAAGCGCACGGCGGTGCCGGCGGCGATATCCAGGCGCATGCCGTAGGCCAGCGCGCGTTCGAAGCGCAGCGCCGGATTGGTCTCATAAAAGTGGTAGTGCGAGCCGACCTGGATCGGCCGGTCGCCGCCGTTCGCCACGGCGAGCGTCACCCTGGGCCGGCCGGCGTTCAGCTCCAGCTCTCCGGCGTCGACCAGCATCTCTCCTGGAATCATTCGTCTCTCCTAAATGATCGGGTGGTGCACGGTGACGAGCTTGGTCCCGTCGGGGAAGGTAGCTTCGATCTGCACGTCGGGAATCATCTCCGGCACCCCCTCCATGACGTCCTCGCGCGACAGGATGGTCGTCCCTTCGCTCATCAACTGCGCGACGCTCTTGCCGTCGCGCGCCCCTTCCATCAGCGCGGCCGAAATATAGGCGACCGCCTCCGGATAATTCAGTTTCAAGCCGCGGCCCTTGCGCCGCTCGGCCAGCAGGGCGGCTGTAAAAATCAGGAGCTTGTCTTTTTCGCGTGGCGTGAGTTCCATGCTGTCCTCTCAGGTATTCCACAGGCGCGGGACCGCCGCCTCGCGTCCCAGCAGGGCAGGGCGCAAGCGGCGCCAGGCGGCCAGCAGCACGGCGCGCGCCGCCTCGCTCGAGCGGCCCAGATGGCGTACGACGACGATCTTTGGCAGTTGGGTGACGCCGCTGTATCCACCGGCGACATCGAGTTCCTGGCGCAGCTGCGCGAGCTTGCTGGTGTCGAGCGTGAGGCCGCAGGCGATCAGCGTCGCGCAGACCGTGTTGCCGCCCAATCCGAACGGGCTGTGCATGAAGGGACCGGCCCCGTCGACTTGCCCCTCTTCATGCCAGACCAGTTCACCTGCGCGATGAATCGTACTGGTCTGCCGTACCGACCCTTCCTCGAATACCTCGCCCGAGGCCGTCCGGCCGAAACAGAGGATCTCGCTGCCGAGATAGCGCGCGTTCTCGGCGAGTTTCACCGCATGGGTGAGTTCGACCTGGGCATCGCGGTAAAACAGGGTTTCCTGCGGCAGCCATTCGACAGAAGCGTTCGCCTTGATGTCGATGCGCACGTCCTGGCGCGACGGCCGCCCGTTGGCCCGGTACCATTTACCGGCACCCGGCGTCGTCAGCAGCGCGTGCGAGCCGGAGTCCGCGACAATTTCAATGTCGAGCGCATCGCCGCCGACGACACCGCCGGGCGGATGGACGATCACGGCGTGGCAGACTTGCTGCCCTTCGGGATACAGCGGCTTCTGGACGCGCAATGGGCCTGCGTGAATGCGATCGGCCAGCCTGGTGCCCTGTGCACCGTGTGCAAACCCAAGGCGCAAATGCGCCTGCCAGCAACTGCCGGGCAGGGTGGTTCTCAACAGGGAAGGGGCGCGATCGTTCATTGCTGATGATTCAGCAAGAACCGTGCCGCACTAAGAAGTCTTTATTTGCCGGGGAAGATGGCAAGCTTGCACCGGAAACGCGCGTTTATCTGGCGACGCGCCAGCATGGCGCAGGCATTGGCAAGAAGATGGGGAGACAAAAAAGCAAAAAGCCCAACCGGTAAGGGCTGGGCTTTCGCAGGATGTTGGTGCCGGCTGCCGGTTTCGAACTGGCCACCTGATGATTACAAATCAACTGCTCTACCAAATGAGCTAAGCCGGCGTAATCTGTACGGCAGGAATTATAACGCTATTTGATTCGCGTCAGCGTCGGGCGGCCGCCTTTTTTCGGGGGCTCGTCATCGCCGTCGGGCGAATGCGACACCGTCGCGGCAGGCGTGGCGCTGGCGCTATCCGGCACCGCCGACAGGGTAGGCGCGCTTGCCGCCGGCTCGTCCGCCGTGGTGGCCGTCTCGGCCGGGGGCGCGGTGACGTCGAAGGCCATGCCCTGGCCGTTTTCGTTGGCGTAAATCGCCAGCACGTTGTGCACGGGCACATAGATCTCGCGCGACACGCCGGCGAAGCGGGCGCGGAAGTGGATGGCGTCGTTGTCCATTTTGAGACCCGAGGTCGCGCCGTAGGCGATGTTCAGGATGATCTCGCCTTTTTTGACGTATTCCATTGGAACCGTCGTGGACGCGTCAACCTTGACGGCAAGATAGGGCGTGAAACCGCTGTCGGTGCACCATTCGTACAGCGCGCGCAGCAAATAAGGCTTGGTGGAGATGTCAGGCATGTGCAGATGAGAGTAACAATGATCCGTCTATGGGTTGGCGAACGGATGCGCCAGCGCTCCTGCACGCGGCGCCGGTTCAGCGTCGCGAAACGTGCAAATGCGAACTGCCAGCTTACTGCGATTTATGAAACGGCGTCGCAGAACTGGCAGGAAACGGGCGCCGTGGCGCCCGCCAGTGTTAACGGCGCATGACCTTTTCCGACGGCGTCAGCGCTTCGATGTAGGCAGGGCGCGAGAAGATGCGCTCGGCATATTTCATTAGCGGTGCAGCGGTCTTCGACAGTTCGATGCCGTAATGGTCGAGGCGCCACAGCAGCGGCGCGATCGCCACGTCGAGCATCGAGAATTCGTCGCCCAGCATGTACTTGTTCTTCAGGAACAGGGGCGCCAGCGTCGTCAGGCGGTCGCGGATTTCGGCGCGTGCCTTGTCGTGGGCCTTCTCGTTCGTCTTGTTGCGGTCGCTTTCCAGGACGTGCACGTGGACGAAGAGTTCTTTCTCGAAGTTGAACAGCATCAGGCGGGCACGGGCGCGCATCAGCGGGTCGGCCGGCATCAGTTGCGGATGCGGGAAGCGCTCGTCGATGTACTCGTTGATGATGTTCGATTCGTACAGGATCAGTTCGCGCTCGACCAGGATCGGGACCTGGCCGTAGGGATTCATCGTCGAAATGTCTTCCGGCTTGTTGAACAGGTCGACGTCGCGCACTTCGAAATCCATGCCTTTTTCGAACAGGACGAGGCGGCAGCGTTGGGAGAACGGGCACGTGGTGCCAGAGTAGAGAACCATCATGGTTGGCGTTCCTTAAGAAACAAAGGGGCGAGCGCCTAGCACTCGCCCCGGAAAAATGTGCCCGTATTATAGCCAAGCGGGCAATGAAAACGAATTACTTCAGCTCTTTCCAGTAAGACGCGTTGAGTCGCCAGGCCAGGAATGCAAATACTGACAGGAAAATCAACACAATAGCACCGAGTTTCTTGCGGGTTTCTTGCGCTGGCTCAGCCATCCAACCGAGATAGGCAACCAGGTCAGCCGTGGCGGTGTCGAACTCAGGCGATGACATGGTTCCTGGGCTCACTTGTTCCCAGCCGGCGAAGGTGTGGATCTTCTTGGTGTGGTCGTGCGGATCGGCCTGCTCCACCATTTTCGGGGTGCGTACGCCCTGCATCTCCCACAGCACGTGCGGCATCGCCACGTTCGGCATCACCATGTTGTTCCAGCCAGTCGGACGGGTTTCGTCCTTGTAGAAGGTGCGCAGATAGGTGTACAGGTAGTCGGCGCCGCTGCCTGCCGACGACGCTTTGGCACGGGCGATCACCGACAAATCCGGCGGCACCGCACCAAACCAGGTCTTCGCATCGTCGGGACGCATCGCCGTCTTCATCACTTCGCCCACTTTGTCGGCAGAGAACAACAAATTGGCCTTGATCTGCTCATCGGTCAAGCCGATATCGCGCAGGCGGTTGTAGCGCATGGCCGTCGCCGAGTGGCAATTGAGGCAGTGATTGACGAACAGCTTGGCGCCGTTTTGCAGCGACGACATGTCGCTGCGCTCCGGTGCGCGTTCCAGCGGAAAGCCGCCTTCGTTGGCGAATACCAGCCCCGGCACCAGGGCCAGGACTGCAATCAGTTTCTTCGTGAAGTTCATGGTTGTCCTTAAGCTTGAGCCTGCGATCAATGCGGATGGAAGGTCACGCGCGTCGGCACCGGCTTGAACCGGCCGGCGGCGCTCCACCATGGCATCAGGAGGAAGAAGCTGAAGTACAACAGCGTGCACACCTGGGAAACGAGGGTATAGGCCGGGGTCGGCAGCTGGGTACCGAGGTAGCCCAGCGCAACGAAGGACAGGCCGAACAGCACATACAGCCACATGTGCCAGTTTGGACGGTAGCGGATCGAACGCACCGGCGAATGGTCCAGCCACGGCAGGGCGCCGATGATCACGACCGAGGAGCCGAACAGCACCACGCCCCAGAACTTCGCTTCCATCGTCAACATGCCGACGATCAGGACCAGGCCGATCACGGCAGCGGCGATCTTGCCCTTGGCCGACAGGTTCGACTTCAACCAGAGGAACACGACGTACAGCGCAACCACGGCGATCACCACGTACATGAAGTCGGCCGTGGTGGCGCGCAGCACCGAATAAAACGGCGTGAAATACCAGGTCGGCGCGATGTGCGGCGGCGTCTTCATCGAATCGGCCGGGACGAAGTTGTTGTACTCGAGGAAGTAGCCGCCCATCTCAGGCGCGAAGAAGATCACGGCCGAGAAAATCAGCAGGAACATCGACACGCCGAACAGGTCTTTCGTCGAATAGTAGGGGTGCGACGGAATCGCGTCGAGCGGGTGGCCGTCAGGACCGATATGGTCCTTCACTTCGATGCCGTCCGGATTGTTCGAACCGACTTCGTGCAGGGCGATCAGGTGCGCCGCGACCAGGCCCAGCAGCACCAGCGGCAGGGCGATGACGTGGAAGGCGAAGAAGCGGTTGAGCGTCGCATCCGACACCACGTAGTCGCCGCGGATCCAGAGCGACAGGTCCGGACCGATCACAGGGATCGCGCCGAACAGGTTGACGATCACCTGGGCGCCCCAGTACGACATCTGGCCCCATGGCAGCAGGTAGCCAAAGAAAGCTTCGGCCATCAGGCACAGGAAGATCGCGAAACCGAAGATCCAGATCAATTCGCGCGGCTTGCGGTAGGAACCGTAGAGCAGGCCACGGGTCATATGCAGGTAGACGACGATGAAGAAGGCCGAGGCGCCGGTCGAGTGCATGTAGCGCACCAGCCAGCCCCAGGGCACGTCGCGCATGATCGTCAGCTCGACCGAATTGAAGGCCAGGGCCGCGTCCGGTTTGTAGTGCATCGTCAGGAAGATGCCGGTGACGATCTGCAGCACCAGGATCAGCATCGCCAGCGAGCCGAACAGGTACCAGATATTGAAGTTTTTCGGGGCGTAGTACTTGCCCCATTGGTCGTTCCAGAGTTTCGACAGCGGGAAGCGGTCGTCGACCCAGGCCAGCGCCTTGTGGCCGGCCGGTGCGTCGGCCGGCAGTTTCGTTTCCTTGAATGCGGCGCCCATGTTATGCCTCGCCTTTCTCGTCTTTGCCGATCACGATCTTGTTATCGGACAGGTACATGTAGGGCGGGATGTCCATGTTCGTCGGGGCCGGCTTGTTCTTGAACACGCGTGCCGACAAATCGAAGGTCGAACCGTGGCAAGGGCACAGGAAGCCGCCATGCCAGTCGTCCGGCAAGTTCGGCTGGGCGCCTTCGGCGAAACGCGAGGAGGGCGAGCAGCCCAGGTGCGAACAGATACCTACGGTCACCAGCACCTCTTTGTGCTCGGCACGCGAACGAAACTCGTTCTTCGCATACGCCGGCATGTCGAGTTGATAGATCTTGTCGGAGTTCGGGTCGGCGACCAGATTGTTGTTTTTCGTCACACTGGCGAGCATTTCCGGCGTGCGGCGCAGGATCCACACCGGCTTGCCGCGCCACTCGACGACTTTCATTTCTCCCGGCTTCACATCCGAGATATCCACTTCGACCGGAGCGCCGGCCGCTTTCGCCCGCTCGGACGGTTGGAAGGTACTGACCAGGGCACCTGCCGTGGCCACACCGACGACGCCGCCCGCCGCGCATGTCGCAACGAGCAAACCACGCCGGCCTGAATCGACCTGCTTTTCATTACTCATACCAACCCCACTCCGTGAAATTACGAATCTTGAGAATCAATTAAGAGCTTGCAGCAACACAAAATTATATGTGAATGGCAATCTTTATTGGAGAAAAAATATTGAGTACGCGGCGGCGTTGGCATGGACGTCCCGCCGGGACGAATTCGCGGCCGCGATGCGGCAGTGCAGCATGATCATGTCGGCGTCAATGCGCGCCAATGCAAAGCGCATGCGGTATCATCATCTCTGGCTATTTCCATAACACTTAGGGGAAGATGATGTCGATGATGAATGAGTTCCGGCAATTCGCAATGCGTGGCAACGTCGTCGACCTGGCGGTCGGCGTGATCATTGGCGGCGCATTTGGGCGGATCGTCGATTCGCTGGTTCAGGACGTCATCATGCCGCCCATCGGCAAGATCTTCGGTGGCCTCGATTTTGCAAATTACTATATACCCTTGAATAACCAGGCGACGGGCCTGGCCCTCGCCGAAGCGAAAAAAGCCGGTGCCGTCATCGCTTACGGAAATTTCCTGACGATTCTGCTGAATTTTATTATTCTGGCCTTCATCATTTTCCAGATGGTGCGCCTGATGAACCGGATGCGCGAACGCATTGTGCCGGCCGAGGCAGCCGCGGCGCCGGCTACGCCGGAAGACGTCTTGCTGCTGCGCGAAATCCGCGACTCCCTGCGCCGCACACCGTAAAACCGTGAAAGACGACGTCGTCACCATCGTCAGGGTGTCACCGCTGCGGCGCCTGTGGCTGCTGTTTGCCCAGGTGGTCACGGTCGCGCTCGCCCTGTATTTCGTGGTGGCGACCATGCGTCCCGACTGGCTCGCCCATACGCCGGTGCAAGTGCCGGTCGGCCCGGGCGCGCGCACGGTACCCGTGCTGCAGGCCCCATCCGGTGCACCGACGGCCAGCTACCGCGAAGCGGCCGGGCGCGCGATGCCGGCCGTGGTCAACATTTTGACCAGCAAGGCCTCGCGCGAAGCGCATCCGATCCTGAAGGACCCGTTCTTCCGGCGCTTCTTCGGCGACCGCATGCCGCCCGATGAGCAGATGTCGAGCCTGGGTTCCGGTGTCATCGTCAGCGCCGAAGGCTATATCCTGACCAATTTCCACGTGGTGGAAGGCGCCGACCAGATCGAGGTCGGCCTGGCCGATGGCCGCAAGGCGAAGGCGCAGGTGGTCGGCACCGATCCGGACACCGATCTTGCCGTGATCCGTATCAGCGAGCGCAACCTGCCGGTGATGGTGCTGGGCCAGCCGGACGAAGCGCGCGTCGGCGACGTGGTGCTGGCGATCGGCAACCCCTTCGGCGTCGGCCAGACCGTCACCATGGGCATCATCTCGGCCGTGGGGCGGAATAACCTCCACATCAACCATTTTGAAAACTTCATCCAGACCGATGCCGCCATCAACTTCGGCAACTCGGGCGGGGCGCTGGTCGATATCAATGGCAATCTGCTCGGCATCAATTCGGCCATCTATTCGCAGACCGGCGGCTCGATCGGCATCGGTTTTGCCATTCCCGTCTCGACTGCGCGCAACGTGCTCGAATCGATCATCAAGAGCGGGCAGGTCGTGCGCGGCTGGATCGGCATCGAATCGCAAGACATCACCCCGGAACTGGCCGCCAGCTTCGGCCTGGGACGCGAGAGCGGCGCCATCATCGCCGGCGTCGTGCGCAACGGCCCGGCCGACCGCGCCGGCGTGCGCCCTGGCGACATCCTGCTCGCGGTCGAAGGAAAAAGCGTCAAGAATACCGGCGAGATGCTGAACCTGATCGCCCAGCTGGCGCCCGGCGCCAAGGCGCGACTGACACTGATGCGCCAGAACCGCGAATCGTTGGTCGACGTCACCGTCGGCAAGCGTCCCCGTCCCTCCCCGTAACCCCCCATTGGATTTTCTACATGCACCTGCGTGACTTGACGCAATTTCTTAGCGAGCTAAGCGACAACAACACCCGTCCCTGGTTCATCATGAACAAACCGCGCTACGACATCCTGCGCGAAGAGTTCCTGGCCGTGGTCACCGAATTGATCCGGGAATTGACCAAATTTGACCGCCAGATCGCCGGCGTCGATCCAAAAAAGGCGATGTTCCGCATCAACCGCGACATCCGCTTTTCGAACGACAAGACCCCGTATAAAACACGCTTTTCGGCCGGCATCACGCCGAACAACAAGCGCCGTCCGAGCGAGGGCGGCGGTTCGACCTATTATTTCCAGATCGATGGCAATGGCACCCTTGGTATCGGCGCCGGCGAATACCTGCCGCCGTCGGCGCGCCTGAAAGCCATCCGCGAACATGTGGTCAACGATGCGACAGGCTTTGCGAAAATGTTAAAGAATAAACACCTGCGCGCGACCTATGGCGACCTGCTGGATGAAGACAAACTCCAGCGTCCTCCCAAAGGGTTCGACCCGGCCCACCCGCATATCGAGCACATCAAGCTGAAAAGCTTTTTCGTGTGGACGGAACTACCGCTCAAGGTGAACGATCCGGACGAGCTGGTGCCGCGGTTGGCGCGTGGATTCGAGGATGCTTTCGCGCTGGTGACCTGGCTGCGCGGGGTGCCGCATACCGATGAAGAAGTTCAATAAGGAGGCGACATGGCCTTGCAACACGCACGATCGGGCGAACGGATCGCCTTGCAACGCGGCGAAGACGACATCGCCAATTTCACGTCGATCGCGCTGGCGAAGACGGACCATATGGAACTCATTCGGCTGATCGTCCCGAAAGACAAGCCGATGCCCGAACACCGGGTCGAAGGAGAAGTGACCATCCTGTGCCTGGAAGGCGAGATCATCGTCGATGCCCATGGCAACAGCGTGGTGCTGCGTCCGAACGAAATGGTCTAT
>Ga0213835_100776_pt1 | contig 25509 bp, 18 predicted proteins | sample SWPATP01_FD_160576 | JGI IMG/M metagenome (GOLD analysis project Ga0213835, IMG submission 160576) | Coastal seawater microbial communities from Marineland, Florida, United States - SWPA TP0 #1 | ecosystem: Environmental > Aquatic > Marine > Coastal | place: USA: Florida | collected 2016-08-05 | reverse complement strand
CTACAAGGTTATTTAATTAGATACCTGGTGCGTCAGTTTATCAGTTCTCCGGTTCTTATCGGTGTCGCCTGGTCTGACGCACCCTACAAGGTTATTTAATTAGATACCTGGTGCGTCAGTTTATCAGTTCTCCGGTTCTTATCGGTGTCGGCTGGTCTGACGCACCCTACAAGGTAAGGTTATTTAATTAGATACCTGGTGCGTCAGTTTATCAGTTCTCCGGTTCTTATCGGTGTCGGCTGGTCTGACGCACCCTACAAGGTAAGGTTATTTAATCAGAGACCTGGTGCGTCAGTTTATCAGTTCTCCGGTTCTTATCGGTGTCGGCTGGTCTGACGCACCCTACTATATATTATTACCAAGGGCTACCAATAAGAGTAAACCCAGCCCAGTAAAAAGGATGAGATAAATCAACCGGATTTTGTCTAGCTAATTCTTGCGGAACCGGAGTAGATATATCACCGCGACGAGTGCTGATGTTAGTCTGACTCAGCAGGTAGCCATTTTCTAAGCGTACCTGACCATTCAACATAGCTAATTGAGACTGTCGCAGGGCTTCTGCTTTAATAGGAGTAGCAGTTAAAGCATTATAGAATGTCGTCATTAATCCCAAAGTTCCCGCATCACTAACATACCATAAACTCGCCATAGCCGACTTCACCCCAGCTTGAACAGCCAGCCCAGCAAATCCCAATTCCGCCTTTTCATCTCCCACAGCCGTAGTACAAGCACTTAATACCAATAATTCTACCGGAGGTTGATTTAGTCGCAACTCTCGCAGTTGATTTAACCATAACTTTTGGTCCCAAAACTGGATATAAGAACGGTCAGCACCTCCAGATACAAATTCTCCATGAGTTGCTAAGTGAATAATCTTATATTCCGCCTGTTCCCTTTGGGATTTCAGATTAGCTATGGTAAATTCTTCATTTAAAAAGGACGTACCTGGCCACATATTACCAACAATCAAATCTAATTCTAGGGGAACTGCTGGTAAAGGATCTAAATTAGAATTAGGAAACTCAGAAGCACCCATAGCCAAAACCCTAGCATTTTGCAGGTTCACATAACTGGTATCCGTGAGGCTGAGGCTAGGAATAAGACTGAGGCTATAGTGTTCTATTAAGAACTGTTCCCCGTCATATAATGCGGCTAGGGGGAGGGTACGCAAACCAGCATCCATTGAAAAAATTAGGATATCAATGCCATTTTTTTCTAACTCATCTTTGATGGGTTGAATTAACCAATTATATAGTTGTTGTCCTGATTCTTTATACTCAGTATCTTGGAAATTTTGGGGGGTGCGAATTTGATGGCTAAATTGTCGCGCTACTTGTAGGACTTCCTCACGATTAACCGCCACGCTTTTAAATACTGGTTCCCCATTGGGTAAAAGTAATCTTAATTCTAATTGTTCGGGTTGTATGGATACATAAATAATCGCGGGTTTGTAGTTGGTGATACGGACAATATCGCTGAGAGTTTGCCGGATACTTTGGTCATCGACGGTATTTTTATTGAGATTATTGCCGAAATAGTTGATAAATTCACGACCTCGGAATAAATCAATTTGCAGCACCGAGGAAACTAGGGGAGAACGAGCAATTTGGTCAGTAGGTACGGTGGTGGGTTCTACCTGAATTACTAGGTCTCCAGTCGGGTCTATGTCTGTGTTGGCTTCGGTGTGGGAATTAATTAGGGGTGAGTCGGAATCATGATTAGAATTACCGGAAATATTCGGCTCAGTTTCGGAGGCGTTAGAATTGCTGTTACTGTGGCTTAAATTTTCGGAGATACTAGAAACAGAAGATGGGGTGGTTTCTGCATCAGATAAATTTTCATTCTCTGTTGTAATGGTTTGATTAATGGGGGTTTGTTTAATAGAGTTTGGCTCAAAATTATTGCCGATAATTGTAGTATCTGCACCAGCGGTTAATTGACCATCAGTAATGGCTCCGGCGGTTCCATTTTGACTAGGATCACCAATAATTAGAGGGGTAGAAAAGGCTGGTAATCTAATGGTTCCGCTACCAGTTGAACCGATAGTAGAGATACTGGCTTCTACACCATTAATGGCTTCAAAGGTATCTGTAACTCGGAAAAATCGAGAGGTGTCAATTACTAGGGAACCTCCCCGCAATTCGGCTTCTGTATTAATTAGGGAGACTTCAATATCATTCTCGCTAGTTAGCCGGACGGAACCAGCATTTCCCTGGGAGGAATTAGTGTTAATAGCACCTAGAAAAATCTGGTCTGGTGCTTGTACTACTATAGACCCGCCGGCGGTGGAACCGGAGGCATTAAGGTTGCCGCTTCGCACTCCGCCTTGGCTGCTAGTGATGGTAATATTTGCGCCTGTTCCTGGGTCGGTAGCGGTGCTGATATCACCTGTGGTAATATTTCCGAAAGCGGTGATATTAATGCTACTATTGAGGCTGTCAGGGGATACTACTTGCAGATTTCCGGTGGTAATGGTTCCGCGATCGCTATTTAAACTCATACCACGTCCGGCGGTGATATTTCCGGTTTGGATATCATCCTGACCTATGAGGCTTAAAAAAGTACCATCCCCAAAAATATTGCCATCAACTGTAATTTGTCCCCGCTGACTGCTGAGGTCAATTGTTCGGAAAGCCAGACTATCTAAACTTGCATTAGAACGAATTTCTCCGGTTTGAATATTCCCTTGAGAAAGTACATTAATATTACCTCCCGACTGCAAAGACCCGGTAATAACCTCACCTCTAGCACTATTAATGTCTATATTTAAGCCACTGGTATTAATATCACGAACACGGATATCACTATCAGCTTTTAAGGAGATGGAAGCATCACCAGTTGCGGTAATATTTCCCGCTGCTATAATTTTCCCTAAATCACCAGGAGATTGTAATAAGACGGGACTGGTAAAGGTGATATCTTGGGCGATTTCTATGATACTATTTCCATCAATACTACCAATAATAATCCTTTCAAAACCCGGTGCTAAAGCCTCTATATCTGATAACTGGATATCTAAACCATTGGTATTTTCATCACTTCCCAGGGTCATAATTTGCCCAGAATTACTAGGTTCTAATCGTAAATAACCGCTACCACGAACCGAATTAGATCCCCCCACTAGATTAATTTCGGAACCTCGCAATAAAATATTGCCTTGGTTAGACCCATTGGGGAGGGTGTGAATCCCCTCTATTTGGACGATATCCGATTGACTAACTACGCGAATATCTCCGCCTTCTGTCATGAGATTTCCGAGAATAATCTCATTTTCCGCCTGTAAGGTTAAGCTAGAATTCCCTACACCTCTAATGGTGGGTAAACTTTCATCACCAGTGGCGATAATTCTACCTTGAGGCGATCGCATCATCACCGGGTCTTGAAACCTGAGATCTCCCTCAATATAAATAGTCCCCTGAGAATCGGATTTACCAATAATAATCTCGGAGAAGCCTCTAGTAATTTGTGACAATTCCAAGCTGTTAAAATTCAGAGATAAACCCTCTCCAATTCCCGAAGAGTTAGAAGACCGTCTCGAATTTGCACCCAACCTAATATCTTGGGTTGGTGAAGCCGGTTGTAATAATAGAGACCCATTCCCAGAAACACCACCATTAAGGTTAATAGTATCTCCAGTTAACATAATATTACCCCCTGTAGTATCAGGAGATAATAGACCATCCCAAACCCCGGTAGAGATAGCACCCACAGTAATTTCTATACCAGCATCCAAAGTAATATTACCACCAGATTGTCGTCCGCGCGAGTCGATCGCACCTAAATCAATACTCTCGCTAGTGGTAATCAAAACATCACCACCCTCTCCCCTCACCGAGGAGGTAATAATCCGAGATGGTGTCGTCCCATTATTACTGTCATCCATAATAATCCGACTACCCTGGCTAACAATAGACAAATCACCACCACCTCGAAAGCCAGAAGTATTAACACCCTCCAAAAAAATCTCCCGACTAGCTTCTAGTTGGATATTTCCCCCCACTCCTTCCGCATCAGTAGACCGAGAAGATAGGGAACCCGTGATAATTTGGCGACCACTATTAATAGTAATATTTCCGCCGGATAATCTGCCGTTAGTTTCCAGGTTATTAGTAGTAATTGAACCCTCGCTACTATTGAGAGTAATATCACCGCCCATATTAGAATTGTTAGCCGTAGATATTACCCCGGTATTAATCTGACCAATACCACTAGCAGTGAGATTAACATCTCCGCCACTGGTTCTAATATTCCCGGTAGCAATATTGACACCAAAAATATTGAGATTACCACCTCTAGTTAAGATAGTATCGCCACTGTGCATGATAAAAGAACCCTGACCATCTCCGTTAGCATCAGCGCGGAAAGTCACAGTTCCGGTGGTAGTTCTCAGGTCTAGTTTTTGATTAGATAACTGGTCGATGCGAATATCATTTCGTGCTTCCAGGGTAATATCAGCATCGGCGGCTAAATTTTCCAAGGTGGTTTGGGAGAGGGTATATTCTGCTGGTCCTTGGTCGGCGGTAACTACACCATCAAAGTCGATATTATTATTGGGAGATGCTTCGGAGTCTACAATCCTGATATTTAAAGGGTCTAAAAGTAGGGTTCCTAAGTTACCATCTCCGCCGCGCAAATTGACACTACCATCAACGCTGAGAGTTTCGAGACCGGAGATTTCTACAAACCCTCCCAGGTGTTGTCCTTGTGCGGAAATATTGCCGGAAAATTGGGTATGTCCGTCAGACCAAATAATAATCCTGCCGCCGTCTCCGTTAGTGGTGGCGTTGGCTGCTAGGGTAGAATTATCATCGATGAGGGTATAGATAGCATTAGGAACAGTACCCTGTCCTAGGTAATCACCTCCGATTCTAATTGTGCCGCCGTTATCTGGTGCGGAGGCGTTGATATTAGCACCCCAAATTCCGATACGATCGCCAAAAATGTTAACCTGGGGGGAATGGTTAAAAATAGTGGAGTCGGTGTCAATAGTTCCCGACACAGCCACAACTCCAGGATTAGGAGTAATGGGGGTATTAGAACCAGTTAGTTGTATGCGACCATCAGCTAAAATATTGACTCTGGTGGCATAATTATTATCTCCGCCGGTGAGTAGTTCCGGCAAGGATAGGGGGGTAAGATTAGTTGATAATCCATCAGGGGAGGCGGCTGGACTAACTTCTAAGCTGAGAAGATGTCCGGTTTGGGAAATGCGGAGGATATTTTCACCTTCGACCGCTGCGATGGTAATTTCTCCCCCTGGTGCTACCAGTGACCCGGTATTAATGACAGTTCCCCCCAGTAGGATGATATGTTCTCCCTGGGTAACGGCGAGTTCTCCGGCGTTGACAATACTACCAGGGTTGGTGGCAAAGGCGAAGGCGTTAGGAGTGCCGACTAGGGTAGTATAATCATTATCACCGATCGCATTCATCCAGCGATCGCCAAAACCGATACCATTGGCGGTAGTAGCGGTAAAGGAACCTGGAACATCTAAGCGCGCACCCGCACCGAATAAAATCCCGGCTGGGTTGATTAAAAACAGGTTAGAAGCGCCGCCTGTGACCTGCAAAAGTCCGTTAATGCGGGAAGCATCCCCACCCACCACACGGGTGAGGATGTTTTGGATTTCGGGAGTGGCAATAAAGTTAGCCACAGTGCCGGATTCTACGTTAAAGTGGGTGAAACTGTGGAACAGATTACCCCCATTTCCCGAAAGTTGTCCGCCAGTGATGTTAGTTTGATTTCCCTGTTGATGGGTAACGGTGTTGGTGCTGTTGGGTTCCGGTACAATTGATTGAGCGATCGCTGTTTTATACCGGATATGTAAAAAGTTTTGTGGTATAATGGGGAGGATGTCCAGAACTATAAAACTGGCACAGGAAACTGGAATCAGCACTGACCGCAGATGGTGTACTGGGTTCATAATCATCTTCTCCCCTTCCCTCACTGGTTACAAGTTTATGATATCTTCTGTTTTCGCACCCTGTTCCATCTTCAGTCGTGGTAGTTGTACTGTCTCATTGACTCACCCATGCGGTTAATTGGCTTAACAGGTGGTATTGGTACGGGTAAAACCACTGTTTCTAACTATTTGGCTGCTACCCATAAACTACCAATATGGGATGCGGACGTTTATTCTAGGTTGGCGGTAGAACCTAACTCACCTGTTCTCAATACTTTGGCGGTTCGCTACGGCTCAGATTTACTCTACTCCGATGGTAGCTTAAATCGAGCCAAGTTGGGGGATATTATTTTTAATAGCTTAACGGAAAGGCAATGGGTGGAAAGTCAAATTCACCCTTTTGTGCGCGATCGCTTTCTGGAAAAACGGCAAGAACTAGAAAAACAGTCTCATTTAGCAGAACCCACGGCGGTTTTAGCGATTCCTCTGCTATTTGAAGCGAATATGACTGATTTGGTCACGGAAATTTGGGTGGTTTACTGTTCACTGTCAACCCAAAAACAGCGACTTATCCAACGACATGGATCTTCCCTAACTCCTACACAAATCCAAGCTAGAATTGATAGCCAAATGCCTTTGAGCGAAAAATGTCAGCGGGCGGATGTTATCATAGACAATTGTGGCAGTCTACAGCACTTGTATCAACAGTGCGATCGAGCCTTAACAGGGGAAAGGGTTTAACTCTGAGTTAACCCCACCCCTGCTTATGGTGTTAGTTCACCGAGTCAGTAGCGGTCGCTAGTTCTGTGGAACCTTTACCGCGTCGGCGAGTTAAGCTATTAAATAGCATAATTCCGATCGCTTTTACCAAATTGCCTTCGAGTTCATTAAACATTTTCATGTTCATTCCGAAAGCATCATTAGCTTCCTCAACAATGCGATCGGCTGTTTCCTGGTCAATCGGCAAATCATTCATGATCTGACGGTAATTGTTCTTAAATTCCTTCTCATCAGGAATTTCGTTAAACTCATAAAATTGAGTTCCTTGACCGTCGGATAAATTCATCGCTGTTTGAGCAATACCTTTCAGGATTTGTCCTCCCGAAAGGTCTCCCAAATAACGGGTGTACAGGTGAGAAATCAACAACGCCGGCTCCCGCTCCGAAATCTCTCTAATTCTAGCCACATAAGCCTGAGCAGCTTCGGAGGGCTGAACTTCCTCCCGCCAGTTGCTACCATAGTAGAACAATAAATCCTGCTCAATAGCAGACTTGCGGTTTAATTCGGGAAAATATAGTTTCGAGAGGATGGGGTGATTTTTATGGCGATCCATTTCCTCTTCCATTGCCGTATAGACAAAGTAGAGATTCCCGGCTAATTTCCGATAGGAGGTTTTTTCAACTGTCCCTCTTAAAAAGCATTTGATAAAACCCACATTTTCCGCCATAGTGTGGGACTTTTTGGTTCCTTCGCGCAACTGGGTGGCTAGGTTAACACTCATAGTAAATTTATTTGATTTTGTTAGCGAGATTTTACAGCAGGTGTATTATCCTGGGGAAACGGCTAATTATACCGCCCGATTTTCTACCTTAAACCTATTTGCTTAAAAATAGTGTTAAGAATTGTCACAGATACTAGACAGGAGAGATTGAAGCTACCAGAAACCCCTGCTTAGAGGAAAATTTGACTGATAGCAATTTTGCCACTGAAACAAACATCTACATCTGTGCCAGGGGTGCGATCGCGTTGACCATAATCTCCGATATATTGGTATTGTTCCCCATTCACCTGATATTTAGTCGGAAGGGGGTCACAGGAGGGGGAACAGAAGACCATTTCCGGGTCTGCTTCTTCTGGCTGTAGATAGGGAAGATTGACATTCCAGAAACTGCGCGGTAAACAAGGTTGATTAAGCAGGTTTTCCAGGACGGCTTGGGTGAGGCGAGTTGCGCGTTTCCAGTCCGCTGGTTTACCGCCTTTTCGATACTGAGAAATAGCAATAGCCGGAATGCCATGTATAGCGGCTTCTCTGACGGCGGCTACAGTCCCAGATATGTAGGTATCAACACCTAAATTACCCCCGGCATTAATACCTGAGAGAACCCAGGACAAATCTGGACATAAATGGCTAATGGCCAGGCGAACACAATCAGCAGGAGTTCCGGCGATCGCATAATGAGTAGGAGAACGGCGTGATATATTAATAGGGGTAGCCGTGGTTACTTGATGACCACAGCCGGAAAGGTGATCGCGGGGAGCGACCCAAAGGCAGGGACGATTTAGGGCCGCCGATAAGGCTTTAATTCCAGGTGCATCAATCCCATCATCATTAGTTAATATAATTGTCATATTTAGGAAGTCAGGTTGCCGTCCCTACATTTTAACCGACCAAGTGCCGAAGATTAAGCGACGTAGGGGATAAAAATTGACCGAGACGCTGCTTTTCTGCTCAGGTCATTTAAGATGGTTGCTATCAGATTATTGACGTTTTTCGCAGTAGTCAAATAATGATTTCGTGCTAATTGAAAACCCAGGGAGCGACAACTGACCGGGAATTCTGATTGAATTAGGATGACGGGAATATCAGCGGTTTTCTGATTTTGCTGTAACCTACGAATAAATCGATCCGTATTGCGATCGCTCAAATTTAAACTACTGATAATGATATGCGGTTCTATTTCTTTGGCGATTTGCGCCCCCCAACTTCCGCCTTCAGCACAGATAATATTAAACTCTTCTAAGGCGATCGTATCCTCTAAGGTCGAGTTAAACTCCTGGCTTTCTTCCACCCACAAAATATTAAATATCATGATTTTATCCTCTTTAAAAATGTATTCACTAATCAGAGTGCGACACCGATTTAATCATCTAAATCCTCACAATCTTATTGATAGAGGACATCAGGAATAATTAACATTCAGAGGGTGATTAATGAGAAAACCACGATATCACTGCCAATTATCTACCCCACGACCCCAGGATATTAACCAATAGCTTTTACTAACCAGTCCCATACAAGTTAATTCACCGGCGATCAGGCTTTTAGTTCCCCCAGAGTCCGTTGTTTTGACCTCTATCACAACTATCTACTCAATATACACAGCAATTGTGAAGATTATGTGATCAAAAACCCAATTTTTCTATAAATATGTTAGACTCTAGGCATCAGGCCCGTTGTTCAAGATAGCCATGCTATTAGCCGCAGGGATGCGGAACTGCCCAAACTCCCCTGCCAGGCTATATTGATGAGGGTCTTAGGTATTATCGTGATTGTGTATGGGGATCTGAATACAAAACTCTGAACCCATACCCATTTCTGATGTACAGTTTAACTTTCCTTTGTGCAAATCGACGACAATTTGATAGCTAACGGATAGACCCAACCCAGTCCCCTGACCCACAGGCTTGGTGGTGAAGAAAGGGTCAAAAATGCGCGATCGCAACTCTTCAGGTATACCCACTCCATTATCAGCAATGCGAATAAATGCCAGCTTATTTTTATGTAAACCCGTAGTAATTGTCAGTGTAGGTTGCTTAGAAGATTCCTGAGATGCCGGGTTTTTTAGGGCATCAATAGCATTATTAAAGATATGCAAAAACACCTGATTGATCTGACCAGCATAGCACTCAATTTTAGGCAAATCACCGTAATTTTTAATCACCATTATTTCCCGCTGTTTCGGTAATAGTCTTAGGCGACTCTTGAGGATCATCAAAGTGCTATCAATCCCCTGATGAATGTCTACTTCCTTAATTTCCGACTCATTCAATCGGGAAAAAGTTTGCAGAGAGTTAACAATTTCCTGAATCCTTCTAGCGCCATTCTGAATAGAATTAATCAACTGAGGAATATCAGTAATTAAAAAATTGAGATCAATCTCTTCGATTAATTCTGTAATCGCTAATGGTGGTTCTGTATAATATTGTCGATAGGATTCAATTAGCAACAGTAAATCTTGGGTATATTCTTCCAGGTGAGACACATTACCAACAATAAATCCCACCGGATTATTAATTTCATGAGCCACCCCCGCCACCATTTGTCCTAAGCCAGACATTTTCTCACTCTGAATTAGTTGGGTTTGGGTGCGTTTGAGTTTAACTAAGGCTTTTTCTAGTTTCTCGGTCTGTTGTTGGAGGTGAATTTCCGCCCGTTTGCGCTCAGTAATATCCATAATCGTCCCAAACAGGCTGACAATTTGGTTATCGTGATTCAAAATGGCTTTAAACTTAACATGAACATAGCTAACTGAGTTGTCATCCCTGAGAATTCGGGCTTCTACCTGACAAGCAGTTCCATTATTGCGAGTTTCTGCGAGGGCTTTCTCAATCAATGGTCTATCTTCGGGGTGATAGCATTGCAGACATTCATCTACGGAAGGCATACCCAAGGTCTGGTCTAAGCCCAAAATCCGAAATACCTCGTCAGACCAAGTAATTTCTCCGGTCTCGAGATCCAATTCCCAATTACCAATATGGGCTAATTCCTGGGCTTCCTGAAGATCGGAGGTGATTTCCCGCAGGTTAGCTTCTGCCTTTTTCCGGGCTGTAATATCAGTTAAAGATGCTACAGCACCCAAAATATTACCCTGACCATCTTTGATAGCACTAGCGCGCAGTAACACCTGAAAGACACGGTTATTTTTAGCCCGGTGTTCGACTTCACCCACCCAGTTTTTACCTTGGCTAATTTCGGCAAAAATTTGAGCGGGAATTTGCGGGTCAGTATAAGCCCCAGATATCCCCCCAAATACTTGGTTAAATTCTTCTGGGGTTTCACACCCAAACATCTCGGAAAAGGCGGGATTTTGATAAAAGTGATTCCACTGTGCATCAGCCATAGCGATCGCATCACTAGAACTTTCCACAGCCTGTTTATAAAGCATTAAGGTAGCTTCAGCCTGTTTGCGATCGGTAACATCACGGCAAATACACACCACCCCAGCCACACTTTTAGTTAGAGACATCTCCTGAATGAAGAAACTACCATCTTGGCGACGACTGCGGAGTTCTCCTTGCCATTCATTTTCGGCCGCAAATACGGGAGAGACTTCTCGCTGGATATATTCTATCTCATCCTCATCATATAATTCCTGCCAAGTTTTGCCTAAAATATCTTCAGTTTTGCTGTAGCCGAACATTTCTAAATAGGCACGGTTAACATAGGTAAATACTCCCTGGGAAGTTTGCAAGGCGATACCGTCGGTGCCCGCTTCAATGGCGGCGAGTCGTTGTTTGAGTAGTTCCTCTTGTTGCAGGCGATCGCCAATATCATCTAATATTCCCAAAAGCCCGACTATATTTCCCTGGTGATTATCAAGGGGAATTTTGGTAGTTTCGACCAGAATTTCTGCCCCAGTCACTAGATGGCGAGTTCCTCTGAGCTTTATTTGAGGCGATTTTGAGGACATCACTTGGCGATCTAATTCCTGATACAATTTAGCCTCTTGAGGAGTCCAGGGTAAATCATGATCAGTTTTACCGACAATTTCCCTGGGGTGTTGTAATCCGGCTTTCTCCGCAAATTGACGGTTACATCCCAAATAAACAGAGTCACAGTCTTTCCAAAAAATCGCTTGGGGAACATAATCAATTACCATCTGTAACAGGTGGTGACAATTTATGAAATTGGACTGATTGGTAATTTTCTGCTGATCTAATTGTTGCCTCAGACTTTCATTTTCTTGTTGCAGTTGCACTACATGACGACGTAATTCGGCAAGTTCGTACAGATGGTTGGTTGGTTCAGTTTCTGAACAATCACAAGCGTGATTAGATAAGCTATCGTTAACGGTCAAATCTACACCTGATATAGACCCATTTTCATTGTCGGACATTGGATTTTCCCTTGATTTCATCGGCGACCTAAATTCGCACCCACCCTCTATCGCATCTGGTCTTGAGAAAATTATAGCTTGAGTCCTGAAAAAATATAGCTGTTCTGAGATTAAACCAAAATATTTTTTAGTCAAGCCTCCCCTCGGGGGGCATCCCCAATTTCCCCGCAGTTATATCCGCGAATTTGAAGGAAAACCTGATTTTAACTGCACAACATTTAGCTTTATATCTACCCTAGGAGGTAGGTAATTTAGCAACTGCTTCTAGCTTTGTTGAGTATCAAAAGGGGTAAGCTAGGCTGGCGTGGGGTTTGCACGCGGGCGGCTCGTAATGCTTCTGCTACCCATGTATTACAATGTCTAAGAAGGGAATAAACACCTTTGGCTTCATAAAAACTGTCTCTGATACCATAACCATAGCCTATTCTGATGGGCTTTCCGGCGGAGTCAAGTCTAAAGGAATTTTGCAGAAAATCGACTAATTTTAAGTAATTATCCTCACTGATATTAAGGGGTTGTAAATCTTGTGCTACTGGGAGGGTCTGATATACTTGAACTCGCAACACTGATGGAGTAGGTAGAAATAATGCTTTGAGGGCGGTTGGTAATTGCAAATCGGCGAAGGTGGGAGATTCTAGGTAAACTTGGCGATCGCCCCAACCCAGGGCTAGATATCGATAATTCCCAGCGGTTTGTTTACCGATTTCTGATAATTCCATAAACTGATGCCAGTCAAATACTGAGGTTTCCACTGGCACGAAGATATCAGTATGCAATATATTACCGGTTATATGAATGGTTATATCACAGTTTTTTTGAGCAGGTAAAATCCAGAAGTAAGGCAGGAATAATGGCAGGATTACAACTATCACAAATGCCAGGATAGTGATGATTTTATATTTAGCTTTTCCGGGGAGTTTTAGCTTAGATATATTCACTATGAAGGGCTTGATTTTGGGGGGAGTTGATTAATGCTTGAGGGGGCGCGAAAAAGGGGCGTGAGTAAATCACACCCCATAATTGTACTGTCCTAAACTGGAATTGAGGTCAAGCTATTTGATAGCAACCACTTCTGATTCTGTGGGTTGTTCGGCTTCGATCGCAGTATTTTCGGTAATGATGTCATCATTAAGATCCAGGGAACCGCCAGGGGCTTCTGGGTGTTGGGTAGAAATAGCCATCCGGCGATAGGCATAAGCCCCACCAGCGGCACCAGCGGCAGCCAACCCAGTGACACCAGCAATGGCAGCGATCGCTTTATAGTCGGATTTAAAAAGGCTCATATTATGCCAGAAAGAGGTCAACTTAGTAGTTGCAGCCCCTTCAGTAGCTTGACCTTTGCTGCTGAACACACAAGCGGTAGCCGCAGTAGTAGCCAAGGAAACGGTGGCGATCGCCATAGCAGATGCTAGTACAGAAAGTCGCTTCATGTTTAATGAGTGTGATAAGAGTGGTCTACAAAACATTAGCTAGATATGTTAGCAGCTAATTTTGATTTTGGGTGGTATCAAATTTGGCAAAATCAGAAAAAATCAGTAATTTTGCCTTGTTGAACCATGAGAATTTGGCTTTGCTGCAACCACTGATGGTCAAAAGCACCTAAATGGGTAGTAGTAATCAGAGTTTGAAATCGCTCAGAGATGGCTTGTAGAAGCTGATTTTGGCGATGGGGGTCAAGTTCTGCCAATACATCGTCCAACAGAAGTAAGGGGGGTTCACCGATGACGGACTCAATTAGTTGCAATTCCGCCAACTTGAGGGCTAAAACTAAAGTCCGCTGCTGACCGGATGATCCATATTGACGGGCGGGAGTTTGGTTAATGGTAAAAATGACATCATCACGGTGGGGACCCACTAGAGTCAACCCTTGAGAACGTTCGGCGATCGCCCGGGTGCTAATTTTTGTCAAAAATGCCTGTTGTACCTGTTCAGGAGGCCACCGAGACCACCTCTGTTGTGGTTTACAAGGGGGTTCAATGTTAGGCTGATAGGTGATATTGAGGGTTTCCCTACTGCCACTAATACTTTGATGCCACATCCTAGCTAAAGGTTCGAGCCTTTCAATGACGCGATCGCGGCGACGCAGTACCCGCGCCCCAGTGACTGCTAATTGAGCATCCCAAACCGCCAATTCTTCGGGGGTAGTTCCTCCCATGGGTCCCCGTCTTAACAAAGCATTACGTTGTCGCAACACCTGGTTATATTGATCTAACATATAGGCATAAACTGGTTCTAGTTGAATCAGAAGCCGATCAAGCCAGTGGCGGCGTTCAGCAGGACCACCGCGCACAAGCTCTAAATCCAGACTGGAAAACTGGACAACATTAAGGATACTGAGAAAATCAAGATGACGTTTGACCGATTGACCATTGATAGCAACCGTCCGGCGACCTTGACTCCGCAAAGTCAAAGCGAGGTCAAGTGTGCTACTATCACGCTCAAGGGTAGCAGTAATTTGGGCGATAGCATGATTGTCCAAAACCAGATCGCGATCGCGATTAACCCGATGACTTTTGAGGGTAGACAGCAATTCGACGGCTTCGAGTAGATTGGATTTGCCTTGAGCGTTGTTGCCCACTAAAATAGTTTTGGGAGCATCAAACGCCACGTCTTGAGCTTCGTAGTTGCGAAACTGTCGGAGATGTAGCGTTTTCAGGTACATAGAGTCAGGAGAAAAAAAGATCCGGTGCTTAATTGTCTCATCTAACCAGATGAATTCTTTCTGCTACCACATCAGGGACGATCTTCACTATGTTATCTTAGGGCTAAACTTGAGCAAACGTGCTATATCTAATCCATAATCCCGATACATCGAGTCAGGTAACTTATGAGTTAATGCGCGGTGTCAATACCATCGGGCGTAGCCGGGATAATAGTATCTGTATTACAGATATGAGTCTGTCCCGACAACACGCCGTGATTGAGGTTCAGAACAACCGGGTGACTGTTAGCGATCGCAACAGCAGTAATCATGTCTTTGTCAATGAAGCCATGATCCAAAATTGTGAACTGAAAAATGGAGACCTACTGCGCTTGGGGAGGGTGGTTTTAAAATTCGTCACCTCCGGTCCCGCCACCTCGAAAAAGTCGCCCCACATGGAGCGATCGCCTACGGCTGTAGTTACCCAGTTTTATCCCCGTTCAGATATGATTGGGATGCAGGATTTATTGGAACCCGAAGAACGAGATCGTCACTCGGTTCTGAATCTTCGCTCCTCCGATACCCATTTACGAGCCGTAGATAAACTCAAAATCTTATTAGATGTTAGTAAACAATTATCATCCCCAGAACCCACCAATAAACTACTTGATAAAATCCTAGATTTACTGTTTAAAATTATGGGGATTGATCGCGCAGCAATTTTATTAGTAAATAACATAACTAAAGCAATAGAAGAAAAAGCAGTTCGTTATCGTTCTCAAGTGTTAGAGGATGAATATTTTTATAGTAAAAGTATTACTAATACAGTCCTAGAAACTGGGAACGCCATCTTAACTTCAGATGCCCATGTAGACGAGCGTTTTCAGGATTCTGAGTCAATTCTTTACCAAGCTATTCATGCTTCCGTGTGCGTTCCTCTGAAACCCAGAGATAAAGTAATTGGGGTTTTGTATGTAGATAATCTATCCATGTCTGATGTTTATTCTAATGAAGATGTGGAGTTTTTAAGCACTTTAGCCAATCAAGCTGCCATTGCGATCGACAACGCCGAACTGCGCCAAAAAATGCAGGAAGAAGCGGTAATGCGTAACAAACTAGAGCAATTTTTTGCTCCGGCGGTGAGTCGCAAACTACGGGAAGAAGGCAAACTAGAAATTATCGAAGCTGAAGTTACCGCCTTATTTTCTGATATTACTCGCTTTACGCAAATGTCTTCTCGCCTGGAACCTCGCCAAGTTATCTCTATGTTGAATGAATACTTTAAAGTGATGGTGGAGGATATTGTGTTCCCCTATCAAGGAACCTTAGAAAAATATATCGGTGATGCTTTAGTAGCTGTGTGGGGGGCTCCCTACGCCCGCAAAGATGATGTCGAAAGAGCAGTTAAAGCCGCCATTGATATGCAATGGGCTGTCCGTCGCATGAACGATCGCTGGACTAAGGATTATGCGGAACCTTTGCAAATTCACATAGGCTTAAATACTGGAATTGTAGCATCCGGAAATATTGGTTCAGACCGATTAATTCAATACGCCCATATTGGTGATACTATGAACGTCGCCAGCCGTATTTGTAGTGCTGCCCAAGCTGGAGAAATTATGATTTCTGAAAGTACATTTAAGCAACTGAGCGACCATAGTTTCCCCCTGGAAAAAATGCCCCATATTCGAGTGAAAGGTAAGGATCAAGCCCTCCAGCTTTACCGTCTTCATTGGGAAGAAGTTCATACCATTTCCCTATAATCTGGCGACTATTACCCGTTGATATGACCGGGGACGAACTCACAAAGCGCCTATATCCCCCCTATTAGGGCGATCGCTTTGAGTGGGTGGGTGGTAATCGTGGGTTAGGGCGGGTGCAGCTAGTGGGCTGGTTTTTCTCATGGCATATCTAGCACCCGCCCCTACTGGCGGTGGTAATCGTGGGTTAGGGCGATCGCTTTGAGTGGGTGGGTGGTAATCGTGGGTTAGGGCGGGTGCAGCTAGTGGGCTGGTTTTTCTCATGGTATATCTAGCACCCGCCCCTACTGGCGGTGGGAATCGTGGGTTAGGGCGATCGCTTTGAGTGGGTGGGTGGTAATCGTGGGTTAGGGCGATCGCTTTGAGTGGGTTGGTTTCTCTAAGGGCATATCTAGCACCCGCCCCTACATGGGCGATACTACTGGTTAGGTTAGGTTAGGGCGATCGCTTTGAGTGGGCTGGTTTCTCTAAGGGCATATCTAGCACCCGCCCCTACACAGCCGCCCCGACTCTATATTTCTGTCGCCTCCCCTGGGTGAACTACCCCACCCTGCCGTTGGCGAGGATGGGGCTTCCTGATTCAACGGGAACTGCATCTAACAAAACTGATGTTTTGCCAGGTTGTCTTACACTCCCTCCACAGGCAGTATCGCTGGTTCCCAACGACAATACTTGTACTGAGCATAGTCGAAGTATCCGCAAGGCTTCATTTCTGATATTTTGTGCCGCGTTGACATCTCGATCATGGAAAGTCCCACAATGTTGACATTGCCATTGACGAATATCTAACGACAAACTATCTACTCGATTGAGGCAAACGTGGCAGGTTTTAGAGGATGCAAAGAAACGGTCAACCTCAATATAGGTTTTTCCTTCCCACTCCGCTTTATATTTAAGCATTGTGGTAAACATTCCCCAGCCTACATCACTAATCGCCTTGGCTAGTTTGGGGTTTCGTACCATCCCTTTTATGTTCAGATTCTCTACAGCAATAACTTGGTTTTCGTTGACTATCTTGCGGGATAGTTTGTGTAGAAAGTCCTCACGGCAACGGGCAGTCTTGCCATGAACCTTAGCTACTTTTTGTTGGGCTTTAGTTCTATTCTGACTACCCTTTTGCTTCCGGGATAGTTTTTGTTGTTTACGTTTAAGATTACGGTGATGTTTGGCGAAATGACGGGGATTATCATACTTTAACCCATCACTGGTAATGGCGAAATGAGTCAATCCAACATCAATGCCAACTGCTTTACCTTCGGTAGACTGACTCGGAGTTTCTTTCCCATCATCCACCAATACCGAAGCATAGTATTGTCCATCAGAATTTTGGGAGACCGTCACAGTTTTGATTGTCCCTTCAAATTCTCGATGACGATGGCAGTAGACTAGCCCAATCTTCCCAGGTAGTTTGATATAGTCTCCCTCAAACTTAACGTTGGCGGGATAACTTAATGACTGCCGACCATGCTTTGACTTGAAACGGGGCAATTGCGCCCGCTTCTCAAAGAAGTTTTTGTAGGCAGTGGAAAGATTGAGAGCAACAACTTGCAAGGACTGGGAATAGGCATCCGTTAGCCAAGGGTATTCCTTTTTTAACCCTGGCAACAGACCCTGGATATATCCACGAGATAATCCTTTGCCTGTCTTGAGATATGTTTCTTGGCATAGGTTGAGTGCAAAATTCCAATACCAACGACAGCATCCAAAGGCCTTGGCGAGAGATGCTTTTTGGTCGTCGGTTGGGTAGATGCGATACTTGTACCCCTTATACATTATCGTTATTTGCTGTTGCCGACAACATTGTAGCTGATCATCCGAGGATTCGCGATCGCTCAGTTTGTTTATTGGTTGCTATTCATCCCCTCCCTGCAAGCGAGGAAGGGGAATTCCGCAACATTTTGTTAAAATAACTAATCCACTATACTCGGATAATCTCGATGGCACAGACTCTACTTTTTAATGCACTGCGTCAAGCCACTGACGAAGAAATGGCTCGCGATCCTGCTGTATTGGTTCTAGGGGAAGATGTAGGTCACTATGGTGGTTCCTACAAAGTGACCAAAGACTTGCATAAGAAATATGGGGATCTGCGAGTTCTCGATACCCCCATTGCAGAAAATAGTTTTACAGGGATGGCCGTTGGTGCGGCTATGACCGGACTGCGACCCATCATCGAAGGGATGAACATGGGATTCCTGCTGCTCGCTTTCAACCAAATTGCTAATAATGGTGGAATGCTGCGCTACACTTCCGGGGGTAACTTTAAAATGCCTTTGGTAATTCGTGGACCCGGCGGGGTGGGTCGTCAATTGGGAGCGGAACACTCTCAACGCCTAGAGTCCTATTTCCAAGCGGTTCCCGGTCTCAAAATTGTCGCCTGTTCCACTCCCTATAATGCTAAGGGTCTGCTCAAGTCCGCAATTCGGGATGATAACCCGGTTTTGTTCTTTGAGCACGTGCTGCTGTATAACCTCAAGGAAGATCTACCGGAAGAGGAATATTTGGTTCCTCTTGACCAGGCGGACATTGTGCGATCGGGTAAGGATGTGACGATTCTTACCTACTCTCGGATGCGACATCATGTGATGCAGGCAGTCCCGGCTATGGTGAAACAGGGTTTTGACCCGGAAGTGATTGATTTAATTTCCCTCAAGCCTTTAGACCTGAATACCATTGGCGAGTCGATTCGGAAAACTCACCGCGTGATTATTGTGGAAGAGTGCATGAAAACCGGGGGAATTGGGGCGGAACTGACTGCCTCGATTAATGATAATTTCTTTGATGAACTTGATGCTCCTGTGTTGCGACTTTCCTCCCAGGATATCCCTACGCCCTATAATGGGATGTTGGAAAGGTTGACTATTGTACAGCCGGAACAGATTCTCGAAGCGGTTCAGAATATGTTATCCCATCAGGTGTAGCTCCATGGGTTCCGCGTCTGGACTTCTGGGTTGGGTTGGGTGCAGTTCCATAGCTTTCCTGGTAGTTCGACGTGGGATCAGGTTTTAATGGTAAAATGAGTCGTTAATCTTTCCCGATTTTGAATTCAGTATGCGAAAACAGCGATCGCTCCTTTTCCTGATCTTGCTCCTGGTTATCACTTCCCTGATTATCTTGGTCCGGGTTCCTATTCGCCTGGGACTAGACTTGCGGGGTGGTTCTCAACTCACGATTCAGTTGCAAACCTCTGATGAGGTGCCACGCATTGATGAGCGGGTTTTGGAGGGAGTTCAGAGTGTCATCGAAAACCGTGTAAACGGCTTGGGTGTTTCGGAAGCTGTCGTGCAAACTGTAGGAGAGGATCAGATTCTGGTGCAACTCCCTGGTGTCAGTGACCCAGAACAAGCGGAACGGGTTCTGGGAGGGACTGCTCAGTTGGATTTCCGGGAACAAAGACCGGGGACGGAGGGAGAGCTGTTTGCAGAAATACAGGTGAATCGAGCATTAGATGCTGAGTTAAGACAGGCGATCGCCACCGGAGACGATGCTAGACTCGAAGAACTCCTCCAACAACTCAATGAAAGTAATCAGGCGATCGCCTCGTTATATCAAGAACCTATAATTCGCGGTCAGCAGCTACAGGATGCCTTCCCACAACCTACTCAGGGCGGCAATGGTTGGGAAATTGTCCTGCGCTTTAATAATGAAGGTGGCCGAAATTTTGCCGAACTGACCAAAAATTTGGCAGGGACAGGACGCACTATTGGCATCTTTTTAGATGACAGTCTGTTAAGTTCTCCCACCGTTTCCGTGGAATTTGCCGATACCGGAATTACCGGGGGAAGTGCCGTAATTACAGGCAATTTTACCGCCGCCGAAGCTAACGATCTCGCCGTACAACTGCGAGGGGGAGCCCTTCCGGTTCCGGTGGAAATTGTCGAAAACCGCACCGTTGGCGCAACTCTGGGACGTGATAGCATTCAGCGCAGCATTTATGCCGGCAGTGGTGGCCTGATTTTGGTGCTAATTTTTATGGTGGCTTATTATCGCCTACCAGGGGCGATCGCTGATGTCGCTTTGGTGGTTTACGCCTTATTTACCCTAGCCATTTTTGCCCTCTTGGGAGTTACCCTCACCCTACCCGGAATTGCTGGGTTTATCCTTAGTATCGGTATGGCTGTTGATGCTAACGTCCTGATTTTTGAACGCACCCGCGAAGAACTCCGGGCTGGAAAAACTCTCTATCGTTCCGTAGAATCTGGTTTTTATCGGGCTTTTGGCAGTATCCTGGATGGAAATGTTACCACTGGTATTGCTTGTGTGGCTCTGTTCTGGCTGGGAACTGGACTCGTCAAGGGATTTGCTCTGACTCTGGGCTTGGGGGTGGCAGTGAGTATGTTTACCGCTGTTACCTTTAGCCGCACTCTCATGTTTACGGTGATTAGTTTACCTGAGTTCCGCAAGCCTGAATTATTTTGTCCAAATATTCCCAAGACTAATTAGGTTTGATGGTTTTTCTTAACTCTTGTGTTGCTCCTAAATTGTGGCTTGATCTGGAACTATGACTTTTAGTGTGACAAAACGGCGATCGCTTTGGTGGATAATTTCGGCGGCGGTTATCCTCACCGGAATAGTGGGGATGTTACTTTCCTGGACTAATCCTGATATTGGCGCACCAATACGCCCAGGACTCGACTTTGTGGGAGGAACTCGCCTCCAGTTGGAACTTGATTGCACTGTTGCTGGTAATTGCGATGGCCCCATTGAGATTAATCAGGTGCGGGAAGTTTTGCAGGCTCAGGACTTGGGTAGCAGTTCCATTCAACTTTTGGATAAAGACCCCATTCAACGCGATCGCCAAATTGTTTCCGTTCGTACTAAAAACCTCAATGTTGATGAACGAACTCAGCTAGAAGCAGCCTTACGAGAGGCGATCGGAGTTTTTGACCCCCTCGCTACCCAAATCGACACCGTAGGACCAACTCTCGGCCGTCAAATCTTTACTTCTGGACTCAAAGCCTTACTGGTCGCCTTTGCTGGAATTACCCTCTATCTAACTTTCCGGTTCCAGTTTGACTATGCAGTATTTGCATTTGTCGCCCTATTCCATGATGTTATTCTGACTATGGGGGTATTCTCCATTTTCGGTCTCGTTTTTGGCTTAGAAGCCGATACCCTCTTTTTAGTAGCCCTCTTGACAATTATCGGGTTTTCTGTTAACGACACCGTGGTAATTTACGATCGCATCCGGGAAATCTTGAAACAAATGCCTGATGCTTCTACCGGGGAAGTGGTGGATAATGCCGTTAATCAGACCTTGGCGCGATCTATCAATACCACAGTTACCACCATACTACCCCTGTTTTGTATTTTCCTGTTTGGCGGGGAAACTCTCAAATATTTCGCCCTCACCCTGATTATAGGCTTTATTGCAGGTTCCTACTCTAGTATTTTTATTGCTAGTACCCTCCTGGGTTGGTGGCGCGATCGCCAAGCCTCTAAATCAACCATTGTCCCTAATGATGAACCTCAGCCAGTGTCCAGGGAAAAATAAATAATTACAGTCCCATGTCCTATCCTGAACCCTCATTAGATGATCCAGTCCTGAAAAATCAAATGAAACGACTCCACGAGTTGATAGTTTGGAGTCGCTGGCTGGTGATTATCCTATTATGGTTAGTTATTGGCTCACTGAGTTTGTGGGGAATGCGATCGGACATTTCCCTACTCATGGAACATTTTACCTGGGCTACAGTCCGCCATGGCCTATTTCATAATCGCCTATCTGCGATCGGTTTAGGTATATGCTTAGGAATGACTACCAGCACCTTACTTTGGCAAAGTCGCAACATTCTCATCGGTTTCCCCCCCAGTTATCGCCAACGCCTAGAAAGACAAGTCCTCAAAATTCGCCAACAGGGTTCAACTCATCCTCTGTGGCGGTGGGTAATTAATAATTATTAATAATTAGCCCCAATAACTCAGCAGATCAACTACCACCACAAGACTCTCTGAGAATTATTTGCCATCAGTTTGTATAAATTATTACAATTAACCATTTTTGTCAAGTTATGCTTCAGTTAGTTAAGAGATTTGTAAATCATGTGAAATCTTGTGTAATTTGATGGTTGATAGGGTGAGTTTGAGTTATGGTTAACAGTATAAAGAAAAAATAAAGGCGGCCACCACAAATTTAAAATTAGTGTGAACAGGCTGCATATCTAAGACGCTCACCCACTCCCGGTTTTGGGGAGAAAATGAACAAACCATAAGGAGGTCTTATGACTCCAACAATGCTCCGTCAACTTTGGTCTTTAGTTGAAAATACCCAACCTTCACAGTTAGTAAGCCTGGATGATGATAGCCTGGTTCAGTGCTTGATAGGTCGCCTAAAGAGTCAGTCAGGCATCAATGGTCATGATTGGGATATGTTGGATGAGTATATCAACTCTCGTATATCTCTAATTCGTGACCTAGCCGAGGCTCGTCTGTCTGGAGAATCAATGGCTTAATATTCGATTAGGGACGGAGTATGGTGTGCGATCGCCCTGTAATATATGACCCCCCAACTTTCCCCAAAGTAAGCGATCGCATAGCCAATTAATGTCAAACTCCCTTGAAATTGTCCATGAACGACATCGCCAGGTTAAGGTAAGCTTATGAAAATTGTCAACCCTTCTCAGGCTGTCCTATGTAAGGTAGTCCTGTAGTCGGATGGCAAATTAATTGGGCTCTCCCTATTCTCTTGAGTCTCCCTCATCGGTGCAAACCGTGGGTAGTGGGTAGCTTCCTGGTGATATGTAAACCGATTCAAAGACAATTCAAGAACTATGCGTAAATGGAGTTTTGTATTACTGGCGAGTTGCTTGTCAGCCTTATCACTGACAGCTTGTGAACCCGGAGGATCTCCAGGTTCTGACGGACCAGCAGCCGGAGGAACTGGCCAAAGTCGTCTAAATGTTGTCAAAAACCGAGGATTCCTCATTTGTGGGGTAGATGGTGGTATTCCTGGCTTCAGTTTTGTTGATGAGAGTGGCGAATACTCTGGCTTAGATGTAGATGTCTGTAAAGCCGTAGCAGCAGCCTTATTCGATGACCCTAATGCAGTTCAGTATCGGAACTTAGATTCTACAGAACGTTTTGAAGCCATGAGGTCAGGGGAAGTAGATATGCTGTCACGCAATACTACCTGGACTCTCAGCCGCGATACATCTGTAGGGATGGAATTTGCCCCTACCACATTCTATGATGGTCAGGGCATGATGGTTCGCGCAGATAGTGGCATTACCACCTTAGAAGATTTTCAGGATCTCGCTGTCTGTGTGGAAGCGGGAACTACCACCGAACTTAACCTTACCGATAATATGCGCGAACGGGGTATCACCTTTGAGACCGTGACATTCCAACAGGCTGACCCCGCCTATGCGGCTTATGCTGAGGGTCGTTGTGAAGGTATGACCTCTGATAAATCTCAACTGCTCGCTCGTCGCAGCACTCTTCCCAACCCCAATGATCACATTATCCTGGATGTTACTATGTCTAAGGAACCCCTCGGACCTGTGACTCTTAATAATGACTCGGCTTGGTTTGATACGGTCAAATGGGTGACATTTGCTTTGTTTGAAGCCGAAGAACTGGGAATTACTCAAGCTAATGTCGAACAAATTGCCCAAACTAGCGAAAATCCGACCATTCGTCGTTTTCTTGGCGTGGAAGGGGACTTAGGTACAGGAATGGGTTTAACTAATGATTTTGCTGCTAGGGTGATTAAGCACGTCGGAAACTATGCGGAAGTTTACGATCGCAATTTAGGTACAGGTTCTCAGTTTAACCTCCCTCGCAATGAAAATGAGCTTTGGACTAATGGGGGTTTGCTCTTTTCTCCACCATTCCGTTAGTGACAACAATTAGGTGAAGGTTGGGATCTTAGTTGAGGAGTTTTTTTTGACTACCAAAACTGATCCACCTTCCATCTATCATGGTCAAGCTGAGTACCATTACAGCAGCTTATGGGGACATATAAAGATGAAATTTGTGGATGAGTATCGGGATTTGCAATTGTCCCAAAAGTACGCTCAGGCGATCGCATCTATTACTAGCCAACCCTGGACAATTATGGAAATTTGTGGGGGACAAACCCACTCGATTGTTAAATATGGCATTGACAAGTTATTACCTGAACAAATCACTTTAATTCATGGCCCTGGATGTCCCGTCTGTGTGACTCCCATTCACATCATTGATCGCGCTGTTGAAATAGCCACCCTTCCTAATACTATTCTCTGTTCTTTTGGGGATATGTTACGAGTCCCAGGAACCCAAAACGACTTGCTTTCAGTTAAGGCTATGGGGGGAGATATTCGCATCGTTTATTCCCCTTTAGATAGTTTAAAAATTGCTCAGAATAACCCTGATAAACAGGTGGTATTTTTGGCGGTCGGCTTTGAAACTACAGCACCCGCTACGGCTATGGCTGTTTATCAAGCCAAAGAACTCTCAATTGATAATTTTTCGATGCTGGTTTCTCATGTGCTGGTTCCTCCGGCGATCGCTGCTATTTTATCGAGTCCTAGCTGCCGAGTACAGGGGTTTTTAGCCGCTGGTCATGTTTGCACAGTGATGGGATATACTGAGTATGAGCCGATTGTCAACAAATATAATATCCCCATCGTTGTGACTGGTTTTGAACCTGTCGATATTCTTCAGGGGATTTATCTATGTATTAAACAGTTGGAAGAGGGACAAGCTACCTTAGAAAATCAATACACTCGTTCTGTACAAAGAGATGGAAATATAACGGCTAAATCCATTATATCACAAGTGTTTGAAGTAGTCAATCGTCAATGGCGCGGCATAGGCGAAATTCCCGAAAGTGGTTTAGGGTTGCGATCGCCCTACGCCCAATTTGACGCGGAAAATCGGTTTAATTTGTCACCGCCACAACCGGATAATTATAGCGAATGTATCAGCGGTGAAATTATGCAGGGAATCAAAAAACCCCACCAGTGTCCCGCCTTTGGAACCCGCTGTAAACCAGAATATCCCCTCGGTGCGCCCATGGTTTCTTCAGAAGGCGCTTGTGCGGCATATTATCGTTATCGCCTCCAGGGAGAAACCGAGTTGGTATAGTTTTGTAGGGTGCGTCAGACACGGAAAACCAGGAAAAAAGCCGGAAAATTGATGACTGACGCACCAGACCAATTATATAGTAGGGTGCGTCAGACACGGAAAACCCCCATAAAAGCCGGAAAATTGATGACTGACGCACCAGACCAATTATATAGTAGGGTGCGTCAGACACCGAAAACCCCCATAAAAGCCGGAAAATTGATGACTGACGCACCAGACCAATTATATAGTAGGGTGCGTCAGACACGGAAAACCCCCATAAAAGCCGGAAAATTGATGACTGACGCACCAGACCAATTA